>WNFE01000711.1_pt1 | contig 23604 bp, 19 predicted proteins | sample 5400451 | NCBI WGS metagenome assembly WNFE01 (sample SAMN13153344, study PRJNA577476) | soil metagenome | isolation source: 200 cm saprolite under Douglas fir tree site 2 hole 2 | place: USA:California | collected 2015-04-18
CAGGCAATGAAGGTTTTGCTGTTGTCCGGGAGGATCGCGATGTCTTCCGGCTGCTGACAAACGGGGATAGTGTTGCGCACCCGGAGTTGGGCCGCGTCGATCAGCGATGCGGTATTATCGCCCCGGTTGCTGACCACCACCGTTGTGCCGTCGGGCGAAACCCGCGCCAGTCCTGGCGAGGCGCCCACCCGGATATTGCCCAGCACGGCACGCTTCTCCAGGTCGATCACGGAGACATTGGCGGATTTCGAATTAGCCACATAAGCCCGTTTGCCGTCCTCCGACACATCGACGAAGAACGGCGCGGCGTGCACGCCGATGGTGGCCACCACTTCGTTGTGTTCCGCGTCAATCACGCTGACGCTGTTCGACTGGGTGTTGACCACATAGACTTCGTTCTTCTTGCTGTTGGCGGCGATGCCGGCAGGTTCACTGCCCACGCGAATCGTCTTGGCTGGCTGAAAGGTGCGCAGGTCGATCACGGAAACGGTATTGCTCTTGCTGTTGGTGACGTAGGCGTACTCGCGGTATGCGGGGCTGTAGGCGGGGAGCTGGAGCTCGTGAAAGTACCACCAGCCGGCCGCGGCTCCGATCGGGAGAAGGACTACGAGGAGAAGAATTTTTTTCAAGCTGATGGACTGATGGAGGATCCAACCCCCGGCCGAACCGACGGTGGTTTCGGCGCATGCATCCCGATGGCGGGCACCGTCCTGCCCACCACCGGCGCGATTTGCCGCACCTGGGTCATCAGTTCGTCGAACTGCTCGGGATAAAGCGACTGCATTCCGTCGGACATGGCCCGGTCCGGTTCGTGGTGCACTTCGACAATCAAGCCATCGGCGCCGACGGCGATCGCAGCCCGCGACAGCGGTGTGACCTTGTTGCGTTTTCCCGTGCCGTGGCTGGGGTCGACCACAATGGGCAGGTGGCTGAGCCGTTGCACCGCAGGTACGATGCTGAGGTCGAGCGTGTTGCGGGTGTGATCGGCGAACGTCCGCACCCCGCGCTCGCACAGGATCACCCTGTAATTGCCTTCGCTCATGACGTACTCGGCCGCCATCAGGAATTCTTCCAGCGTCGCCGACATGCCGCGCTTCAGCAGCACCGGCTTCCGTGCTCGTCCGGCCTGCTTGAGCAGCGAGAAATTCTGCATGTTGCGGGCGCCGATCTGGATGACGTCAGCGTACTTCTCCACCAGTTCCAGCGATTCGTTGTCGATCGCTTCGGTGACAATCTTCATGCCGAACTCTTCCCGGACTTCTGCCATGATCTGCAGGCCGGCTTCCCCCAATCCCTGGAAGGAATAGGGTGAGGTACGGGGCTTGTACGCGCCTCCGCGGAAAAATTGCGCGCCGGAACGGCACACCAGTTCCGCCACCGCCATGGTTTGTTCGCGGCTCTCAATAGCGCAGGGGCCGGCAATGACGGCGAGCCCGGGACCGCCAAATGTGGCGTCCGTGCCCGGGAAGGTTATGACCGTGTTTTCTGGCTTTACGTCGCGGCTGACCAGCTTGTAGGGCTTGCTGACGCGAATCAGTTCCTGCACCCCAGGCATCTCGTCCAGCGTGCCCGGCTCGACTTCGCCCCGATTGCCGGTAATGCCAATGGCGGTCCGCTGCGCGCCGGGCATGGCGTGGGCGCGATATCCCAATTCCTCAATCTTCTGACACACCGAGCGTATCTGCTCGTCCGTGGCCTGCGCTTTCATGACAACTAACATGACCCACCTCGAAACCATCAAGTCTATCGTTTGTGGACTGCTTGCGGCAAACGACTGCGGTGTTATCCTGAACGGCCTTCAGGCCGTGAAGGATCTGGCGTGCGCTCAGCTTATTCGGCGGATTCTGATTTGGGTGGAGCAGCGCTTTAGCGCTGCAATAAAGGCGCTGTGACGCGGCTTCAGCCGCTGAGGTACCTCAGCGGCTAAAGCCCATCGCAAGGCGGAATCTGTATGCAGGCCTGAAGGCCTGCTCCACCCTCAGGTAGGGATCTGAATTGCATGTTCAGGACAGCACCCACGCTTAAGCTCTCCCACCCGGACTCGTTATACTCTTCCCGTGCCCCGTTCCATCGCCCAAGAGCAGGACATTCTCAAATTGCCTCCGCGGAAAGCCCCGCCTCGCCCAACCTCCCGGCGGATCGGGATCCATACTTCGATCGCGGGCGGGGTGCAGAACGCGGCGGAACGAGCTTATCGCCTGGGTTGCAGTGCGTTTCAGATCTTCTCCTCCAGCCCGCGCCAGTGGGCGCCTTACGAGCTGAACCGTCCGCAGTGCGATGAGTTGAAGCGCTTGCGGGAGAAATACGATTTGAAGCCTCTCGTGATTCACACTAACTATCTGATCAACATGGCCAGCATGAATGACCTCTTCCTGAAGAAATCGATCGAGGCGTTTCGCGGGGAAATTGAACGCGGGCTGGCGCTGAGCGCGGATTACCTGGTGCTGCACCCGGGATCGTTTCGGGGATCGGACCGGGAACAGGGGCTGCTGCGCACGGCGGCCGCGATTGCTGTCGCCGCCCAGGGCCTGGACCTGGCGAAATCCGGATTCATGATCCTGATTGAAAACACCGCTGGCGCGGAATACTCACTCGGCGGCAGCTTCGAGCAAGTGGCGGAAGTGCTGGAATACTTGCGCCACCTGGTGCCGGTTGGCGCCTGCATTGATACCTGCCACACCCATGTCGCGGGTTACGACATTGTCAGCGACCCAGGGATGAAAGATACACTGAAACGTCTCGACGACACGGTGGGTCTGAAGAATGTGCCGGTGTGGCACTGTAACGATGCCAAAGCCGCCCGCGGATCGAAGCTCGATCGTCACCAGCACATAGGCAAGGGAACCATCGGAATCGAGTCTTTCCGCAGGCTGCTGAATGACTCGCGTTTGGCCCACGCCGCCCTTATCGCGGAAACGCCCATTGACGAACCCGGCGATGATCGCCGAAATGTGGAAGCATTAGCACGGCTGGTCAGGAAATAGGGAAGTGGGCGTTGGCTTTTGGTCGTTGGCCGTTGGCCGCGAGTCATTGGTTGATGGTCGCCCGTTCTAACGTGACGCCTGACGGATTGAAGCCAACGACCAACGACCAACGGCCAACGACCACGAAGTGAATCCGGAGGCAGCTTATGAGTTGGGCCAGTAAGTTCGCCAAGCCTTTTCGGGTGGACAAGGGCAAGAAATTCCGTCTCAAGGACTACGATCCCGCCGATACCTATAAGCTCCACTCCCAGGAGCATGCCGAGGAGCTTCTGGCCAAGGGGGTGGCGCGCACGGCCGAGCTTCAAGACATGCTCTATGCCCAGAACCGCTGGGGCTTGCTTCTGCTCTTTCAAGCCATGGACGCCGCGGGAAAAGATGGGATCATCAAGCACGTGATGTCCGGGGTGAACCCGCAGGGTTGTCAGGTCTACTCTTTTAAGGCTCCGTCCCCTGAAGAGCTGGATCACGATTTCCTGTGGCGCAACATGAAATGCCTGCCGGAGCGCGGCCGCATCGGCATATTCAACCGGTCTCATTACGAAGAAGTGTTAGTGGTCCGGGTCCACCCGGAGTTGCTGGCCAACGAAAGAATACCGCCGGCGTTGGTCACCAAGAATATCTGGCAGGAGCGCTTTGAAGACATCCGTGCCTGGGAGAGTTATCTTTCCCGGAACGGCTTTGTGATTCGCAAGTTTTTTCTGAACGTGTCGAAGAAGGAGCAAAAAAGACGCTTCCTGCATAGGCTGGAGCAACCGGAAAAAAACTGGAAATTTTCCACGTCCGACCTGCACGAGCGCGAACACTGGGACGAGTACATGAACGCGTACCAGGACATGGTCGCCAACACCGCGACGCCACGCGCCCCCTGGTTTGTCATTCCCGCCGATAACAAATGGTTCACCCGCCTGGCTGTGGCCGCAGCCGTCGTCGATACGCTTGAGGATCTCGATCTGTCCTATCCCAAAGTTGATCCGGAGAAGCGAAAGGAACTGGGAGAGGCGAAAAAAAAGCTGTTGCGAGACAAGTAGAGTTGATGCGCAGAAGGTTCACATCGCGTTGATGGGCGGCTTTTGATTTTGGGCGGATTTTGATCTTGGGTGGAGCAGCGCTTTAGCGCTGCATTGGCAGGCCTGCCAAGGCGGCTTTAGCCGCTGCAGTACCTCAGGGGCTGAAGCCCATCGCAGGCTAGCAGTGCTATGCAGGCCTGAAGGCCTGCTCCATCCTTCTACTGATGACTGTCGTGCAGGCTATTTGTTTCCAAGTTTACCTGGCCCTTTTACCTCCGTCTCTTTGCCGCACACACAGTCAGGCAGTAAGATGATCGGTCTTGCATTTATTCCCCCGGGGAGAAACAAATGATTCAGTTCGCGCGGATGACAGGCCAAATGTTACGCCTGTTGCTGGTGTTGTTGATAGGCGCCGCAGGTCTCCTGGCGCAAAAATCAGAGCGGGAACGGAAAGTTCCGGAACAGCCTGCCGCCGCCCAGAATGCCACGGACACCTCCGCAGCACACGAAGACCCTCTTTTCAAGGGTATGAAATACCGCGTGATCGGCCCGTTCCGCGGCGGACGGTCGCTCACCGCATCCGGCATCGCGGGGGATCCCACAACTTATTATTTCGGCGCGACCGGCGGTGGCGTCTGGAAAACTACTGACGGCGCCGTCACCTGGACTTCAGTGTTTGATAAGCAGGGGACCTCTGCAATTGGCAGTCTCGCGATCGCGCCCTCGGACACCAATATCGTTTACGTGGGCACGGGTGAAGCGTGCATTCGCGGCAACATCTCGCACGGCGATGGGATTTACAAGACGCTGGATGGCGGCAAGACCTGGAAGAACGTGGGTCTGCGCGACAGCCGGGCCATCGGCAGAGTTATCGTCGATCCCAAAAACGCGGACATCGTCTTTGTGGCCGCCCTCGGCCATCCCTTCGGTCCCAATTCCGAGCGCGGCATCTTCCGTACAACCGATGGCGGCAAGACCTGGGACAAGGTTCTCTTCAAAGATGACAACACCGGCGGCATCGACGTGGCCTTCGATCCGCACAACAGCAATATTATTTTCGCATCGCTGTGGGAAGCCCGCCGCACGCCCTGGAGTCTGGTCAGCGGCGGGCCGGGAAGCGGACTGTATCGCTCTAACGATGGCGGTAGCACCTGGAAGCGGCTCGAAGAACACGGCCTGCCGAAAGGACCGTACGGCAGGATCGGTATCTCGGTAGCCGCGAATTCCGAGCGCGTTTACGCGCTGATTGAGGCCCACGACGGCGGCTTGTATCGCTCCGACGACGGGGGCGAAACCTGGGACTTGGTGAACGGCAACCGTTCCTACCAGCAGCGGGCGTGGTATTACATGCACGTGATCGCCGATCCCCAGGACCCCGACACCGTCTACGTCGCGAACGTTGATTTCTACAAATCGAACGACGCTGGCCGCACCTTCAACAAAGTCAAAGTTCCGCATGGCGACAATCACGGTATGTGGATCGATCCCAGGAATCCACGGCGCATGATTGTCTCCAACGATGGCGGCGTGACTGTCAGCCTGGATGGCGGCAAGACCTGGACCAGCGAGCTCAACCAGCCAACCGCGCAGTTTTACCACGTCATCACCGACAACCGCTCTCCGTATTACGTGTACGGCGCCCAGCAGGACAACAGCACCATCGCAATCGCCAGCCGCAGCGACAACGGCACCATTGATCGCCCGGACTGGTATGACGTCGGCGGCGGGGAAGCCGGCTACATCGCGCCGTATCCTCCCGACCCGAACATCGTCTACGCCGGCGACTATCAGGGGAAAATTACCCGCTTCGACAAGCGTACCGGGCAGTTGAAGAACATCACGGTGCAGCCGGAGATCAGCGACGGCGAGGGCGCGGCGAATCTGGAGCACCGCTTCCAATGGACTGCGCCCATCATGATTTCACCGCACGATCCCAACACGCTCTACCACGGCGGCGAGCGTCTGTTTAAAACCACCGACGGCGGAATGCACTGGGAGGCGATCAGTCCTGACCTTACCCGCAACGACAAGAGCAAGCAGCAACCCTCGGGCGGCCCGATCAACGTCGACGACACCGGCACCGAGTATTACGACACCATCTTTGCCGTGGCCGAGTCGCCCCTGGCGAAAGATTTGATCTGGGCCGGGACCGATGACGGCCTGGTTCACATTACTCGCGATGGAGGAAAGAACTGGAGCAACGTCACGCCCAAAGAACTTCCGGAGTGGAGCCGCATCAGTCTGATTGAAGCTTCGCCGTCCGACGCGGGAACCGCCTACGTCGCGGTGGACCGTCATCAGAATGACGACATGCACCCCTACATTTACAAGACCAGCGATTACGGCAAGACCTGGGCAAAGATCGTCAAGGGGATACCCGACAACACCTTCGTCCGCGCGGTGCGCGAAGATCCCAAACGTCGAGGCCTGCTTTATGCGGGCACAGAAACCGGAATGTACGTGTCCTTCAACGACGGCGCGGACTGGCGCTCGCTGCAGCTTAACCTTCCCACTGCTCCGATTCACGACCTCGTGGTAAAGAACGATGATCTGGTGGTGGCCACGCACGGCCGCTCTTTCTGGATTCTCGACGATCTTTCGCCGCTACGGCAATTCCGCGATGACGTCGCCAGCCAGAGCGTCTACCTGTACACGCCCGCAACCGCCTACCGGATGCACAACGTCGAAGAGACGACCAAGCCGGTCTCGGTTGGAGAAAATCCGCCTCCCGGCGCCGTGATCTACTACTACGTCAAGGAAGCTCCGAAAAGCGATGTCACGATTGAGGTTCTCGATTCCGCGGGGAGCGTGGCGCGAAAATATTCCAGCAAGAAGACCACGGACCCGGACGAGCCGCGGAATCCCGAAGACAAGAAGCTGGAGAAGCAAATCAAGGCGGAGGCCGGTCTGAATCGCTTTGTCTGGGACTTGCGTTATGAAGGAGCCAGCCGAGTCCCCGATTACTATCTGTTCGAGTACAAGGACGGGGCCCGTGGGCCACTTGCCGTGCCAGGGAAGTACCAGATCCGGTTGACCGTGGATGGCAAGACTCTCACCGCCCCCCTGGAGCTGAAACTCGATCCGCGCCTGAATGTCTCTCAGGCTGACTTGCAAAAACAGTTTGACCTCGCCATTCAGATTCGTGACCAGATCAGCAGCGTTTACAACGCGGTCAACCAGATCCAGGACGTACGAGCCCAGGTGGACGGATTAAAAAAGCGTCTTCCGGATAGCGCCAAGCCCCTGCTGACCGCGGCTTCCGATCTGGATCAAAAGCTGCTGTCAGTGCGTGACGACCTGATTCAAGCCAAGGTCAAGGCCAACGAAGACTCGCTGGCCTATCCGCAGAGGGTTGACAGCAAGCTCGCCTCGGTTGCCCTGGTCGTGAGCGACGGTACCGACTCGGCCCCTACCGAGGCTGCGATTCGACAGTTCGCGAAACTGAAGCAACGGGCCGACGATGTTCTTGCGCGCTGGGCGGAATTGCAGCGAACCGACCTGCCTGCGTTCCAGAAGCTCGCGGTGGGCCAGAACATCCAGGCGATCGTGGTGCCGGCGGCGGGATCCAGCAGCGCAGGCGGAGGGGAAGAGCCCCGGTAAGGCTCCCTTTGCGCTCATTACTTAAGTGGAGTGGTCACTATCGCAGTCCCAGCGCGGGCAGAGTATTATCAGTCAGGTCAATTGTTGCATCTAACCTGCAGGAGACGCTTGAGTTTCGACGATAGAAAAACGGCATGGACGACCTGGCTGGCAGGTCTCTGCATCGCCATGCTCTTGTTGTCGACCACTGCGCAAGCCATCCATTTCTGCGAGCTGAGCCTTGCTGGCGAGCAGGGAGTATCCCAAGCGCAGCCGGCTGCTCCCAATAGCTCGGTTTGCCTGATCTGTCTTCTGGCCCACTCCACGGCAGCGGTTGTGCTGGCAATTGTGTTGTCTCCCACCTTTCGCAAACGCGCAAGGGCCTCGGTTCCGCTGGTTCGCCCCAAATTGTTTCTGGAAACCTTTCAGTTGTACGTTCGACCTCCTCCGGCCAATTAGCCGTCTCGGCTTTGACATGATCCCTCAGAACTTGCTGTAAGGCGCTCCTTTCAGTGAGTGGAATCTGGAGTTCATGTTTTGAATCCTCATTCAATAACATCGGCGTCTTTTTTAATTGAAGATACAGGTACCAAATTTCGCATTGCGTTCAAAGTCCACCACGTCGCGCAAGGGTTCGGGCACGCCGGGCGTGCGAGGCACTTCTCTTTCCGCACTCGTGCGATCAGCGTGCCTCCCCGGTTTGGCCGCCTTGGCAGCAGTTGTTGTGTTCGCGGGTATTGCGGCCGGGCAAAGCCCTACGGTTCTCAGCCTCGATCAGGCGATCGATTTGGCGCTCACCCACAACCATGCGTTGAAGGCGACCCGGACCCTGATCCTTCAAAACCAGGCCCAGGAAATCACGGCGAACCTGCGGCCCAATCCCTCGATTGGAGCGGATTCGCAGTTCATCCCGATTTTTAGTCCCCAGAATTTTTCCGCCGACGATCTGAACCTTACCCAGCAGTTCGACATCGGGATCGGTTATCTGTTCGAGCGCGGCCACAAGCGGCAGCGCCGGCTGCAAGCCGCGCGTGATCAAACTGCGGTCACGCGCGCCCAGGTCGCGGACGCGGAGCGCAGTCTGGCGTTCAACGTCGGCCAGCAGTTCGTCAGTGTCTTGCTGGCGGAATCCAGTCTGCAATTTGCCATGCAGGACTTGCAGGATTTTCAGCAAACCGTGGACATTGCCGACGCGCAGTACAAGGCCGGCGACATCAGTGAAGGCGATCTGCTCAAGATCAAGCTGCAATTACTGCAGTTCCAAACCGACGTGTCTGCCGCCCGCCTGGCGAAAGTGCAAGCGCTGGCCGGCCTGCGAGAACTGATCGGTTATGACGCCGCGCCCGCGGGCTTCGACGTCACCGGCGACCTGGCCTACGTGCCGCTCAAGTCGAAGCTGGAAGACTTGCAAGCCATGGCGTTGCGCGAGCGCCCGGATTTGCAGGCGGCTGTCCTCGGAGTCACGGCGGCTCAGAGCCAGATTCTTCTGGCCAAGGCAAATGCGAAGGTAGACGTGAATGGCACCTATGACTTTTCCCACACGGGTGGCGAGAATTCGGCTTCGATTTTCGTCGGCTTTGACCTGCCCATCTTCAACCGTAACCAGGGTGAAATCGCGCGCACGCGCTACGCGTTGACCCAGGCGCAGGAGCTGCAGCAGTCGGCGAGCGACACGGTGATGACCGACGTTGCCAGGGCCTACGAGGCCGTAAGGAGCAACGACGAAGTGGTGCAACTCTATGTTTCGGGATATCTGAAACAAGCGGGCGACTCGCGCGACATCAGCGAATATGCGTATAAGGCGGGCTCGGCGAGCCTGCTCGATTTTCTCGATGCCGAACGCAGTTACCGCAGCACGCAGTTGGCCTATCGCCAGGCGTTGGCGTCCTACATGACAGCGTTGGAGCAATTGAAGCAAGGCGTAGGCACGAGGAACCTGCAATGAGAATGGCGGACTGAGATGAGGAACTTGCAATGAAGACGCCCAACCGTCGCCAGCTCTCGTCGGCTGGATCGCGGGCGTTCGCGCTGGTGCTGCTCGCCGTCCTGGCCGGCTGCAGCGGAGCGGGGACGGACGCGCCCGGCAAGAACTACAGCGGAGGCTCAACTGGTCCCGAGCTCTTTTCCATTCCGCAGCAGCAGATGTCGCACGTGCAGGTGCTCACGGTTCAGCCGTCGACGCTGACTCGAACTCTGCGCCTGACTGGCGCAGTGGCGTACAACAGCTTTCAGACCACGCCGGTAATCACGCAGGTGAGCGGCCCGGTCAGCCGGATGGTCGTCGTTCCCGGCCAAAGATTGCGCCGCGGCGAGCCCATGCTCTACGTTGCCAGTCCGGATTTCTCCCAGCTTCGCACCAACTATCTGAAAGCCCGGGATGCCAGCGCGCTGGCGCACAAGACGTATGTCCGCTCCCAGGATCTCTACCAGCATCATGCTATTGCGGTAAAGGACCTGGAGCAGGCCGAATCTGCCGAGGTGCAGGCGGCCGGAGACTTGGCTTCAGCGGAAGCAGCCTTGAAAGTGATGGGAGTGAGTGATCCTGAAGCGCTGGCCAAAGCTCCTCCCTCATTCGAGGTTCCGGTGCTGGCGCCAATTGCGGGGGAGGTCGTCGAGCAGGACGTGTCTGTCGGCCAACTGCTGCAACCCGGCAACACCCAGTGCTTCATGATCTCCAACACTAGTACAGTTTGGGTGCTGGTCAACGTGTATCAGAAAGATCTGCCCTACGTGCGAACTGGAGATTCCGTCACCATTCAAACGGATGCTTACCCTGACGTTTTCCAGGGACACATCTCGTACGTAGCGGCCTCCCTCGATCCCACCACCCGAACTTTGCAGGCGCGCATACAGACCGACAATCCGGGCGAAAAGCTGAAGAAAGACATGTACGTGACTGCGACGGTCCAGGCGGGAACGATCAAGGACGCGATCGCGGTGCCCGATGCCGCCGTTCTGCGCGACAGTGAGAACCAGCCTTTTGTTTATGCCGAGCTGTCTCCGAATCAGTTCGGAATGCGGTCGGTCACTCTGGGCGAAAGCCAGAAAGGACAGACGCAAATCACCAGCGGCCTCAAACCTGGCGACCGGGTCATCGGAGACGGCAGCCTGTTCCTGCAGTTTGCGAACTCGCTGCAGCGCTAGGTCCGCCGAGCTAGGCCACGACCACGCCATCCGAATGATCCACGAAATTGTCCAAGCCGCGCTTCGTCAGCGATTCCTGGTGCTGATGCTGACTGCTTTCATCACCATTGGCGGCATCATGTCGTTCCAGCGCATGCCGGTGGACGCCTATCCCGACCTCGCCCCACCCCAGGTCGAAATCACCACCCAGTGGCCCGGCCATGCCGCAGAGGAAGTCGAGCGGCTGGTCACGCTCCCACTCGAACTCGAGATGAACGGCGTTCCCCACATGGTGGTGATACGCTCCATCTCTTTGTACGGTCTCTCTGATGTCAAGCTGACATTCGAAGAAGACACCGACAGCTACTTCGCGCGTCAGATCGTCTTCGAGCGGCTCGCTGATGCCACCGTTCCCAGCGGGGTGGCTCCAGGTCTGGCGCCGCTTTTCAGTCCCAGCGGCCTGGTGTATCGCTACGTGCTGCAGAGCCCCGACCGCAGTCCGCAGGATTTGAAAACCATCGAAGATTGGGTAGTCGAACGCGCCTACCGTTCGGTGCCGGGCGTGGCCGACGACTCTGGCTTCGGCGGCACCACCATGCAGTATCAGGTTCTGCTCGACCCGTCCCGCATCTACGGATACCACCTCACGATTCCCCAGGTGATCGCCGCTCTTTCCGCCAACAACGCCAATGCCGGCGGCGGGTTCTATTCGCAAGGCGGACAGTTCTACTACGTGCGTGGAATCGGACTGGTGCGGAATACAGACGATATCGGCAACGTGGTGGTCGGCAGCAACAAGGGGGTTCCCATCCGGGTGCGCGACATTGGCGACGTAGCTATCGGCCATGCGCCCCGCCTGGGCGAATTCGGTTTCCAGACGAATGACGACGCCGTCGAGGGCGTAATCCTCATGCTCCGCGGCGGGCAGACCCAGAACGTTCTCAAGGGAGTCGAGGCCAAGACCGAAGAACTCAATCGCCAAATCCTGCCGCCGGACGTCAAGATTATCCCTTTCTACGATCGCAGCGAGCTGGTCCACCTGACCACGGACACGGTGGAAGCCAACCTGCTCCGCGGCATGGTTCTGGTGCTGATCGTTCTGATCTTCTTTCTGGTCAGCTTCCGCGCCGCCGTCATTGTTGCGCTCACCATTCCGCTCTCGCTGCTGTTTGCCTTCATCGTGCTGCACGCCCACGATGTCGCGGCCAACCTGCTTTCCATTGGCGCGATCGATTTCGGCATCGTTATCGACGGCACCGTGGTAATGATTGAAAATATCTATCGCGAACTGGCGCTGCGGGAAGGGCAGCAGTACAACCTCAACGAAGTCATTCTTGCGGCCGCCAAAGATGTAGACCGCCCCATCTTCTATTCGGTCGCGGTCATTCTGGCCGGATATCTGCCGATTTACGCGCTGCACGGGCCTTCGGGGAAATTGTTTCATCCCATGGCGGAGACCATGTCCTTCGCCCTGGTCGGCGCCCTCATTCTTACCCTGACCCTGATTCCCGTGCTGGCTTCTTTCTGGTTCAAGAAGGGCGTGCGCGAGCACCGCAATCGCGCCTTTGAATGGATGAAGCAGAAGTACGCCGGCCAGTTGGATTGGGCGCTCGATCGTCCGAAAACCGTCCTGTTGATCGCAACCCTCATTTTTGGCGCCACTCTTCTGCTGATTCCTTTCATCGGTGGCGAGTTTATGCCGCACCTCGATGAAGGCGCGCTCTGGGTCCGGGCCACCATGCCCTACACGATTTCATTCGAGGAAGCCAGCAAGATCTCGCCCCAGGTGCACAAGATTCTGATGTCCTATCCCCAGGTCACCGTGGTGGGCTCCGAGTTGGGACGTCCTGACGACGGCACCGATGCCACCGGCTTCTTCAATTGCGAATTCTACGTCGGTCTTCGTCCCTACAACGACAAGGCCTGGGACGGCGAGATTCATAACAAGGAAGAGTTGATTGCATCCATCAACAAAAAACTCGGCGCATTCCCCGGCATTATCTTTAACTACACCCAACCCGCCGAAGATGCAGTGGACGAGGCGCTGACCGGCCTGAAGAGTTCCCTGGCGGTCAAGATTTACGGCGACGATCTGAATATCCTTCAGGACAAGGCGGTGCAGATCAAAAACATTCTGTCGAATGTGCCCGGCTTTACCAACCTGACGGTTGTGCGCGAGCTGGGCCAGCCCAGCCTCCTCATAGATGTGGATCGGGACAAAATTGCCCGCTATGGGATCAACGTCGCCGACGTCGAAGCGGTGATTGAAGCCGCCGTCGGCGGACAGGCAGTCACCCAGGTGATCCAGGGAGAAAAGCTCTTCGACCTTGTGGTTCGCATGCAGCCCCAATTCCGCAGCAGCGCCCACGAGATCGGCAACCTGCTGGTGGGCACTCCCGATGGCCAGCAGATTCCCTTGTCACAGTTGGCCAACATCACCCAGGGAAATGGCGCGTCCTTCATTTACCGGGAAAACAATTCCCGCTACATCGGAGTGCAGTACAGTATCGAAGGCCGCGACCTCGCCCGCGCCGTCCAGGAGGGGCAGGCGGCAGTGAACAAAGCAGTAACTCTTCCGCAGGGTTACCAGCTCGCCTGGGGCGGAGAGTATAGCCAGTTTTTGGAGGCCAGATCGCAGCTCTCTTTCATCGGCCCCCTCGCTCTCGTACTGATTTTCATGATCCTGTTCGCGCTCTACGGAAACTTCAAGTTTCCCGTCAGCATCGCGCTGGGCGTGGTCATGACCGAGCCGGTGGGAGCGCTTGTGGCGCTCAAACTTACCCATACGCCCTTCAGCGTTTCATCGGTTCTGGGCCTTCTGGCGTTGCTCGGAGTCTCGGTGGAAACCGCCGTCATTCTGGTCTCGTACATCAACAAGCTGCGGCAGGAAGGAATGAACATTCGCGCTGCCACCCGGGAGGCCTCTCTCCTGCGCCTGCGTCCTATCATGATGACGGCGCTGGTGGCCTGCCTCGGACTGCTCCCAGCCGCGCTGTCTACCGGAATTGGCTCCGACACGCAGAGACCGTTTGCGATCGTAATCGTTGCCGGCCTTATCTCCAGACTTTTCATCGGGTTCTTCGTCAATCCGGTGCTCTACGAACTGGTAGCCCGAGACGGTGATCTGCTCCAGGTCTAACCGGGAAGCTGGATCCACCACAGCCCATGTAGGGGCGGGTGCCCACCCCCGCCCAGCGGAGCGAAGCTCCGCAGCTCGGTTGCAGGCGGTTGCAACCTTGCGAATGCACGGGTTACTCCTGTTACTTTTGTGCCATACGCATGGCACCAGTGGTTCATTGACCTACCGGTGCCGCGTTGATATTTTCACTCCATACGGTGCGGCTTATCGCACTCGCTTATGAACTCCCCCAGGGCGAAAGAGCATCTAAGAATTTGGGGGGAGCCATGAAGCTGGTCTATGTTTGCTACGCGGCGCTGGGCTATGCGGTGGCCCGCTGGATCTTTCAGCGCCAGCCCGTACCGATCACTGATCCGGTTACACGCTTCCGTTCTTCTGGCCTGCTGTAGAAGCGTTTAACCGTGGGCGTGCGGCGCCCCGTTGCGTGCCTCTTTGTCCCGCACGCCCATTCTTTCCCGGAGACCCTCGTTGTTCCAAGGGTCTACGACTAACGTTTGCCCCCGCCAGCGATTCCCGCCTTCCCGCCTGAGTACAATTTCTTCAGGAGAAGTTTGCCACTAGTTATCAACTGAATGCTTGCAGCTAGCCACCGTGATCTGTCCAGCGCTGCTTGCGGCACAATGGTCTCAGTGACGAAACTCATGATTCGCAAATTCTGCCTGCCGCTCACCGTCATCCTGCTGGGAGTATTGCTACCGTTGCGCGGCGTGGCACAGTCCGACGGCGGTGAACCGTCGCTGGGAGACCTGGCACGCTCAATGCGAAAGGGCAAGCCGGTCGCGGAGCATGCCGTGATCGACAACGACAATCTCCATCAGGTCATGGACGAAGTACAGAACCGCAAACTCAATGGCAGCCTGCTGTTCAGTCTTGATGGGATAGCGAAGAAGTTCCAGGTCTCCTCTCCGGATGTAACCTGCGACCTTTCCTTCAGCGCCTCGGCGACGTCTCTGCTGTCGGATGCCTATGCGCCGCAGGACCTGCCGGAAGGTGAATTGGCCAAACTGGACGGACCCGCCAGTATAAGCGGCGATAGCCTGCAAATCGCAGTGCACAACGGGACCAGCTGGAGCGTAAAAGAAATTACGGTGGGACTTACCATCCTGCGCAGCTCTGAGGTCAACCGCGCACGCCTGATTCCAGCCGCGGAGACAACCAACCTGCTGCCGGAGAAACACCCTGACGTAACTGTTCTCTATCACCTCAAAGGCTCAGCTCCGCCGTCCACCACGACCGTCTTCCACGAAACTCTGGGCACAGCCCTGGGTCGGGATCAGGAGTGGCACTGGGCAATCGTGCAGGCAAAGGGCCTCCCACCCCAGCAGAAACCAATCGCCAGCAAGTAGTTAACTGACAACCGGGAACTAACCACTGACAACTGGTTTTATTTAGGTTCTACGTAACTGTCCCAATGAACGATTGACTGTTTCATTTAACAGACCCGAATCACCTCTTCCACCCGACCGCTTTTCAACCCGCGATACGCAGCATCCAGAATTTCCTGGTTCTGCCAGCCCTCTTCGCCCGGTACCGGGAATGTTGATTTGCCCTCTACCGCGTCTGCGAACGCATCCACCTGTTTCGCATAAGCCAACCGGTTTGAGACCTGCTGGGTTTCAGTCACTACGCCGGCGCGGCGCAACTCCAGCGTGATCGGCCGTTCTACGTTCAACCCGTCGTCCGCGCGAAGAACTCCGGTTTCCCCCACAAATTCCAGAGGCGTGCGGTATTCTGCGCGGAAAGAGACCAACACCGTGGCCAGAGTTCCGCGGGAAAACTCCAGTGTCAGCACCGCCGCCGACTCCAGTTCACCATCCTGGATTCCGCGCGCACCTACCCGCACCACTTCATCCTGCAAAACATAACGCAAGGTATCGACGCAGTGAACGCCGACGTCGGCAATGGGCCCGCCGCCAGCAATCACCGGGTCATGGATCCATGTGCGGGCATGTCCTGCTCCGCCTGGGAAGGAGAACTCGGAACGCGCGAATACAATCCTGCCGATTTGTCCCGATGACACTTTCTCGCGAAGCCGCGCAGTACTTTCCTCAAATCGGAAGACCTGGGCGACTCCGAGCAGTAACTTTGCGCTTCGCGCCGCTTCCACCATCTGCCGGCATTCGTCGGCCTGGACACCCATGGGCTTTTCACACAACACGGGTTTGCCGCATCGGATGGCCAGCCGTACGTCCGCCAGATGGCAGGCATTAGGCGTGGTTACAAACAAGGCATCCACTTCCGGAGACCGGCACAGATCCTCGGCCGAATCAAAGGCCAGCGGGATGTTGTGTTTGCCAGCAGACTCCCTCGCCTTGTCCATGCTGCGCCGTGACAGCGCCGTCACCCGGCAGTTCTTTGCCAGAGCGAACCCCGGCATCAGCCGCTTTGCCGCGTGCAATCCAAAGCCGAGTATTCCAAATCGAATCACGATCAGTCCGTGTGGCGCGGGCGCCCCCGCCCGCGGCTTTTGAATTTGAAGTTGACCGTCATCGTCCAGTTTTCGCGGGCGAGGGCTGCTTCGACTTCGCTCAGAACAGGTCCGCGCCACACAACCCTACTTCGTAAACACGATGTCGCTGGGGGCCAGGTTGATGGTGGTCGCGGTCACGCTGTTGGAAAGCAGTCCAGTAGACGAATCGATCTGAAGTCTGGTGATGTCCTTGGACGACTGGTTCCCCACGTAGAGAAACTTGCCTGCGGGATCGACCGTGGCGGAGACCGGTCCGGTCCCCGCGCTGAAAGGGGAGCCGGTGAGTTGGGTCGTTGCACCCGTGGTCGAGTCGATCGAATACACGGAGACGTTGTTCGACCCTAGATTGGTCACGTACAGAAATTGTCCTGCGGGGTGAAACGTGACTGAGATCGGACCCGTGGCGGCGGCAAACGGCGATCCCGATGCCAGCGTCAGAGCTCCGCTGCTGGCATTGATCGACATGCCCGTGACCGTGTTCGCCGTGAAGTTGACCACGAACAGAAAATGCTCAGAGGGATCCACCGTCATGGAAAACGGTCCGCCGCCAACCGCAAAAGGCGATCCCGGGATGGCCAGCAAAGTGCCGGTTCCCGCAGCCACGGAATAGCCGAATACTGCTGCCACATTTGCACTTCCCACGTAAAGGAATTTACCGGAAGGGGACAAGGCAAGCGCGACTGGACGGGCCCCCGTGGCAAATGGTGACCCTTGAATTTCCGCGAGCTTGCCATCGCTCGAACTGATCGAATAAACGGAGATGTTATTCGAAGTTTGATTTGCCGCAAAAAGAAGGTCGCCGGCGGAGTCGATGGCTAAAGCAGCCGGATTGAGCCCCGCCGCGGTGCGAGGCATGGCCTCAGTGAGCTCTCCCGTGTTGCTGTCAATGGTGAACACGGAAATGTCGTTTCCACCCTGATTCGCGGCATAGACAAACTTGCCTGACGGATGAATCACAATCGAAACCGGGGAAGTCCCTCCACCGAATGGTGAGCCCAGGACAGCTTTGAAATTTCCGGAACTGGGATCTACGCGGAACGCGGAGATAGCATTGGCCTGGGGTACGGCCACATAAGCGCTTCGTCCTGAAGAACCGCCACTGCCACCACTTCCGCTGCCGCCACCGCCGCAGGCTGCCAACCAGGCCAGCGCGAAGACTATTCCCAGCAAGCCCACCTGTCTGTTCACGATCATCCAGTCCCTTCCGAAAACAATCCAGATCATGCGAGGGCTCGCTATGGCTGCACAGGGGCCCTGTGACCCTTCCGCTTTAGCGTGCCCCAGTGATAAACGATGCCAGTCGAAAACCGCAGGTTGTTCTGCTTCTCGTCAAACAAGGTGGTGTGCAGATAGTCCACCTGAAATACGCGCACGGCAAAGCGCGAAGTCAGGTCCAGGTCCATGCCTCCTCCCAGGGCCACCGCCCGTTCCGTGTCGCGTTCCCCGGCTCCAACCCGCACAAATGACCTGGCGCTACCGATAAGGACGTGGGCAAAGAATAGCGTTTTTCCTCGCGGATAGAGGAACTGCGGCCCCACCGCGAGATCTCGAAAATTCAGCTTCGATCCGTATTGTCCGCTCAGTTCTGCCGCCACTCCGAAACCGCGGATCAAGTTGAAGGCGGGCGAAAAATTGTACCCGTTCAAGCCGGAGGAGTCGGAAAAACCAAAGGATCGGCTGTCAAATCGGGTGTAAGAGTAGCCGCCGAAGACCTGCACCCTGGGCTCGTCCTGCGCTCCCGCCGGCCTCGCCGCACACGCTGCCAGCAACAGAAACACTGCGAGCATCCTCAATGGTTTGGCCACTGCGGCCTGATTTTTCGGTTGAACCATGCGGGTGGCAACAGGATGGGAGGCTTTCATAGGATATTTCAGGAGTCCCCTGAACGAATACAACGATAAACACAACTTCAAGCGAAAGTTGCGCCCAAAGTACCTAATTCTCCAATGGATTGGATGCAGACAAACCCCAAAGCACAACGTGGATGAATCCTATTTCACCGCCATGGCTCCGACCAGGGACTCGAAGATCCTGAAGCCTTCCGTACCTCCCAATTCGGGTTCGCTGGAGCGTTCCGGATGCGGCATCATGCCGAGCACGTTTCGCCCCGGGCTGCAGATTCCGGCGATGTTGTCCAGAGATCCGTTGGGATTGGCCTCCGCCGTAATTTCCCCGGCGGGAGAACAGTAGCGAAACACGATCTGCCGGTTGCGGCGCAACTCGGCCAGGGTGGCTTCATCGCAGAAGTAGTTGCCTTCCATGTGGCCGATCGGAATGGTCAGCACTTCGCCCGGACGGCAGGCGCTGGTAAAGGGAGTTTCCGCGTTCTCCACCCGCACCTGGACTGGCTTGCAGACATACTTCAGGCCGACATTCCGCATCAGGGCTCCCGGGAGCAGGCCGGACTCGCACAAAATCTGGAAGCCGTTGCAAATGCCCAGCACCAATCCGCCGCTGGCTGCAAACTTCCGCACCGACTCCATTACCGGAGAGAACTTGGCGATGGCGCCGGTGCGCAGATAGTCGCCGTAAGCGAATCCGCCGGGAACGATGATGACATCGCAGTTCTCAAGATCGTGGGATTCGTGCCACAGCAACGTGGCGGTCTGCCTGGCTACGTGCTGGATGGTCCAATAAGCATCGTGGTCACAGTTGGATCCTGGGAAAATGATGACCCCGAATTTCATCGCGGTTCGAGCCTCGCTGCGTTGGAGGTGGGCCGTAGCCTATTTAAGTTGTGCGGGCAACTATCCCGCAGTTTAACATGATTTTGCGGCACGAAATCAGGTTGGATCGCGGTCATGAATCTCGGAGAACACTTTCGCGTCACCGGCGGAGCGCTGAAGAACTGGTTCATCGCGCAGCTTCAGGATTCTCTGGCGGTAGGGTTGCTGTGGCTCATTGGGCTCTACATCATCCGCGTGCCCGGAGCTCCGCTGTGGGCACTGCTGGGCGCTGTCTTCCAGTTCGTGCCGCAGATCGGCGCCGTGCTCGGGGTGATTGGTCCGGCTCTTACCGCCATGTTCAAGTGGGGAGACTGGGAGCATCCACTCTACGTCCTGATGCTGTACGCGGTGATTGCGATCGTGGATGGCTTTCTGCTGCAACCCTACCTCATGAAACGAACCGCCAAGGTACCCATCTGGGCATCGATCCTGGCGCCGATCGTGCTGGGCATCGTGATTCCATTCTGGGGAGTGCTGCTGGCCCCGCCACTGCTGGCCGTGTTGTACGCCTATAAAGCCCGGGAGGCCCGTATTCACGGGCCCATGCTATAATTTGCCTTCGCCGTCATTCATTTGAGGCAATCCGTTGATCTCCTCGACGGGCCAATTCCGCGCCATTCAAAACTATTGAATACGAGGTATTTCCATGTCCGGCCATTCAAAATGGGCCACAATCAAGCATAAAAAGGGCGCCCTGGACGCCAAGCGGGGCAAGATTTTCACCCGTCTGATCAAGGAAATTTCCATCGCCGCCAAAAACGGTGGAGACCCTGACACTAACCCGCGCTTGCGCGGCGCGATCGTGGCCGCTAAGGCCGAGAACATGCCCGCCGATAACATCAAGCGGGCCATCCAGCGGGGCACGGGGGAGCTGCCGGGCGCGACCTACGAAGAGTTCTCGCTTGAAGGCTATGGACCGGGCGGTGTGGCCATCCTGCTCGACATCAATACCGACAACCGCAATCGTACGGTCAGCGAAATCCGTCACGCCTTCGGAAAAAACGGCGGCAACATGGCGGAGGCGGGCGCGGTCTCCTGGATGTTCCACAAGAAGGGCGACATCGTTGTCCCCAAGTCGGCGGCAAAAGAAGACGACTTGATGGGCATTGTTCTCGATGCCGGCGCCGAGGATTTGCGCGACGACGGCGATAACTGGGAAGTCCTTTCCGAGCCGTCGGCCTACGAATCGGTACTGGAAGCGGTGAAAAAAGCGGGGATCGAGCCGGTGTCATCCAGCGTATCGATGATTCCGCAGAACTACATTAAGTTGGAAGGCCCGGCCGCCACCCAGATGATCCGTTTGATGGAAGCGTTGGAAGATCAGGACGATGTACAAAACGTTCACTCCAACTTCGACATCGATCAGAAGCTGCTAGAGGAAGTCGCGGGTTAAAGGTAGCGCCCGCGTCCCTCGGACTTCTCTCAGGACGAGCCCGCCGACCGTCCCGGCGGCGTCTCGCCATCCGCTTCTCCCGCCGAGTACCCGCACTTTTCAACACCGCTGTGGAAAATTCTGTGGAAAAGCAGAGAAATACCACTGTAAGTTGTTTGATGCGAATGCCTTCTGCATCTTGCACAGAGACGAGTGCGTCCGGTTCCAAGCAGACAGCCACGGAGCTTGATCTGAAAGTTCGATTAGACAAATTGGTGCTGGAACGGGGCTTGGCGAGCTCGAGAGAGCGAGCTCAGGCCCTGATCCTTGCTGGCAAGGTCCTGGTAGACGGACAAAAAATAGAAAAGGCCGGAACCGGCGTGGATGCCGCGTCCGACATTTGTCTTCTCGGCGCGGATCTCAAGTACGTCAGCCGCGGCGGTCTCAAACTGGAAAAGGCCCTTGACCATTGGCAGATCGATGTCCGGGACAAAGTCTGCCTGGATGTGGGAACCTCAACCGGCGGATTCACGGATTGCCTTTTGCAGCGCGGCGCAGCCCGTGTAATTGCAGTCGACACCGGCTACGGCCAGATTGATTTCCGGCTGCGTCAGGACGCGCGAGTGCGCCTGCACGAAAAAACCAACGGCCGCTATCTCACAGTGGAAGAGGTCGGCGAACCCGTCGACCTCGTAGTCATGGACGTTTCTTTTATCTCCGCCACTCTGGTTTTGCCGGCGGTAGTCGCCGCCGCTTTCCCTGAGTTTTCTGCCGTTCACCGAGACCGGCAAATCATAGTGCTGGTAAAGCCTCAATTCGAAGCCGGTCGCAAGCAGGTGGGCAAGGGGGGCATCGTGCGCGATCCCGCAATTCAGGCGGCGGCGGTCGACAAAGTGCGCCAGGTGTTGCTCGCTCTGGGTTGCACCCACACCGACGCCATCGAATCCCCAATCCTGGGCGGTGAAGGCAATCGCGAGTTCCTGTTATACGGTAGATCTTGAAGAGACGGCCAATCTCAAGCGACCAACAATCAAGCGCTAACGACCAAAGACCAACGACCGAATTTCCCGGTACAATTCGACTTTCAACCATGGCGACCACAAACGTGGCATCTTCCAGGAAGTTCGCCGGAATCATTTCCAAGCCCCGCAAGCCCGAACTGGCGGAGATTGTTCCGCCGCTGCTGGCGTGGTTTCGCAAACATCAATACCAGCTTGTCGTCGATCCCGAGACCGCCCCTTATGCCGTCGGCGAGGAAGTTCTGGCGCGGGAGGAAATGGGCTCCCGTCCTTTGAATTTCGTGGTGGTGCTGGGCGGGGACGGCACAATGCTTTCGGCAGCCCGCGCCGTGTCCAAGGCCGGCATCCCCGTGCTCGGCGTAAACCTGGGCGCACTCGGTTTCCTCACAGAAGTGCCGCTCGAGGACCTCTACCCGACTTTGCAAAGTATCGAGCAGAGCTGCTGCAACGTGGAGAGCCGTTCGATGGTGCACTGCGAAGTATTTCGCAAGGATGCCTGCGTGGGCAGCTACGACGCGCTCAATGACGTGGTGGTCGGCAAAGGCACCATCGCCCGCTTGAATCATTGCGATGTGTACATTGATCGGGTGTTCGTCTCCAGTTATCAGGCCGACAGCTTGATCGTGTCTACCCCGACGGGATCCACGGCCTACTCGCTGGCGGCGGGAGGGCCGATCCTGATGCCTTCCGTCGACGCGTTTGTCATCACGTCGGTCTCCGCGCACTCCCTCACCCATCGCCCCCTGGTGGTCGGGGATACAGCGCAAATCGAAATCATTGTGAAGACAGGCGAGGACGAAGCCTACCTGAGTATCGATGGCCAGATTGGAATGCCCATGCTGGATGGAGACCGCGTCCTTTGCCGCAAATCTCAGTACCAGGTCAAGCTGTTGCACACCCAGGGAACTTTCTTTGACGTGCTTCGCACCAAGCTGAAATGGGGCCAGCGTTAGTTCAGCTGGCCCCATAGTAGTGTCGGCAACTAACTAAGAGCAGATGCTGTTCTTGCAAAGCCGAGCGTTTGACGCCCTGTCTTCCGCGCGATTACACCATCGTCCTGCGTCGCGTTCCGCGCCACAACTCTGAGTTCGTTCTTGGCCGGCTCCTGCAGGAACTCGCGGATTCGCAGCTTGGCTTTGTGCAACTGTGACTTGGAATTTCCGACCGAGCAGTCCAGTATCTTCGCGATCTCCTGATGCTCGTAGCCTTCCACCTCGTGCAGCAGGAAGATGGTCCGGTAGCCGGCGGGCAAATCCTTGATGGCCCGTATCAGCGCGATGCGATCTACTGATCCAGAGAGGCGGCCATCCCGGCTGCCGTATTCGCGGCGAACCTGCTTCACATCCTGACTGGAAGGTTCATCGAGCGAAACCTGTTTCAAGGCTTTCTTCCGGAAATGCATCAGCACGGTATTTACCGCGATGCGATAGAGCCAAGTCGATAGCGCCGAGTTGCCTTTGAAGGTGTCCAGCTTCCTGAACACCTGCAGGAATGCGTCCTGAGTGAGGTCTTCCGCTTGTGCGGTGTTGTTGGTCATTCGCAGGCAAATGGAGTAAACCCTGCCCTTGTGCGCATGAAAAAGCGCCGCGAAGGCGTCCGAGTCGCCTTCCTGGGCACGCTTCACCAGTTCGAGGTCCGTAACAGTTCGGCCGCTGCGGTTCAGATCCTGGATTGCGGTAGCTGGGTTGCCGGATATGTTCTGATTCATCACAACCGTTCCTCCTGAGCTTGTTATTGACCCGCGCAAAACTCTCTCAATGACGAGGTCAAGAGTAGGGGCATGCGTGCTCAGGGTCTATCCGGTGCAGGCTGTAGGGGTTCTGATACTTTGCTGTAGTGAATGGCCAGTCGAAGAATATGTTGGGAAAGCCGCCCCGGCTGTCCAGTCGAACGGAACTCCGCAATTTTGAACTTGTAAAGGAAGGGGGAAGAACGCGTCGAAGGGGTGCCACGACCCACGTAGGCGCGGGCGCCCCCGCCTGCCCGGACGAAGCGTCCGGACTACGTGCGCGGTTAGGACGAAAACACTGGCGAGCAAGCTCGCCCGGACAGCCGGGGGCGGCTATGCCCACGTGGTTTTAGGATCATTCGATAGCGGGCTGAGCCACGTGGACGATGTTGTTGCGCACCGCGTAAAGTACCAGGTCGCTGACCGAGTGCAACTGCAGCTTGCGCATGATATTCG
>WNFE01000716.1_pt1 | contig 23577 bp, 22 predicted proteins | sample 5400451 | NCBI WGS metagenome assembly WNFE01 (sample SAMN13153344, study PRJNA577476) | soil metagenome | isolation source: 200 cm saprolite under Douglas fir tree site 2 hole 2 | place: USA:California | collected 2015-04-18
TTCTCCAAAGGATGCCGCTAAGCAGATCAAAGATTACCTCGCATTTTGGCGCGGTGTGAAGGTAGAGGTATAGCTGACTAGCAGCACAGCGTCGGGTGAATCATCGAGCAGGCCGGGTCATGTTGCTACACTAGCTTCTGACCTGGTACTTTTCTGCCAACTGTAGGGTTAATTACACTACTATTGATGATAGCTATGGTACTATTTTCTTAGCGCGATTTAACACAAGCATTCACCAAAGGTCCCCGAACAAGTTCTAGATGTTGGCTCATGTGAGAAGGGATTGAGGATGCCTGCCGGAGATTTCACCGATCAGCAACTCGATAAGTATTGCTTGCTTCAACAGCTAGGGCAGAGCAGCACATCCGAAGTTTACCTTGGTGAGCATCCACAATTTCACGTCCCTGTCGCAATCAAAGTGCTACGTGGTCGTTTGTCCAGAAGCGACCTGGAAAAATTCCAGGCCCAGGCCCGTGTTCTTACCCATTTGGAGCATCCTCACATTGTGCGGGTCCTCGATTTTGGCATCGAGAACAGCAGACCTTTCCTCGTCATGAATTATGCCCCTAATGGCACCTTGCGACAACGACACCCCAGGAGTATACCCCTACCGTTGGAAACCATTGTGTTTTACGTCAAGCAAATTGCCTCCGCTTTGCAGTATGTTCACGATCATAAGCTCATCCATAGAGATATCAAGCCGCACAATATGTTGTTGGGTCCATCCTATGAGATCTTGCTCAGCGATTTTGGTATTGCCGTCACATCGCACAGCATCGAGACAAATCTTCCTGGCATGCCCGATTTCGAGGGCACGGTGCTATACGCCGCCCCGGAGCAGTTACAGGGGAAACCACGCAGAAGCAGTGACCAATATGCGCTTGGCGTTGTGGTCTACGAGTGGCTCAGCGGTGAATTGCCTTTTATTGGCTCTTTTTACGAGGTGACTCGCCAGCATTTGTTCAACCTACCCCCTTCTCTAAGGCAGAAGAAAGGGGTAGATATTGCACCTGCAGTTGAAGAGGTGGTGCTAAAGGCATTGGCGAAAGATCCACAGGAGCGTTTTGGCAATGTGTGGGAATTTGCAGAAGCTCTGGAATGGACCGGCAAGGTGACGCCAGAGTTGAGGCCTCATGTGAAGGTTAGACGGCAGTTCAGGTCGCCCTTTCCTTTTGCACTGAAAGCGTGATAAATATTCATATTATCGCAAAGAGGTTGTCAGCATATTTTCGGTGCCGTCTTATCGCCATTGACAGAGGAGGCGGGTTCGTTTATTACCTTTGCTATGATCTCTAAAAGCTCGTCCAATTCAAATGGTTTCGCTACACCAACAAGATTTCGCGCCTCCAACTTCTTCGCGAGTTTTTCAATACTGGCGCTGAGAATGATCGCGGGTACTTGCTGTAACTCTGGTATGGCATGAAGCGTATCATAGAAGGCAATCCCATTGGTATTGGCAAGGTAGTAGTCAATGATCAAGAGATTCACTTTTCTACTTTTGGCGACTTGTAGCGCTTGAGAGGGATCAGGAACCAGGAGAATGTGGTAAGAGTTTTCTTCTGCAAGCGTAAGCCTGATCAATTCACTGATATCCTGGTCATCTTCTATTACAAGAATAGTTTTTCCATTACGCTGCTCTTCGAGGAAAGAGGGTTCCTGATCTTCAGACATGGGACGCCTCCACTCTGTAGAGATTATTTAACTTTCTCTATGGAAAATATATCACATTCTGAACCTGATTTGAAGAGCTACCCCCATTCAAGTAGGCCTCACTGAAGGCACAGGAGTAGTATAGCATCTTTAACAATAAGTGTTCGAAGAGGCGTGTATAATATGGTTGAACAGAAAGAACGTTTTGATTGTAATGCTTAAGGAGCTATTGCAATGACCCAATTAACACAAATGAAATGTACTGCTTGCCGTAAAGGCGAGCCAACGGTTACAGACGTGGAGATAGCTGAATTGCGTCCACAGGTTCCGGGATGGAACATCGCGGAGATTGATGGGATAAAGCGTTTAGAGAAAGTATTCACATTTGATACTTTCGTACAAGCCCTGGCTTTCACGAACAAAATCGGCGCACTGGCCGAGGAAGAGGGCCATCATCCAGCACTCTTGACCGAATGGGGCAAGGTGACCGTCACATGGTGGACGCACAAGATCGGGGGACTGCATCGCAACGACTTTATAATGGCGGCTAAAACCGACCAGGCTTATGCGTCCTCGGAGGGGAGAAAAGGGCAATAAGGGCGTAATCACGAAAGTATAACCAGGAGACCGGCATGCATGGAAATCGGTGAAACCCTGCTCGCCAGTTCTCGTCAAGAGTGGCGTGAGTGGTTGGCAGAACACCATCGCGATTCCAAGGAAATCTGGCTGATCTACTACAAGAAGACTTCTGGAAAAACGGGCATTTCCTACGAGGAGTCTGTAGAAGAGGCGTTGTGCTTTGGATGGATTGATGGCCAGTTCAGGGGCATCGACCAGGATGCCTATGCCGGGCGCTTTACGCCTCGTCGTCCGAAAAGCCCCTGGTCGGATTCCAACCGCGAACGGGTTACGCGCTTGTTGCGCGAAGGGCGTATGACCGAGGCAGGACTGGCTGTCCTGCCGGCCGATATACGTCAGTTTTCTTCCTGAAAAATAGTATTAGCCGTCTTGCCTGCGGCAGAGGCGATATTCACGATGCGCCTACTATGCTGACGATATACTCGTCGGCCAAGCTTTCACGGGCAATGGCTTTATCGTCACCTCATGTATCTCCTTTCGTTGTAACATGTTACTACTTACATGTTCCATATTACAACGGAAGGAAATAACAGATGGAGATCACTCCTGATATGGTGCAGCAGATCTCAATCAGGTTGCGCCAATGCAAAATAGCTACTATCTACGATGTGCTAGATAAGTTAGGCTACCCCAACCAGTGCTTAGACCTGGCGATTAAACCGCTTGATCCAGGCATGCGAATTGCCGGCCCCGCGTTCACAATACGTGGTACTCGCGAACCGCGCTACGACAGCAACTTTCCTCGTCCCCAATTCGATGACTTTGGCATGTTCAAAGCCATGACCAAGGGCTGTATCGTAGTTATCAATGCTGAAAAGGATCAACTGGTCGGACACTGGGGAGAAATGATGAGTCTTGCTGCTCAGCAGTTTGGCGCCACCGGTGCAGTAATCGATGGGGGTACCCGTGATCGAGAGGGCATCTTAAACATTCCCGGTTGGGGACTGTTTACACGCTACACCTCCCCTATCGAGAGTAAAAGCCGCTGGCGATCACAAGAGTTCGGCATACCCATTTACATGTCCGGTACCACTACGAGTGTTGTGCTGGTGCAGTCTGGAGATTACGTGGTGGGAGATGCCGACGGCGTGCTCGTCATTCCATCCGAACTCGTTGATCGTGTGCTGGTGGAAGCCGAACGAACCGAGGTACTTGAAGAGGGCACCCGGCGCGATCTTGCAGCCGGACATCCAATTTGGGAAGTATATCAACGATATCAACGGATGTAGTTGCTCAAGATCATGAGATGATAAGTGGCTTGATGGCTGCACGTTGAGCAAACCACATGTTAATATAGGTCAAAGGAGAATACACTACATGAGTCATCGCATCAGCAAGTTCGAGACATACCGGGTCCGTATACCGATTCGCGCGCCTCTCCGGCACTCATATGGAGTCCACAGCGCATTTGAACGGACATTGCTTCGCTTAACGACCGAAGATGGCGCAGTCGGCTGGGGCGAAACTGCTGCCTCTGAGCAGACCCTGGCGGACTTTGCCGCACTGGTGGTGGGGGAAAGTCCTTTCCAGTTAGAGACCTTGCGTATGCGCATCAATCAGCGAGGATATTATTCACGACAAGCTTTGGTCATTGCGGCTGTCGAAATCGCCTATCTCGACCTGCAAGGCAGGATTCTTGGCCTTCCAGTGTCCGACCTGTTGGGTGGAGCAATGAGGACCGAAGTGCCGCTATCAGCCTACATCTTTTATGCATATTCGACCAACACCGAGCCACCTATCGATTCCCCCGAGGAAGTGGTCAGCTTTACCAAACGGTTGATCAACAATCATGGTTTTTCAGTAGTCAAATTAAAAGGAGGCGTCCATCCTCCCGAGCATGATCTTGATGTGATACAGGCATTACGCGAAGCGCTAGGGCCATCAGTCAGCCTCAGATTGGACCCAAACGCGACCTGGACGCCAGAAACCGCGATCCGCATCGGTGTGAAGTTGACTCAGGCAGGCACCGATTTGGAATACCTTGAAGATCCGACATGGGGTATCCCCGCCATGAGCGCGGTTCGCTCCAAAGTGAATATCCCCCTGGCTACCAATATGTGCGTGACGTATTTTGATCACTTGCCTCCTGCCATCAATCAGCGGGCAGTTGACATCGTGCTGTCTGATCCATGGTACTGGGGCGGATTATTCAATACGAAAGTGCTCGCAAGCATCACTAGTACCTTCGGACTGGGGTTGGGAATGCACAGTGGTCTCGAAACTGGCATCGGGCTCAGCTCGATGTTGCACGTCGCCTCGACCTTGCCCAATCTGACTCATGCGATCGACAGCCATTACCATCATATGCAGGACGACGTGTTGCAGGGAGGTATATTGACGTACAGCAACGGGTGCATGGCTGTACCGCGTGGACCAGGTTTGGGAGTGGAGGTAGATATGTCCAAAGTCCAACGGTACCAGGTTGAAGAGCATCAACGAAAGGATGGGGAAATACACCATCCTGATCCGTGGCAGCCTGAGTGGTATCCCCGGTATCCGCGTTGGTAAGATGCTCAGTCCATAGAACAGCTTAAATCCAGGATACTGGATCAACCGTTGTTTGTCGAAGATTCGGTAATCATCTAGCTTCCCCTACTCGTTATGCAGGCACTACAACTCTCTCGTAAAACGTGATTGGGGTAGAGGCGTGTTAGGGGTATGCTGAGCCCCCGGGTGCACTATCTGGGATAAACGGGCATTTGCCTCTCTCAGTTGCTGATTCTCATATTCGGCCAGGCTAGCCCTGCGCAATCGTGCTAACAAGAGGTTAAGTGCATTCCCCACACGCCAGAGAACGTTATCCTGAGTCAACGCTGCACGCACTGTTCGATCGCCATTGGCAGCACGCACCAGGACCTGCAATAAATGCTCGCTCCCCTGGTCAAGCTGGCGTGTGCGATCGGCCTCACGCCGCAGCAATTCAGCTTCGCGCTTCTGAAGTAGGGCAATCTCTTCAGCACGGTCAGCACGTGCAATGGCCTGGAGGGCACTACGCACCCAGAGATACGAGACCGCGGCAACGATGATTTGCAGGCTCACAGGCTGGATTACAGCATTATAGCCCGCGTTGGAGGCCAAAAGCATGTTCAGCTCCGGCGTATGCGGCTCCAATGTGATAATAGCGATGATAAAGAGGGTATTGCTCAAAGCCACGGGAAAGACCATCAGAGCGGGGAGGAGCGAGACTGCTATAAGTTCAGACACCAGCAGCACGTCAAACACAGGCAGGTCTCCCACATCCAGGCCCCTGGGAGACACCAGGAGCGTGAATGTACATCCCAGGTCGACTACTAAAATGAGCAGAAGACTGACTACTGTTACCTTGCCGAGTTGATTGAATAGCATCGCCACTCCGCACAGTGCCAGGCTTAGCAATATAGTTCCGATAGCTATAAAACTATGCATGAAAATGGCGCCCGGGAAATTGACTAATTGATAGAGCACGATGACTACAAGAATACCACTTACAATTTGCCTGCGCCGGGCATTCTCACGCGCTGCTAGATCAGGATTAGTCCCTAATTCAAAGTCAAAGAATGAGGGAGAAGATTTCCGCACGGATAGTATTCTCATGATGATTCTCTCTTTCTGCATTGAGTTAACTCTACAATTCTCTTCTCTTTCTAGATAGATTTACTATACATCGGACATGTATGAACTTACAATCAAATAGTACTTTTGGAGAAATATTCCATAGAATATTTCTCCAATAATGCATGAGTTTAAAAGAATTCTATGGAAAACTCAACAATTACTGGTTGTTAATACGGGGAGAGCACCGGTTGATGATGAAAAGAAGGATTCGTGGTTCGTAATTGGCAAACGAGAGGAGTGGAAAGTCTAGAGCACTTTCCACTCCAGCTCATCTAATGATTGTACAGAAATGGTGACTTTGTTAGCGTAAGCTCAACAAATTATTTAGCTTCCGGCCTGTAGCTCACCCAACTTGACGTTGATCTTCAATTGCTGGTTGCCACGGTAGACCTTGACGGAAACGGTGTCGCCAGGGTTTTTGGTGTCCAGAGCATCACCTAACGATGACACATCGTTCACGGCCTTGTTGTCGACCTGTATAATCACATCGCCAGCCTGCAAACCGGCAGAGGCCGCCGCGCTACCTGGATTCACGCTTACAATCAATGCACCATGATCCACGGACAGGTTGTCCTGCGCCGCTACTGTTGGATCAACATCGGTAACTCTCACACCCAGAGCCGCTCGTCCAGTATGAGTAACGCTGCCTGTCTGGATGATCTGCGGTACGATGAATGCCACGCGATTTGATGGAATGGCAAAACCTACCCCATTGGCCGGGGTATTGAACTCTGGATCAATTGCCGTCAAGGTGGGAATACCTATCAGGTTGCCCTGCATGTCTACTAATGCACCACCACTGTTGCCAGGATTGATAGGAGCATCGGTTTGGATGGCATTGGGTAGGGTTGCACCCCCCTGTCCCTCGGAAACACTGCGTCCAAGAGCGCTGATAATGCCGTTCGTTACCGTCTGAGTAATGCCCAGTGGGTTCCCAATCGCCAGCACGTCTTGCCCTACCTGCAACTTCGACGAGTCGCCAAGGGTTGCCACGGTCAAGCCAGCGGAGGGAGGATTGACCTTCAAGACGGCAAGGTCATCGGCAGGGTCTGTCCCCGTCAATTGCGCTGTAAGCCTGGTGCCATCAAACAGCGTGACATTGATATTTTGTGCTCCAGCGACGACATGATTATTGGTGACGATATAGCCACGCCGATCGACAATGACTCCAGACCCAATCGCCGCTCCACCCGAAGTGGTAACATTTACCTCTACGACTGACGGTCGTACTTTCGCAATCACCGCCTCTTGTACTGTTTGCTGATTGTTACTGGTGAGTGGTGGAACGGTTACTACAGGGTTGGTGCCGGACTGCAATACCCCTGTATTTGTGCCCGTGTTAGTGGATCTAGCAAATTGCCAGCCAGCAAATATGCCAATGCCGAACACTAGAATGAGTATGAGGGCAACAGCAATAATAGCACCTGTACGCACTCCGTCCTTAGAATGCCTGTGATTATCAGGCGGTATTGCCGGTGGACCTTGCATTTGACCAGGCGCAAACTGGTACGGCGCGTAACCCTGGTTCTGCGCTGATCTATCCTCATAGGGTAGTATAGTTTGATTATCTACATATGGATCTTGCATTATTCTAAGCCTCCACTTAATTAACGCTTTTTGTTTATAGATGGGTACAATGTTCAACTGTTGATAGTTTAGACCGTACTTATCAGAAAACTCACAGAAAATTGTAAAATGTCTGTAAGAACTTAGGATTGGCTCTGGTGACAGAAAATCCTATGTCTTACAAAAACTTTACAATTTACGGCTTTTTTTTTGATTTTTCACCTGTATGCTATATGCAGGGGCTTGCCGAAGGGCTAAGGTACGGTAACTTGTGACTAGTGGGCTTTCTTCGGAAAGCAGCAGCGGTATGGGCTACAAGGAGGCGGGGGGCAAAGCCCTCCGTGGATATATTAAATTTATGAAAATATTGATTATTGAAGACGAAGCAAGTATTGCCCAGGTTATCCGGCTCTACCTGGAGCAGGCCAATTATACAGTATTGACCGCAAGGGATGGAGCGGCAGGACTCGAACTGCATGCAAGAGAACAACCCGACCTGGTAATTCTCGATCTGATGTTGCCAGTGATGGACGGCATGGAGGTATGCCGTCGTATCCGCGCATGGGCGGATACCCCTATACTTATGCTCACAGCTCGCCAGGGAGAAGAAGACCGTATTGCGGGACTGGAATTGGGAGCGGATGACTACCTCGTCAAACCATTCAGCCCGCGCGAAGTTGTGAGCCGCGTCAAAGCAATCTTGCGCAGAACCTCACGGGCAGGTGCGGTGCCTTCCAGGGAAGCAGAGCCCCAGGCAGAAGCCGTGGGGGCACACCAGGCATTCCAAATTGCTATTCCTAAGGCAAACCACAGCATAGATTCTGGAGCTTCAGACAAAGCAAAGGCAAGAAACTCCGCTGAGGAACTCCACTATAGTGGTCTCTTTGTCAATATTCCTGCAAGACGAGTCGAAGTCAACGGGCAGCACGTGACACTGACCGTAAAGGAATTTGATCTACTTACGACGCTTGCCTCGTCTCCAGGCCGCGTGTTTACTCGCGAATCCCTGCTGGAGCAGATATGGGGATACACCTTCCTCGGCGATGGACGCACGGTAGATGTACATATTGGCACGCTGCGTAAGAAGTTGGAGGCCGCCGGAGGTAATGATACTCCCCACTACATCAGAACAGTGTGGGGCCTGGGTTACAAATTTGATCCCGAGGAAGAATAAGAACAAGAAAGGAACCTGGCCCATGGCTACAAGTTCCTCTCGCCTGGCATTCAGTTTGCGAGCAAAACTTGTACTAAGTTACCTGGGCGTTGCGCTCGGTGCTATGCTCCTGCTCATCATAGTGGTCTCCCTGGCAGTGCAGAACTACTTCTACACGACACAGCACGACCAACTCCGCGTTCGAGCGGAGTACTATGCTCAACAGATTGGACAGCTTTACCACAACAATGGCGAGAGTTGGGACAATGTTCGGCAGATTCACTTGTATACTCCCGAGCTTTTCATAGTAATTGATACGGCACAACAGGTTCGCAGCACAGCCCTACCTGATTTCATCAGGCTGAGCGAGAACGATATCCCGTCTTTGAAAAGTGCACTCCAGCAGGCACTTCAAGGGCAGGAAACGCCAGGAGACCTCCGGGGCTCGCCCAATGATAATGGCATATTCTCAGGACCCTACATTAGCGTTCCATTGCATGATGGTGGACAGGCGAATGGAGCGCTGATTGGAGCATTGCTCCTGGCCGAACCGGTGCAGTATCCAGCAGGTTTTTCTCCCTACCAGTTCCTGGTAAACGTCGATAAGGCCATACTCATCACAGGTATCGCGCTAGCGGTAATTGTAATAATCTTCAGTTTATGGCTGGCACAGCGCTTAACTCAACCATTAACATCGCTCACACTGGCAGCCGAGCAGATGAAAAGTGGGAACTACTCTCAACGTGTCGTTGCGCCCAAAAGCCAGGACGAACTTGAAAGACTTGCTTCGACCTTTAACGCGATGGCAGAGAAAATCGAATCCGATATGAGCGAACTGCGACGCCAGGAGCAGATGCGGCGCGACTTGATCGCCAATATAGCCCACGACCTGGTTACCCCTTTGACGGCAATACAAGGGTTTAGTGAGGCGCTTGCAGACGATGTGATTTCTGATCCCAAAGCGCGTCACGAGACAGCCCAACTAATCGGCCGCGAAGTGCAGCGCTTGCGTCGCCTGGTGAGCGATATGCAGCAAATGTCATCGCTTGAGTCTGGACAAATAAAACTCGACCTGGAACCGCTTGATTTACATACGCTGGTTGATGAAGTTCTGGCAGTCATCGGACCCGAATGTGAGCAAGCAGGCATTACCCTCTATAACAAGATTGTGCCAACGACACCAGCAGTGCTTGCTGACAGCGATCGCTTGACCCAGGTACTGTTGAATCTATTGGATAACGCCCGCCGGTATACACCTGAGGGAGGCAGCATTACTATTGGAACCAGGATAGAAGACAGGTGGCTTAACGTTTGGGTGAGCGATACAGGCACTGGCATCAATGCAAGTGATCTATCCCACATCTTCGACCGCTTCTTCCGCATTGACCGGGCACGTACTGGCACGAGTGGGGGCAGTGGCCTCGGCCTTGCCATCGTTAAGGCGATTATTACGGCACATGGAGGATCGATCCGCGCTGAAAGCACCCCAGGTCAGGGTACGTGCATCACGTTTACGCTGCCGCTAGCAACAGGTCTGGTGCGAGAACAGGGTCAGATGATGAGTCAGCAACGTATAGTATAATAGCATCCCGCTATGGTGATTATCATGCTGCTTCAACAGTAGTGGTAATAATCTCTAAGATGTTGTACAGTGACACTATGGAGATAATCACCATGGAATTGATTCGCAAACAAACCTATATTACACTAGCTCAGGATAGAGCAGCGAAACGACTTGCTCAGCAGCAGGGCACCACAGAAGCAGAGATCCTGAGGAAGGCGCTGGACCTGTTCCTTGCTCGGGAGGGTATCGCAGAAAACGAGGACCCCTTTGCCGACCTGATTGGTCTGTTCTCAGGGCCTTCCGAGATAGATCATGACGACATCTATCGCTGATATCAAGCGGGTGTTCATTGATACCTCCGCCTGGATCGATCTGATGAATAGCAGTGAGCGCTATCATGCTGCTGCTGTCGCATTCCACAAAAGCCTGGCCCCCATGACTCTTCGTATCACCACCTGGGGCATTGTGTCCGAGACGTTTACCTGGATCCGTTACCACATTGGCTACCGGGAAGCTTCACGATGGCTCTCCTTGAAGGATTCACTGGAAGATCAAGGTTTCCTTCAGGTGGTATACCCTGACTCCCAGATGGAAATTGGAGTGCGAAAGGTGATAGGCCGCTTTCATGATCAGCAACTCTCCTATGTAGATGCCTTCTCTCTCGCATTGGTTCAATCCCGTCCAGACATCGATGTGATCTTTGCTTTCGATCATCATCTGACCCTTGCCGGTATACCCGTTCTGCCAGGCCTCCTCGACAGGAGTGGCCGATAGGGATTAAGAACCATGCCGTTCAAAGCCATGACGAGCCGCACCGAGCAATGCGCTCTTGGGATTAAGAATGACATGCACCGGCATGCGAACCAACATTTCGGTAAGGCGCCCTTTATGGGTGAATGCTTGCATAAATCGCTCACCTTCCAGGTAGGAAAGGATGCGCGGCGGGATACCACCACCAACGTAGACGCCGCCAGTAGCCAGAACCTTGAGTGCAAGGTTGCCAGCCTCGGCTCCAAGGATCGTGACAAAGGTGTTGAGAGTACCGGCACATAGTTTCGTCGCATTTTCTTTATCAAGAGCATTGTTGACGATGATTGGCGTCCGGTCTTGCGCTGCGGCTAGCTGCTCGGCCAACCATTGCGGCTCTTCAGCGTAGCCAGTATCTTTAAGATAAGAGTAAATATTGGGCACACCCTTGCCAGAGCAGACGCGTTCGAAACTCACATGTGGAAGGCGAGCCAGGAGATAGCGCAGCAGTTCAATTTGAAACGCGTTGGTGGGCGCAAAATCGGCATGGCCACCCTCCGAAGTATGAGCCCTGTAACGCGAACCATCCCACGTGAGAAAGCCCTCTCCAAGACCAGTGCCCGGCGCGATTACTGCGATTGCTCCCTTGGAGATCGGTTGACCTTCATTCAGGGTGTGCAGGTCTTGAGGTTCAAGGAAAGGGATAATGTGGGCGATGGCATCCAAATCATTAAGTAGACGAACAGATGGGATATCCAATTCCTGCTGAAGGTGCTTCTCACTCATCATCCAGGGTAGATTTGTGATTGTGGCGCTTCCAGCCACCACTGGCCCAGCCACACCAAAGCTCGCGTGATCTACAGAGAAGTTGTGTTGCTGCAGAAATTCTTGTACAACAGCTTCGAGACTAGGGTATTGTGCGCTAGGAAATGTTGCCTCGGCAACGGGTACACGCCAACCTGCCTCGGATAAGAAAATAGCCAGGTTTGTCTTAGTTCCACCAACATCACCAGCCAGTAGCATTCTGATTTTCTCCTTTATGAAGTGACACTCTCACTCCCCTGAAAGGGGATGAGCTTCTAGGCGAACCTGCCCGCCTGTGACCTGTCTCCGCAGAGACCCGGAGGAACCCAGTGGCTGAAGCGGGTTGCACACCCAGACAACTGTGGTCAATACGGGTTGCCCCTCCCACAGGCCGGTGCCCCGGCAGCTACTACGTCCCTGCTAGGTCGTAGATACGTGACGCGCGACGGGTACGCTATCGCATGGCCAAAGGCCAGCCGGTGCATGTTCAGGCTGCCGACGATGTCGCGATGGCCTGCAAATCGACACTGGGGGTTCTTGCACACCCAGTTCCGCCCACGGATCTTCTGGCGGTGCTGGCAGTTCGGACACCGGCTCGAGGTCCCCCGTTCGGAGCCGGTGAAGCTCAGGATGCCAGCTTGCGCACACTTCTGAGAGAGGTAGTCCTTGTCCTTGCCATATTCCCATTGGCTCATGCGCTGATGGTGATGCCGCCCGCATGGCTGGTCGCGTACGCCATGCGGGTCCCCGATGAAGACCGTCTGGACCCCTTCGTGCTGCAGGAAGCGGACGACCTGCCGGGTCGCTTTGTGCCGCCGGTCGCGGACTTGCCGCTCGGTGCGTGCCCGCAGCCGGGCTTGAGCACGCTGCAGGGCGCGCGAGCGGCGCGAGCCTTTGGTGCAACGCGCCTGCTTGCGCTGCAGCTGACCCAGGCTCTTATTGTGGCGGCGCTTGAGGCTGCGGATGCCTCGCCCGCTGACGACGAGTCCTTGGCCAGTGGTCGTGGTGACCGCCGCCAGGTGAATTTCGCCCAGATCGATGGCGGCCTGCGCCACCCCTGAGACGTGGGCGGCAGCGGGTGCGGGTACCACCACATGCAGTTCGTAGCTCCCATTCCAGACCAGTGAGACTCCCCCGATGCGTTCGGGCAGCTCCAGGCGGAAGCACAGCGCCTTGCGGCCGCGGCCCATGGGCAGGATGAGGCGTTTGCCCTGGCGCGAGACCGCCTGAGCAGGCCACTGCACCGTCATGTACTGCTTGAGCTTATAGGGGTAGCGCATGCGGGCATGCGTGGGTTTGAGCTGTCGGGTGGTCTCCACATTGGCGAGGAACTGATGACAGGTCATCTGAATGCTCTGGGAGTGCAGCGCGAACTGCCCGCCTTTGGTGGCCTGTTGCAAGGCGTCGCGATCCGGCCAGGGCTGGAGCCGCAGCCTGGCGTCTTGATGGCGCTCGCAGCACACGTTCCACACGCGGGCGGCTTCCCTCTGCGCCGCTCGCAGGCGCTCTCGCGTGGGAGGGGCGAGTCCCTTGAGTCGATAGATGCGCACCGTCTGCATATCCGCTCCTGGCTTGACTGGCGTCGTTTCCGGCAGTGTACTCCAAACATTCGTTCCAGTCAAGTGGGGGAGCTGTGCGTGCGCGCATGCCCAGCGCCTTCCCTCTCTTCCCCTCCCTTGCACAAGGAACGGCGCTCTCATCCCCATCCCATCAATGGGATGGGACTTCCCGCGCCGGTTTATTAAATTAAGGCATGGTTCAAATGAACTTGACGGTTCCTAACAGATCGAATAACGCAAAGTGGCTTACTGAGCCGGTTCAGATTTAAATATGACTGTTCAAACTGTCAAGTACAAACCGCCTAAATTGAACCTTGCCTAAGGAATAATCCAATGAATGAGATATTCGACACCACAGATCACCTCGTAACAGAGCTTCTGCTTATCATACTGATTCGTCATAAAACCTGTTACATTTCGGTTAACATCACATTATTATACTTCAAAAGGAGGGGTGATTATGGCATGTTGTACCAGCTAGATGAGATAGGTTCCTTTTATCCTGCTCGGATCAAGAAAATTATATATACTATCTCTAGTAGTTGTAACGAATCCAGGGTAGTTAAGACGATACAATAAGAAATAAAACGCGAAAGATGGGAGAAAGAAAGACATGACAATTGAACAATACGATGCAATTATAATAGGAGCTGGCCAGTCAGGAGGACCACTTTCTACAACGCTGGCTCGAGCGGGTTGGAAAACAGCCATCATTGAGCGAGTGCACGTAGGAGGCACCTGTATTAATGAGGGCTGCACCCCCACCAAAACAATGGTTGCCAGCGCGCGTGTAGCTTACCTGGCAAGGAGAGCAGCCGACTACGGCGTGCACACAGGGCCTGTGTCAGTGAATATGCCCGTGGTAAGGAAACGCAAACGTGATATCGTTGAGAGCTTTCGCGACGGCAGCCAGAGGAGTATCGAGAGCACAGAGGGCGTAGATCTCTTGATGGGCGAGGCTCGCTTTATTGAGCCGAAAGTGCTGGAAGTATTTCTTAACGATGGTGAAGTGCACACCTTAACAGCCAACGCTATTTTCATCAATGCAGGCGATCGACCATCCAGGCCATCTATAGAAGGCATAGAGAGCGTGCCTACACTAGACTCGACAACCATTATGGAATTGGATACTGTGCCAGAACACCTGTTGATTCTGGGAGGCGGCTATGTCGGATTGGAATTCGGGCAAATGTTTCGCCGTTTTGGGAGCAGGGTAACGATCATCCAGCGAGGCGCACATTTGCTGGCACGCGAAGACAATGACGTGGCCGATGAAGTCCTTAGAATTCTGCGCGAGGATGGCATAGAAGTGTTATTAGAAACAAGCCCAGTACGCGCAGACCAGGCCGAAGACGTCAGCATCCACTTGACCGTGCATACTCACGGTGGAGAACGTGACCTTGTAGGATCGCATTTGCTTGTCGCTACAGGAAGAGTACCCAATACTGACTGGCTCAACCTTGAAGCAACAGGAGTGCAGGTTGATACACGCGGCTATATCAAGGTAAACGAACGACTGGAAACCAATGTAGAGAGTATTTATGCCCTGGGAGACATCAAGGGTGGCCCGGCCTTTACACATATCTCCTATGATGATTTTCGTATTATTCGCAGCAACTTGCTCGAACATGGGAACGCCAGCATACGTGATCGCCTGGTGCCTTATACCGTGTTTATTGACCCACAGTTGGGACGTGTTGGGCTGACTGAAACGGAGGCACGGGCTACAGGTCGCGCTATACGTGTAGCCAGGATGCCAATGGATTATGTGGCACGAGCATTGGAAGTTGATGAATCACGCGGTTTCATGAAAGCCATAGTCGACGCTGAGAGCGGGCAAATTTTGGGATGTGCTGTTCTGGGCATTGAGGGTGGTGAGATCATGGCGATGCTACAGATAGCAATGATGGGCAAAATACCCTATACCGTGCTGCGTGACGCAGTTTTTGCCCACCCGACCCTGGCGGAATCACTGAACAATTTGTTTGCAATGTTCGAGCAATAGGAAGCAAGAAAAACAGGAGGCTGTCTAGTTCACTTGACGGTAAAATCAGGCTAGAGTATACTTCCTTCCGGTTGATAACTCAATATCTACAAGAGGACACTAAACCGTAGAGCGCCTACATAGCTCACTCGAAGGTAGGGGTCAATGGGTGAAGGAACGTACCAGCCTGAAAGCTCGCCGAATATACCCGCAGTTCAGCAGAATATCGCAGGCTCTCACCTGGGAAGCAAAGTGGCTTCTGAAGATGACCTGCGCACGGTCGAAGCATTGCGAAGCGGCAATGAAGCCGCGTTTGTCTCACTGGTTGACCATTATCATGCTCCAATGCTGCATCTGGCGATGATATTCGTTTCGTCCCAGGCAGTGGCGGAGGAAGTAGTCCAGGAGGCCTGGATGGGCGTATTTCAGGGAATCGAACGGTTTGAGGGTAGATCTTCATTAAAGACCTGGATTTTTCGCATTCTCACCAATTGTGCCAAAACCCGTGCGCAGCGTGAAGGCCGTAGCATGCCATTTTCCTCGTTACCAGACTTCAATATTGAAGCTACTGAACCAGCGGTTGATCCTGAACAATTCATGGGACCAGGTCAACAATCGCCGGGCTGCTGGGTATCGTTCCCTCGTAGTTGGGATGATATTCCCGAGGAGCGTATTCTTTCACAGGAAACCGGCACGTGCATTCAGTCAGCAATCGACGCATTGCCACCGAATCAGCGCGAGGTGATTACACTACGCGATATCGAAGGATGGTCATCAGGTGAGACTTGTAACTTGCTCGGTATTTCTGAGGCTAACCAGCGAGTGCTCTTGCATCGTGCGCGTTCCAGGGTACGGTGTGCACTAGAGAAATATTTCGAGGAATAGAAGACTTAGCATGACGAACCTCAACATGGATAATTTAAGCTGCCAGGAAGTCGTAGAACTTGTTACCGATTATCTCGAGCAAGCTCTGCTGCCAGAGAAGCGGATTCAATTCGAGGAGCATATCGTGGACTGCCCGGGCTGTCTTACTTATATCGAACAGGTACAGCAAACAATTGTGATGCTGCGTAATCTGGCCAAACAGCCGATGTTTCCTGAAACGAAACAAGAATTGCTTGAGATCTTTCGGAACTGGAAGCGAGACCCATGATACTTGTATATAGGCAGTATGTATCAGTTGCGTAAGGCTTCTGCTTCTTGCTTTTGCAGAGAAGGCAGCTCGGATAATTGAGGTTGGGTAGCAAGCGATATCTTTGACCTGGATCGCAGGTGGAATGCTAGTAGTGGTAAAATCCATATCCAAAGTCCGCAGACATAATTCCATAGGAACCCCGGCAATCCAGTGACATACGTATACAATGGTCCCCATGTGTAGAAACAGTACAGGCTGAGCATACTAAAGGCAAGCAGGCGTGTTGCGAGCGGCAATCGCAAAAAGGAAAAAGACCATTCTTTACGAGTATGGGTAGCTTCAACAAGAGCAAAGAGACCGAAGAATGTCACGAGGTACCAGGGCCAGTACCAGGGAGAACCAATAGCACAGTAAAGCAACCAGACTAAAGCCATCCAGCGAATGAGACCTGGAATGGTGTTGATACGTTTTGGAGCCCGAATAGCCCGCCAGCAGAGTATAAGGTAAACGCAGGCGAAGCTTACCATGCCCATTATATGAGTCACGCCTTCAGATGGCGCATGGGTACTTGTTATGTGCATAATGCTGTTATAGAGATGACTAAATAAATCAGCCACGCTATTTTTGTCTAGTGAAGAGTTGGGGTTGACCAGAATCACATCGAGTGTATCTTTTCCTCGCCAGAAAGGGATGTAGAGTAGAATAATGGTACCTACATAGGTGGCAGCCGCAGCAAGAACAGGGTGGACATTGAAAGGCCGCCTTAAGTACAGGAAGAGGAGTAAACCAGGAACTAACAGGACAATGTTGATTTTGACACAAGTAGCAACTGCAAGCGTAGCAACAGCGAGTAAATATGATTGGATAGTCGAAGTCCTTCTGCTCACAAGGAACCAGATTGCAAGCAAGATGAGAAACAGGAGGGTTGCATCGACATGCGCGTTGACGCACGCTTCATAGAGCAAAAGGGGATTCCAGGCGAAAGCAAGGGTTGCCCGAATTCGTTGCTCCGGTGAGATAGATCCGGTGAGGCGTTGCAGATAACCACTAATAGACCAGATGAGTGCCGTGGAACTCAAATGCATGGTGAGTCCTAATAGACGCAATGCGATTACCATACTCACAGGTTCGGCAGAGCCCGTAAAACCCAGGATCCACTGGAAGAAACTGGTAATGATTGCCCATACAGGGCCATATGCCGAGGGTTGATAAAGCCAGTAAACATAGGGAATGATGAGATCAGAATGTATTGCCGTTGGCAACGTAACCAATGGATCAAGATGGTAAATTATACCAATACGAGCATAAGCAATATAGGAAAACAGATCCGATGATGTGATTGTAGGCATGAGTATATATAAGATGCCCAGGACCAAAGTAGAGGTGAACAGGTAGTTACGACTTATAAATTTTGGCAGGTAGCGTAAGGCAAATAGATAGAGTAGAAATACAACCACGAATGCGCCCAGGAGCATTGCTGCTTCCAGCCAGCTAGTCCCAATTGGGGGGTTATTATGTAGACTTGGTTTACCGGGAATAAGTGGTAAAACCACCCAACCAGGAAATAGGACATGGGTTGGTAAGAGAAAATTTAAGCTAATGTGCGAGAGTAGTGCATCATAAGACCTGCTGCCTTGTAAGGGGAGTATCGCATCTATGAGAAAAAACGCAGTTCCCATCATCAACAGTAAGGCAAAGGGAAGGAAACGAACAATAGCAAGCTCCCGTAATTGAACACGAGGTTGCTCAATATCTAATTGCCGGGCCATGTGTTGTACTCTCTATATATTTCAGGTAATAGGTTTCATACATTAAAAATTCCAAAGAACCAGGCGGTATTCTCTGGAATTGTATTAAATACACTCCTAGGACGAGTGATAGTGGTAAAAAGATCCAGGTGAGAGATGGCTATCAAGCGAGAAGATGTTTCTGAAAGGTTGTAGCAAAAGCATCAGCATGTTCTTGCCTGAAAACCCCGTAAATGTAGCGGTCTGGACGTACGAGGATGAAGAGGTCACGCTGATTCAAAGGGAAATTGTCGACTTCGTTTTCAATTGAGACGAAACGCACCCCTAAACGTTGCCAGGTGCTGGTTTTCAAGGAAGCAAAGGCCTGTTCAGGATTGTTGTGGAGGCGCAAGAGAGCAAAGCCTGTTCCTAAGATATTATCGAGCAAGGTCTTCTTGCCCTGCGGAGTCCTTACTTCAGGTTGGGGAAGCATCATACCCACCTTTGCCTTGTTTTCTCTCGTACCGTCAAAGAGCACGAAGCCTTTCTCATAACGTGGTTGCGGCTTGAGGCGTCCCTCAGCCAGGTACTCACGAATAGTGGGTACAGTGTTCAAGGTACGAAACACGCCATCACGCAGCAAGGCTACGGGTTTAGATGTAGGCATAATGATTTTCCCTAGAAACCTTGAAAGCCATATCATTCGAGCTGCATACTCATGGCACTCCTGGCTATATGTGTCGAGCAGAGAGGGCCCTGCCAGGCTTTGTAGCACCATTTGCAGCTTCCAACTGAGGTTGTGAGCATCATGCAGGCCACAATTCATGCCTTGCCCACCAAATGGTGGCATGAGGTGTGCGGCATCACCCAACAGAAAAACACGCCCTTTCGAAAGGGTTTGGGCGAGTGCAGCGTGGAAAGTATAGATACATCGGCGGCTGATCTGTGGATTGCGAGATCCACCGACCTGTTGAATCAGAGCTTTTATCTTCTCGTCTCGCAACAGATCCTCTTCACTCTCGCCGGGCAGCAGCATGAATTCCCACCTGCGAGCGTCATGAGGGGCCGGAACAGTAACGGCCGGGCGTTTGGGATTGCAGAAAAAAGTGGCAACGGCAGAGGGATTATCATCATTGATGGTATCGATTACTAACCATTTTTGTGAAAAGGTTGAGCCCTGCATGGGGACGCCAAGCTGGCGCCTGATGGTGCTTTTGCCACCATCACAGGCCAGCAGGTATGCGCATTCAAAAGTCTTGAGGGCGCCTTCGGCTGTGCGAACGGAGACGAGTACACCTGTATCATACTGCTCAAAGGTTTCGACAGTATGCTGAAACTGCACATTGACGCACGGGAAACGTTTGAGACCATGAAGCAGAGTGGCTTCAAACTCTGGCTGGTGAAAGGTTGAAATGAACGGATAGCCATTTCTCTTGCTCGTAGATGCGACTTTGGCAAGATAACGTTTGCCTGATATATAGTGAGCCTCGATATCCAGAAGCATGTTCTCAATGACAGCATTGACCAGGCCCATGGCCTGGCAGACACGCAAGCCTTCATCATCGATCGAGATAGCCTTAGGGCAATCGCTCAAGCCTGCATTACGTTCGAGAATGAGGGTATCGATACCAGACAAGCCAAGCAGGTTGCCTATAGCAAGACCTGTTGGACCTGCACCGGCGATAATGATGGAGAAATACGGTGGAGATGGTGTATCCATACTCTCATTTCTAGATCTTTTTAAGCGCCAATACGACGTTTGCGCCACCTAAACCACGCCCTCCAATGAGGGCAGCAGAGCGAGACAAAGGCCGGGCTTCCTCTTGCACCAGGTTTAAACCATACTGTGGCATCAACTGCTCACAATTGATCGTTGGGGGAATCATATCATACTGGAACGCCAGCAGCGTAGTTATTGTGTCTAGTGCACCGGCTGCAGCATAGCTATGCCCAAGCATAGTTCTGGGGACACTGACGGGAAGATGTTGCAGGTCAGCGCCGAAGGTATGCTGGAGGGCATTGACCTCGGCCCTGTCAGTTTGAGGAGTAGCGCGTCCATCCAGGCTGAAATAACCAATATCTCCTGGCTGTAATCTCGCTTCCTGCATCGCAAGGCACATAGCTCGAGCATAGTGTGTGCCATTTGACGTGGGAGCATGGAATCCATGAGCATCGTTAGTCTGCCCATAGCCCACAATTTCTCCATAGATGGGTACACCACGACGGCGGGCGTGTTCATATTCTTCTAGAATACAGACTCCAGCGCCTTCCGCAAGCAGTATGCCAGCAGCACGTTGATCAAATGGGCGATAGGCGTTTGGGTCATCCCCAGTCGCGCAAAGATCACTTTGCCCCAGGATCAGGAGAACGCAGGGATGTAAGAGCGATTCGCATCCACCGGTAATGAGGACATCTGCTGCGCCTCGTCGAATAGCAATATATGCCATACCCAGAGCATCCAAGCCTCCTATGGTGTCATTGACGGGCGTCTTACAGTATCCCTGAATGCCGTATCGCACAGATATTTGACCTACATTCGCAACCTGAAGCCAGGCGATAGCAGTATAGGCGCTCATATAACGTGGTCCGCGCACGTGCAAGGCTTCGATTTGTTCGAGCACATATTCCACACCTCCCACCGTATTGGCAATTACTGCTCCCACACGTTGTGGATTCTCCTGCTCGAGTACTATTTTCGCGTCCTGTAGGGCTTCTTGAACAGCGGCAAAAACAAAATGGGTCATACGATCGGTACGGTTTGCCAGCTTGCGTTCAATATAATGCTCAACCTTTAAATTTTGTATTTCACCCGCGACCCGGATGGGCAAATCAATAGTGGGGAAACGTTGAATAGGTTTGATACCAGAGATACCTCTGCTTGTGGCATGCCAAAAAGACTCTTTCCCTATACCATTGGGAGCCACAACCCCAAGTCCCGTGATTACTACACGCCGACGAGTATGATAAGCCATTAATTCCCCCCACTAAACGCCGATGATTACCTTCATAATACAGGCTAGTTCCTGTAGATACTCATTGCCTATCGATCCAGCCGGGTCGGGCAAGGACAAGGGCGGTATTGACACCGCCAAAGCCGCTGGAATGTGTCAAGGCGACATCGACCTCTGCTTGACGCGCTACATTTGGTACATAATCTAAATCGCAGTTTGGGTCGCGCTGCTGCTGATTAATGGTTGGTGGAATAAGCTGGCGCTCCAGTACGAGTGCAGTGACAATGGTTTCAATGGCGCTAGCTGCCCCCTGGGTATGTCCGATCATTGATTTAGTTGCGCTAATAGGGATATGATAGGCATACTCGCCGAAGACCGCCTTGTATGCCGCAGTTTCTGCTACTTCGTTAAAGGGAGTTGAACTGCCATGCGAATTAATATAACCAAGCTGGCCGGGCGCAATGTGTGCCTCCTCTAAAGCCTGCCTCAAGAGCTGCTGGAGGGGCGCACCATCCTCTGGTAGAGCGGTCATATGATGCCCATTACTGTTAGAGGTGAAAGCTATTAACTCGGCATAGATATACGCTTTGCGAGCCAGCGCCAGGTCGAGTTCTTCCAAAAGCAGCACTCCTGCCCCCTCTGCCATGACAAAGCCATCTCGTTGCCCATCATACGGACGTGACGCCTGCTCCGGTTCTGCATTGCGCGTGCTCAATGCCCTCATGACCGAAAACACATTGATGCCCGTGGCGTTGATGGCGGAGTCCGAGCCCCCCGCGAGCATGCGGTCGACCTGCCCCTCTTGAATGGCCCAGAAAGCCTGTCCGATGGCATCCGCTCCAGCAGAACAACCGGTCGAGATGACGGTACTCGGTCCATGAAGTTGAAAATGAGCAGCTATGGCACTGGCAGGTGCATAGCTCATGAGCAGAGTAGCCGGGCGAATTTCATGCATAATAGCGCGTGGTGGATGGGCGCCGCGATTAGTGAACTGAAGCCAGAGTTTCTCACCCTCTTCGACAGAAGCCATCGCTGTTCCCATATATACTCCCATGGTATTGCGACCTGATTCACTTAATATATTGGGCAGACCGCTATCGTAGAAAGCGAGGTTAGCCGCGGCAACGGCAAATTGTGTGCCTCGATCCAGCGTGAGTGATTCTTCTGGCGTGAGACCCAGCGCTTCAGCATCGAAGGCTGGTATCTCTCCGGCTATCTGTGTTGGTAAAAAGCTGGCATCAAAGCGCGTGATACGGCGAATTCCTGAACGGCCAGAGATAGAGGCCTGCCAGAAATCTTCCTTTCCAATACCATTGGGAGCTACTATACCGAGACCAGTAATTACAACCCGTCTTTGCGTCTGATACGTCATGCTTAATTGCCTTTTTTATTCTTTTTTATAGAGGAAGATTATGTGCCATGAATATAATCCTCAAAGATAGATACGATGATAGATACTATATGGGTTAGTCCAGGTAGGACAAGCGCAGGCAAGGCGACTATGTTACGGATGAATTACATTGCCAGGTTCGTCCATAGTAGGGGCGACCCTTGTGGTCGCCCGCTGTGGGGTCGCCTTGCCTGTACTCGCCCACTCCGTGCTCGCCCACTTCATGCTCGCCCGCCTTCCAGGTTGCCCTCTTGATAGCGTCCTCCATAGTAAGAAATTCTTCTATGAGTTGGGTGACGATGACTGCTTGTGAGTACATAAAGAAGCGTTCTCCTCCTGAGACGATGTGATAACCAGCACAATTGGGTAAGTTCTCGGCGAGCCAACGCGTTTTTGGTTCGGGTGCAAGGACATCATCAGCTCGATTTATGAGAAGTATAGGCATGCTTAATTGTCCCAGGCGTTTGCGCATGTCGTAGTTGTGAATGACGGGTAGCACCGAAAACTTATAAACGAAAGGCCAGAGCGCAATCTTGCGAAACTGCTCTTCGATCAAATGCCGGGGTAGGCTGCAAATTGGACTGGCGTTGGAAAGGGGATCACGAGCAACGATATAGTTGATTACGATGCGTCGTAGAAACCACGCGGGAAGGAAGTATTCGACGGGCAAGCGAACAAAGAGTTCGTGCAAGAGCCAGATCAAAGGATGCGGGGCAATCTGGTAATCGGCACCCTGGGCGACGATGATCAACGAGCGGCAATACTGTGGATAACGAGCTGCGAACTCGAAGAGTACCATGGCAGCATCTCCATGCGCGACAAGATCGACGTATGCCAGCCCAAGACTGTCGAGCACTCTGCGGAGTTCTTCGGCTCGTTCGACCAGCCCAATGGGGCGAGTGCGTGTTTCATGTCGCCTGTACATGATGACGCGCCTGGACTCGCTCAATGTACGTATCTGGCGTGTATAGACAAATTCCAGGTGTTCGAGTATGGGTACGAAGACTATGGGCTCTCCCCGGCCTATATCTATCAATGGCATATCAAGTGCGCCAACCGGCATACGCCTCCAGAGTGTCTCAATATACTCAACGTCGGTGTGAAACGTGCTTTC
>WNFE01001340.1_pt1 | contig 23567 bp, 20 predicted proteins | sample 5400451 | NCBI WGS metagenome assembly WNFE01 (sample SAMN13153344, study PRJNA577476) | soil metagenome | isolation source: 200 cm saprolite under Douglas fir tree site 2 hole 2 | place: USA:California | collected 2015-04-18
TGGAGCCAGTAAGACCAAGACGAGGGAGGCGGACATGCGATTGAGCGCACGCAATATCATCAAGGGCAAGGTGCTGGAGGTGACGCGCGGCGCCACCACCGCTCACGTCAAGATCGACATCGGCGGTGGCAGCGTGATCACGTCGTCCATCACCAACGAGGCGGTCGAGGCGCTCGGGCTCCAGGTTGGCGACGCGGCCTACGCGGTCATCAAGGCCTCCGACGTCATGGTGGGTAAGGACTGAGTGTGGTTCCCACCGCGCGGGCGATCCTGGCCGCCGAGACGCTCGTCCTGCTCGCGGGCACGGCGCCCGCCGCCGACACACGGAGCGTCATCGACTCGACGGGGCGGCGCGCGGACGTGCCCGCGCTCGTTGAGCGCGTCTACGCAGCGGGCGGGCCGGCGAGCATCTTTCTCTACACGCTCGCGCCGGAGAAGATGCTCGGCTGGAACCGCCCGCTGAGCGCGGAAGAGGGGGCCTTCGTGCCGGCGCGCTTCGCGGACCTGCCCACGCTCGGCCGGCTCACCTGGCGCGGTAACACCGCCAACGTGGAGGTGGTCCTGGCCGCGCGCCCCGGCCTGATCTTCGACTACGGCTCGCTGACCCGACCTACCGCTCACTGGCCGACCGGATGCAACAGCAGATCGGCGTGCCCTACCTCCTCTTCGACGGGAGCCTCTCCGCCATCCCGGGCGTCTACGCGCGCCTGGGTGAGCTGCTTGGTGTCGGCGCCCGCGGCCGCGCGCTGGCGCGCTACGCGGAGCGCCTGCTCACCGAGACCGACCGGCGTGTGGCGCGCGCGCCCGCCGCGCAGCGGCCGCGCGCGTACTACGCGCGCGGGCCGAAGGGACTCGAGACCGCCGCGCGCGGCTCCATCAACGTGGAGCTCGGCGCGCCGGACGAGGTGATCACCCGGGAGAGCCTGCGCGCGGTCTACGGCGTGGAGGTGACAGTGCTGGAAGTCGCCCGCGCGGACGGGCGGGTGACGCGCGTCTGCGTTCCGGCCGTCGGGGCATCCGGGCATGACATACTACCGGGGCATCGCGTCGATCCACCATGAGCCCGGACAATCTCTCCGCCCTCCGCTTGTCGCTCCAGGTCGCGGTGGCGGCCACCGCGCTGAACGCGCTGGTGGGCATTCCCATCGCCTACCTGCTGGCGCGGCGCCGCTTCTGGGGCCGGAGCCTGGTGGACCTGCTGGTCACGCTGCCGCTGGTGCTGCCACCCACCGTGGTGGGCTACTACCTGATCGTGCTGCTGGGCCGGCGCGGCGTCCTGGGCGCGCCGCTCTACGAGTTGTCGGGCTTCACGGTGGCCTTCACGTGGTACGCGGCGGTGATCGCGGCCACCGTCATGGCGCTGCCGCTCCTGGTCCGCACAGTGCGCGCGGCCATCGAGTCCGTCGATCGCGACCTGGAGCGCGCGGCCTACACACTCGGCCGCTCCGAGCTGCGCACCGCGCTCGAGGTGACGCTGCCGCTGGCCCGGAACGGGATCCTGGCCGGCCTCGTGCTCGCCTTCGCGCGCGCCCTGGGCGAGTTCGGCGCCACCCTGATGCTGGCCGGCAATATCCCCGGCCGCACCGCGACCGTGCCGCTCTCCATCTATACCGCGGTGCAGACCGGCGAGAGCGGCGAGGCGCTCGGGCTCGTCGCGGCGCTCACCGTGCTCTCCTGTCTCGTGCTCGTCGTCGCCAACCGCCTGGGGGCCCGCGCGGCATGACGAGCCGTCTCGAGGTCAGCGTCCGCAAGGCGCTGCCGGGCTTCACCCTGGACGTCGAGTGGAGCGCGGGCGACGGCGTCGCGGTGCTCTTCGGGCCCTCCGGATCCGGCAAGACGCTCACCCTGCAATGCCTGGCCGGGCTCGTCCGGCCGGACGCCGGCCGGATCGTGGTGAACGATGAAGTGCTCTTCGACGCGGGGGTCGGGATCAACCTGCCGCCCCAGCGGCGGCGCGTCGGCTACGTCTTCCAGGGCTACGCGCTATTCCCGCATCTGAGCGTGCGCCAGAACGTGGGGTTCGGGCTCCGCGACCGCGCGCGGGCCGAGCGCCGGCGCCGGGTGGACGAGGTGCTCGAGCGCCTCTCGATCGCGGCCTACGCGGACCGCTACCCGCGCGAACTGTCGGGCGGCCAGCGTCAGCGCGTGGCCCTTGGGCGCGCGCTGGCCATCGATCCCGCGCTGCTCCTGCTGGACGAGCCGCTGTCGGCGCTCGACCTGCCGCTACGCCAGGCGCTGCGGGACGAGCTGCGGAGCATCCTCACCGGGTGGGGGACCGCGGCGGTGCTGGTGACCCACGATCTGACCGAGGCCTACCGGCTCGGCGACCGCATCGTGGTCTACGAGGAGGGTCGCGTGATCCAGGCGGCCCCGCGCTCGGAGCTGCTCTGGCAGCCGTCTTCCCGCAGCGTGGCCCGGATCATGGGACTGCGCAACGTGCTCCAGGGCGTGACGCTCAAGGCCACGCCCGAGCGGATCCAGTTCCGCTGGCGGGGGCAGACCCTGGAGGCGGTGAACTCGCCGACGCATTCGTACCTGCCCGCGGCGGACAGCCCGCTCGCGTTCTTCATCCGACCGGAGTACGTCCGCCTGATCCGCAAGGACCGCGACCGGGTGGACTCCGCGCATCACATGAACCTCATGTCCGGGACCATCGTCCGCGAAGTGGACTTCGGGGCCATGTGGATCCTGTACTTCCGGCTCGACGAGCCCGGCGCCCCGGCGCAGGGCGACTACGACCTCGAAGTCGAGGTGCCCCGGCTCGTCTACGAGATCCTCGAGATCGACCGCGATCGGCACTGGCGCTTCTCGCTCCATCGCGGCTCGATCCACGTCCTGCCCTCCGCATGACGCCGCTCCAGGTCGTCGCGCTCCACGGCATCCAGGTCGCGCGCGCCGGCAGGACCGTCCTGGAGATCCCCGAGCTGGCGGTGGACGCGGGCCAGGTCCTCGCGGTCATCGGCCCCAACGGTGCGGGCAAGTCCACGCTCCTCCGGGTGATGGGACTGCTCGAGCCGGCGACGGCGGGCAGCGTGCGGTTCCAGGGCGAGCGCGTGAGCCCGGCCCACGGCCTCGCGGTGCGGCGGCGCATGGCCAGCGTCTTCCAGGAGCCCCTCCTCGCCGATACCACGGTCCGGGACAACGTGGCCCTCGGCCTCCGCTTCCGCGGTGCTCACGCGGCTCGGCATCGCGCCTCTGGCCTCCCGCCAGGCGCGGACGCTCTCGGGGGGCGAGGCCCAGCGGACCGCGCTCGCCCGCGCGCTCGTGCTCGAGCCCGAGCTGCTGCTGCTCGACGAGCCGTTCTCGGCGCTGGACCAGCCCACCCGCGAGGCCCTCCTCGACGACTTCGCCCGGATCCTGCGCCAGGAGCGCACCACCACCGTGCTGGTGACGCACGATCGCGCCGAGGCCATGACGCTGGGGGACCGGGTCGGCGTCCTCATGGGCGGCCGTCTCGTGCAGCTCGACGACGCGGCCCAGGTGTTCCGGGCCCCCGCGTCGGAGGAGGTGGCGCGATTCGTGGGGGTGGAGACCATCCTCGACGGGCAGGTCGTCGAGTGGATCCGGGATCTGGCCCTGGTGGATGTCGGGGGGCAGATGGTCGAGGTCGCCCAGCGGGCCGAGCCGGGCGAGCGCGTGCGGCTCTGCGTGAGACCGGAGGACGTGGCGATCTTTCCCGGTGCCCCCAAGCCGGGCGGGACGCGGGAATTCAACCGGCTGGGTGGCACGGTGCAGCGCCTGGTACCGAGCGGGCCCCATGTGCGTGTCGTGATTGACTGCGGATTCCCCCTGGTGGCCCTCGTGACGCAGCGCTCCGTGGAGGAACTGGGCTTCGTCGCCGGCAGCCCGGTGACCGCACACTTCAAGGCCACCGCCCCCCATCTCCTGCGCCACGCCAAGCCTTGACAGTCCCAAGAAGCGGGGAGTATAACGCGGGTACCGACGCTGCTTGGGGCAGGGTCAACCGCCTCGCAAGGAGGTCCGCATGCCCGACACGGAAGCTTTCATCGAGCGACTCACCGCCGAGAACCACGATTTCCGCACCCTCCGCGAAGAGCACCAGCGCCACGAGCTGGAGCTGGCCGCGTTGAACGGGCGCGGCTTCTTGGCCCCCGATCAGCAGTGGCGCGTGAGCGAGCTGAAGAAGCTCAAGCTCATCGCGAAGGACCGGATGGAGACCATGCTCCGGCACGCGCGCGCCGCGACCCACGCCTGAGTCGGGTTCCCCACCCGACCGATGTCCCCGTCCCGGGAGATGCCGGGTTTTCGTGGCCTCTCCCACTTGACCCCTGCCGGTGAAGCCCGGATGGTGGACGTCTCCGCCAAGGCGGAGACCGTCCGGGAGGCGGTCGCCCGCGTCACCCTGAAGATGAAGGCGGCCACCCTGGCCGCGGTGCGCGCCGGCCAGCTCGCGAAGGGCGACGTGCTCGGGGTGGCCCGCACCGCGGGCATCATGGCGGCCAAGCGCACGCCCGACCTGATTCCCCTCTGCCATCCGCTGCGGATCACCGGGGTGGACGTGGAGTTCGCGCTCGACTCGCGCCGCTCCACGATCACGGTCCACGCGCGGGTGCGCACGGTGGACAAGACCGGCGTGGAGATGGAGGCGCTGACCGCGGCGGCGGTGGCCGGCCTCACCGTGTACGACATGGTGAAGGCCGTCGACCGCGGGGTCGTCCTCACCGACCTCTGCCTCGTCGAGAAGTCCGGCGGCAAATCAGGAATCTGGCGCCGCAGTGGCTTGGCGAGGCGCAGCCGCAGGCGAGCCGAGCGGATACAAGAATGATAGCGGGACCAAGCTACCGCAACGGACCCTGACCGCATATGACCACCGCGATCATCTATTCCGACGAGTGGCGCCAGTTCGACTACGGGCCGGAGCATCCGCTCCGCATGGAGCGGCTCGGGCTCACGTGGCGGCTCATGGAGGCCTACGGCCTCACCGTGCTGCCGCGTGCCAAGGTGTGGGCCCCCGAGCGCGCCGAGCTCGACGAGATCGCCCGCTTCCACTCGCGCGAGTACATCGAGATCCTGCGCGCGGTGAGCGCGGGCGACTGGGTGCCCGACGCCGCCCGCTACGGGCTCGGCCCCGGCGATAACCCGATCTTCCCCGGGTTGTGGGAGGCCGCCCAGCTCGGCGCGGGCGGCTCGCTGCTGGCGGCCCGGCTGGTGGCCGACGGGGAGGCCACGCGGGCCTTCCACTTCGCGGGCGGGCTGCACCACGCCATGCCCGGGCGCGCCTCCGGCTTCTGCTACGTCAACGACGCGGTGCTGGCCATCATGCGCCTGCGCGAGCGGGGCTTCCGGGTGGCCTACGTGGACATCGACGCGCATCACGGCGACGGGGTCCAGTTCGCGTTCTACGACGATCCCAACGTGCTCACCGTGTCCACCCACGAGCGCGGGGACCGGCTCTTCCCGGGCACCGGCTTCGTGGTCGAGATGGGCGAGGGCGCCGGCCTCGGGTACTCGGTCAACGTGCCGCTCCAGCCGCTCACCGACGACGCGGTCTACCACGAGGCCTTCGAGGCGGTGGTTCCGCCCCTGGTGACCGCCTTCAAGCCGGACGCCCTGGTCCTCCAGCTTGGCATCGATTCGCACCGGACCGACCCGCTCACCCACCTGAGCCTCACCGTGCAGGGCTTCATCCGCGCGGTGAAGCGGCTCCTGCCCCTGGCCCCCCGGGTCGTCGCGCTGGGCGGTGGCGGCTACGATCTGACCAACGTGGCGCGGGCCTGGACGGCGGCCTGGGCGGCCATGAACGACGTGGACCTGCCCCTGGACTTGCCGCGGGAGAGCCACCGGGACATGCAGCGGCTCGGGCTGGGGACCCTCTCCCTGGCCGATCCGGTCGAGGTCCTGCCTCCCGACACCCGCCGCTGGGCTGAGGAGTACGCGCGCCGGCAGGTGGGGGAGATCCAGGACAGAATATTCCCGCTGCACGGGCTGTAGAATCGGGGGGTGGATACAACTCCGGCCGGCTCGGTGGTGGCTCCGTCCGTCTCGCGGGAAGCCGCGGGCCCCGACGCTCCGGGGCGGGCCGCGATCCGGGTTCCGCTCAAGGTCAAGCTCAGCCTCCTGATCACCGCGCTCGTGGTCCTGGCCGTCGCCCTCGTCGGCCTCTTCCTCCTCCGCGAGCAGCAGCAGAGCCTGACCGCGGAGATGACCAAGCGCGGGCTCACCATGGCCGAGAACTTCGCGGCCGGGGCCAAGACCCCGCTGCTCACCAACGACGAGCTGACCCTCGGGGTGCTGGTGACCGACGCCATGAGGGATCCGGACGTAGCCTACGTGATCGTCTCGGATCAGGACGGCAACGTGCTCGCCCACTCCGATGCCCGGGCGGTGAAGACCGCGGTGGTGCGGCCCAAGGAGCTGGAGCCGCTCAAGAACCGGGTGCTGATCCAGACCTACAAGACGCCGCAGGGCCGCATCATCGACTTCGCGGTGCCGCTGGTTTACGGCGGCGTGCCGGTCGGCGCGCTCTATCTGGGCTTCAGCGAGGAGGCGATCACCGCCGCGCTCGCGAGCGCGCGCAACCAGGCCCTGCTGATCACGCTACTCATGGTGCTGGCCGGGCTCGGCGGCGCGATCGGCCTGGCCGCGCTGCTCTCGCGCCCGATCTTCCGCCTCGTGCAGGCCACCGGCGCGATCGCCGCGGGCAACTTCAACATCACGCTGCCGGTGGCCTCCCGCGACGAGCTGGGCGTGCTGACCGACTCCTTCAACCGGATGGCCCGCAGCCTGCGCGAGAAGGAGATGATCAAGCGCGCGTTCACGCGCTACGTGGCGCGCGAGGTGGTGGAGGAGATCCTGAAGGACCCGGAGAACCTGGTGCTCTCCGGCGAGCGGCGCCAGGTCACCGTGCTCTTCTGCGACGTCCGGGGGTTCACGCCGATGTCGGAGCGGCTCGCCCCGGAGGAGGTCGTGCTGCTGCTCAACGACTTCTACACCCTGATGATCGAGACCACCTTCAAGTTCGACGGCACACTCGACAAGTTCCTGGGCGACGCGGTGATGGCGGTCTTCGGGGCGCCCATGGCCCATCCCGACCACTCCGCGCGCGCCATCCGTACCGCGCTCGCCATGCAGGAAGGAATTACCGGCCTCAACGAGCGCCGGGTGCGCGACGGCAAGGAGGCCATCTCGGTCGGCATCGGGGTCAGCGCCGGGGAGGCGGTGGCGGGGACGGTGGGCACCGAGGACCGGATGGAGTACACCGTGATTGGCGACAGCGTGAACCTCGCGGCCCGGCTCGAGTCCAATGCCAAGCCCGGCCAGATCCTCATCAGCCACCGCACCTACGAGCGGGTGCGCGACCTCGTGGATGCGCGCCCGCTGGGGCGCATCCGGGTCAAGGGCAAGGAAGAGGAGGTCGAGGTCTACGAGGTGCTCGGCCTGGCGCCCGTAGTGTGAGCCGGTTCTCGCCTCGGTCGCGTAGGATATGGGGATGATGAGGCGACGCGTGCGGGGATCGGGCGTGCTGGCGAGCGTCGCCGCGCTGTGCCTCGCCGCCTGCGCCACCGCGAGCGCGCCCGGTCCCGCGCCCGGCGCCGGGCCCGCCAAGCCGGCGCCGCGCCCGGCCGCGTACCAGTCGGAAGACTTCATCGTCACCTTCGCCCAGCCCGGCGACACGCCCGAGGCGCTCGCGGAGCGCTACCTGGGCGGCGCCGACAAGGGATGGATGATCGAGGACTACACGGGGCTCCGCGCCTTCGCGCCCGGCCAGGAAATCGTGATCCCGCGCCGGCCGTGGAACCTGGCCGGGGTCACGCCCGGCGGCTACCAGATCGTGCCGATCCTCACCTATCACAACCTGGGCGAGCAGGCGAAGGGCCGGCTCGTGCTGGCCGCCGCGAGCTTTCGCGAGCAGATGCGGTACCTCAAGACCAACGGCTACCGGGTGGTGAGCCTGGCCGAGTTCATCGAGTTCAGCCGACTCAACCGCCAGCTCCCGCAGCGCGCCGTCGTGCTGACCTTCGATGACGGCTACCGGGCGTTCAAGGATCTCGCCTATCCGGTCCTCAAGGAGCTGGGCTTCACCGCGACGCTCTTCATCTACACGGACTGGGTGGGCGCGGGCCGCGGCGCGCTCTCGTGGGCGGATCTGCGCGAGCTGGCCGCCGCCGGCATGGACATCCAGGGCCACAGCAAGACCCACGCGGACCTGCGCCGCGCCCAGGGCGAGACGGAGGCCCAGTACGCGCGCCGCATGCAGGCGGAGCTCGAGCAGCCGCAGGACCTCTTCAATCGCAACCTCGGGCGCCGGACCCAGGTCCTCGCGTACCCCTACGGGCGCTGGGAGGAGGGCCTGCTGCCCAAGGTGAAGGAGTACGGCTACATCGCCGCCTTCTCGGTGCGCCGGCAGGGCAATGCCTCCTTCGTGCGGCCGCTCGCGGGCCACCGGAGCCAGATCTACTCCGAGATGACGCTCGACGACTTCGTCAGGAACCTGAACGTCTTCCAGGAGGAGAATCTGAGGTGAGAGCCGCGGGGCGGGGATGGCTCGCCGCGGCGGCGCTCAGCCTGGCGCTGGGGGGCTGCGCGGCCCTGACCTCCTCCACGCCGAGCGAGCCCGGCGCGGGGCCCGCCGCGGTCGCGCGCGACCCGCTCGCGGCGCGGCACCGGCAGCAGGCGGAGACGCTGGAGCGCGACGGCCAGCTCCGGCGCGCGGCCGAGGAATGGAAGATCGCGCTCGCGATCGCGCCCGGCGACGCGCGGGCGCGCGAGTCCCTGCGGGCCCTGCAGGCGCGCATCGACCAGGTGGTGGCCGAGCGGCTCGACGAGGGGCGCAGGGCGCTCGCCCGCGGCGTGCACGTCGAGGCGCGTCGCAAGTTCCTGGCCGCGCTCGCGCTCGACCCGTCCAACCGCGCCGCCTTCGACGCGCTCCAGAGCGACACGCGCGAGGTGGAGTTCATCACCCACACCGTGCGGGCGGGGGACACGCTGACCGGGCTGGCCCAGCGCTACTACGGCGACCGCTCGCGGGGCGAGGTGATCTGGGAGACCAACCAGCTCCCGCCCAATCCGCGCCTGGCCGCGGGCACCACGCTCAAGATTCCCGAGATCCCCGGCGTGCCGTTCGTTCACCCGGAGGCGCGCCGGCCCGCGCCCGCGGTGGCGGCCATTCCCACTCCCGACGTGCCGCGCCCGGGCCCGACCACGGGCCCGGCGGCGCCGGCGGCGCCCCCGACCAAGGACGAGTTCACGCCCGAGGTCAATCCCCTGCTCGCGGAGGCCCGCGAGGCGCTCGAGCGCAGCGACTATCCCGACGCCATCGCGACCGTGGACAAGTTCCTGGGCGGCAAGCCGGGCGACCGCGAGGGGCTGACGCTCAAGAAGCAGGCGCTCTACGGCCAGGCCAAGAGCCAGATGGGCGCGCGGCAGTACCCGGAATCCATCCAGAGCCTCAACCAGCTCGCGCGGCTTCAGCCCGACTACGAGGACGCGCCCGCCCTGCTCCGTCTGGCGCGCACCCGCATCATCGAGCAGCACTATACCCTGGGCGTGCGCTACTACCGCGAGGAGAAGCTCCGGGAAGCCATCGCGGAATGGCGCGTGGTGCTCGAAATGGACCCGGGCAACGCCAACGCCCGACGCAACATCGACCAGGCGGAGAGGCTGCTGCGCGGTCTCGAGCAGCGCATGAAGAAGTAGTCCAACACCGCACCGACTATCAGGAGAACTTGACCATGAATAGACACGTCCGCACCGTGGCCTCGCTGCTGCCGATCATCTCGCTCGCCCTGCTCCTCGCGGGCTGTCCCAAGCGCCCCGCGATGACCGCCGCCACCGCCCCGCCGCCGCTGCCGCCCGCCGCCGCGGCGCCGCCCACGCCGGCCGCGCCGGTCCCGGCCCCCGCGCCCGTCGCGCCGGCGCCGGTGGCGCCGTCCACCGCGGCCCCGGCTCCCGCGCCCGCCCCGCCGGCGCCGCCCAAGGAGTACCGGAGCAACGCGGCCCTCAACCAGATCTTCTTCGCCTTCGACAAGGCGGACATCCGGCCCGACGACGCCAAGACCCTCGCGGCCAGCGCGGCCTACCTCAAGGCCAATCCCAATCAGCTCGTGCTGATCGAGGGGCACTGCGACGAGCGGGGGACCTCCGAGTACAACCTGGCCCTGGGCGAGCGGCGGGCCAAGGCGGCCATGAACCACCTCGTGTCCAACGGGGTCGAGGCCTCCCGGATCACCACGATCTCCTACGGCAAGGAGCGCCCGTCCTGCCCCGAGAAGAACGAGGCCTGCTGGGCGAAGAACCGGAACGACACGTTTTTGACCAAGGATCGCTGATAGTTATAAGTTCTTGACAATATCGCTCAAGTTTATGTAGTATTCGCGGCATGAAGAAGGCCACCGGCCGCGCGCTCGAGCACCGCTGTTGTTGTCCGGGCGCAGCCTAAGGCCTTCTCAGCAGCCGAACGTCGTAGCACCGAGACGCAAAGCCGAGTGGGGGCCGTGAAGAAGCGGCCGCCGCTCGGCTTTCGTGCTTTCAGGGGAGACGCGAGTGAGCGAGATGGGGATCGAGACCAAGGCGCAGCGTGTGGAGCGTCTCAAGCGGGAGCTGAACCCGTGGGCCGCGTACTCGGAGATCGTCCGCTTCGCGCGGGAGGGCTTCGAGGCGATTCCCGCCGAGTGGCTCGGCACCTACTTCCGCTGGTGGGGCATCTATACCCAGGGCGATGGCGTCGGCGCGGTGGGGGGCAAGGGCGGCGAGGGGAAGGCCGTGCCCTACTTCATGCTGCGCATCCGCATCCCCAACGGCATCCTGTCGGCCGCACAGCTCCGCGTGCTCGCCGACCTGACCGAGCGCCACGCCCGGGGCGTGGCGGACCTCACCGTCCGCCAGAACGTCCAGCTCCACTGGGTGCGGGTCGAGGATCTGCCAACGATCTTCTCGGCCCTGGGGGACTGCGGGCTCAGCAGCCTCGGCACCTGCGGCGACGTCACGCGCAATATCACCGGCTGCCCGCTGGCCGGACTCGACGCCGACGAGATCGTGGACGCCTCGCCGCTCGTGCACGCGGCGACCGCGATGGTCAACGGCAGCCCCGAGTTCTACAACCTGCCGCGCAAGTACAAGGTCTCGATCACCGGCTGCCGCGTCTGGTGCAGCTATCCCGAGATCAACGACGTGGGGCTCACCGCCGTCCGCGACGGCTACACCGGGCACGTGGGCTACTCGCTGCGGGTGGGTGGCGGGCTCTCCACGCAGCCGCATCTCGCGCCCCGGCTCAACGCCTTCGTGCGGCCGGATCAGGTGCTCGCGGTGGTCAAGGGTGTGTCCGAGATCTTCCGCGACAGCGACGCCCTCCGCCAGAATCGGGAGAAGGCGCGGCTGAAGTTCCTCTTTCTCGATCACGGCTGGACCCCGGACCGGTTCCTGAACGCGCTCCAGGCGCGCGTGGGCTTTCCCCTCGATCCGGCAGTACCCGAGACCCTGCCCGAGGAGTCCTACCGCGATCACGTGGGGATCCATCCGCAGAAGCAGGCCGGGCTCGTCTACGCGGGCCTGCCGATCCTGCGGGGCCGGCTCACCCCGGACGAGATGCGGGGCCTCGCCGGGCTCGCCGAGCGCTTCGGCACGGGCGAGCTCAGGACCACCACCATGCAGAACCTCGTCATCGTCAACGTGCCGCGGGCGCGCGCGGGCGAGCTCGAGCGCGCGATCGATCGCACCGGCTTCCGGCTGGACGCCTCCCCGTTCCGCCGCGGCACCGTGGCCTGCACGGGGAGCGAGTTCTGCAAGCTCGCGCTGACCGAGACCAAGGGCTTCGCCCGCTGGCTCGTGGAAGACCTGGAGGCGCGGCTGCCCGGCTTCGAGGAGCACGTCCGCATCAACGTCACCGGCTGCCCCAATAGCTGCGGCCAGCACTGGATCGCCGACATCGGCATCGAGGGCAAGAAGATCAAGATGGACGGCCGCCTGGTGGATGCCTACTACTTCTGCGTGGGCGGCGCGGTCGGCCGGCACCAGGCGGTGGCCCGGCCCGTCGGCTACCGGGTTCCCGCCAGCGCGGTGCCCGAGGCGGTGGAGCGCCTGCTGCGCGTCTACCTCGCCGAGCGGCGCCCGGGCCAGACCTTCCGCGCGTTCTGCGCCGCGCGCACCGACGAGGAGCTGCGGACCTTCCTGGCCGGCGCCCCCGTCGCGGAAGTAACCCGCGACGCCTCGCCCGGCCCCGTTCCCCATGGACTCGAAGGCTGAGATCAACGACCCGAACCGACAAGGAGACCCGATCATGAGCCTGCGACTGGGCGACACCGCTCCCGATTTCCAGGCCGAGACGACGTCCGGCCCCATCAGCTTCCACGACTGGGTCGGCGACAGCTGGGCGGTCCTCTTCTCCCACCCGCGCGACTTCACGCCGGTGTGCACGACCGAGCTCGGCTACGTCGCGCGCCTGAAGCCCGAGTTCGACAAGCGCGGGGTCAAGGCGATCGGTCTCTCGATCGATCCGGTGACGTCGCACCAGGGCTGGCTCGCCGACATCAAGGAGACGCAGGGCTACGCGGTGAACTTCCCGATCATCGCCGACCCGGACCGGAAGGTGGCCGGCCTCTACGGCATGATCCATCCCGCCCACGACGAGGTGTACACCGTCCGCACCGTGTTCGTGATCGATCCCAAGAAGAAGATCCGCCTGTTCATCACCTATCCTCAGACCACCGGCCGCAACTTCGACGAGATCCTGCGCGTGATCGACTCGCTGCAGCTCACCGACGGGCACCGGGTCGCGACCCCGGTGAACTGGAAGCCGGGCGAGGACGTGATCATCGTGCCCGCGGTCACCGACGAGGAGGCCCGGGCGAAGTTCCCGCGCGGCTGGCGCGCGCTCAAGCCGTATCTGCGCCTCACGCCCCAGCCCGAGGCGAGCAAGGGCTGACATGCGCGCGTACTACCCGGTCTTCCTCGACCTCACGGATGGCCCCGTGCTCGTGGTCGGGGGCGGTCCGGTGGCCGAGGGGAAGGTCGAAGGCCTGCTGGCCGCGGGCGCGAACGTCACGGTGGTGAGCCCCGCCGTGACGCCGCGCCTCGCGGGCTGGGTCGCCGCCGGCCGGATCGAGCACCTCGCGCGGGCGTACCAGCCGGGGGACCTCGCCGGGCGCCGGCTGGCCCTCGTCGCGACCGACGACCCGGCAGTCAGCGGCGCGGTGGCGGCGGAGGGGCGGGAGCGCGGCATCTGGGTCAATGCCGCCGACGAGCCCGCGCGGTGCGACTTTATCCTGCCCTCGGTGATCCGGCGAGGCCGGCTGGTGGTCGCGGTGTCCACCGGCGGAGCGAGCCCGGCGGCGGCGCGGGCGATCCGGGAAGAGCTGGAGGGGTACCTGACCGAGGAGCACGCCATGCTGGTCGAGGTGGCCGCCGACGCGCGAGAAGACCTGCGGCGGCGCGCGGTGTCGCCGGGTCCCGCCCGCTGGCGCGGCGCGCTCGACGCCGGCCTGCGCCGGCTCATCGCCGACAAGCGCTACCGGCAGGCGCGTGCTCGGCTGGCGCGGAATCTCGAGTCGGCCTGATGGACGCCTGATGGACGGGGGGCGCGTCTACCTCGTCGGCGCGGGCCCGGGCGATCCCGGGCTCATGACGGTGCGCGGGCTCGAGGCCCTGCGCCGGGCCGACGTGGTCGTCTACGATCGCCTCGTCAACCCGGCCCTGCTCGACGAGGCGCCGCCCGGCGCGCTCCGGCTCTTCGCGGGCAAGCGCGCCGACGGCCACTGCCTGCCCCAGGTCGAGATCAACGCGCGGCTGATCGAGCAGGCCCGCCTGGGGCGCTCGGTGGTCCGGCTCAAGGGTGGCGATCCCTTCGTGTTCGGGCGCGGCGGCGAGGAAGCCCTGGCGCTGGCGGAGGCCGGCATCGCGTTCGAGGTGGTGCCCGGCGTGAGCGCCGCGGTCGCAGTGCCCGCCTACGCCGGCATCCCGGTGACGCATCGGGGTCTCTCCTCGTCGTTCGCGGTGGTGACCGGGCACGAGGATCCCGCCAAGGATCACGCCGCGGTGGACTGGGGCCGGCTGGCCACCGCGGTGGACACGCTCGTCGTGCTCATGGGCGCGCAGAGCCTGCCGCGCATCGCGGCGGAGCTGGTCGGCCACGGGCGCTCCCCCGACACGCCGGTGGCGCTGATCCGCTGGGGCACGACCGAGGCGCAGGAGGTCTCCGTCAGCACGCTCGGTGCCGTGGTGACCGACGCGCGCGCGGCCCGGGTCGCGCCGCCGATGGTGGCGATCATCGGAGAGGTGGTACGGTTGCGAGAGCGCCTCGCGTGGTTCGAGGCGCGGGCACACAACCTGGACGCACTGATGGCGGAGGCCCTATGAATCGACGACAGTTCCTGGCCCTGGGCGCGGTGGCGAGCGGGACGTTCGCGGTGGGTGGCCTCTCCCGGATGGGCAGCCGGCCGGTGGCCGCTGCCGCCAGCGCGCCGCCCACCGTGGACCGGCTCGTGCTCACGAACGTGGTGGACAATCTCTACGACGTCTTCGCCCGCGCGGGCCGGCTCGACACGGTCACCGTCGAGCGCACGCCGCTGGGCAAGACCCCGCTGCTCGCCGAGCACGGGCTCGCCTACCACATCGACTCGTCACGGGGCGGGGAGCGCCGGCAGATCCTGCTGGACTTCAGCCTCACCGACTGGAGCCTGTTCAACAACTACCGCGCGCTCGGCATCGATCCCTACGCGGCCGACGCACTCGTGCTGAGCCACGGGCACATGGATCACTATGGTGCCCTGCCTGCGCTGGCCTCGGCCGGCCAGGGCAAGTGGAAGCCGGGGGTGACGGTCTACGCGGGCGGCGAGGACACCTTCTGCCATCGCGTCGTCGTGACGCCCGCCGCCACCATCGACCAGGGCCAGCTCGACCGCCCGGCGCTCGAGGCCAAGGGCCTGAAGGTCCACCTCGCCAGCCAGCCCGCGGTGGTCTCCGGGCAGGCGTTCACGTCGGGGCAGATCGCGCGGCTGACCGACTTCGAGAAGCCCCCCGCGGCGGCCCGGCTGCGAGCGGGGGATGTCAACTCGGCGTGCTCGCCGACCCACTTCGGCGTGGTGAAGGTGGAGACCCGGGCCGGTGACCTGGTGGCCGACAACTTCCAGGGCGAGCACGCGACCGCCTTCCTCGTGAAGGACCGCGGGCTCGTCGTCATCACCTCCTGTGGCCATGCCGGGGTCATCAACTCCGTCCGGCAGGTGCAGAAGGTCACGGGCATCGAGAAGGTCCACGCGGTGGTGGGCGGCTTTCACCTGGCGCCGGCCGCCGAGGAGGTGGTGGCCAAGACGGTGGCCGCCTTCAAGGCCATCAATCCGGACTACATCCTCCCGGCCCACTGCACGGGGCTCAATACCATCATGGCGGTGCACCGGGAGCTCCCGGCCAAGCTGATCATGCCCTCCACGGGCACCCGGGTGGTCTTCGGGGCCTAGGTCATCGAAGGGGGTCCCGAAAGGCCCCCTCCGAGCCTCCCCCAGAGCCGGGTTGCGCGGGCGGAAGCCGGCGCTCGAGCAAGCCCCGGCGCGGCGCGGCAAAATTTGACTCGGCGGCCCGGCGGCGCCTAGGCTCTAGCACGGAGGGAGCCATGAAGACGCTGCCGCTGGCCGTGCTGATGCTGCTCGCGAGCGCTGGAATCGCGCCGGCCCAGACGAAGTCCACGGGCCCGCTCGACTTGGAGTACAAGCAGCGGGCGCCCGCCCTCCGTCCGGTGGCGCCGCGGAAGGTCGAGGAGGACACGACGCAGGCGGTGCGCGAGCTCGATCGCCAGCGCACCGACCGCATGCTGCGTAATGTCCAGCCCGGCCCCTCCAGGCGGCCCGATCTCGACCGCGACGTCACGCAGGGAATTCAAACCCGCGGCCTGGGCCGTTAGGTGGTGGCGGACGGCGAGAAGGGCCCATCTGCGGGAGTGCGGCGCCCTCGACCGGGGCGCTCAACGTACAGGAGTACGCCTCGCGCCCGGCCTTCGGGCGCCGCCTCGCAGCTGGACCCTTCTCGCCGCCCGGTTTCCCGCGCGGGTAAGCCCGCTAGCGGCGCTTGCGCGCCGCTGCGCTCCTGCGGCGCGGGCGGGTCTGGGTCTCCTCCAGAACTGGGACGCCGTCGCAGTAGTTGACGTGGTGGCCGGGGACCGCGGGGACCCGAGGCCCTGGGGTGATGATGCCGACCAGGTTCAGGGGGTCGCAAGCGGAGATGCGGACCGTCTGGCCTGAGGGTTCTTCGCGGCGGATGGCGCGGAGAGCCTCGAGCGCCTCGGGGGCGGCGAACTGTTCGCCCACGAAGCCGCCCACGATGCGGCCGCCGCGCAGGTCGCCGCGCATCTCGAGACGGCGGTAGACGCGGAGCAGGTCCCGCCAGGCCGGCGCGTCCGGCTCCCGCTGCAGGAGGTCGCGGAAGACCACGCCGTAGCGCTTCACGTACTGGCGGGCCTTGGCCTCGACGAGGTCGTCATCGGCCGGGATGGCGGGCGGGAGCAGACGGGCCCAGCGCCCGGTGCCGGGCGAGGGCCGGGGCGTGACGGGCCGGCCGGGCCGCGGCCGGCGCCGCTTCTCGCCGTGGAGCAGGCTGCGCAGCCCCGCGAAGCCGTCACCGGTGACGAGCCCGGCCGTCACCAGCTCGCACAGCGCTTCCTCCACCTCGATGCGCAGCCGCCGCACGCCGGAGGCGATGTCGTCCACGAAGGACGCGCCCGCGCGCTCGAGGTGCGCCAGCACGTCGCGCGCGGGGCCCGATGGCTGGATCGGCGACGCGGCGGCGGGCGTCCGGTCCGGGGCGGCGTCGCCCGGCGCGGGGCGCGGCGCGAGGAGCCAGGCGAGGTCGCGGCGCAGCAGCAGCGCCACCGGCACCGTCGCGGACAGGCGCCGGCCGGCGTGGCGCGCGCTCTCGTGCAGCCCGAGCCGTCCCCACGCCACCTCGCCGGAGAGGCAGAGCTCGTCGAGCCAGCCCGGCTGGTAGCCGGCCACGCGTGAGGGCAGGAGGTCCCGCTCCCACACGCCCGCGGCAGCCTCGAAGCCCTGCAGGCGCTCGATCACGCGCAAGAGCCCGTCGCGGCCGTGCTGCTGGGTGGCGGGCCGCGCGTGCTGCCAGGACAGGAGGAAGCGCAGGAGCACCGCGGGTGACACCGGCTCGATGAGGCGGCGCAGACCGTCGAGCGTGCGGCGGTGGATGCGCGCCAGGAGGCGCCGCTCGCACCACTCCCCCTGCTCGGCCGCGATGGCCTCCGGCGTGAAGCGTCCGCGGAGCACGCCGCCCTCGGCCTCCACCGCGGCCAGCGCCGCGTCCACCTCGCCCGGTGTGAGGTCGAGCGCTGCCCCGAGCGCCGCCGCGGTGGTGGGGCCGACCAGCCCGAGCCGCGCGCGTACGACCTCCACCAGCGCCCCGTCCCGATCGGACCACGCGGGGGCCCGCCGCGCCGGCGGCTCGACCAGGTCGGGCTCGAAGCGAGCGTGCGGCCACACGGTGGCGGCCAGCGAGCGCCGCTCCGCCGGGACCCAGAAGGCGTGGCTGCCGTGTCGGAGCCGGGCCGCGCGCCCGGCCGCGATCAGCTCCTCGAGATAGCCGGTCCACGCGCCCGCGTCGCGCTCGGGTAGCGCGCCCAGGTCGAGCAGCAGGTCGTGCAGCTCGTCGGCGTTGCGGAGATCGGGCCACGCCTCCTCGACCACCGCGGTGATCGCGGCGGGGTCGAGCCGTCCGAGGTCGTCGGCCACCGAGGCGGGCAGCCCGCGGCGGAGCGTGACCGCGCGCGCGCGGCGCTCCTCGAGCGGGGCGTCGTCGAGGAACGCGTAGGGATTGGCGTTCAGGATCTCGTGGGCGAAGACCGACGGCTCGGGCGTCTCGCGGGTCACGCGCTTGATCTCGCCCGCGTGCAGCGCGGTGAGGGTGGCGCGCAGGCCGTCGATGTCCATCGCCTCGGTGAGGCAGTCGCGGAGCGTCTCGCGCACGAGCGGGTGGTCGGGCACCTCGAGGGGTCCCGCCTCCATGTTGTCCTGACAGGCGAGCTGGGCGGGAAAGACCGCGACGAGGAGATCCTCCGCCCGCATGCGCTGCAGATACGGCGGCACCTTGCGGCCGTTCTGCCAGCGCAGGAGGGCGAGCGCGCGGTTGGCGTTCCAGCGCCAGCGTGTGTTGAACATCGGGGCCTGCAGCGCGGCCTGGATCAGGAGCTCCTCGATCCCGCTCGGGTGCAGCATCTCGAACACCGCCTCGAGCGGGAAGCTGTGCTGCGGGCCGAGCGAGAGCAGGACGCCGTCGTCGGTGGCCGCGGCCTGCAGCTCGAAGTTGAAGCTGTGGCAGAGCCGCTTGCGGAGCGCCATGCCCCAGGCGCGGTTGATGCGGCCGCCGAAGGGCGCGTGGACCACGAGCTGCATGCCCCCGGCCTCGTCGAAGAAGCGCTCCACCACCACCGTGTCGCGGGTGGGCACCGCGCCGAGCGCCGCCCTCCCGGCCGCGATGTAGTCGCGGGCGAGCAGGGCGCCGCGGCGGTCGAGGCCGGTCTCCCGCTCGAGCCAGGCCGCCGCGCTCTCCGGATCGTGCAGGCGATCGGCCACGCCCTGCCGCACCGCGGAGAGCTCCGCGGACAGCTCGAGCGTGCGCGCCGGGCCCTCGCCGAGCCAGAACGGGATGGTGGAGGGCGCCCCGCCCGCGTCCTCGACGCGCACGCGGCCGCTCTCGATCCGGCGGATGCGCCAGGAGCTGTTGCCGAGCAGGATGACGTCGCCCGCCATGGACTCGATCGCGAAGTCCTCGTCGAGCGAGCCGATGGTGGTCTCGTCGGGCTCCAGCACGACCTCGTAGCTGGCGTTGTCGGGGATCGCCCCGCCTGAGGTGAGCGCGGCCAGGCGCGCCCCGCGCCGCGCCTTGAGCCGCCGCGCCACTCCGTCGCGGTGCAGGCGCGTCGCGTAGCGGCCCCGCCGTGTCGCGATGCCCTCGGCCAGCATGTCCACGATCTGGTCGAAGTCCTCGCGGGTCAGCGCCGCGTAGGGCGCCGCGCGGCGGCAGAAGTCGAAGAGCCGGTCCTCGTCCTGCTCCTCGCAGGCACAGATCGCCACGATCTGCTGGGCCAGGACGTCGAGCGGCGCGTTGCGCAGGCTGAGCCGGTCGATCTCGCCTCGGCGGGCCGCGCGCACCAGGGCCGCGCACTCGACGAGCTGGTCGCGGGTGAGCGGGAAGAGGCGGCCCTTGGGCGTGGCGATCAGGGCGTGGCCCGAGCGGCCCACGCGCTGGAGCGCGGTGGCGATCGAGCGGGGCGAGCCGATCAGGCAGGTGAGATCCACCGTGCCCACGTCGATCCCGAGCTCGAGCGAGGCGGTCGCCACCACCAGCGAGAGCTGCCCCGCCTTGAGCCGCTGCTCGGCGTCGAAGCGCCGCTGCCGGCTCAGGCTGCTGTGGTGCGCGGCCACGCGTAGGGCGCCGAGGCGCTCGGCCAGGTGGCGGGTCACCCGCTCGACCAAGCGCCGCGTGTTGACGAACACGAGCGTGGAGCGGTGCGCGCGGGCCAGCTCGGCCACGCGATCGTAGATCTCCTCCCACTGCTCGTTGGTGCACACCGCGCCCAGCTCGTCGCCGAGCACCTCGATGGCCAGGTCCATGTCGCGGCGCTGGCCCACGTTGACGATCTCGGGCAGCGGGCGGTCCGCGCCGACCAGCAGCCGGGCCGCGGTCTGGATCGGCCGCACGGTGGCCGACAGGCCGATGCGCTGCAGGCGCGCGCCCCGCGTGGCCACCAGCTCGGCGAGCCGCTCGAGCGACAGGGCCAGGTGCGCGCCGCGCTTGTCCCCGGCCACCGCGTGGATCTCGTCCACGATCACGGTGCGCACGTCGGCGAGCCAGCGCCGGCTCGACTCCGCGGTGAGCAGGATGAAGAGCGATTCGGGCGTGGTCACCATCACGTGCGGCGGGCGGCGCCCGATCAGCCGCCGCTCGTGCGCGGGCGTGTCGCCGGTGCGCACCGCGGTGCGGATCTCGGGCGCGGGCAGCCCCGCCGCCACTGCCGCCGCGGCCAGCTCGGCGAGCGGCTCGTCCAGGTTGCGCCGCACGTCGTTGGAGAGCGCCTTGAGCGGCGAGACGTAGAGGATCTCGGTCCGGTCCGTCAGCCGGCCCTCCACCGCCTCCCGGAAGAGCCGGTCGAGGCAGGCCAGGAAGGCGGCGAGGGTCTTGCCGGAGCCGGTGGGCGCGGTGAGCAGCACGTCCTGGCCGTCTGCGATCAGCGGCCAGGCGCCGGCCTGCACCGGCGTGGGCTCGGTGTAGCGGGCGCGGAACCACGACTCGACGACGGGGTGGAACATCGCAACAGTATAGTCAGATTGTCTCCGGCCTGCATCTGGGCGCGGACGTCTGCGTACGCGTGCGGATCTCCGCGAGACACACGACTTCTCAAGGCGATCCCCGACACGCCCGGCTCGACGATGCCCGGGCGCCGCGCGTTTCCGACGCGCTTTGGCGCTGCGCTCGATGCGTGCGGCGGCCGCAGCCTCTAGCCCCCGCACGAGGGCGCCCGGGCATCCGCTCGCCGGCCGCGCCACGCAGTAGGCACACGTCCCGCCTCCCCACGCTCACCGACGCTGGTAGACTCGCGGCAGACTCTGAGGAGGGACCCGATGGCCTCTATCTGCTCGCCCCAGATGCCGCGACGCGCTTTCATGGGGGTCATCGCTGGCGGCCTCCTCGCCGCGCCGCGCGCCGCCGAGACTTTCTCTGGTTCATGTCAAGCGATTTTTGTCTGACGCTGCCGCAGTTGCTGGCGCGTCATGGTCGCCAAGTGGTACTGCTCGTCATACGGGACCTGGCGGTGCCACATGACGAAGATGATCTTCAACGTAGTACACCCGGGCCCAGTCGCTGGAGAGCAGCGAGAGGAAGGCCACCTGGTCGACCACGTGCCGCAACGCCTTGTCACAGGCGAAGCGGAAGTGGACGACCCGTTGCTTGCCGCTTCGTTTCGTCACGGGTACGGCGCCGGCCTGCGCCTGCAGATGTCGAAACGACTCCCACCGTCCGGGAGCGTCCCCCAGACGGGCCCAGAGCGTCGGCGCGGTGATACCGTGCTTACCGATCGGGAGCGTCCGCGCCCACTGGGCCGCCGGCATGCGTGCGAAAAAATCATCGATCGTTTTCCGGTACTGCGCGACGGCGACGACGACGGGGGTCAACTGCTCCACCAAGCTCTGCATCAACCGCGCCTTGGCTCGCACCACGTGGGCCGGCACGGGCAACTGGGGCTGCTGAAGGACCGCCCAGAGGGCGCCGATGCGGGCCTCGCTCACCCGCCGGCCGCGCGCCCACCGCTGCCACTGGCGGGCGGTCAGCACGGTCAGGGCCTCCGGCGTCGGATAGGCGTGCAGGAACTCCCGCGCCAGGGCCGTCGTCAACTCAGCGACCTCGAGCGCCCGCGGGTAGTACGCCTTCAGGGTGGTCGTCAGCTGGTTGACCAGGCGGGTCTGCTGGCGGATGTGCCGCTGGCAGTCCTCGGTGAGGAGTTTGAGCTCCTGGGCGGCGTCCGAGCTCGGCTGCAAGGCCTGGAGGTGGAGGTGATCCGTGCGCAGGAAGTCGGCCAGCACCCGCGCGTCAAACGGGTCACTCTTCGCCCCACTCTGTCGAAACCGATCCCGGGCCCGGTTCAGCGCTTTGGGATTCACGGGATAGACCACGACGCCATGATCGAGCAGGAAGTCCACCACCCGACCGTCCGGCCGCTCGATCGCCGCCCACCGCTCGATCCCCTGCACGCGCCACTCGTCCAGCTCCCGGCCCCACTCGACGAAGCCCTCCGCCGTATGCGGCACGGTGCGCGCGGTGATCTTCGTCCCGCTCTCATCGACGACCCAGACCGCATGCGTCTGGTCCGCCCAATCGACGCCCACGTAGTAGCGCACTCGTCCCCCTCCTTCTGGTCCTTGCACTCCGAGCCGAGGAGCGGGAACGGCCAGGTTGGCCTTATACCGGCCCTCCGGGGGGCCACTTTCTCTTGAACCTGTGGCGCCGTTCTCTTGCCGACCGGGACAGTCTCGGCGTAAGCCTCCGGGGGCTCTGCGCAGCATCTCGCCTGCGCGGCGCAGGACGCCCCGTGATCTCACGCCGCCGCTTTCTCACGGGCGTCGCCATCGGGTTGGCACCGATCGGCGCTGCGGCCCACGCGCAGGAGTATAAGGCGCAGCAGGCCGGCAAGCTTTACAGCATCGGCGTTCTCACGTCGGCGGCTGGCCCGAGTCCGACGTACGGGCCGATTGTCTCCAGTGCCCTGCGTGGCAATGGTTACCAGGTGGGGCGGAATGTGGTGTTAGAAGCGCGATACGCGGCCGGCAGAGTAGAACAGCTTCCCGATCTCGCCGCTGACTTGGTCCGTCGGAAGGTAGATCTTGTCCTCGCATTTGGGGCCTCGGAGTCACTGGCGGCCATGAAGGCGACGACCACGATTCCGATCGTGTTTCTGAGTCCCACTCCGGTTGAACTCGGGCTCGTTCAGAGCCTTGCCCGTCCGGGCGGGAACCTCACTGGCTTGTCGGTCGACACGGGTCCGGCGGTGGTCGGCAAGATCCTGGAGTCCCTCCGGCTGGTGGTGCCGGCCCTCTCACGCGTTGCCGTTCTGGTGGACCCACATCGACCCGTATTAGCGATCTGGTGGAAAGCCGGTATGGAGGCAGGCCAGGCACTGAAGGTACAGCTACGGATGGTTCCCGTGCAACGGGAGGAAGACCTGGAAGCCGCGTTCGCCATGATTGCCGGCGACCGTCCCGACGCGCTCCTACTCACCGCCGACGCTCTGGTGTCTTTGAATCTGAAGCGAATCACAGACTTCGCCCTGAAGCACCGCCTTCCGACGGCTTCGTATGTGCGAGACCTAGTGGATGAGGGCGGCCTGATGTCGTACGGACCGAACTTCGGCGATCTCATGCGTCGGGCTGTGTCGTATGTGGACAAGATCTTCAAGGGTGCCAGGCCTGCCGACCTTCCGGTTGAGCAACCCACCAAGTTCGAGCTGGCCATCAACCTCAAGACCGCCGAGGCCCTCGGCCTGACGATCCCGCCGTCACTCCTGCAGCGGGCGGATCAGGTGATCGAGTGATGAAGAGGCGCGTGATCATCTACCGGTTGGTCGCTCGCTGAGCCTCAGCGCCCATGCCCGAGCCGCCGAGCGGCACGATCACGGTGCTACACACCGACGTCCAGGACAGCACCCCCCTGGCGATGCGCCTCGGGGAGCGGTACGCCGAGGTATTGGCGACTCACCGCGCCCTGTTGCGAGCGGCGTTTGCTGCGCACGAGGGATACGAGGTCGATACTCAGGGTGACTCGTTTTTGGTGGTGTTCCCCCGCGCAACCCGAGCGATTACTGCGGCGGTGACGATTCAGCGTGCCCTCACAGCCGAGACGTGGCCGCAGGGGGAGGCCGTGCGGGTACGCATCGGCATGCACACAGGGGAACCGATCCGGACGGCTGAAGGGTACACGGGGCTCGACGTGATCCGCGGCGCACGCATCAAGGACGCGGGGCATGGGGGGCAGGTGCTCCTCTCCAAGTCGACCGCCGCCCTGACCGAGCACACCCTGGTCGACGGCCTAAGTCTGCGGGACCTTGGCGAGTATCGGCTCAAGGG
>WNFE01000717.1_pt1 | contig 23538 bp, 19 predicted proteins | sample 5400451 | NCBI WGS metagenome assembly WNFE01 (sample SAMN13153344, study PRJNA577476) | soil metagenome | isolation source: 200 cm saprolite under Douglas fir tree site 2 hole 2 | place: USA:California | collected 2015-04-18
CGCGCGAGACCAATCTCCCCAAGTGGCGGGAACTGCAAATGGCTTTGCGTCGGCTAGAAGATCGTGGCGAAATTCGCGGTGGACGCTTCGTGGACGGTTTTCTGGGAGAGCAGTTTGCGTTGCCGGTGGCCGTGGAGTCGTTGCGGGCAACGCGAAAAATGCCAAACACCGGAGAAACGATTGCGTTGTCGGCCGCCGATCCGCTCAATCTTGTGGGAATTCTTGTGCCGGGCGAGCGGGTTCCCGCCATCTCGGGAAAGACTGTGACCTTCAACGATGGCGCCGTGTCGCAGACAGCTATCTCTCAGAATTCAGAACTCTTGGCTGCGAAAATACGGATCGGAAGGTAAAGAATTTTACCGGGAACCCGATGAGGGGGTCCCTCGGATTCCCGGGTCGGGGCTACCCGGCAGAACTTCTGAAAGCGCTTCCCCCATCGCTTTTTGCCAGGCTGGCACCGCTTTTGTAAGGAGCACGTACCCGGCCATCGCTGGAACCCGGTGCCGGAAGATGTAGACTCTACTCAACTGGTTGATTAGAATACCATTAGCGATAGCCATCGATTGGCAGCTACCACCGACTATCGATGGCAACACTATCCAAACAGATAGTTCTCTATCTGTTCGGATAGTGGAACAAGATCACTTCCAGTGTCCGGAAGGTCCGCAATTGTGGTAAATGGGATGCACGAACGAGGCGCAAACCAGTGAAACCCAGACTTCAGGTAGCCGCGGGACCCTTGGCCGACTCCACTTATTTCCTGACCGATGCCGAGATCCGGATTGGGCGAGATCCATCCAATTCGCTCGCCATCAGCGATCTCTCCCTGTCGCGACGCCACTGCGTGCTTAGCCGCGAGCAGGATTCCTACAAGATTTGCGACCTCGAAAGCCGCAACGGAACGTTCGTGAACGGAGGGGCGGTGTCGGAAGTAAGTCTGAGCCACGGCGACCGAATCTCGGTGGGCGAATCTGTCTTTGTGTTCCTGGACAAAGATGAAGACCTTGATCAAACGATCGCAGCCGCGGTGGAGTTCGACGACTCCATCACTCAGGCCACCACGCAGATCCGCCCCCAAGATGTGCTCTATCTTCAGCCCGAACGGATCCTGAAACAATTGCCCGCAACTTCCCGGCTGGGACGGAATCTGAACGCACTGCTCAAGATCAGCCGGGTAGTCCATTCCATTTCTGACCTGAACCAGCTACAAGGGCAAATCCTCGAACTGATTTTTGACGTGGTGCCCGCTGAGCATGGCGCGATCCTGCTTGACGGCACCGGCAACGAAAAGTTCTCCTCCCTGTTCGTCCATCCTCGACCGGCCAAACGAGGAGAGCCGATACGGGTGAGCCGCACCATCACACGCCAGGTGATGGAGCAAGCAGTTGCGATCCTCGGTGCGGACGTACCTGGTAGTGGAGGATTGAGCGGAGTGGAAAGCCTGGTCAGCTTCCAGGTCCGCTCGTTGCTCTGCGTCCCCCTGACGGTCTTTCAAAAGGTGATCGGCTGCATCTATTTGGACACGACGAACCCTGTCACCCGTTTTGATCGGGACCATCTGGAACTGGTGGCCAGCATCGCCGGCATTTCCGCCGTTGCGCTGGAAAATGCGCGGCGGCTGTTGTGGTTGGAGCAGGAAAACCTGCGGCTCGCGGCGGAAATCAATCTGCAGCACAACATGGTTGGCGAAAGCAATCCCATGAAGGAGGTGTACCGGTTCCTGTCGCGGGTGGCGCCGACGGATGCTACGGTGCTGGTTGGTGGGGAGAGCGGCACCGGAAAAGAGCTGGTGGCACGGGCGATCCATCGCAATAGCCCGCGTGCCAACCGGCCTTTTGTCGCCATCAACTGTGCCGCCATTCCCGAGGGCCTGTTGGAAAGCGAACTCTTCGGTTATGAAAGAGGCGCATTCACGGGCGCTCAGGCCCAAAAGAAGGGCCGGTTGGAGATGGCCGACGGCGGTGTAGTGTTTCTGGATGAGATTGGAGAACTGGCACCGTCGTTGCAGGTAAAGCTGCTTCGAGTTCTGCAGGAGCGCGAGTTCGAGCGGCTGGGCGGATCTCGCCCCTTCTCGGTGGACATCCGCCTGATCGCGGCCACTAACAAGGATCTGGCTCTCGCCGTCAAGGCCGGGGCTTTTCGTGAGGATCTCTATTACCGGCTGAACGTGGTCTCGGTGGTGGTGCCTCCGCTGCGCGACCGCCCTGAGGACATTTCAATCCTGGCCGAATACTTTGTCTCCAAGTTTGCCGTCAAGTGCAAAGTGAAAACCAAGAAAATTTCTCCGGAAGCCATGTCCGGCCTCATGAATTACGACTGGCCCGGCAACGTTCGTGAACTTGAAAATGCCATCGAGCGCGCCCTGGTGCTGACCGTTTCGGACGTGATCCGGCCCGAAGACCTTCCCGAGTCGGTTCTGGAAAAAGATCCCGCACCAGGAGTGCAGGAAGCGAAGTACCACGTGGCGGTCAAGCAACTGAAGAAAAGCCTGATCCTTACCGCTATGGAGGAAGCCCGAGGCAATTACACGGAAGCCGCCCGAATCCTGGGGGTACACGCAAACTACCTGCATCGCCTGGTCAGGAACCTGAACTTGCGAAACCCAATTCGCTCTCTGCCAACTCCCCACAACGGAACAACAAGAGGTGTGGATGGCCGGCTGTAGAGCTCGAAGCTGGAGGACTGGAACCTGAACAACCACGCGCTGACAACCACCTGAGATGGTTTCAAGGCAGCTTGAGGGTCAGCAACGTGGCGGGATTCAGATAAACGCCTTCCCAGCGAACCGCCAAATGCAGGTGCGGTCCGGTCGCCCGGCCTGTGCCTCCGCTCAGTCCGATTTCCTGGCCACTTTTCACCCGCTCACCTGCTTTTACTTGGATCTCTGACAGGTGGAGATACAGCGTCAGCAGTCCTTGCCCGTGATCGAGCACCACGCAATTTCCTTCAAAATACAGCGGACTTGCCAGCAAAACTGTGCCTGCGTTAGCGGCCGAAACCGGCGTGCCCTGCGGAACGGCATAATCGAGCCCCTGATGCATGCTCTGAACTTTCCCATTGAAGGTGCGCCGCGTGCCGAAGACATCGGAGACGCGCGCCTCCACTGGCGGACGAAACTTTCCCAGCCACTCTCGCTTTGGATCGGTCTGGCGAAACACGTCCTGCTTGACGGTTTTGTCCTGGTGAATGTGCTCCAGTTGCTCCGGGCTGGGCTCGGTGTATCGCTTGGCCACGGTCACGGCAACGTTTGGATACTTTGCCGGACGGACAGCAAACTTTCGAACAAAGGAAATTTCGGTGCCCGGAGAAGTAGTTCCCTTCAGTTCGAGAGGATAAATACCGGATCGAGTTTCCAGGCTGATCCCGGCAATCCCGTACCAGCTCTTGCTGGCTGCGTCGTAGGTAAAGAAAACATCATGTTCCAGCCATTTCGCTGAGAGCCGGGTCAGTCGCGCGGGGGGCACGACCTGAAATATCACGGGAGATCCATTCACCAGCTTTACCGGCTGCCATTGAATAACCCAGGCGTTTGCTCCCTTGCTTCTGGAACCTGCGGGCATGGATTCGCCCGCGACATGAAACGCGGCCAGCAGCAGGGCCAGCAGCAACACAGCATACTTGTAGCGCAAGGAATATCTTTCGAAACCCTGCATCGCGATTGTCGCCTCCTGTGCTGGCTGCGCCCGATCAAAACCACACCAAAATCAGCCTAGCACTGCAACAGTGGTTCGGGAGCCACAATCCGTAACTTGAACCCACGTAGGAACGATTATTCAGGAGCGGCCGTTACTGCTGATGAGGAATAAAATCCAGTTGGACTTCCGTGGTGGTCGAGCGATCTGAAGGGACGTATTTCCATTGCTTGACTGCCAGCGTGGCTGCATCCACCAGAATCGGGTTGCCGCCAACTGGCGTAATCTTCGCTACCGAACCATTGGGGCTAATAGAAATCGACAGGCGTACCACTCCACCGATTTCGTTCTGCTTCAATTCGCGGGGGTATTTCGGAGCCACCTTATAGACCACCTTGCGGAAATTTGGGCCCGCCGTTTGAGCCTTAAGAGAAGAGGTCGACGCCGAAAGTAGAAAGATCATGAGCACGCCGAGGCCGGTGCAGGCGTGGCGCGTGGCGCCCATTAAATCGGATGATTTCGGTTCGAGCACGTAAGCCCAAATCCTGCGGTCAGATTTACCCAAGCTGTTGTTCGGAGATTAAGAAGTTAGTCACGCTCTGGCAAGTTACCGATGTAATTGCTTTTGACAGAGGGTACGCTGCGACGGGTGGGGTCCCCGAGAAGTTGGTTCCGCTTCCTAGCGCTGGGCGCTCGGGCCAGTCCTAGCGGGCTGATGCGGCTCTGGCTCTGCCTGCTGTTCCCCGGGCACTGTCAATAGCGATGAGCCGCGCTTTCTGCCGCGCTGCTTTTTCTTGTGTAGCGGGTACTGGTGTGCCGCGTGATTGTATGCCGGGTTGCGCCTCAGGCGCCGCGCCCGGACTGCGGCGTAGCCGCTGGATGCGGGTTACAGCCCGATCAATCACGCGAGCCAGGTCAGTCCCGTGATCTTGAGCGCGATCCTTGCGTAAACGCCGCTTCGCTTTTTCGGCGGAAAACCAGGTCGGATTTCGATTCAACTCCGGCGGCGGCACCAGCCGCAAGACCTCACAAAGATGGGCGGACACTGAGAGTTCGGTTACACCCCGCATGCGGCCACGTTTGCGTTGAACGTAGCCGGTAAACGAGGCTTCCTCCATCCGGCCATGAACTCCCGCTTCTTCGAAGGCCTCGAGGGCCGCAGCCTGGGCGTGGGTTAGGCCCGGCTCGGCGCCCCCCTTGGGAAAAATCCAGCGACCTTTGCGAGTCTGAACCAGGAGAAATTCAATGTCGCTGCCACGGACCCGGAAGCAAACGGCAGCAACCTGCTCGCACCGGCGCAGCTTGCGCAGTTGCGCCAATCGAAGAAACCTGACCGACGGACTCTGGTCCGGCGATCGGCCGATCGTCGAAGACACTCCAGCGCTCATAACAGCAGAGTGCCTGATGCCATCCGCTCCTGACTAGAACCCAACTTGGTTCGGGCTGTGATTTTCAATCCAGATCCAAAAAAGGGTGACAAAAGGGTGCCCCATTTCTCGCGTCTTGCGCGAGAAGTGGGGCCTTCGGTCTACTTCTTGTCGTTACTTTTCTCTTGGCTCTTGTCTTGGATCGAGAGCAGTTCGACCTCAAAGATCAAGGTGGAGTTAGGCCCGATCTCGGGGCCCGGAGCGCGCTCGCCGTAGGCAAGTTCGGCGGGAATGAAGAGTTGCCACTTCGATCCCACGGGCATGAGCGGAAGAGCCTCTGTCCATCCCTTGATGACGCCGCCTACGGGAAACGTCGCGGGTTGCCCACGCTTGTAGGAGCTGTCGAATTCCGTGCCGTTGATGAGAGTACCGCGGTAGTTGCAGACAACCGTGTCAGCGGATGTGGGCTTCGGTCCCGTGCCTTGCGTGAGAACTTTGTATTGCAGGCCGCTGGGCAGGGTAACGATCCCGTCTTTACTCTTGTTCGCGGCCAGGAACGCTTCCCCTTCTTTCTTGTTCACCTCTCCTGCCGCTTGCATCTGCTCTTGCTGCTTTTTGCGCATTTCGTTCTGTACTTCGGTGAGAGCGGCCTTGGCCTGATCTTCCGTCAGCAGCGTCTTGCCGCCGGCCAGGGAATCTTTCAAGCCGCGCAACAGGATGTTTGGGTCGACGGGCACAGATTGCCGGTGCAGGCTGGTCCCTAGATTCATCCCAAGGGCGTAGCTGAACTTGTCTTTTGGCGTGACCAGCGCCGGGGCGGTCGGGCTTTTTGCCACGGGTGCGCTATGGGTCTTCGCCGCAGCAGCCGATTTAGGTTTTGCCGGTGGGGCCAGCTGGGCCTGGGAATAGGTATTCCCCAGCAACAGCATTCCAGCCGTCAACAGATTTAGTGTCAAAAATTTTAGCATGATTCCATTATCCCATTGGTTTCAACTCTTCGGCAAACCCGGAACTGGGCTGTGTCAGATGTGATCCGCCTTCCGAAGGCGGCCTCGCTTCCCCCCACTTCTCGCAAAAAGCGCGAGAAATGGGGCACCCTGTCTATCTAGTGAATACTTTCTGCCCGTCTCCCTCCTCGCGGGAATCTTCCTGCGTACTTGCGGCTCGCGAGCCATGGACAGAGTATTTCTTTTTGCCGCTAACTCGCCGTCAGGAAGTGACCTTTGGAAAATTTATGCTGCCTTCGTTGCAATCGGGAGCTTGAGCTCGGACACAAATCCGTGGCGGTATATATGTTCGCGCAGACGGTGGGAATCAAACCGCGGCAAAAATCGGCGGCGCAGCGAATCTGTTTCTGCCCTCAATGCTCGGTCTCGCTGGCGATGGGACCTCCACCGGAGGGCGCGCTCAATCTGGCGGCGTGGAACATGATCCGCGACCTCGTGGGCTCAGACCCGGCACTGAACCAGGCGGCCTGGGAGAGTTTGCGAGGGATTGTCGGCTTGCTGCCGGCGGCGGCAACAGGAACTGAGGGCAGCCCTCGTCGAGCCTCTTCTGGGGGATACTTCGAGTTCTGATTCGAGCGAAATCTAAAGAAATTTCGGCCAAGTTGTTGGGGAGATTTGGTGGACCTGGTCGGGATCGAACCGACGACCTCTTCCATGCCATGGAAGCGCGCTCCCAGCTGCGCCACAGGCCCACGTGAGAAAGCACCAGCGTTGTGCGAGGGATTGAAGCAACTTAATTCTCGCCTACTGGCTATTGATAGTCAAACCCTGAACCCATCTGCGGCATCTCTATAGGACGCTTCATTTTGCGAAAGCCGGGAAACTTAGTATCCTGATGGACGCTTGTGGCGATCTGTAAGCGGCAACCCCTAATGCGACGAAACCCTTTCTTCCGTTTACGATGTTTATCTGTGTTGCCGCTTTGTCTCGCGGTCAGCGCACAGGTTATTTCCTCCAACCAGCCTGTGCCCCAGGGACCGGTGTCCTACACTTCCGTCAATCAGTTGAACGGGATGCTCTCGCAGCTGGAGCAGGCATCGCAGGCGACGCAGCTGGATTTGGCCAAGCTGCGCATCGACAAATGGAAGGTTGATTCGGGGAGCAAGCGGCAAACGCAGGACAATGTGGAATCTGTGCAGCGTAACTTGCAGGCGGCTTTGCCGGAGATGATCGCGGAGTTGAAGGCGTCTCCTGAGAACCTTGCCGCCACTTTTAAGCTCTATCGCAATCTGGACGCGCTTTACAACGTGTTTGGGTCAGTGGCCGAGTCGACCGGAGCATTTGGCTCCAAGGATGAGTTTCAGTCGCTGGAAAACGACTTGAGCTCGTTCGAAAAGGCGCGGCGTGCTTTTGCCGACCGCATGGAGAGTCTGGCGGGAGCCAAGGAAGCTGAAGTGACCCGTTTGCGCGCGGCACTCCAGACAGCACAGGCCAACGTCAGCGCGGAGCCACCGAAGAAGACCGTGATAGACGACACTGCGCCCGCCCCCGCCAAGAAACCTGCCAAGAAAAAGGCTGCGGCCAAGCCAAGCGCAACCCCGCCTCCGGCCCCGGCTCCGGCGGTCAAGCCACAATAAGACCCTGATTTTCAACAGCCTCCCCGTGACTTAAGACCGGTGCAAGAGCTGCCCCGAGCCAGACCCACTCTCGTAATACATTGCAACGATTGCACTTGCTGGCGTGGAACTCTCCCTCACCTGGTGGGGTCTATACATAGAGGACCAGTGGTGTGCTGGGACGCTGGCCAGTCTCAACTTCTGGGCGGTTGGGGCCGAAAGAACCTATAATGGGGGGGTGACGCCGTGACACTCATGGCGGGAGCAACCACCTTGGGTAATCTTGCAGGTGCAATGGGAATTCGGGCCCAGGAATCGGCGATCGTGGCCGAACTGAAGGCTGGCTCGGAAGACGCCTACGCCTGGTTAATTGGCGAATTCCACCAACCCATCTACAGTCTGGTGTATCGCATCGTGACTGATCCGGCGGACGCGGCCGACACGACCCAGGAAGTCTTCCTGAAAGTGTTCCGCGGAATGAAGCACTTTCACGGGGAGTCCAGCCTTAAGACCTGGATTTACCGTATCGCGGTACACGAGGCGTCTAACCGGCGGCGGTGGTGGTTCCGGCACAAGGCCAAGGAAACTTCGATCGAACCGGCGCTGGATGAGAACGCGATGGGCACTTCCAGCATACGCGACACGCTGGTGGACGAAGGCGAGTCGCCGTTCGATAGCGTGATGCACGAGGAAGTGCGGGGGCAGGTGGAGCAAGAATTGCGGCAGATCTCGGAGCCTTACCGCACATCGGTAATCTTGCGGGATCTGGAAGACATGTCGTACGAAGAGATTGCGGAGATCACGCAGGTTTCGCTCGGAACGGTGAAATCGCGATTGACCCGCGGCCGGGAAGCGTTGCGTCGGCGCCTGACAGCATACGTGATGGAAAATGGGCAACAACTCGGATTGCGAGTTCCCGAGGGAACGAGCGAAGAAGCAGAAGCCGGATGCGTGGTTTCGGCGATCGAGGTGGCCCGATGACTTGCGCCCAAGCCAAACCGTTGTTCTCGCCCTACCTCGATGGAGCCGTGACCGGCAAGCAGATGCGCGATCTCAGTAGTCACATGGAGTCCTGCGATGGCTGCCGGCAGCGGTATGTTTCGCTGCGCCGCACGCAACAGCTCCTCGCCCGAGTGGGCCCCCGGAAGGCGCCAGCCGACCTGGCATTGAAACTTCAAGTGGCCATTTCGCAAGAGGCGGCGCAATCCAGACGACGTTATCTGGATGGGATTCAGGTTCGCCTGCAGAATGCGCTCAACCTGTTTATGGTGCCGGCGACGGCAGGTCTGTCCGCAGCGGTGGTGATCTTCGTAGTCCTGATGGGATTCATGGCTCCGCTGCAGGCGGACAATTCCGATGTCCCGCTGATGCTGCACACTGCACCGCAACTGCAACAATCGGCGTTCGGGTCAGCACTGGACTCCATCAACGACGACTCGCTGGTGATTGAGGCTTATGTGGACTCGAAGGGGCGAGTGCAGGATTACCGCATTCTTTCCAATTCCAAGGAAGACGACCCGTTGCTGCCACAGCTGAAGAAAAATATGCTCATCTTCACTACTTTCACGACCTTCCGTCCCGCGCTCTCCATGGGCCGGCCGACGACGGGGCGAGCGATATTGTCTTTCTCGCGCGTCAGCGTGAAAGGGTAGTGACCACCCGTGTGGGGCGGACACTTGTCCGCCAGAATGCCGGACTGCACGGACGGGGCATGCTACAGAAAATCCAGAATACAGAAGATCAAGATCAAAGGCGGCGGACAGGAGTGTCCGCCCCACACGAAACAGGTTGCGAATAAGAAACTGCAACAGCGTACATTGATTCTGCGGCGGGCACCCCTTACACTTATAGGTAGGTAGCAGCTGGTTCGATCATAAGCCTGCATCCCGGCCATCCTTGCAGGAGGTTCCCTGAATCACAGATTCAAATACTCGCTTTATGTGGTCCTGATTGCCCTGCTGGCGGAGTTGTCGCCCGCTCAGAATCAGAGCAGTGTGGCACTGGACACCAGCGAGACGCTGTTCACCGTGCTCACCGCTATCAACACCTGCGGATACGATCAGGAGTTGGGAGTCTCAGACCCGCTGCGGTCGCGAGTGCGCTCCGAGGTGGCTCGCGCCCGTGCCAGTTCGCAGGAGGCCCAGGACGCTACCCTGGCGATGTGCAAGTACTACGATGAGCATCTGCAGCCGGACGCCTCAAAGGCGTTGTCACAATACATTTCCCTGGCGCTGTATCTCAACCCCGCCCCCAATCTGACTGCCAAGGTGAAGGAAGCGGACATGCCGCCGGATGCCACTGCAGTACTGGGGATCCTGCCGTTGATGCAGAAGTTCTACGAGACGGCAGGTCTGCATGGCATTTGGGAAGGAGATCGCCCGGCGATTTCTGCCTTGACCGAGCGCTATCACCAGCCGCTGGCCAAGATATTGTTTGACACCGAAATTTACCTGAAACTACCGTCGGCGGGCCGCCTGGGCCGTGAATTCACGGTTTACATTGACCCCATGGGTGCGCCCGGGCAGACCAACGCTCGAAACTATGGATCAGACTATTACGTCGTGATTTCCCCGGGCCCCGGTTCATCGCTCAAGATGGAGCAGATCCGGCATACATATCTGCACTACCTGCTCGATCCGCTGGCGATGAAGTATCCGGGGGCAATGAAGCGCATTGAGCCGCTGCTCGCCTCCGTCAAGACGGCGCCCATGGACCAAAGCTTCAAAAGCGATGTTTCGCTGCTGGTGACCGAATGTTTTATCCGGGCGATCGAAGCGCGGACGGCGGGATCGGCCAAAGCGCCCGACGCCGAACGGGTGCAAGCGGTAGAGAATTCCGCGCAGCAGGGGTTTATCCTGACTCCCTACTTTTATGAGGCGCTGGTGAAGTTCGAGAAGGATCCCGCCGGCTTGCGCAATGCATACGGCGATCTGGTGGGCGATATTGACGTAGGGAAAGAACGGAAGAGCGCGGGACAGGTAACTTTTGCCACAAATTCCGATCCGGAATTGTTGCATCTTTCCCGCCCAGTGGAGGGAAAGCTGCTGGTGGCTGCCGAGAAACGGCTGAGCGCGGGGGATACGGCAAGTGCGCAGAAGCTGGCGCAGCAGGCGCTGGAAGAAAAGAACGAGGATCCGGGCCGTGCGCTTTTCATCCTGGCGGAAGTAGCCACTCATAATTCAGACATGCAGGGCGCCCGCAATTATTTTGAGCGGGCGCTGGAAGTCGCGCACGAACCGAAGGTGGTAGCCTGGTCACATATTTTTCTGGGAAGAATCTTCGACCTTCAGGAAGATCGGCCGGCGGCGCTGGACCATTACCGGGCGGCCGAGAACGCGGGTTCCGCGTTGCCGGAGGCCAAGGCTGCCGCCGAGTTGGGGTTGCGGCAACCTTATGAACCTGTCCGAAATCCGAAGTAAAGCGAACGATATCGACATCAACAAGGAAGGATTGCACTTTGCCCCAAGGAGAAAGCATGAAGCAAGCAACGATGCTGGTCGTGATACTGGCTGTGGCGACATTCGTATCGGCGCAAGACAAAAAAGCACCCGCGGCGCAAGCGGCTCCGGCGCAAGCCGCGCCAGCTCAGCCGCCTGTGGGGAAACGACCGCCCCAGGCGAAGACCCAAGCCGAGTTTGATGCCTACAAAGTGGCAGCGGCAAACACGGACCCCGCCGCGCTGGAGAAGGCGGCGGATGACTTTGCCGCCAAGTTCCCGGATAGTGAGTTGCGCGTCCTGTTGTACCGGACCGCAATGCACACTTACCAGACTGCCAACAAGGCCGAGAATATGATGGAAATGGGCCGCAAGGTGTTGAAGCTTGATCCCGATGATCCCGAAGCCCTGGTGGGCGTGGCGCAGGTTCTGGCGGAACGCACGCGAGAATCCGATCTGGACAAGGATCAGCGCCTGGACGAAGGTACGAAATTGGCTCTGCACGCAGTAGAAACCACGGACACCGATATCACCGTGCCCCCGGGCACTCCCCAGGACAAGATTGACGAGTACAAGGGCTTTCTGCGCTCCACCGCTTATTACGTGTTGGGCACGATCCAATACACCCGCGAGAAATACTCGGACTCGGAGGGCTACTTCCGTAAATCCATTGACGCCTTCCCGTCTCAGCCCGATCCTCTGGCAGTGTTGCGGCTGGCACTTTCTCTGGACAAGCAGGAGAAATATCCGGAGGCGCTGAAGTTTGCCAATCAAGCGGTGCAGATGACGGAAAGCAGCCAGGGTTCGACGCTGGCTGGCCTGTCCCGCAATGAACGCGACCGGCTGGTCCAGTTGACCGGCGGCACACCGGCCAAACCTGCGAGTACGCCGAGTCCCGCGCCCAAGAACTAGCCGGGTTCCCGGCAGGCTCGGATCAGCGGGCGGAATTGGTGGTTGCTTTCCGTTTGCAGTTTCGCCGCGGACTCAACTGTGTCCCGCGAGTTTCCTGCTGCCCGGATTGGTGTCTTTTTGTTTGCTCCTCGAACTATGAAGTCACGTGACAGTGCGCCCCTGCAAGCAGCCCTGGGGCACCAATTCGCGCGTACCGAGCTGCTGGAGCAGGCGCTGACCCATAGTTCCCAGGCCCGCGAGCTTGAGGCATTGCAAACCGCCGGAGGCGCGCGAGTGGGAGACAATGAACAACTCGAGTTCATGGGAGACGCCGTCCTTGGATTTGTGACCACGGAAGAACTGTTCAAACGCTTCCCCGGCTTTCGCGAGGGAGAACTGTCCAAGCTGAGAGCTCACCTGGTCAGCGAAAAGCACCTGATCCGGGTGGCACAGGGACTGGAGTTAGGGCATTACCTGAACCTGGGGCGGGGCGAGGAAAAGAGCGGAGGCCGCAACAAGACCGCCCTTCTGGTGGATGCCCTGGAGGCGGTTTTAGCGGCGATTTATCTCGATGGCGGATTGGAGGCGGCGCGCCGGTTCGTGCTGCAATCCATTGTTACGCCCGAGTTGGACCGGATTGCATCGAATGGCAGCAGTTTACCGGTGACGGATTACAAGTCCGCGTTACAGGAAAAATTGCAGGCGACGGGAAGGCCGCAACCATCCTACGTGCTGGTGAAAGAGCGCGGCCCGGAACACAGCAAGACTTTTACCGTCGAGGTACGGTTGCAACCGCTCGACCTCGAAGGCAAAGCCGAGTTCGTGGGCCGGGCGGAAGGATCCACCAAGAAAAACGCGGAACAGGATGCCGCCCACCAGGTACTGGAATATCTAGCCACCGTGCCCACGGAGTCAAATGGCCGCCCCAAGCGCACCTAACGAGCTCCGTGAACCCGCGATGGAAGTAACAGAAAAACACCCGCAGGCGGATACACTGAGTTCACTGCAATCGCTGCTGGTAACCGTGGTGATTGCGGTCTTCGTCATCACCTTCATCGTGCAAGCCTTCCAGATCCCATCCGAATCGATGCAAAACACGCTGCTGATCGGGGACTATCTGCTGGTAGACAAAACGCGTTATGGCGGCGCCGGGCCCTGGGACTGGTTGATGCCTTACCGGCAGGTGCACCGGGGAGACATTATTGTTTTCCGTTATCCCGTACACCCGACCCAGCATTTTGTGAAACGCGTGGTGGGCGTTCCCGGCGACCGGGTGCGGCTGATCAACAAACAGGTGTACGTCAACGGCAATCCTCTGCAGGAACCCTACGTTCGCTACACGTCTTCCGCCCACGATCCGTTCCGCGACGAATTCCCACGGTTGAACCTTCCCGTTCCAGGTCTGGAAGGCGGCTGGTGGCTGGAGATGAAAAAACTTGTCGAGGACAGCGAACTGATCATTCCTCAGGGAAATTACTTCGTGCTGGGCGATAACCGTGACGAGAGCCTGGACAGCCGTTACTGGGGATTTGTCCCGCAGGAAAACGTCATCGGCCGTCCCCTGCTGATTTACTGGTCAGTCCGGAGCGAGGAACAGGATATGCCGCTTTCCCCGACACCGGGTGATAGACTTTATCATTTCGCTTATGCTGCGACCCATTTGTTTCAGATGACCCGCTGGGACCGCACATTTCGAATCGTCAAATAAGGGCGGCACGCCGCCCTGATCGAGAAAGATCCATTGGCTAAAAAAGAAAGACAAGAAAAGCAACAGGAAGAAAAGCCGCGCGAAACCCCGGTTGAGTTTCTGGCGTCGCTGGCTGCGGTGCTGGTGACAGGTCTGTTTATCATCACCTTTGTCCTGCAGGCTTTCGAAATCCCGTCCAGTTCGATGGAGAACACGCTGCTGGTCGGCGACCACGTCTTCGTGAACCGGGTACAGTTCGCTCCCGCGACGCGCTGGACCGGACCTCTTCTGCCCTATCGGGACATACGGCGTCTGGATATCGTTGTCTTTCTTTCGCCCGCGGAGCCCGGCTTGTACGTGGTGAAAAGGATCATCGGCCTCCCCGGAGATCGGATCCATCTGCGCAACGGAGCCGTATTTCGCAACGGGGAGAAATTGGATGAGCCGTATGTCATCCACGACAGCGATGAAGGCCCCAACGACTATCGCGACAACTTCCCCGCCGTGCCGCCGTCCGACTACAACCGCCTGTTTCCGGACTGGCAGCAACGTCTGCCGCAATATATTCAGGGTGATGACCTGGTAGTTCCCCCCGACAGTTATTTCGCGATGGGCGACAATCGCGACGTGAGTTACGACAGCCGCTTCTGGGGATTTATCCCGAAGGAAAATGTGATCGGGAGACCTATGTTTATCTACTGGTCGTTCCAAACGCCGCAGGGCCAGTACTTGCATACAGCCATCAGCGAGCGGGTGGGATTTCTGGCGCACGTGGTCATCCATTTCTTTGATGAAACCCGTTGGCGGCGGACGTTGAAGGCGGTCCGTTGAAATTTTCCCTCTCCAAACGCGGCTGGGTAGTCACGGGCATCGTCCTGGTGCTGGCGTTATTTCTGGCGCGCCCGGGAGCGCAGCGGCTGCGCACAAGGATTGTACGGTCCATCAGCCTGGCGTTGGGACGACAGGTGGACGTGGGATCGGTGACCTTGCGCCTACTGCCTCAGCCTGGCTTCGAGTTGGAGAGTTTTGTTGTCCACGACGATCCGGCGTTTGGCGCCGAGCCGGTGTTGCAATCATCTGATGTGGTTGCTCTGGTGCGCGTCAGTTCCCTTCTGCGGGGGCGGCTTGAAATCGCTCGCCTTAGCCTCGCCGAACCAAGTCTCAACCTGGTTCGCAATGCTGAAGGACGCTGGAATCTCGAGAACTTGCTCGAGCGCGCCGCCAAAACGCCGGTTGCACCTACCGCCAAAGCGAGAAGCGAGGTGCGGCCGGGTTTTCCCTATATCGAGGCTGACCACGGCCGGATCAACTTCAAGTTTGGACCGGAAAAGAAACCCTATGCCCTCACCGAAGCCAACTTCGCTCTATGGCAGGACTCGGAAAATACCTGGGGCGTGCGCTTAAAGGCGCAACCGGTGCGGACAGACTTCAATCTCAGCGACACCGGCTTGCTCGAAGTGGAAGGGTCGTGGCAACGAGCCGTGAATCTGCACCAAACGCCGCTGCAGTTCACGGTGCAGTGGGAAGGAGCGCAGCTGGGCCAGGTGACCAAGCTGACTCTGGGCCAGGACAAGGGATGGAGAGGTGCTATCGGGCTCTCCGCGTCGCTGACGGGCACGCCGGAGGATCTTACGGTGGCCACGGACGCAACCATTCAGGACTTCCGGCGCTTTGATATTGCGAGTAACAGGGCCTTGCGATTGGCCGCCAGTTGCAGCGGCCACTACAGTTCCTCGGATCACGCTGTCTCACGACTTGCCTGCCGCGCTCCGGTCGGTAACGGCGGCATCACGCTGAATGGCAGCGTGGCCCTGCTATCCGCTGCTCGCACCTACGATCTGACATTGCTCGCCCAGAACGTGCCCATTCAGCCACTGGTGGAATTGGCGCGCCGTGTGAAAAAGAATGTGCCCGCCGACATTGTTGCCGCTGGCGAGCTCGATGCGGAGGTCTCGGTGCGGCGAAACGCCACAAGGGTCGCTCCCGCATGGGACGGCGGGGGCGCGGTGGTTGCGTTAAATGTGCGCTCCCTACTCAATAACACCAAGCTTTCGCTGGAGAGAATTCCTTTCGTTGTGTCCTCAGTTAGCGATCTGGTACTAGACCTTGGACCAGAACGAGGATCAGCGCGAAGCCGAGCCCGTCGCACGACGCTTGCGGTTGTGCCTCGGGTGGACGTTGGCCCCTTTAATCTGGCGCTGGGCAGGCTCGCCGCCGCCACCGTGCATGGTCAGTTTTCGCGTTCCGGATATAGTCTGGTGGTTCAGGGCGATGCCGAAGTGCAGCGGCTACTCGATGTAGCGCGAACGGTGGGACTGCCAACACCTCAACTGGCCGCCAGCGGCGAGGCGCGAATCAATCTTGGTGTTAGCGGAGGCTGGGCCGACTTTGCGGCTCCGGTGGCTACCGGGACGGCGGTACTGAACTCGGTTCACGCCCGGCTGCGGGGCTTGAATGAGCCCGTGGAAGTCGCTTCGGCGACCCTTGCGCTGACACCAGAGGCAACTGAAGTCCAGAGGCTGACGGTGGTCGCAGCGGGTAATACATGGCGGGGCTCGCTGACCGTGCAGCGACAATGCAATACGCCACGCACTTGTCCGATTCACTTCGATCTTCACGCTGACGAGATCGAGGCCGCTGCTCTGGCCGCCGCCGGTCCTGGCCCCGGAAAACAGCCCTGGTATCGCTTTTTATCTTCTCCAGCGCAGTCTCCGCCCGTACCGTCTTCTTCCGGCCAAATTTCTTCCGACCAACCTTCTTCTGACAAACCAGGGCCCTATCTGGCTTCCGTGCATGCCATCGGCAAGCTCAGCGCCGGCCGGGTTCTGATGCGCAATGTGGTCGCGAGCCGGGTTTCGGCGGATGTCGAACTTGAGCAAGGCCGGCTGCAGTTTAAGAATCTGCGTGGAGAGATTCTAGGCGGGCGCCATACCGGTGATTGGACAGCGGATTTCACGGCCAACCCACCAATTTTTAGCGGCGGCGGCGTGCTGGAGAAAGTTGCGCTCGGACAATTGGCTGAGGCCATGCACGACGGCTGGATCATCGGCACGGCGAATGTGGAGTATCGCGGAAACACGCTCGGCTGGAGCAAGACGGAATTGCTTTCCGGCGCCGCCGCAAGCTTGCACGTGGAGGCGCGCGATGGTTCGCTGCCACATCTCATGCTGGCCGGGGAAAGCGGCCCCCTTCGCGTGAACAGGTTTGCGGGACGGTTGCGTCTGCGCGACGGGAAGTTCGAGATCGAGGAAGGCAAACTGCAGACCCCATCCAGCATCTATCAAGTGAGCGGCACAGCATCTCTGGATCGGGCTCTGGACATCAAGCTGGCGCGTGACGGCGCTCGTGGCTTCAACGTCACGGGAACTTTGACTGAGCCTCACGTGGTGATGAACACAACTCCGGAGACGCAAGCTGCCCTCAAACCATGAAGGCCAGCCTCGCTTTTTTTCTCTTTGTTGTTGTGTTTGCCACTCTAACGCAGCAATCCTGGTCGCAAAGCAAGCCCACGTCAAATTCCAGCCAGGTTGCGAGCGTCGAGCGCAAGCTGCAACATTTGCAGAGTAACGGAGCACAGGCCCATCCCGATCCGGCCCCCACGGAGTTCGCGGAACAGGAAATCAACGCTTACTTTGCATCCGGGGACATCCAACTGCCTGTGGGAGTGCAGTCCGTGGTCTTTCAGGAACAGCCGGAAGTTGTAGTGGCGACCTCGCGTGTTGATTTTGATCGGATCAAGGCGGGCAAGAATTCGTACAATCCCCTGCTATCGGTGTTCAGCGGTCTGCATGACGTGGTGGTCACGGCCCACGCGTATGGCGCGCACGGGCAAGGCCTGGTTCATGTGGATTCAGTTTCCATTGATGGTGTGGAGGTTCCCAGGTTCGTTCTGGAACTGTTCGCGGAGAAGTATCTCAAGCCCAAATATCCCAATATCGGCATCGACTCCCGGTTTGCCTTGCCGGCCCGGGTTGATGCGGCAACGGTGGGGTTGCACAGAGTTACCCTGACCCAGAAATAAATCTGATAGCGGGTGCCCCATTTCTCGCGCCTTTTGCGAAAAGTGGGGCTTCGGCCCCAGGCACAAGCCAGCCGAAGACGGCTGTTCCCACGTGAGTCCTGCTAAGGCGCGTATCCTGCTCCTCGCAGCACTTTACCTGGCAACGCCCCCGTCATCTTCCCCTGATCGATCACTGCAACTCCGTTGACCAGCACATATTCCATCCCCTGCGACAGCTGGTTAGGGTTTTCGAAGGTAGCGAGGTCGCGGACCGTGGACGGATCGAAGATCACAACGTCGGCCCACATGCCTACTTTCAATACTCCGCGATCGGTCAGGCCCACACGCTGCGCCGGCAGGGCGGAACATTTGCGGATTGCGTCTTCCAGAGTGATTTTCTTTTCCTCGCGAACATATTTGCGCAGGATGCGCGGGAAAGTGCCGTAGGCGCGCGGGTGAGGATGCTCCTGACCCAGAACTCCTTCCGGCGATGCGCCCGAGGAATCGTTGTCGAACGACACCCAGGGCTGCTGCAGGGCGAGGGCCACGTCCGGCTCTGACATGCCGAAGACCGCCACTCCCGTGGCTGCCTTGTCATCGATGAGCAAGTCGAATAGCGCGTCCATCGGGTCCTTGTTCTGAATCTTCGCCACTTCCGCCAGCGTCTTGCCTTGCAGGGAAAGCAGCTTGGGGTTTTGCACCACGCCGATCAGAATAGCCTCGGGACCAGGGATTTCCTGCCACTCGTTGTCCCAGTCGCTCGATGCCGTGGTCATGTCTTTGCGCATGCGGGCGCGCATGGCTGGATCCTTCAGCCGCTCGATCAGCTTGGCGTTCCCGCCGTCGTGTGCCCAGGGCGGGATGAACGCGGAAAAATCGTTGAACCACGCGGTGTAGGCATAGGTGTCGGCGGTGACGTCCATGCCTTGAGCTCGGGCTGCGTTGATTTTTGCCACTACCTCAGGCATGCGTCCCCAGTTTGATTTTCCCGCGACCTTGATATGCCAGATTTCAACCGGAAGGCGGCCCTCGCGGCCGATGCGCAGGGCCTCGTCAATCGCGGACAAGATAGCATCGCTCTCATTGCGCATATGCGTGGCATAGATGCCGCCAAATTTCCCTGCCTCGGATGCGAGCGCGATCAATTCTTCTGTCTTCGCGTAGGGAGCGGGGGTGTACTCCAGTGAAGTGGATAGTCCGACCGCTCCCTCACGCATTGCCTGCCGAACCAGCGCCTTCATCTGATCGAGTTGAGCAGGCGTCGGCTGCTTGTCGTCGTCTCCCAGCACAATGCGCCGGACCTGCGTGGCGCCGACGTAGCTGGCGAGATTGATGCCCATCCCCTGTTTTTCTAGGCGAGCGAAGTACTGGTGAAAGGACCGCCAGTCGGGCGTGATGTGATAGTGGTCGTAGCCCGACTGGCCGGCACGGATGATCGCGTCATTCTGGGGCGCTGCGGAGCCGCCTTCGCCAGTGATTTCCGTCGTAATGCCCTGATGGATTTTCGAGGGCAGGCGCGGGTCAACCAGGATGGTCAGGTCCGACTGGCCCAGCATGTCGATGAAACCGGGTGCTACGACCATGCCGTGGGCGTCGATGGTGCGATTGCGCGGGGCATCGCCAAGACTTCCGATGGCGGCAATCTTGCCGCCGCGAATACCCACGTCACCGGAATACCATGGCGAGCCGGTGCCGTCGATGATGTGGCCGTTGATGACGACGATGTCGAAGGGCTGAGGAAGCGGCGCGGCCTGCGACCATGACAACTGAATGCTCGCCAGGAACAGGATTGCCGTGAGTAACTGTTTCTTCCCTACTCTGCAAATGCTGATTCCCATGGTTCGTTCGTCCCCTTTTCTCTTTCAGCAGCTACACTCTGCAAACACTGGCCGGGCGAGACACCCGTCCGACAGCCGACGCTACGCAAACCTTGCGTGTGAGCCAAACGCCGCCCCCAGCGTCAGCCAGACTGCCAGGGCTAGCCATTCGTATCCGCTGAAGTGTCCGGGTACGAACGGGACAATCTTCATCAGGATCATCAACAGCCCGACCAGAGCTCCCATCGCAGCCACCAGGCGCTTACCGGGAACCGGGCACATCTGATAATACGCGGCGCAGGCGGCCAACCATCCCACGGCCGAGGCTACCGAGCCCACCTCGGAGATCGGTACCAGGATGGCGTCGCCCAGAAACATGCATCCCGCGGCGGCAGCCCCTACGCAGATCACTGCGAATGACGGAGTTTGATTCTGGGGATGAACGTTGGCGACACGCGAAGCCAAAAGTCCACGACGTCCCATGGCAAACAGCAAACGGCTGGCCGCAACCAGGTTTCCGTTGAACACCTTCAAAAGCGAGAGTAGTGCCGACGCAAGAATCACTCGAACGATCCAGCGCGAACCGACGGCTCGTTCGAACGCGACTGCGGTCATGAACCTCTCGCCCGTGAGTTGTCTCCAGGGAGCGACATAACCCACGGCCGCGATGACGATGGCGTAGAAAAGAATGCCGACAAGGATTGCGCTCCAGATCGCTTTGAGAAATCCGCCGGAGCGGAACTCGGGGCTGGCTTCTTCCGCGCCCTTGACCACCGATTCGTAACCGGTCATGTAATAGGGCACAATCTGAATTACCAGCAAGGCGGAAACAAATCCGCTATGAGTGAACAAGGGTGGAAAATTTTGCGGCGAGCCCTTGGTCACTCCAAAAGCCACGAAAATCACGAACAAAGCCAACGTTCCGAAGGCGGTCCAGTTCTGAAAGGTTGCGCTGAGCCGGATGCCGCGGTAGTTCAGCACCGTCAGCATTGTCGTCAGTCCAAGTCCGATGATCACGTGAGGCAAATAAACCGGCCGGCCTGCTATGCGGTACAGTTCTATTGAATCGAGCGCGGGAAAGATATAACCGGCGATCTTCCCCACAGCCACGGCCTCCCACGGACACACGATGAAATAAGCCAGCATCATCATCCATCCGGTGGCGAAGCTCACCGATCGCGGAAACACTTTTGCGGTGTAAGCTACCTCGCCGGCCGCATCGGGAAGGACCATGACCAGCTGTCCGTAAACATAGCCGATGGGCAACAGCAGCGCGCCCCCGATGGCGAATCCGAGGACCGCGCCCAGGGCCCCGCCGCGAAGCAGCCAGTCGTCCATGACGACCAGCCACCCGACGCCGACCATGGTGCCCCACCCCAGAGTGAAGTAGTCGAGTACGCGGAGCTTGCGGGCAAGGGTGATCAAAGGATCGTTCCAAACCGCTGTCAGATCAAGAGGGTCAGACTAGAATAAGCACAACAGTTCGTACAACAGATTCGCTGCCAGCAGCGAAGTAATTTCTCCGTTATCGTACGGCGGAGAAACCTCGACCAGGTCGCATCCCACCAATTTCATCCCCTTGAGACCGCGCACCAGATCGAGAATTTGCGCGCTGGAGAGGCCGCCTACTTGCGGCGTGCCTGTGCCCGGCGCATACGCGGGATCGACGACGTCAATGTCCAATGTTACATACGCCGGCCGGCCCCGCAATTTCTTGAGGTGGCGTTTGACCAGCTCGACTCCGTCGCGGTGAAATTCTTCCGTAGTCACAATCTTGATGCCATGCTTGCGGGCAAAATCAAAGTCCGTATCGGAATACACCTGGCCGCGCAATCCCACCTGGAGCGCGTAATCTTTCTCGATCAAGCCTTCCTCAATGGCGTACTTTACCGGCGTACCGTGGGAATGCGGACTGCCGAAGTACCCGCTCCAGGTATCGCCGTGGGCATCGAGTTGCACGAAGGCGACCGGACCGAAGTGTCTGTGAATAGCCCGAAGGATCGGCAAGAGAATGGAATGGTCTCCGCCGACGCAGACCGTGCGCGCGCCCGCGCGAAGCACGTCGCCCAGTTGCTCCGTAATTCGCTGGTAGGTATCGTCAATCGAGAGCGGATTGATCGAGAGGTCGCCGAAATCGCCGATCCGCCACTTTTCGAACGGATTGATGTTCAGCACCGGGTTCCAGGGCCGGATCATGGCCGATTGCACGCGAATGTTTCGCGGTCCGAAACGTGCGCCCGGCCGGTAAGTCGTGCCTCCATCGAAGGGAATACCGATCAACGCAAGGTCGAGTTCTTCGGGACGCGGAATATGTGGCAACCGCATGAAGGTCGGCACACCGGAGAAGCGCGGGTAGACCAACGCGTCCACCGGCATGGGATGCGGCTTCGCTGTTTTCTTCGCTTTCATAAGAGGGGCGCATTATAGAACATTGTGGTCGAGTCCCCGTCTTCTAAATCCGGCGATAGCAGCGGGAGAGTCGCATGTTTCAAGCCGAGGCGCTGTGTTATGTTTTATCCGTTCTGACAAGCAAAGTGAGGCGCCATGCCGCGATACGAATATCGTGTTCTCAAGCCAGTCCCAGCTGCCGAGAAAGCCTTCCTGGCATGGATTGACGAACTGGATCGTGAATTCACGAATCGCGATTCAGAACACCGCAGTGATGTGGTTCGTGAAGCGTTGCATGAACTTTATCTGGCACGACCCTACGCCGCCCCTGATCCTGCCGCGGCACTGGCGACGCAAACCCTGATTCACTCGTTTGATCCGCGCAATGCCACGCTGGAGCCCGAGACCTACGGTGATACCGACGCTGCGAAATACGGTGAGCGCAAGCCGCTGATCTGGTTCTGGATGATGTATGACCGTTCTCCCGTCGGCTTGAATCACTGGCTGGGACACAAGATGCGAGCCATGCTGGCCCGCCACGTTTTCAAACACTGTGGCAACAACGTGAAGATTTTTCACGGAGTGGAGTTTTCCTTCGGCTACAACCTGACGGTGGAAGACAATTGCACCATCCACAAATACGTACTGCTTGACGACCGCGGAGAGATCATCATCCACGAAGGCTCTTCCGTTTCCGATTACGCCAACATCTACTCGCACGCGCACGATCTCAACGATGGCATGATTGTTAGCAATCACAAGACGGAACTCGGGCCCAAGGCACGCATCACTTATCATGCGACGGTGTTGAGCGGCGTCAAGGTTAACGAGCATGGTATGGTAGGTTCGATGGGAGTCGCTTCGAAAGATGTTGATCCCTTTACGGTGGTCGGAGGCATTCCCGCCAAGCCGATCAAGGTGAAATCGATCGCGCCGGAAGAACTGCGGAAGGCAATCGAAAAGCATTGACGCCGCAGGTTGCGCTGCCGCAGTGCGCATAGTTCTGTGCCCTGTTCGACGCTGGAAACCGCCCGGAATCGCTGTTCCGCGTGTTAGTATCGAAGCCAGTCTCGCATGACCCTGCACAACATTGACATCTTGGACATCGTGTTCCAGTTGATTGCTTTCTTGTTTGCGATCAGCGTCCACGAGTCTGCCCACGCCTGGATGGCCAACCTGCGCGGTGACCCAACGGCTCGCATGTTGGGCCGGATTACGCTCAATCCAATCAAGCATATCGATCTGTTCGGAACCCTGCTGCTGCCCGCGGTTGCAATGCTCACTCACCTGCCTGTGCTCGGCTGGGCCAAGCCGACGCCGGTGGATCCGCGAAACTTCAAGAACCCTGTGCTCGATGACATTCTCACTGCGGTAGTCGGGCCGATCAGCAATTTTGTGGTGGCCAGCGGCGCCGTGCTGATTCTGATTCTTGTAAAGTCCGCCTCGCCCGCCGGAGAGCAGATCGTCTTCGGCACACTCCAGGGCTCGACTTTTACTGACACAAATTCGCTCCTTGTCCCGCTGTGCAGGCTTATATTCGCGATGATGGTGATCAATATCGTGCTCGGCGTGTTCAACCTCATACCGGTTCCGCCGCTCGATGGCAGTCATGTGCTGCGCCATCTGCTGCCTGCGGGAATGCTTCGGATTTACGATACTGTGGGCACATTTGGCCTATTGCTTCTCGTGTTTTGGGGTGGCGGACTCTTGACCAGACTGATCAACCCCGTCTTCGCATTTTTTATAGGCGTTCTCCT
>WNFE01000913.1_pt1 | contig 23494 bp, 26 predicted proteins | sample 5400451 | NCBI WGS metagenome assembly WNFE01 (sample SAMN13153344, study PRJNA577476) | soil metagenome | isolation source: 200 cm saprolite under Douglas fir tree site 2 hole 2 | place: USA:California | collected 2015-04-18
ATGGAAAATACATTGCCTATGGGGTGGAAGCTCCGGGTAAAGTCAGCATCGTGCGCAAGCCATCGGACGGGTCGGGCGCCGAAGAGACGCTGCTGACTCAGGGACCAGAGATCTCGGCCTCGTCGGTTGTGGACTGGTCGCCGGACGGCCGGTACTTGTCCTTCGACGCTTTCAACATCAATCAGGGGCGGAGGGCACATTGGATTCTCCCGCTGTTCGGCGACCGGAAACCGTTTCAGTGCGCTCCGGTGGTTGACGGCAATCAGTACGATGGAAATTTTTCGCCGGACGGTCACTGGTTAGCCTATTTTTCCAACGAGACCGGCCAGCCGGAAGTGTACGTCGTGCCATTTCCGGGACCGGGGGGAAAATACCAAATTTCACACGGCGGCGGATGGATCGTTCGCTGGGACAAGAAGGGCGATCTCTTCTTTTTGAGCATTGGCAACCAACTGATGAAAGCGGAATTGAACCTGAGTGCACAATCATTGCAGGTGAAGTCGCTGCGTCCCCTCTACCAGCTTAATCTCTTATGTGATGCTGAATGTTATGTGGAGCTGACCTAAATAGGCGAGCCAGCTACGGGCGATTTTGCAGGAAGCACTACATAATCTGAAGCGTGGCCTCCAGTCTGATCCTTGTATTGGCAAGGGTCTTCATTGCATTTGCGGCCCGATAAGTCATCTTTTCGCGGATGCAACTTTACCGGTTAGCGCGTCTACCAGGACCTACCTAATGGGGTGGCTTCTCTCCTATCCCAATCCGGTCCAAGAACGTATCAACTGAACCGTGCTCCGACGCCATGAGACGGCAGGTTTTTCGGTCCAAAGACATCGCCATCTCAATGTCCTCGGGCATTCGGGCTAGGTCGGCAGCCATGCGATACCCAGTGATGTTTACTTCCATATGCTGCCGGATGTTATTTGGCAGGACAGGACCTCCGTACTCGTAGCCCGCACACAGGGCTGGAAGGCCACATGAGAGTGCCTCAAGTACTCCCCGACCGGCCGAGGCGACAATATCAAAATGGTGCAAGAAATTATGAATCGAATGGCAAGGTATATAATTAATTAGGGTTAGATCGCGTCCGTATTGGTCACTTATTTTCCAAAATGCGTCACCGTCTCCCAACATCGTTAATCTAACATTGCAAAGCAAGAGCCGCTCCAAAATCCGCCACATTGTCGCCTCTTGTCTGTTCAAGCGTGTGTAGAAGAGGAGATTTGGCTGGGTTTTGCGCGTCCCCCCGCAATCATCCGAGGGTTTGAAACGTTCGAGATCAACTCCATGATTGACCATCATTAGTTTACTGGGCGGGATATTTGTAGATTGATATTCCAGTGCTGCTTCCGTCATGCACAGAAACTGGTCACATCGATCCTGAACCGTTTGCGAATAAACAGCGGTTTTCTTGTGAATGACGCAGATTGTTGGGCACCCGGCAGGCAAAGACATCACAAGTTTGTCGGTTGGCTCATCTACTAAAATGAGATCGATCGGCCCAAGTGAGGGTGCCTCATCTATTTCAAAAACACGCGCGTATTTCTTAAGCGGCTCAGCCAATGGGAATGCACTCAGGCCCTCAACCAGCAGAGTCACACGGACTCCCCGCCGGTAAGCGGCTGCAATGAGGTCATATATGAAGCTGTGTTGACCATAGGTCTGATAGCGCCCATGAAGTCCGAACTTGCCTTGGTAAAGTGGATTGCTTTGAGCGGAAACTGCGTACAAGACATTCATTGGCGCCTCCCCTAGCGCAGCTCGTCTCTTACCGAAAGAACAGGCTAGCACGGTAGAGAAACCCATGCGTGCTCCTCTCACAGCAACGATGTGCAAGTTCTATGCCTTGGAACACTGTGCTGAAAACACAAGTTCTAGAATAATGGGAAATATTCAAGTGAGTACGACAATAGACAGAATGTCCTGCCAGAGACGCGTTTGCGCCCGGTTAGTTCGCGAAATCGGACATGTTCCTACTACCAACAATATGGGTCTTTCCTAAGACGATGGAGAATGTTGCAAAAGGACTTTCTGGCCACTTTGACGATTAGAGCTGGTCGTGGCACTCTTTGGTCAGTGTGGTTTCTTAGGCGTTGACGACGCAGAGTCGGCTCGCCTTTCCACTTTCAAAAAGCAGTCCGACTCAAGTTTAATCAATCTTTCTTCCGTTCCGACGCTTTGATAGGAATTATGTGGCGTCGGGAACCGTGCACGTGCGCCTCCCTAGCCAAAACCGCATCCCTGCGCCACATAACGCCGGACGCCACAGAAGAGATCTTATGTGGTCCGCCACATAATATTTCCTATCCCCACAACCTTCATGCCACGCTGCGCGGCGATCTTGGTCTGCTCCTCGATGCCTACACCGTTGTCCATCTTCGCCTGCACGGCATTGCGTGCTGCAGAAACAAGCACGGAAGGTCATAGAACAAATCTGTCGCCTTTCCAACGCCGCTGCGTACGCGCTGGGTCGCCAAAAACAATTACGAGTAATCATCGCAATCAGTAGTCGAGAGGCTTAATGAAAGAAAACTTCCAACTCAAAGACTTGGTGTACAACCACAATACGAAAGAAGACGGCGCTATCAGGCGAGTATGTGAGACGAACGGTGCCACGATGTACGAAGTGGCGGTGCCACAGAAGCGCGATACCTGGGCAGCCGGATACTATATTTCGGATTGGGCAGAAGACGTTTTACAGGTTTCCAACAATGAACTCTTGAAATCCTCAAAGGCCAACCACGCATTGAATGCCCATTGACTCCTCAATTTGGCGGGAGCAAAGGCAGCTACTTAATATGGGCGTGATTGGAAACGTCCGCCGTCTCGGCTGAATCTAGTTCTTTCGTGATTCACCAGCAAGTCGTAATTACCATCCCGCAATCTATCCGTTACATCAGATTCCACAATACTGTAACCAGAAAACAATGGTGGATCTCCGTCGAGCGTGGTCTTGGTTGCTCGAACCTCGCACCCCACTCGCTGGCCCTCGCCAATGATTATTCCGCTAAACGTAACCGTTTCTTGCACCACGCCACCTCCCATGACTTAGGTCGCAGCGTTGTTTGTACTTGCATGGTACACCTCCAGCACGTAGGACCGCTAACATATTTGGCTAGTCTTGCGTGGTGGGCCGAAGTTTCAGGAGTGTATGTGTTGGGTAAAGCGGAACTGGCTAATGAGTTTGATTCAGGGATTCTGGAATTGGGAACGGACGACCGCTAAAACAGAGTTGCTCCGTCGTCCCGACGAGTTGGGGGCGGGAGCAAAGCATCAACACGCTCTAGCAACTTCGGAATACCGTCCACTTTTGAAATGAAATCAACGTCGATGGCCGCGCACAGAGAATCAATGTGCAGGTCGGTCAAAGTAAATAGGATGACTGGCGTTTCCGGCATGTCGTTCTTCAAAACAGCAGCCGCTTCTGCTCCATTCAACCGAGGCATGGCAAGGTCCAGAAGTATCAAATCGGGTTTCGATCTTTTGGCCTTTTCGATAGCATCCATGCCGTCGAATGCTTCGCGCACCACGAGTTCCTTGTGCCGACCCTGAAGCAAGAGCCGTACCGATAGACGCACTGACGCGCTGTCATCAGCAATCAATACAGTTTTCGCCACGAGCGGAGTTGACGGTTATTCTGCGTCTGACGCAATACAGGTTCTTCTGTATTACGCCTTACGGGGTAGCTGGGGCAAGGCGGGCCATGTGCGCGCTCAGGTTCTGGGAAGCCCGGCGGAAAATCCGGATCCGGATCGGGCGGAGGCAACCTCGGGTCTTTGCGATCGGGCGGCAGTCGCGGTTCTGGCGGTTGCGGTACAGGAGGTCGCGGATCGGGGTTCGGCGACGGGGGAAATCCAAACTCAGCTTGAAGATGATTTTGCTCGAATCTCAAGGCGCACACTCAACAAGAGAATGGGTGACTTCGACGGGCGCCACAATACGGCTCTTCCAGTAGGAACACCCAAAAATGGCAGCAAAGTTCTAAACAGCAACAATTTGCGGGCGACCCGCCCGAACGGCGAGGCGTCTGTTCATGTTCCATGCGAATTAATTCGTCATAACAGTTACGTCGATTGCACCTTGTTCGTTAACTTGCTACTTTTCTTTTCTCGTCGACCAACGCTTGCCGGGTCGGTCAGTCTTTGCCCGTTACCGTGTTTTCCCAAGATTTCCGCTTCGAACGTACAGAGCAAAGCGGTTCTTATGATAGGCGGTGAACGTACGTCAACGGAGATGACGAGAATGCTGTAAAACACCCCGCCTCTGAATTCACCTGTTTTTGCTGGTTTTTGTCTGCGTTTTGCGCGACCTAGGGGTTTTTCTCAATTCGCATACTTGGAAGCTCGTATAGTTCAAAACTCAGCCAAGCGAGAAAATATTCTGATCTCAGCCAGCTAGGATAAGGGGCCATCTTGCGTATCGCTCAAATCGCACCGCTCTATGAAAGTGTTCCTCCGAGATTGTACGGGGGCACCGAACGAGTTGTATCTCACCTTACCGAAGAACTGGTCAGGCTGGGACATGAAGTCACTCTTTTCGCCAGCGGTGACTCTCTGACGGCTGCGCGCTTGGTGTCGCCATGCTCGACTGCCCTTCGCTTGAATACGAAATGCGTCGATCCATTGCCGTACCATATCGTTTCGCTGGACCAGGTTACGAGGCGCGCTGGGAATTTCGACCTGCTGCATTTTCACACCGATTACTGGCACTTTCCGTTGAGCAAAAACTTGCAGTTTCCGAGTATCACTACCTTGCACGGCAGACTCGATATTCCAGATTTGCAACCACTATATCGTTGCTTCCCCGATGCTCCTGTCGTATCGATCTCACATTCTCAGCGGCTGCCGTTGCCCGGCGCAAACTGGATCGCAAACATTTATCATGGGCTGCCTTCTTCGCTCTACAAGCCTAGATTCGTCTCTGAAGACTACCTGGTGTTTCTAGGGCGAATCTCGCCTGAGAAGCGTCCGGATCGCGCCATCAAGATTGCCCTTCGTTCGGGTATGAAACTTAAGATTGCCGCGAAGATTGACCGTGTGGACCAGGATTATTTCGACTCGAAGATTAAACCCATGTTGAAGCACTCTTCGATAGAATTCATTGGAGAAATCGACGATCACGAAAAAAGCGAATTATTGGGCAATGCTCACGCGTATCTTTTCCCGATTGATTGGCCGGAGCCTTTCGGTCTGACCATGATCGAAGCCATGGCCTGTGGCACGCCGACGATCGCTTTCCGCTGCGGCTCGGTTCCGGAAATTATCACCGACCGCGTGACGGGCTTCGTCGTGGACGACCTCGAGTCTGCGATCGACCGGGTAATGCGAATACCGGAAATCGAGCGGAGAACTTGTCGCGCGGTTTTCGAACAGCGCTTCACCGTCGAGCGAATGGCATCCGATTATGTCTCGCTGTACCGGCGGATACTGGGAGAAATGAACGAACCCGACATACTCGAATACGAACCCCCACCGCCGGCAATTCTGCAGTAACGGAAACCCGAATTGGGCAACATCATACGCATCAAAGGAAAGTACTACGTCTTAGCCTCGTCGGCTCTTGCCGATGACCGTACCCGTGTTTTGAAGCATGGCGACACTTTTGCTGTATTCAATCGCGATGGCGATATCGAAGCCGCCGGACGAATGCAACTGGGGCTATTTCACACCGAAACCCGTCACCTCAATCGCATGACCATTCGCCTCGACGGGCAAGCTCCATTGCTGCTGAGTTCCACAGTCCGCGACGACAATGCGTTCCTGTCGGTGGACCTTACGAATGTGGACATTGAAGGAGAAAACAAGGACGGAATCCCTCGCGGCACGCTCCATGTCTATCGCTCGAAATTCCTGCACGATGGAATCTGCTACGAGCAGCTGCGCCTCGCGAACTATGGGCTGACGTTCATAGATCTGGCCCTTTCGTTTGAGTTCGACGCTGATTACGCAGACATTTTTGAAGTTCGCGGAACACCTCGTCGCAAGCGAGGGCGTCTGCTGCCTGCCAAGGTGCAAGCAGAAACGGTGACGTTGAGTTACCTGGGATTGGACAAGATTACCCGAAGCACGTCTATTCATTTTTCACCGGCTCCGCATTCGCTGACTGAAAAAACAGCGAACTATCAGGTTCGAATGAAGCCAAACGAAGAATCCATCGTACAGGTAACAGTCATCTGCGAACGGGATTTGGCCCAAAAACACGTGTTGCCGTACGCGGAGGCCTTCGCGGCCAAGAACCTGCAATGCCAGAAGGACACTCTGGATGGGTGCAGAATCAGAACTTCCAATAAGCGCTTCAACGAGTGGTTGACACGTTCTGAGGCTGACCTGCGAATGTTGATAGAAGGGAACCCCGAAGGCGCATATCCATACGCCGGTGTTCCCTGGTTCAATACAATTTTCGGTCGCGACGGAATTATCACCGCCATGGAGTGCCTGTGGATTGCGCCTTCCATCGCGGAAGGGGTGTTGAAGTATCTGGCATCCACTCAGGCGACGGCGACGATTCCCGAGCAAGATGCGGAGCCCGGAAAGATCGTTCATGAAGTCCGGCGCGGTGAGATGGCCACGCTGAAGGAAGTGCCGTTCGGACAATATTACGGGAGCGTGGATTCCACTCCTCTCTTTGTACTTCTCGCTGGCGCGTACTTTCTTCGCACCAATAAGCTGGATTTTCTGCGAACCATATGGCCCAACATGATGAAGGCGCTCGAATGGATCGATCGCTACGGAGATACCGACGGCGACTGCTTCGTCGAATATTCCCGCAAGTCGGCGGACGGATTAACTCAGCAGGGCTGGAAAGACTCGGGTGATTCCATTTTCCACGCCGACGGACGACTGGCGGAAGCGCCAATCGCGTTGTGCGAGGTGCAAGCCTACGTGTACGCCGCGAAGTTGACCGCAGCGATAGTGGCGCGAGCTCTCGGGCATGCGGATTGCGCGGAAAAGCTGGAACAACAGGCATCCCATCTGCAGCAACGATTCGAGTCGCAATTCTGGAGCGAAGAACTGCGCAGCTACGTGCTTGCGCTGGACGGCAACAAAAAACCATGCATGGTTCGCGCTTCAAACGCCGGCCACGCACTGCTATGCAGGATCGCCAGCTCGGAACGCGCGGACATCACTGCTGAGACGCTTTTGAGCGAGCGTATGTTTTCCGGTTGGGGAATCCGCACCGTGGCCTCCGGTGAATCCCGTTACAATCCGATGTCCTATCACAACGGATCCATCTGGCCGCACGACAATGCCCTGGTTGCGCTGGGACTTTCCTTGTACGGACAGCAATCCAAGGTGCTCGACATTTTCTATGGGTTATACGAAGCCAGCACTCACGTGGAACTCAACCGTCTTCCAGAACTTTTCTGCGGTTTTCATAAACGCGCTGATTCGAGCGGCCCGACTCTTTACCCGGTTGCCTGTTCTCCCCAGGCTTGGGCGGCGGGAAGTATTTTTTTGCTCCTTAGAGCAGCGCTTGGAATTTCGATTCGCGCGCCCGAACGAGCGATGCGATTCTCAAATCCTGCGCTTCCTCGCAACCTTGATGAACTGACCATTGAAAATCTTCGCGTTGCGGATGCCACTGTTGATTTATTTGTTTGCCGCCATCCAGAAGGAGTTGGTGTGGAGGTGACGCGGCGCGAGGGCGACATCGAAGTCGTGAAATCTGTTTAGCCTATGGTCTCTGCCACCGCTCATGGTCGCTCGCCGAAAATTTAACGGAACGCAGGTATTTCGAGTCATGCAGGCGCACCGTTATAAAGGTCATGGGAGTTGTGATGGACATCCGGATACTGGTGGTAGAAGACTCGGAGCCTACGCGGCGCATGATTCGTGCGGTCCTGCAGACGCGTGACTGGACGATTTGTGGGGAAGCCGAAAACGGACTCGCTGGAGTAGACCAGTTTCAGTCTTTGCGGCCCGATGTTGTGGTGCTGGACCTGGCCATGCCGGGCATCAATGGAATTGAAGCCGCCCATCGTATGTCAATTCTTGATCCCCACGTGCCGCTGATTCTGTTTACGCTTTGCGATATCGAAGAGATTAAGCCCGTAGCCAGTCGAGCTGGAATCTATGCAACTGTGTCTAAAGAACGCACTTTGGAACTGGTGGACACGATCGAATCCGCCATAGAGGAACGCAGCTCTGCTGGGCAGAATATGCAGTAGCAATCCGCGGGGTGAGGTAAATTGTCCAAGAAATCAAAGTCGGAGCAAGCGAACAATGCGTCTCACTTGCCGCCTTTTGACAAAAAAAAGGGCAGTCTGCAGGTGGTGATCGAGACACCGAAGGGTAGCCGAAATAAATATGCGTTTGACGAAAAGCAAAAAATCTTTGCTTTGAAAAGGGTGCTGCCCGCAGGCATGGCCTTCCCTTACGATTTTGGGTTTATCCCATCGACGATAGCGGAGGATGGAGACCCTGTCGATGTGCTGGCGCTCATGGATGAACCCGGCGCCGTCGGCTGCCTCTTGCAATGCCGCGTGGTGGGAATTATCGAGGGAGAACAGGGCAAGAAGAAAGACGCGGAACGCAATGACCGCATCGTGGCCATCGAGCGGGATAACCACCGATTCTCCGACATTCGTCACGTCAAAGATCTGGGTAAAGAATTCGTACGCGAACTGGAAGATTTCTTCGTAAACTACCATCAGCTAACTGGCGAGAAATACCGGATATTAGACGTAAAGGGACCTGGCGAAGCCGCGCAACGAATTCAAGATGGAATTCGGACGTTCAAAAAATCGTAAGTTTCTCCCGCTGCGATCCGGCGGCTGATGCCGGCTCAGACAGTGTCACGACTTCCTGAAAAGCCATCGGCGCTTATGCCGAATGCTCCAACCCAGGACGCCCGATGTACACCGCATCGATATCGCCGCTGGCCAGGCAATCAGCGTATCGTTCGTGGCCGTAGGTCTTGTTTATTTTGTATTTCGTGGCAAGTTTCTTGCGTTTCTCTTCATCGCCGGAAACGAGCGCTACTAACCCTGAATTTTTGTGCGCATGCCTAAACGCAGGCAAGACGGCAATTTGCGCGATGTAACCGAGTCCGACAACTGCGTACCGGACTTTACTAGCGCGAGGTTTTTTGCCGCCAGAATTTCTTTTTTGTTCGGGACTCGTATTGGTATCCGCCATGCAGCTGCTTTCTTTACTCGATTAATCTGCAAACTATTCCATGGCTGGGAGCGCAAAACCGCACCACCAACGTTTATTGCGGGCCGCGCCCGTTGGCAATGCCGTACTTTGTGTACGCATCGCGGCGCGAACGAAAGAGAACGCCGTATTGGAGGCGCTGGATCGCAAAAAAACTAAACAAAATCCAAAATACAGCGTTCAGGGTATGTCATTGTCTGCCCCTTTATCGGTAAATAGCAAAATCTATACCGCCTTTCAGGGAGCTTCAGCTTATGCGGATTTTGATTGCGGACGACCATGATGTCGTTCGAACGGGGTTGCGCCAACTTTTGCTCGAACGCCGCGGTTGGGAAGTCTGTGGCGAAGCGAAGACTGGCCGCGAAGCTGTCGCATTGGCACTGCAAACAAAACCAGAAGTAGTGGTGATGGATATCGGCATGCCGGAGCTGAACGGTCTGGAGGCAGCGCGGCAAATTCGCAAAGGGCTTCCAAACACGGAAATTGTAATCCTCAGCCTGCATCTTTCCGATGAACTTGTATATGAAATTGTGCAGGCCGGAGTCCGCGGATACGTTCTGAAGTCTGACGCCAATCGCGATCTTGTCAACGCTGTGGAAGCCCTATCGTTGCACCGAACATTTTTCACCGCAAAGGTCTCGGAAATGATGCTGGACGGTTTTTGTAACCGCAAACCGCGAGCCGGCGAAAACGGTACAGTTCGCGATCGCCTGACCGGCCGGCAAAGAGAGATAGTGCAACTGCTTGCCGAGGGCAAGAGCAGCAAAGAGGTTGCCGTCGCTTTAAATATCAGCGTGAAGACTGCCGAGACCCACCGCGCCAACATCATGCGAAAGCTGGAACTGCACTCCGTCAGCGAGTTGGTCCGGTACGCCGTGAAGAATCAAATCATCGAAGTATAAGTCGCTCCACAGGTGCGCGCGATCTACGCGGCTCGGCCTTCTAGGTGCGCCTTCATTTTCCTTCGCGCCCGAAAGATTCTGGTTTTCACGGTTTGTAGGGCGATTCCTTGCGTTCTGGACAGTTCATTCTGAGTCCATCCCTCCACCGCATACAACACAAAAGCCTCGCGCAGCGTAGGCGAGATCGACTTGACGGCCTTACGCGCCAGTTCTCGGGCGATGCATTGCGCCTCTGGGCTGATCCGGCTGGTACATGCTGCTGTCGGTGTCTTCCCAGCGGACTCCGTCGCCGTCGCGGAGTTCACCCGATGCTTCTCCGAACGCAATTTCATCAAAGCTTCGTTAATCGTAATTCGGGTCAACCAAGTTGAAAGTAAAGCGGCTTCCTGAAACTGGTACAGATTTGTGTACACCTTTACTAAAACGTTTTGAACGTTATCTTCCGCATCGGCGGAGTTGCGCAGAATTCTGCGGGAAGTAGCCAGGATCCGCGAGGAATAGCGGCGCGCCAACTGTTCAAAAGCCCCGTGGTCGCCGCTTCGAGCGCGAGGGACTAAGTCTGTTTCGGAGTGAAACGAATTATGTGGCATCTCGGCTGCATCCTTCGGCCTGAAATTTTGATGGCAAATCGCCTTTTACTCTTTAAGAGTTACGCCGATTTCGCGGTGCTGGCCATACCCGCAAATCCCTGCAAGAAGCGTGCCAGGCACTTATGGCTGGCGTACCGGATTTGGCTGATGTTTTTAGACTTTGTGATGACTAAGGAATACCTTTGCTCTGTATTCCCGGGAATTTGATGGGTAGCCAGTTTCGTCGGCCTGGAACATACACAAAGAACCTTATTCCTCTGGACGATGAAATTCTCTTTAATACTCGCTTATGACATCAAACGATAAAAAGACCTGCCCGCGGTGCGGACTCGACTCTTTCGTTCGTTCGCGTCGACGCCCTTTGGAGAGGATGTTTCTGAGCGTATTGCGGATAATGCCTTTTCGCTGCCAGAGCTGTGACAGCAGGTTCTATATGTGGGCGGCGAGGACCTCGGACGACGACAGTGCGCCATCCACAATTTTATCTCGCAGCTGATTCCTTTCCTATAACGGCGAGAAGCTAATTCTCGATTTTTGTGTCTCCTGGAAATCCCTGAAATTGGCTCTCGTATAAATCACAAGCCTTTTTCACAAAAATCTTGGCATGTCGGTTCTCGATTCGTTTTCCAATCAGTTTTTGCTATTTTCTCGAAGTCTGCAGCCAACCAAGTGTGGTTCTCGGAAGAAGCCTGTATCGACTGTTGGATTTCAATTCACGTAAAGTCGAAATTGGACACCCAGCCCAATCTAGCTGGAGGATTTTCAATGGTAAAGTTGTCACTAAGAGAATTGTATTTGGACGAACTAAGGGATTTGTACGACGCCGAAAACCGCCTGGTCAAAGCGTTACCCAAACTTGCGAAAGAAGGCAAATCGCAAGAACTCCGTTCCGGATTCGAAGAACACCTCGAACAGACGAAAGGGCACGTCGAACGTCTGCAGGAAATTTTCGAAGCCATGGGCGAAAAGGCCAGTGGAAAGCGTTGCGCGGCAATGGCCGGCCTCATTCAGGAAGGCGGCGAGATGATGGGTGCGGATTTCGAGACCGGGGTCAAGGATGCCGCTCTCATTTCTGCGGCGCAAAGAGTCGAACACTACGAAATTGCCGCTTATGGCTGCGTAAGAACGTGGGCCGGCTTGCTAGGCGAGAGCGAAGCGCAGAATCTTCTTCAGCAAACCCTGAACGAGGAAAAAGAAACCGACGAAAAGCTCACCGAACTCTCCGAGGAGATCAATAGCGACGCCATGGGTGGTGCATCCGGTAAAACGAGGATGCAAGACGAAGTTCCTCGTCCGCGCGGCAAGTCCCGCAGCGCAAAGGCCTAACAACATCTACCGCGAAATGGGGACTACCCTCCCGCCCCTCTCCGCTTCTCTCGCCATTCCCGATAGCGCGCTTTTGATTCCGTCGTTTCACTGTCGGCTGACACTGCTGTTTTTTCCGCAACGCCCTAAGGGATGTTCGTACTTCGCCTACGCAAACGCGAGTATGGATTGTCGACACGGCAGAAGCTACAAATTGTGCTGCGGCGACTGACAGGCTGCAAACGTTAGAGCCGGTGAGGGAAACATTATGAATTTCGGACCATTTCTTCTAATCGCGATTGTCCTTCTTGTTGCGTGGGCTGGCGGATTTCTGATGTTTCACATCGCCAGCGGTTTAATTCACGTACTGCTCGTTCTGGCTGTTCTGTCTTTCATTTTCCATTTCGTTACCGGCCGGCGCACCGTGTAGGTGACGCTTCTAAAGGAAAACGACTCCGATGAAAACCGAAACCCACTCCACTAAGAGCGAGAGCAGGCGTGATTTCGAAGTATTTCGCAAGCGCTTGCTTGCTGAACTGCAGATCCACCAGGATCGTGTCGACCGTGCGCGCGATGAACTGCCCGTGGATTCCGACCCCGACGATGACGCCGGCGTGGCGACCCGAAGCGCTTACCGCGAAGTAACGATGGGCAAGCTGGAGCGCGATTTGCAAACCATTGTCGAGATCGAACGGGCATTGCGGCGGCTGGACGGAGGACAGTACGCAACGTGTGTTGGCTGTCAATCGCGCATCCCAGACGCTCGCCTGAAAGCGATACCCTGGACCAGGACCTGCATCGAATGTGCTAGCGGACGCAGCAATCACTTCCGCCCTTCGCTCAGGCTTACACCCGATCCCGCCCGCTAAAGCGTCGGTCGTGCTCTTGTTTACTGAACCCATGAAACGACAGGAACCAATTAGCAGTCTCGCACTGTGAATGCCCGCTGGTCCGTCATGCGCAGACAAACGGATTGGCAATCACAGAGGATCTGGGGAAACGGCTGGCTGCGGTTTTACACGCGGCTTTCTGCGAAAAAGCAATCGCTCCGGTTCACGCGCCAGCAGATTCGACAAGTGCGCCAAAGACGGATTCGCATCCGCCAGCAGTTTCACGAACGCTGTTAACGGCACGGCAAGCAGCAGTCCTGGCACTCCCCATAGCCAACCCCAAAAAAGAAAGCCAATCGTCGCGGCAACCGATCCCACGTCAAGCCGCGAGCCGACAAAATGCGGAATCAAGAGGTTGGCTGAAACTAGATGCAGCGCGACCACCGTCACGCCAATAATGATAAACGGCCCGGCACTGTGGAACTGAAAAACGCCCGCCATCAGCGGGATTACCAGCGCCAGCATAATTCCCAGAAACGGGATCAGGTTTAGCGCGCCACTGATCAACCCCAGCGTTACAGCCGGCGTCAACCCGACGCGCCAGAAAACCAATGTGCTTACCGCGGACAAAATAACTCCTATCACCAGGTTGCCGGCGACGTAGCTTCGCACCATTCCTGTCAGCCGGTCGGCAAATCTGTCCAGATCCACTCTCTGCCCGTACATCGCTTTCAAACAGAAAAAGATCTTGTCGCGGGCCAATAACATGAAAAACATCAGAAACGGAACCACCCCTGCAATGATCACTGCGCCCCAGACGGAACCCACGCCGCGAACAAGATAGCTGGCCCACGATGTGCTCTGTTGTACTCGAACTTCGGGAACCTTTTTTGGCGAAGCCTCATGCTGCAGCTTTCCAGCCGAGTCCTGTACTCGCTCGATTTTGCGGCTGATAGGAGAAATTGCGTCCCCGATCCGCGACACGTACGACGGAAATTCGTCGGAAAAGTCCGTAAGCTTGCCGTACGACTCGTAAATCACAAATCCGCACGCCAGCACGCCCGTCAAGACAATCAGGCCTGCCGCGATGAATCGTGGAATCCATAGTCTTTCCAATGCACGAACTGCCGGATCGACCAGGATCGCCAGAAACGCCGCAAGAATCACCGTAATGCAGATTGAGCTGGCGAAAAAACAGAATGCCAGTGTGAGCAGAATAAGAATTCCGACGAGTGCGCGAACGCCTCTCCGCACCATGGCATCCTGCGCATTCGGTGCGGAAATGACTGGGTCTTGGTCCAAGTTGTTTCTCTTTCTGGAGTTACAAAAAGTTGCGGTTATCTTGATGCTTGTACATCTCAAAATACATACCGTACTCCCTGCAGAGGCCAATTACGTGAATTGGAACTGGTCCGTAATGGAATTGCTTACAAACGCCTGCAGAAACAAGCAGCCGGCCTCCGAGCTCCTCCTCGAAGCTCGAAAGCCGGCACATTTGACTAGTCTATACGATTAACTGCGGCCTGGTGTTGCAGTTCTCGTCCTGTCGGTTCCTTTGGCAGAGGATTCCGTTGTGTACGAAATATCTTCGGCGCCTGTGCGCTCGAGAATGTTCTTCGCACGATCGATTTCTTCCGAAGTGTCGCAATGCACGGAAAGGAGAATCCCTCCTTTGGTAATCCGGCCTTCGTATCTCTTGGCTTCGTATTCGGGGATTCCCATTCCCACCAACGCTCCAGCGAGACCGCCAACTGCCCCACCCACGCCAACTCCGGCCAGCGCCGCCACGATTGGACCTGCGGCGATGAATGGGCCCACTCCAGGAATCGCCAGCGAACCAATGCCCACCAGCCATCCCAATACTCCGCCGACGACCGCACCTGATCCGGCACCAGCCGTCGCTCCCTCTGGAGCCTTGGTCGCCTTTACCGTCCCCAAATCGTGGCCGCTCGCGGACTCCGGAAGCAGTACCGCCACGTCGGAACTCGCAAAGCTTTGGTCTCTCAACATACCGATCGCGTTTTCAACCCCTGCCTGAGTGCTGTAAATTCCGAATACTGCTTTGTTTTTTGCCATAACTTTCTCCTTTGATTTTTACAGCCTACTTCTCCGTCTTCGATTTCACGGTAAGTTCGTTCTTTACGTTTGCTGCGCCGGCGATTTCCACCGCTTTAGATTCGATCGCGGTTTTCTCTTCGTCGCTGGGCACCGGTCCTTTGAGTGTTACGGTTCCGCCGCGCGCGATCACCTTCACGTTGTGGGCGTACATCGAAAGATTTTTGTCGTCGATAATCGCTTTACGGATCTTTCGCGCCAGGTCGCGATCGCCCTGATTTTCCGCCTGCTGGTCGGCCATCGCGGAGCCTCTATCCTGCTGGTTGGTCTTACTGTTATCGGGCGCTTGAGCAAAGACCACGGTGCAGGGAATCAATATGCCCAGCCCGCCAAGCAGTACCGTGTTTCGAATCCTCCTTAACCGCCCTGCGTTTCCCGGTTGGTTTCTCTCCAAAGTTAATTTCATTTTGGCTTTCTCCCAACTGTCCCTTAGCATCTGCCTCTCAAGGATTTTTTCACGCACCGGCCGGGCAAATTCCAGCCTAAGCGCTGTGCTTCGTCCCCGCTATACATCGGAGCACTCACTGCGTCGGGAATAAAACGGTAAACTTTAAGCAGCAGACTCATAGAGTGGTCGCCGAGGCTATCTAACGAAACTGACGTCTTGAAAAAGTTGTCAGTGCTTGCAGTCCGCTCCTTGTATTCACAATATGTATCGGGTAGCATGACGAACGTTCGCCGCCGCCGGCCCGCAACGTGCTCCAAGGATTCCCGTACACATGTCTACTCACGCAAAACGGCCCGCAAATGGACCCATGCCCCTAAAGAAGTGCCCGACCGGTATCCTCGGTCTTGACGAGATCACCGGCGGCGGTTTGCCAAAAGGGCGCACCACCATCGTCTGTGGCGGGCCCGGCTGCGGCAAGACCATGCTGGGCGTCGAATTTCTTGTCCGCGGCGCGATGAAATTGAACGAGCCCGGTGTCCTGATGGCTTTCGAGGAAACTCCCCGCGACAACCAACGTGGCCTCGTTGGGCTTCGATATTCATGCTCTCGCTCGCAAGAAAAAATTGTATTTGGATTTCTTAAGTGTTGAGCCAAGTGAAATAAAGGAAAGCGGCGACTACGATCTCGAAGGCCTCTTCATTCGCTTGCAGGCTGCAATCGCAGCGGTGGGCGCAAAACGCGTCATGTTCGACACTCTGGAAGCTCTTTTTTCCGGCTTCTCCAACCCGCAGATCTTGCGCGCTGAATTCCGCCGCCTGTTTCGCTGGCTCAAGGATCGCGGTTTGACCGCCATCGTCACTGCCGAACGGGGCGAAGGAAATCTAACCCGTTATGGCCTGGAAGAATACGTTTCTGACTGCGTGATTCTGCTCGATCACCGCGTCAAAAATCAGATCTCCGAGCGCCGTCTGCGTATTGTCAAATATCGGGGCACCAGCCACGGCGCCGACGAATATCCGTTTCTGATTGACGAGCGCGGCATGTCAATCCTGCCACTCAGTGCTCTGCAATTGCAGCACAAGGTATGGAACGAGCGCGTCTCCAGCGGTATTCCGGATTTGGACAAAATGCTGGAGGGACAAGGCTACTACCGCGGAACCAGCATTCTCGTCACCGGCACTGCCGGCAGCGGCAAGACTTCCGTCTCCGCGGCCTTCATTGATGCCGCTTGCCGCCGAGGTGAGCGCTGCCTCTTTATTGATTTTGAAGAATCCAGGGATCAAGTGGCCCGCAACATGAAATCTATTGGACTCAATCTCAACCGCTGGGCAGGAAACGGTTTACTCACTCATGAGGCCTGGCGGCCTACTCAATTCGGCATTGAGATGCACCTGTTGCGCATCCACAAACTAATCGAAAAGCACAAACCACGATGTGTGGTCATCGATCCGATCACTAACTTGATGCACGGCAGCGGCGACAAAGAAGTCTACTCCATGATGATGCGCTTGATGGATTTCTTGAAGAATTCCGGTATCACCGCAATTTTCGTTAGTCTCACAGCTGGCGGCAGCAAACTAGAGAGCTCTACGATGGCTGTTTCGTCTCTGGCTGACACTTGGATTCTGTTGCGGGACATTGAATCAGACGGCGAACGCAATCGCTGCATTTATGTGCTGAAGTCGCGGGGTATGGCTCATTCCAATCAACTGCGCGAATTCGTCATTACTGCCAAGGGTATCAAGTTGCTTCCGCCCTATATTGGGCCGGGAGGCGTGCTAACCGGTACCTCGCGCATAAATCAAGAAGCAAAAGAGAAGTTCGCTGCCTTGCAGCGTGACTTCGAGATTTCGCGGAAGCAGCGGGAAGTTTCGCGGAAGCGGCGGGCTCTCGAAGCGCAAGTCGCTTCTCTGCAAGCGGAACTCGTGACCGTGGAGAGAGAAGCGGAAGATCTTACGCGTGAAAACAAAAAACGCGAACAACAAGCACACGTCGACCAAGCCGGTTTGGCGAAAAGCCGCGGCGCAGATTAACGGAGACGTAATAGGACAACAATTCGTGAAAGCAAAGAAAAAGTTTGCCGGCAAATCTAAAATGATATTGGTGTTGCGGCTTTACGTTGCTGGACAAACTCCTAAATCGTTGGCTGCCATCAGCAACTTAAAAAAAATCTGTTCTGAGCACTTCGAAGTGAAATGCAAAATCGAAGTCATCGACCTTCTCAAGAAGCCGGCCTTGGCTAGGGATCACCAGATTATCGCTATTCCCACCCTGGTGCGTTCCTTGCCCATACCAATCTGCAAAATCATCGGGGATTTGTCGGACACCGAGCGCGTCTTAGTCGGTTTGGACTTGCGCAAGTTGAAAACCAAGTCGAAGAGTTGAACCTTTCAACGACTGGGCAATCAATTAAGTTTTCTCGTAGGGGAATTAAGTTCATTTATACACGAATATCCCGATGTTTCTTTTTCTCGTTCCGTTTGACCATGACAAGGAAATTCAGGGAATATCTGACGTTGCGCAAGAAAACATCGCTGACAAAAAATGGCTCCAAACGGCGCACTGGTCGTGTCTCCATCGTGCGCTGCAAACGAACTGGCGACAACGAAGCCCAGGAGATCGTCAAGGCTATCAGAGGCGGCCGCATTGACGCCCTGGTGATGCAAAGCGCCCGTGGCGACAGGGTTGTCACCCTGCAGGGCGCCGAACTTCCGTACCGCGTGCTCGTCGAATCGATCAACGAGGGCGCGGCAACATTGGACCGATCTGGTAACGTTCTCTACGCCAACGCTCGTTTCGCCGAAATCCTGGACCTTTCCGTCGAAAAGCTTGTTGGCACGGCGTTGCTAAACCATCTCCCTTCCTGGCAACGCGACAAATTGCTGGAGCTGATCGCTCAGGGCCACCGCCGCAGGGCTGGCATAGAACTTATCATCGAGGCTCCGACAGGCCCGCCTAAGCTTGTGCGCTTCACGCTTAAACCGCTTAAGAATACGCCGCGCCACACGGTTTGCGTCGTGGCCACCGAACTCACCGAATTGGTGGAAGCCAATGAAGCTCTAAAATCCAACGAAGAATCATTGCGCCAGCTTTCCGCACGTCTTTTGCAGCTTCAGGATGAAGAGCGCCGCCACATTGCTCGGGACCTGCATGACGTCACTGGCCAGAAGCTTGCTTTTCAATCCATGGCGCTGGCCGCGCTCCAGACCAAGCAGTGTCCCAATCTCGATGCCGAGTCCCAGCAGGCTCTTTCGGAATCGCTCATTCTAAACAAGGAAGTTTCCGCGGAAATTCGCACCCTCTCGTACCTGCTTCATCCTCCACTGCTCGATGAGCTCGGCCTTTCTTCCGCTGCTCGCTGGTATGCTGCGGGGTTTACCAAACGCACCGGAATTCCCATCGACATTGATGTCCCGCAGGAAACCAAGCGCCTTTCTCCTGATGCCGAAGTCGCCATTTTCCGCGTGCTTCAGGAAAGCCTTACCAACGTTCATCGCTACGCGAATACTCCACGGGCGCGTCTGCGTATCCGCACAACCGAGGACGACATAAAAGTCGAAATCGAGGATTACGGAAAGGGCATTCAAGCAACTAAATCGAAATCCGCACAGGAATCCGTCGAGCGCCTCGGCGTTGGCATTCAGGGTATGACCGAACGTATCCGGCAGCTCGGCGGCCGTTTGGAAATTACCTCCGGCCCCAAGCGCGGGACGCTGGTTACTGCCACCATTCCGTTTGCCGGCAGCCAGGTAGAAGTTCCTGCCTCACCGATAGCGAGCACAGCACTCGCATCCACTTTTTCTGCGGATCGCCCTCTTGCCTCTCATCTCCATCAACGGCAACAAATTCTGATTGCTGACGACCACGAGATGCTTCGCCGCGGCGTTCGCAATACTCTTCAGACTGAGCCGGATCTTGAAATCTGCGGCGAAGCTGTGGACGGCCAGGACGCCATTGACAAGGCAAGGGAATTGCACCCCGACCTGGTGATTCTCGACATCAATATGCCCGTTCTGAACGGTCTGGTTGCGGTGCGCCAAATCCTGCGTTATTGCCCCACGACTAAGATTGTGATTTTCTCCGTCCACGATTCCGATCAAACCAAGCAGGAGATAATCGCCGCCGGTGCGCATGGCTTCGTTTCCAAAGGCAAGGACAGCCACGATCTGTTGCGCGTGGTTCGCGATGTTCTCAAGAGAAATATTCAGGCCGCGTCAGCCACTTCCATTCAGTAAGGTTAAGACTCCAGCCAACTCTTCGGCTGTAAATCTTCCTCTGAACGTTACTGCCATTTTTTCTTTTTTTTACTGATTAACACCGATTGCCGCTTTTCGGCCTTCATTACACAGTGGCGTAAACGAGCGGTATCGGCGCACTTGCCCATGTGCCTATGCCACTTGGCATTCAAATTCAGTGTTTGGCGAAGGGATCAGGAAATATGAGATCGCTAAAATTGTTTAGCTCCATGGTTGTTCTTTTAATTGCCGCCTGTCTATCGGCTTGCTCCAATACGCCCACCAAGTCGCCTGACGTTGCGGACAACATTCGCAAATCTCTCGATCAGGCTGACCTGAAGGACGTCAGCGTCAGTCAGGACCGCGACAAGGGCGTGGTCACTCTCACCGGCACTACCGGGTCAGACTCCGACAAGGCGCAAGCCGAGTCCATTGCCAGGTCCATCGCTGGCTCCCAGGTCGTTTCGAACCAAATCGCGGTTCGTCCTCCGAACGACTCCAGCATGGCCAAAAAAGTCGACTCCGATCTCGACAACGGAATTGAAAAAAATCTACATGCCGTCTTAGTAAAGAACAGGCTCGAACACGCCGTAAAATACGATGTCAAAAACGGAGTAGTCACTTTGAGCGGGACCGTCAACTCGCAATCCAAACGCGCCGAAGTAGAAAAAATGGCCACTAAGGTCCCCAATGTTCAGCAGGTCGTCAACGAACTGCAAGTGAAGAATCAAAAGGCGACATCATCTAGCTAAAGCAGCCCTCTTTGACAGACATCGGGATGGCGGAGTTAGTGATCAGCCGGCAATCCAAGGTTGGACAATTTTCACCGTCTTCCCCAGCCTTGCGCCGTCGGGCGCAGCGACCAAGCATCTCTCTTCGTCCTAGATCCGGAAACAGGAAATTCCATGTGGTTGGGTCCAGTTTGCACTGGACTGCGGATGTCCGCGATGATAACAGATTCCTGCACGGACTCGGCCCCGCGACATCAGCGAACGCACTTCAAATGGGTAGCGGATGCCCAACGCGGCTTTTCGCAGAATCGAGCAACAGTTCATGCAGGTCACGGTGCTTCTGGCGGACGATTCAGACCTGGTGCGCGGCGCGATTCGCCGGCTTCTGGCCGATCATCCGGAAATTAGCCTTGTCGGGGAAGCCACGGACTTCGCCCAGACCATCCGCATGGTTCAACAGCTGCAACCACAAGTCGTCATTCTGGATTTGCACATGTCGGACAGCAAACGCATCACTGCAGCACAGTTCCGCGCTCAGCTAAACCTCGGAAAATCGCACTTGCTGGCAATTTCTGTTTGGGATGACGAAGAAACCCGATCACTGGCCGCGAGTTACGGCGCCGCACGGTGTCTCGACAAGACAAATCTTGGCACCCATCTGATTCCCGCCATTTTACAGTTGGCGTCAGCCTCATCGCGGTCCGCCTGATTGACGTCTGAAAGAAAAATAAATTGCGGTCGCCAACCACTCAGTGACTCACGTCATGGTCACACAAATTGAATCAGCACGATTTCCGGATGCGAACACACCCGCAAAGGAGGTCCCCACGTGCCTGCCCCGCTCGACGTGTACACCAACATGGCGCCGAATTTCTGCAGCCCGTACGCGAATTTCTTGTACATGCGTTCTTGTACATGCGTTTGGTAATCCAGGTCCACGGAAAAAACTGCCCGCGATGCGTGTGCCCCGACAATTGCAGCGAGATGCCCGCACGCTCCGCCACCGCCAGCTGATCCGGCGCGTGTACCAGCAACACACTCGCCTGCTCGCGGTCGATCAAAGCTTTTTCCAAGACCGCGTTCAGTCGTTCCGGGTGCGACGCTTCGTGATAATGCACTCCGATAATCTGCATCCCGTCCACAATCACTTTTTCGTTGTTCAATAAACGCAACCCCGCATCTTTCGCCGCCTGCAGGTGCGCCCCCGAATTTCGCATCTCTTCGTGATTTCCCGCCACAAAATAGTTGCCCAGCGGCGCATTCAACCCCCGCAACGGGCTTGCGAGCGCGTCCAGGTCGGCATAACTCCCGTCATAGAGGTCACCCGCCAGAAAAACGATTGCCGGCCGCAACTGGCGAATGGTCGCTACAATTTGTCGCGCAAAATTGGCTCCCCGCACATGCCCCAGATGCAAATCGCTGATCATTGCCGCGGTCCGCCCTTGCCACGCTGCCGGCAAATTCGGCAAGCTCACTTTTACTCGACGGACCCGCGTCACTCTCGCGTTGATCATTCCCCACACTGCTGCCACTACCGCTACTCCGAACCACGCGGCCACCACCACGCGTTGGTTCCAATGAACGCCGAACGCCAGTCCCGCCAACCCTATTAGCCACGTTCCCACGCTTGCCAAGAATAAAAAATTAAACAAGCCAAGCCAGATCGCCGCCGCGTGATAAAAAACTCTGGTCCCACCATTCCAATATTTAAATGACAGCAGGGAAGCCGCAACAAAACTCATCGCCGGCAGCAGCACTGCCGTCGAGCGCCAGCCCATCCATCCAGCACCCGCCGGTTGCCAGAAATAGATCCACGTCTCATAAACAAAAAAATGCGCAGCCAGCAATACCGTCTGGATCACTAGCAGCAAGACTGCAATCCCTTTTCGCATGATGAAGTTAGATGAATGTGATTAGCTTTTGTATGCATGCGACGGTGATAGCCGTCAACTCAGCCGACTGCAGCGTCCCGTTTGCTCCAAATCGCGCAAGGCAATCGTCACTCCGAGCAGCCTGCCTGCTGCACGCAGGCGAAGCGACGAGGAATCTCTCTTCTCTTACTTCTTTACCGCCGCGGTGGCTGGCGTGCTAGGCGCAGCTACCGCCACCGGCGCTCCCGTCAGGTCCGCCTTCACAGTTGAAGTTATCTTGTCCGCATTTTTCACCAGCTGCGTCACCTGCCAGATCTGCGTCTCCGTGAGAGCGTCTTTGAAGCCCGGCATCCCAGTCATGCGTATTCCGCCTTCCACCTTCCAGTAACTCTCCCACGGCTCGTCGTCGGTAACTCCCGTGCCTTTAAACAGCTGCGGCGGTTTGGGTGACATTCCTTGTGCAATCTTGGTCTTTTGCGCATCCGGCAAGCCGTGGCACATCGCGCAGTTGTCCTTGTAAACCTTTGCGCCTTCTAACAGGTTCTTCTCGTCCGCCGCCACTTGCGGTGCAGGATGTGGCAATTTGCCCAGATAGGCATGCAGCCGCAGCCTCGCGAACGTCCGTTCAAACGGCATGTCCGCCGCTGTAACTGCCACCGGTGCATGACCATTCGCAAAATACAGATACACGCTCGCCGCGACTCCGATTACGCCCAAAATGATTCCCAACAAAATTCCCTTGAACATCGCTTTCCTCGACCCTTTTCGCGAATTGCTTGCACTTGCCTGCGTAGTCTACCGGAATTGCCCACTTCCTGCGTAATTCTCATTTCATCGCACTAAGTCCATGTATTTCAGGCAGGATATGGGATGTTGGCTACAGCCCTGAATGTAACTATTTCACCTCCTAAATCGTCTTAATCATACGTACCATACGGATAGCGTCGCATTGCGTCTAGAGAATAGAGCCTATGCAATCGTCCCCCGAGCGAACGATTGCCGTCTCCTGGCTGGCTCTCCGCGTAACCGCAATACTTTGAGGAGTTAATAAGGATGGGCCATCTGAAATCTCTGGAACTATCTGACCCTGAACCCACTTCGGCGCCAAAGCGCACTTCGACCAATGAGGTGTCGCGATCCCGCTCCATCGGAAGTCGCGCTTGGATCTGGGTAGTACTCGTCGTTTTGGCGATTGCCGGATTCTGGTATTACCGCACTGCGCATTCGAAAACTTCGCAAGACTCCGCAGCCGCAGGCGCTCCCGGTCAAACCAAGGCTGGCGGACCTTTCGCGCCGGGAAATTTCAGCGTTCCCGTTGTTGTCGCTGCCACGACAAAAGGTGATCTTCCCGTTTACCTCAACGGCCTTGGCA
>WNFE01000724.1_pt1 | contig 23366 bp, 24 predicted proteins | sample 5400451 | NCBI WGS metagenome assembly WNFE01 (sample SAMN13153344, study PRJNA577476) | soil metagenome | isolation source: 200 cm saprolite under Douglas fir tree site 2 hole 2 | place: USA:California | collected 2015-04-18
CCTGGAATCCGTGTCAATCAGATAGTGTTTCAGAAAATTGGGGGTCTTAGCGACCGAGTCCCGCGTCGCAAGAGTGGCTCATCGGAACCTTTCCGATTCGGAAAATCGCCCATTATCGGCCCTGATCTCGAATCCAGGATCCTGTCTGAACTCTCACCCAAATCGTTCGGGTTTGGGTGAAATAATGGCAAGTTTCGCCCTGGCATCCAAGCGCAGACTATGCCCTGAAAGGCTGGACTCGCTCATCATCAGTGCCAGACAGCGACCGAGCTCTCACAAAAAATGGGGTATCAAGCATTTAGCGTGGCATGAGTGGTTCCGGAGGAACTCCTGTGGCCGCAGTTTACCCTGGTAACGAGACTTCTATTGTTCGGTACCCGTCGAGGTCTCTTTGTTCTTGTCGCCCTCGCCGAAAATTGAACTCGTATCTGAGAAAATCGAGTTTGTTTCGGTTGGTGAGGACCCGAAAAGAGAACTGTCTGAAGGCACCTGCCAAGCTGGCAGTTTCGTGTCGGGGCTCGGTGCTGTTTTCGTAGGCTCTGTTGTCGATGCCGGCTTTGGTTTCTTTCCTTCCTTAACATATACTATTACGATCTTGTAGGACTCGTGGCAGCTCTTGCATCGTCCAGCTTGGACAACTCTCTTGAGCTTGAGAGTACGAGTCTTGCAGTTGGGACAGTCGATGAAACGGCCTCGTGTAACTGGTTCTTCCTGGTTGACGGTCTTCATCTGCGTAACCCCTCAACTCGTGAATCTCGACATAGCCATTCTGTAACCACTGCCGTAGACGAGTCGTCACCCATTCCATCGTCAGTCTGTTCGAACGCTTCCATGGAATTGGTCTAGCGCAGGATCATGCATCAAGATCTGAAAAAACGGATAGTCCCGTATTTCACACGCGCTGGTTTTGACACCCTTAAAAGTAACTTAGCACAGGAAAACTGATTATCAAAGGAAAGGTCCCAGGTTGAGCCAGCCGAGCAGTAGTTCGTTCTACGACAGGGCGAAGTCACAGACCAACCTCCAAGAGAAAATCATGCTCCTCATTCCAGGATTTCACGGATACAAAGAGAAAGAAATCCGCCGCGAGTCAGACAAGCTTCTCAGAAACCAGATCTATCAGAAACTGTCCAGCGCAGAATCACAAGCGAAGGACACCTACAGGTCACTTGTCAACCAGGGCATCAACGACACGTGGGATGACACTGATCATCTGATGGCCCGGCTCGATAGGGTCGTTGAACGGATCAATCACTCAGAGTACGGATACGCCGGATTCTTTGACGTCACAAAGGTCAAGGAGCCTGACTTGGACCGAATGATGGACTATGACATGCAGCTCTTACAGATGACCGACAGTGTCACGACCGCGATTCAGGGGCTCAAAGATACAGTTGACAACGGACATGTCCAGGACGCAAAGGGCAAGATCTCTGACGCAATGAAGGCGGTAGACGCGCTTGAAACCGCGTATAACGGACGCAAGGACGTAATCTTGGGAGTCCAGCAGTAGTGCCCCAAGTCATAGAATGGCGAGGCGCAGGCCCCGACGATATCGTCTGGCGATACCCAGTAGAGGAGATAACAAACGCCGCGCAACTGGTCGTTCACGAGTACGAGACAGCAGTCTTCCTAAGAGACGGCAAGGCCTACGATGTCTTTCCGCCGGGAAGACATACCCTTACAACACTCAACCTACCCCTCATAACCTCAGCATATCGAATATTCTTCGGCGGCAAGACTCCATTCACCGCCACGGTGATCTACGTCTCCACGAAACAATTCGCTGGCAAGTGGGGAGCAAAGGCCCAGACAACAGAGCTGGCTCCGCTGATGGTTCACGGGACAGCCTGGCTCAGGATAACCGACTCAAACCTTTTCGTTAACGAGGTTGTTGGAGGACAAGGAGCCTACAGTACTCAGCAAGTGGACGATTTCATCCGAGGATTCATCAACGAACGAGTCATCGATGAAATGTCGAAGTATGATCTTCAAACAGCGTTCACCCAGCTTGACAAGGCTTCAGTCACTGTAAAGGTCAACATTAACGATGCTCTGAAAAGAATCGGAACCGACCTTGTCGATTTCAAGTTCGAAGGAATCGATACTTCGGACCAGTTCCGAGATAGACTCTTCTGGATCAAGCAGAAAGCAGCCACTTCAGATGTGCTTAGGATGGAGACAGCGAAGGACATCGGTTCGAGCCTCGGCTCTTCTTCGGGTGCGGGATTCGGGTCCGGAATGGTCCTCATTCCTCAGGTAATGAACGCGCAGATGCAACCCACGCCGCAACCCCAAGCCATGCTCGTCGCATGCCCCAAGTGCGGAAACGGTGTCCAACAGGGAGCCAGATTCTGCCCTAACTGTGGAGCTACTATGTTCGTAGCGCCGCCCTCGCCCCAGGCTATGACGCCTTGTCCCAACTGCGGAAAACCGGTCGCTGCTGGGACCAAGTTCTGCCCTGAATGCGGCCAAAAGATGCAGTAGGCATTCCACTCCCGAATCTAAGGCACGACGGACCCCGACGGTCACAAAGCGTTCGGACTACGCTTAGTTCTCCCGTCCCAAGACAAGGGTATAAGAATCGGGCCGGCGAAATGATCCTGTTCCTGAAAGGTTACTAGAAAGTCATGATAAAGAAGCTGGACGGACAATTCGTCGTTCCGGGAGTAAAGCTTGGCGTTGTGGAAGAGTTCATGCCAGGTCGCGGAACGGTCGAGGTAGACGGAACAGTCTACTCATCCCAGACAGGAGTGGCCGCAGTTGATTCTACCCGTCACATAGTTTCGGTAAAAGCCTCGGCTGGACCCCCAGTCGTCCCTGAGGAGGGATCCACATTCATCGGAGTTGTGGAGAAGGTCCAAGAGAAAATGGCCATCGTTAACATTGTCGTTGTTGATGGGCACAAGCTACAACCACCCTTCACGGGAATGCTGCACATCTCAAACTCCAGTCCGAGATTCGAGCGGTTCATGGGCGATGTCTGCAAGCCGAACGACATTATCCGGGGCAAGGTGATCGATGTGAGCCAGCGCATACCCAAACTGACAACTGTCGGTCGGGACATGGGCGTGATCAAAGCCTACTGCTCCCGGTGCGGCGGCGAACTCGTACTGTCAGGCAGAATTCTCCGTTGTACTCTGTGCCTAAACGTTGAAAGAAGACGACTAGCCGAAGATTTCGGAGCTGGAGGAAACATGCCAAGTTGAAAGTTAACGTCTTGAAAAAGTCAAAAGGATTCCTCAAGGTCGAGGTCGAAGGAGAAGGCCACACATTCGGACATCTCATGCAAGCCGCGCTCCTAGAAGACAAGACCGTTGACTGGGCAGGCTACGACCTTCCCCACCCACTCTTCACCAGACCCATCATAACACTAAGAATGAAAGGCGAATCCTCCGCAGAGAAAGCATTGGAGCGAGCCGCAAAAAAAGTCCACCAGGATACTGACGAATTCATAGAAAAGTTCAGTGCCGCAGTAACCGCCGAAGCCGAAAGCTAAGCCCGAGGGATCGCCCTTTGCCATTTAAGGGCATCATCTTCGATTTTGATGGCACACTATACGGAGACTGGAGACTCTGGATCTCCCTAATCGAAGAGACACTCAGAGAATTCAACCTCTCGGTCACAGCCTACGAAGCCCTCGAACTAGCAAGAAACGAGATCAGAACAGGCGGAGCAAAGGAAACCATCAAGATAAGTGGAATAGCAGTCTCCCTCGCGAGAGATCAGGGATTTGAACGCGACGACGAGGTCCGTGCGAGATTCTTCGAGAACCTGGATGGCAGAATGGATCAGACAGGGCCAGGAAAAGATCTGGTTGGACTCCTGGAACAGCTCAAACAGAAAGGGTTCATCATGGGCATAGTGACTTTTGTGAGAAAGCCACGGCTTACGAGACGTTTGGATACGTGGAAATTAGGAGACTACTTCCGATGCACGGTGAGCCCAGAGCAAGTTGCAGAATTCAAACCATCACCCCAACCATACCTGAAAGCAATCGAGGACTTCCGCCTAAAGCCGAAAGAATGTTTCGTGGTCGGAGATGAGCCCGTGGACATGCTAGGCGGAAAGCGCGCGGGAACTAGAACAATCGGACTGCCCCAGGGATTCTATTCACGAGATGAATTGGAGGAGGCAGGAGCTGACACAATAATAACTTCGCTCAGCGAGCTACCATCCATTCTCTCCAAATGAGCATTCTTCAATAGCGCAATAATCCTTTGGTCTCACGGTAATCGCAGTTGAACGATGAGGATCTTGTCAGGATTCTAACAAACGCTGGGCTCGCTCAGTTCGGAGACTCCCTTCTGAACTTCGCCTATTCGATAGCTCTAACAGAAACCACCGGTCGGCCAAGGGGAACGAAGGTCCAAGATAAGATCCTTGCAGATGCAGCGGCAAGAGCTGGATTGAGGAAGCGCCTGCCGAGAAGAGTGGGCCGGGGAGACGTTGCTAACAGTTTGGAAGCATTGTTGGGACACGTATGGTTACAGAAAATGATCACACTTGAGGAGATCGTGTCATGCCTCAGGCTAGAGAGCCCTGACCACAGCAAGAACTTCTCAATCTTAGCGGAAGTGGCTCTGTCCAAGCTTAGAAAACAATCATGACGCTCAAGCTTACCGTCAAGAAAGAGATTCGGACACTAGGACTCGACCTATGCAGCCCTCAATGTTTGGTAGGCGCGATCGTGAGGGGTGGCGTTTACCTAGACGGAGTTGTCGTCTTTCCCTCCGACCCCATTGCAAAGAGCAGATCAATTGCATCTGCGATTCTTGAGACGAGATTTTTTCCGGAGCTCAGATTGATCATGACGCACGATGCCGAAACGCGACTCGACTCCATGATTATCGAGAGGTTGACCAAGCTGCCAGTCATCCAAGTCGACACGGCGAGAAAGAGAAATCCAGACGGTTTCAAACCATACAGGGTCGGCAGGAAGGAGTTGCAGGTAAAGAGCTCCCTTCTACCTAGGATCCTTCAGGAAATACTCTCCATAACCTGGACAACTGGAATACTTCCTGAACCATTGCGCATAGCCCACCTCGTCGCCAGATCGCGATTTTTTCTGGAAAAACACGCGTTTCCAAGCCAACAAATAAATTCGTCGCCGAGCGCTATAAGAGGCGAACGTGTTTTGCAGTTCTGTCCGAAATGCGGGTCCACGCTTCTACCCGCCAAAAGAGAGAAGAAGGTGTTCATGGCCTGCGGAAAGTGCGGCTACACGAGCACTCGTGGCGATAAGCAAGTCAGCAGGCTGGCCCACGAGAGAGAGAAAATCGTCGTCATAGGGCGCGAAGAACAGAAGATTCGGACCCTCCCTAAAGCCAAGGCTGAATGCCCTAAATGCAACAATCACGAAGCGTTCTACTGGCTCGTCCAGACGAGGGGTGGAGACGAGTCCTCGACCCAATTCTTTAGATGTACCAACTGCGGAGCCACATGGCGGGAGAATAGCTAGAATTGCTAGAAAGCTCCATAGCAGAAACATCGGCTAAGAAAGAGAAGCCGGCCAACCCCATGTTCAAAGCCACAATGAACGATGCTCGGCTATTCCGCAACCTAATCGGGGCAATATCAAGCCTGATCGAAGAGGCCGACTTCAACGCCTCACCCGATGGAATCAAGCTGCGATCCATGGACCCCTCCCACATAGCGATGGTCGACTTTGAATGGCCCAAAACCGCCTTCGACACATACGAGTGCACGGCCCCAACCAAACTGCGCCTCAGCGTCTCGAACCTCCTCAAACTATTGAAGCGGACAAAAAGTGACGAGTCCATTGAGGTCGTTTATGATGATGCGAACAAGAAGCTCAACATCACCCTCAAAGGCAGCATCGTCAGGAAATTCATAACCCCAACCCTCGAACCTTCCACCGAAGAAGTCCCAACGCCAAAGGTCCCATTCAACGCGAGAGTCAAGATTACAGCAGCAAGCCTGCGAGACATTATCGATGACGCACAGTCCATAAGCGACAACGTCAAGCTCGAGGTAACCCAGGAAAAGTTCATCGTGAGGGCGGCGGGCGAGCTGACCAGTGCCCTGATAGAACTTGACAAGGGAAGCGACGCAATCCTCGAACTCGATGTGAAGGAAACGGCGAAGGCTACCTACAACCTCAACTATCTCGGAGAGATAATACGAGCGGGCTCTGGAGCCTCAGAAGTCACATCTCTCGAGTTCTCCACCAACATGCCGATCAAAGTCGAATTCGAAATGCCCCAGCAAGGAAGGCTTCTTTATTATCTCGCCCCAAGAATAGAGGCCGAATAAGAAGAACCTAATGTTAACAAGGGCTGACCTAGCCAAATACCCTTTCCTCAACGAAGCCTCCGACTACATCAAAGAACTAGGAATCTCTATAGACGACATCGCAACCCCAGACTTCAGCCCAGTCCTAGAGAGAGCGGAAAAAAGGCTGGAAGAAGCCCTATCCAAAGGAAGAGTCTCGAACGAATTTCAAAATGAAAACGCCGAGATACTCTCGTTCCCAGTCTCCAACCTAATCCTCAGTCTCACAGGCGAGGAGAGAGCACAAAGAAGATTCGCGCTTGCAGAAGCCAAGAGGGCTTACGAGCTGCTCCGGCAGGAAAGCCCGGAGAAGCTAGACTACATCGCCCGCACAACCTTCAGCTGGAAGCTGAAAAAAATCGACGCCCAACCTGGAAGGAAGTTCTATGACTTTGCGATCTCCCTGGCCGATTACCTCAGGAACTCTATCCATCTCAAAGAGCCAAAATGGAAGCTGCCGAACAGGATTCTCGACCACGGTCTGGTCTACGCCACTCGAGAAGAACTGGCCCGTCTCCTCGAAGAAGAAGTGAGAACGAGAATAGTGGATAGGAGCGGGAGGCTTCCTGGTGAGGTCCCGAAGTTGTTGCAGCCTAAAGTCGAACGGACAAGGGGGCTTATCACCAAATGGCTCGGCACCCCCTCCCACTACGAACTTCCGAAAGTACCCGCACCAGAAGCAATGCCTCCCTGCGTCAGAAATCTAATCGACAACCTAGCAGAAGGAAAGAACGTGCAACACATGGGCCGATTCACCCTCGCATCATTCCTCGTCAACATAGGAGCAGGAGAGGAAGAGATCGTCAAGACATTCAAACCCGCCAGCGACTTTTCCGAGAGAATGACCCGCTACCAAGTCGAGCACATTGCCGGCAAACGAGGCGGAAGGACAAAGTACACCTGCCCAATGTGCACCACACTCAAGACCCACGGAGTCTGCTACAAGCCCGACGAGATCTGCAGCACAATCCGAAACCCGCTAAGCTACTACAAGACAAAAGCCAGAATCCTGACCGGAAAGGGACCAAAACGTGAACCCAGCTGAACAAGTCATCAGACAGAAATTCCAACAATACTACCTTGACCCGAAAAGACAGCTCGACCCACCCCCCAACCCGTCAGAACGAGAATACGGGTTCTTACTCTTCAATGGAAAGTTCATGGTCAGACACCGCTCATTCAAAGACCCCACATCGCTCCTGACAGCGGTCAGAGACCTGGTCCCATCCCACGTCTACTTCTCCACCGCCTACTACCGAGAACCAACGGCACCAATGGAGCAGAAAGGATGGATAGGTGCCGATCTGGTCTTCGACATCGACGCAGACCATCTCAACACACCATGCAAACCAGACCATGACAACTGGAAATGCAAAGCGTGCGGCACAACTGGAAACGGAGGCGCCCCAAAGCTCTGCCCAAAATGCAAGAACGACAGAATGGAAGAACAAACCTGGCTCTGCGATAGATGCCTACAAGAGGCCAAAGAAGAAACCGCAAAACTTCTCGAGATGTTATACACCGACCTTGGAATAGACCATGAAGACACTAAGCTCTTCTTCTCAGGACACCGAGGATACCACGTCCACATACATTCGAAACAAACCTCAAAACTCGGAGAAGAAGAACGCAGGGAAATAGCCGACTACCTTCTAGCCCAAGGACTAGACCCACAACTTCACGAACTAGAAGAGACCAGCGTCGGAGGAACAAAAGTCGCAGAAGGACCACTAATAGGCCAGCCCGGCTGGAGAGGACGAATAGTTGCTGGAATATACGACATTCTCGGAAGCGAGATCGACCAGATAGGCCTCACCTCAAATCAAGTCAGCGCCCTGAAGTCCTGGGACAGAGAGGATCTCCTCAGGAAACCGTTCTGGAGCTCCGTGAAGGGCGTCGGAATGTCCACCTGGAAGACCCTCGTATCAAAAGCTGTCGAGAAAAAATCGGCCAAAATAGACTCTGTTGTTACAACCGATATTCACAGACTCATTAGGATGCCGGGAACTCTCAACGGCCACACCGGATTGCTGGCGATGAAGGTTCCAGAAGAAAGACTTGACGAGTTCGACCCGTTCACAGAACCACTGGCGTTTCAGGGTGAAATGAAGGTCAAGGTCAAGGAGTCTCCGGGCTTCAGGCTAGGGGAAGAATACTTCGGGCCATACCGAGACGAGATAGTAGGTTTGCCATCTGCTGCTGCTATGCTCCTTCTCTGCAAGCACCGAGCAGAGCCAGTAGCCTAGACCACCGTCAAGATATTATTAGCTCGTCAAGGAGCATAGCCCTGTCTTCCAAAGAGAGGTTGTAACACGGCTACTATCTATGATGAGACTATCGAAGCCTGGCGACGAGAGTTCCATAGCCCAGAACTCCAAGAGCTTAGGCCCGAACTCTTTCGAGATGTAGCCGCTTACGTTCGAAGGTTGAAGGAAGCTCAGAGAAACTTAGACCAGAGATCCCTCAAAGCCAACCTTCTAGACGAGGAAACAAAAAGACTAGAACGGCTAGTTGTAGAACTTATCGATCGGCGACTTTCGAAGATCTGGCGCACATCCCAGACAAACACTCAGGTCACGGCGCACGCCTCGGAGAAATGGGCCCAGGAAGAACTCTCCACTCTTGCTCGCCATTACAGAAAGTTCAAGGAAGACACGGTCCAGGGAATAGAACCTTCCAACTCCCCTGAGAAAAAGAAGGACAACCTCCTACTTCGATTCGTCAACGACATGCCCTCTATCATAGGTGTGGATCTAAAGACTCATGGACCATTCCGGAAAGAAGACATCGCTGTTCTTCCATTCGAGAATGCAGAGAGTCTAATACGGCAAGGCACCGCGGTCGAGATAAGACCAACCCACAGGGATAATGGATAAAAGGACGCCCCAGCCCCCAACAGCCTTCCCCACGGTGAAAGAAAAAACGAAGTATCCAAAAGAGATCAACACCTACTGCCCCAAGTGCAAACACCACACAGCACACGCCGTCGCAGTCTACAAGGCAGGCAAGCAGCGGACCCTGTCGTGGGGAGCAAGACGACAAGAGAGACGAAAACACGGGTACGGCGGACAGAAATTCCCCGAGCTGAAACGCACCGCCAAGACAACTAAGAAAGCCCTTGTCAAATTGAAATGTCGAACCTGCAACTATACAATTGAGAGGCTGGGAATCAGGCTGAGAAAACTGGAGGTCGGAGCCTAACCCTATGCGATGGGAACTGATCCCAAAGCCTCGAAGCATATTCCTAAAAGTCAAGTGCCCAAAGTGCGCGAACGAACAAGTAATCTTCGAGAGAACCAGCAACTACGTAAAATGCACAGTCTGCGACGAGCTTCTCGCTCAGCCGACCGGCGGAAAGGCAGAGATCAGAGGAGAAATATTACAGCCCCTCGCCTAGAGGGAACTGGGAAGAGTCAAGGTTGAGTAGCCAGGCTTCACAAGCACTAATGCCAGAAGTCGGCGACCTGGTCGTTGCAACAGTAACCAGAGTCGAAGACTACGGCGCATACGTGAAGCTCGACGAGTTTAGTGGAATCGAGGGTCTAGTTCACATTTCCGAGATCTCAACAACGTGGGTCCGGAACATTAGGGAACACGCGAGACAAGGCCAGAAGCTAGTCCTAAAGGTCCTAAGAGTTAGCTCTCAGCGGAACCAGATCGATCTCTCCCTCAGAAGGGTTACAGGGAGAGAGAAGTCAGAGAAGATGCTGGAATGGAAGAAGGAGCGAAAAGCCGAAGCGATCCTGACGAGCGCGGCCGACAAGCTGAAAAAGCAGGCTGACGATGCTGAAGATATCAAGAAAATTCTCCTGGACAAGTTCGGAGGACTCTACTCTCCACTCGAAGAGGCCTTGGACGAGGGTCCGGAGGTGCTGGTGAAGGGTGGCGTCTCGCAGGAATGGGCTCAAGCGATAGTCGAAGTCACAAAGACCAAGATCCGACTAGAGAGGTCGAAGGTACGAGGAACTGTCGCAATAACATGCCACAAACCAGGCGGCGTCGAGATAATCAAGCAAGCCTTGATGAGCGCTAAGAAGATTCGCAAGCCTCGCGGAAGCGAGGTAAAAATCTACTCCATAGGCTCCCCCAAGTACAGGATAGAAGTGGAAGCTCCGAGCTTCGAAGCAGCCGAGAAAACCCTCAGTCTAGCGGTGGAAGAAGCCCTAGGGACCATCAAGAAGGCTGGCGGTGAGGGAAGGAAGCTTGGATGAAGTGGCTGATGAGACGATGCCCGAAATGTTCGAGATACACCCTCAAAGAAACATGTCCAGCCTGCGGGACTCCTACTAGAAATCCTCACCCCCCAAAGTTCTCGCCGGACGACAAGTACGCTCGACAGAGAATGGAAGGGTCCAGTGGACGCTCAGAAGTCTAGAGAATTCCCTCACATAAAGGTCAGAGGTTGAGGCATCGTGACCGCGATGTCCAAGAGCTGAGCAGGGTCGCCCTGCCATCTGCCCCGGACTAGAACGTATGGATCGCCTGTAGGTAGATTGGTCGTCCAGTTGTAACTAAAGTGGCCTGCCGTTGCATTGACGTTTGATATGAAATTCCAGCTCTTTCCCGTGTCCGCTGAATATTCCAGAATAACCGGGATCTTATCAGTCGTCGTGTCGACTGGCTTGCCTGTCGAGGTCGTCAGCGTTCCGGTGATTGTTGTGCTTCCACCCGTGGGCTTGACAATTGCCGGCGTAAGCTGGGCTGTCATCAACGGCTGGTCGGGATATCTGACCGAATAAACGAGAACGTACGAGGAGGAAGAGGCGAAGTCTTGGACGAAAAAGTGAGGCGTGGCAGTTCCTGTATCGTTCCTATCCTTCGGCGGCCCACCCGGATAGCTGCTTCGCATTAGTAGGCCTAGAACGGTATTGCTAGTCGGGATCTGCACGTTCTGGTAATTGCTGGTAATCCTCTCATTACTGGTCGTATTTCCAACAGTCACGATCCGGTGGTATTCCGATGCGCCGGTCGAAGGGTTCGTGATCGTCTGGCGATAGCTGATTGTGGCAACGCCCATTGGGGTATTGATCTTAGTGTTGTTGCCTATTCGGACCATCCAGTACCATTTGCTATCATCACCGTATCCGCAGAATGGCGGTCCATTAGAGCCGCAGAGCCCACGGTTGTAGCTAATAAAGATCGCAACATGGGTGATTTTTTCCTGACGCATCAATTGAACGGCCAATGTCTCGTTCAGCATGAACCCGGTAGCAATGTCCTGAATCGCCGTCGTGTTCCCTGTTCCGTTATCCGACAAAGTACTCAGTCCGGTGTTCACAGTGATCCAGTAACCATAGTCCCACCAGGTGAAGACGACACTCGAATGTGGTAGATTGTTGTTCATCCAGGAGAGAGCTTCAAGCCAGTCAGGGATGGGGAGTCTGACCGGAAGACTTGCCGACGCAATAGTGGTAGGGGTGTAGGCCGATTGTACAGCGTTGATGAACGTAGGAACCACCAAAATCATGATTATTAGCAGGATACCAAGACTGAACTCTCGGCTCACCCTGCTGGTGAAACGTAGCTTCCGCCGGGGAAAGATTACTGCTTGTTGAATAATATCCATCGCGGGTTTGCCCAACTCAACTACGGTTATTGCGGCAAGGGTTGCCATTACAGGCGCAAGAAGTAGGGTTAGCCGGACTAGGCTCGCGGCGAAATAGAACCCTGTGACGCCGAAGATTATCAATAGAACGTCCCCCTCACGAAGCCGCTGAAAGGCGAAGAAGAAACCAAAGACGCCTAAAATTATCATGCTGCCAAGTTCGAGATACAGACTCGCCCATGTAGAGGGCCGGTTCTCAGCTACTGACGCGACGAGAGGAATACTGTTCCTGACGAACGGGTTGACTGTTGCGAGGAACTTTCCTTGGAGTAGTGCTCCAGACAGAACCTTAGTGCTTACCAGAGCAAAGACTATTCCCGCCGTTGAGATAATTGTGATGCCTAGAATGCTCAGTCTTCCTCTCGAAGACGGAGCAAGCCTTGCAAGCTCCATCACTATCAGGACTCCCATGACTCCCAATAGCGCGATGGTAGTGCTCTCGGTCAGGAATGCGTGTCCCAAGAGCGGGATTTCGGTCCCAATGTAGAGCATGAATCCCATTGTCACGCCGTATGCGAGAAAGAGGCGCGGAGTGTATCTCCTCAACACCACTAATGCAAGGGCGAATAGGCCCAGCACTTCGGCTGCGTAACGGAAGCTTCCCCACGAGAACGACATGTAGATGAGACTAACGCTCGACATCATGCTGTAGATGATTGTGCTCTTCAGACTCTTTCCTGGATTGACTGCTCGCATAAAGAATAGGAAGGTAAGAATCATTGTGGGGACTCCAACTCCCTCATTCCTGAAGAATCCCAGTTCTGTGCGGCTGATCAGACTGGAGCTGAAGGCTGCAAATAGAGCAGCGAACAAGCCGGCACTCTTGCCCCACAGATCCTTTGCGAAAAAGTATGTGGCCAAGACTGCGAAGGCGCCGAGCAAGATCGGGCTATAGACGGCGGCATCATAGAGGCTGATGTTGACACCTATGGACTGGAAGAATTGGTAGATCAGAGTGCCGGTGAAACTCGTTCCCGGATAGCTGGTAACGACGGGGGCGCGCCCGAATGGGAACCACTCGGCAGTATTAACATAGGTAAACCAGGATTGCCAACCACTGGTTGTGATCTGTCGCATGTCATTGAAGTTGAAGTAGGGATCGAACTCCGAAATATACGCTCCCCAGCGGAGGGGTAACAACCGGACCAACGAAGCAAGCACAAGAGTTAGGGAGAGAATGGAATAGTGAAGAAACGACGCTCGAGAAACCAGACCAAAGTTTTTCCGGATTGCTCTGAAACGAGAGGCAATACCTTCACGCGTTAGGCCTGCTCGGATCTCACCGAGGAAGCCTTCTGGTTCAACCTCCACTTCTAGCTCGCACTCTCTTCCACAGGTCTTAGTAATTACGAGGGAGGATCGGTCTCGCTTTTGACGTTAATATTCTTGTGGTTGAAGCCGCTTAACGGACCGATTCAGAAGACTCCCAGACGCCGTTCGCCTTGGGCCCAGACCACTCCTTATTTGTCAGAGGCTGCTATGAAACGGGATCTAAATCGGCCCAATCGCATTCTCTCTCTCCAAGAATGGAACTATTCCGGTGGTTTGGCGGTCGACTTCTGCCTCTTAACCCTCCGTTCCAGGTACGCGTAGCCAAAGATGCAACACCAAACTATGCCGAGACCAATCACGACCAAGCTCTCCAACCCAGGAAGGAAGTACAAATGGTTGAAGACGATGAGCCAAAGCGTTCCCAACAATCCAAAATAGATGTAATTATGCTGATGTCCAACCGCTCTTTCGGTATACCTCCAAACTTGAACGGGCAGTCCTACTGGAAACTTCGCAATAAGTGCTAGGAGCAAGAATATCCAGCTAATCGGTGCTAGAATTATCAGCCAGTTAATGCTCGCATTCCAAGGGGCCCGAAGTAGCTGGAAGGTTCCTATCATGACGTATGCGAGGAAAACGGTGAATCCAAGAAATTCGTTCGCGTAATATAGGAAGACAATGTCGATCAAAGCCAGCACTGTTATCCAGAATCGTCCGTTGTATCTCACAGTGCGCACTATCGGCACGTTGATAGCGTACCATATCAAACCGTAGGGAACGTAGGAGAAATCAGGGTCATACCTGAGAATTTTACTCAGGTTGGAGAGACCCGGCAGAATGTAGAACGTTATATCTTTGTGTACTGGGCGTTTGAGAATCCAAGCGAGCCGAAAAACTGTCAGAGCGACGACTGCGCCGATGATTTCCAAGGTCATGCTAGTATAAGGGCTCCTTCAGAGTCTGGGAGCCAGCTTCTAGGAGTCTTTCAAACTATTGCTTCCAGGCAGTCGGTCATTTGGGCAACCATGAAAAATCTAGCATCCGGGGGCCGAACTCTGTCGACCGAATGAGCTATTGAAACGATGGTACATTTCGGCCTCGATTGAAAGACTATCCCCTCTAGCTACTCGCTAAGTCCTCCTCCGGTCCCTTTGTCTGGAAAGTAGTATGCTTCCCAAACCCTTCCCCATCTGGCACGGTAAACATTTGCGAAGTCAGGATGAAGTTCGAGGATGACTAGGATGATTGCGTAGTAGAATCTTCTCAACCCATGGGTTTTGTGAAGTTTTTCCCTAACCCTTGTAAATCTCCACCCGAGATAGTACATTCGGAATTGCCTACGCTCGAAATCATTATTGCGTGAATTCTTCCCAACCGTCTTTACACTTGCGACTCGAAGACCAAACTTGCTCGTCAAAGCATGCAGAATCTGTCCATCATGCACTTCCATCACGCATGAGGGCAGTGTGTCAGCGCTTAGTAACCGAATTTCGCATCCTTCGCAGTCCATTTTCATGAAGTCAAAATCTAGATTCAGCATTCCAGTGTCAAAAGATCTTGCCTGAACTTCTACGTTCCACTCGTTGGAACGGACGTTTTCGCTAATTATTCTTGCCAGGTCTGGGTTTGGCTCTACGCAAATTACACGCTCTACTCCGTGGATGAAATAGAACAAGGCAGTCTCGCCGCATCCTGCTCCTATGTCGAGAACAGTGGCTCCCTTCAGGCTGAAGGGAGGAAGATGGTATTTCTTCCACTCGCCCCACTCACCAAAGATGATCTGAAAGTACTCTGGACGAAGCTTGATCGTGTATCTGCCGATTCTCAAATCGTAGTACTGTGAGCTGGACCTGACCAGCTTCCAGTTCCAGGTCACGAACATTCTCTTCAGGAACTGGTGCGGGAGGATTGCACGGTCGGCGACCAAGAGAAAGGGTTTGCCCCTCCCCGTCACACCGATCCCTGTTGGCAGAATCAACAGTCGATCAACTGGGGAGGTCGCCCGAAAGTGCAGACAAGGATTGTACCCTGCGTTCTTGTCTCGATGGACTACTGTAGAACACTAGTCACTGCCCAGCTCCTGCTTAACACCATAATCAGCAATATCCACAATTTTCTGATCGAACTTTTCCTGGCTGAATGGTTTTGCTCTCTCCGAGATTTCCAGAGGGTCAGTAGGTTTCTGCATTACCTCACGAATGGTTGGAACCAGATCATCAATTGAAGTAAAAGTCGTCCCTACGCCGAGGGACTCTATTGTCTCCTCGGGGCCAGTGTTCTTGGCAACTATCGGATAACAGCCCGCGGATATCGCTGCAACAACGCTCAACATCATTGCATTTTCTGCGCCGGTGTAGAGGTACACCTTACTCTCTTCAAGGAGGTAGGGTGTCTGCCCTAGTGTAGTCTTTTGGTAGACCACATTCACCGGGATCCTCTTTTCGATATCACGCGCATAGGCCTCTAAGCCTGGTTTCGTTCTTGCTAGTAGTATGAAACGATATTCGGGCAGTCTTCTTGCAGCTTCAAGAAATATCTCTACACGCTTCTCAGGGATCAGTCTAGTCACCAGAATCACCTGATTCTTTTTTTGTCTTGGCAGAAACTGAGTGCTAGGTTGGAAGATTAGAGAGGAATTCTTGTGCCCATTGTTTCTCAAACGTTCCAGAATACTTGGAGAGAGCGCAAAGTACCAGTTAGGACGTGGAGGCTTAATCTGAAGAATCTTCCTAAGAAAATTGTTCAATCCTCTTTTCATGGTGATATAGCTCTGAGGTAGTTTTTGCCTGGGAAAAGAGCTCGACACGTAGCTCGCGGAGTATTGGAAAAGGTCCGTCCCGTGGTATATGAAATGGTAGAGGCGTGAGGGAACATGGAAGAGAGAAGATTGGGTGCAGAAAGTAACATCTGGAGCGATTTCTTGAAAGTACGATTCTGCCTTTCTAATGTCTTTGAAATCCTTGATAACGGCTATTCCCGGAATAGATCTGTGGGCAGTATTAGACGGGATATGATGACATTGGCTCAAGACCTGACCCATTCCAGGATAAACTTCCTCTGCCTTGGCGGGGTCGCTGGCATCAGAATAGAGCGTCACTCTGTAGCCAGCTTGGAGAAGAGCCCGACAAACTTGTAGGCAGAGCAATTCCCCCCCGGTGTAAATGGATAGGACAGGGTGAATTACCAGAGCCTTCTTCATTCAAAGAACGCCTCTGTTCAAGCCCAATCGGAATATTATCTATTTAGTCGAGCATAATCACATTCGTATGAATTCGAGTCCCCCGAGCCCAGATTCGAGAGAGTTAATGCTAACTCTCTTGCAAGAGCTTGACTCCGCAGTTTTTGCAGAAAATGGCTTCAGACGGATTGTGAGTCTTACAAGCTCTGCATTGATTCCGTTCAGATTCCGCCCTTGGAATAGTGAACGTCTTGCTAACTCCTGAATAGAGGTTAAACTTGTCTCCGCGTTCGCATCGGAATCTTGAAACACGGTATTGTTGAAATCGCCATTCTCGCTCTGGCGGGCTCGACACTTCGACACCGCATTTTGGACAGCTTATGCTCATAGATTCCCCCGAACATTTTTCAGGCCAAATCGAATATTTAAGATGAGACACTTACCCGGCTGTCGGGATTCCTTTATGGTGAGCTTATCAGTAGAAGTTAATCGTTGGAGTTAGCATATTTGAATTGGCGCCGGGGGTGGGATTTGAACCCACGAGGGCCTAAGGCCCATCGGATCTCTGCAACCAACAATCTGGCTTAGCAATCCGACGCCCTACCAGGCTAGGCGACCCCGGCCTACCAGGCTCAGACAAAATACTCGTCTAAATAACTGTTCAACAATAGAAGATCGCTTTGAAACAGCTTTTGACCATAGTAGAATTCTAGGGCACGTGGTTGCAGGTTGGGTTGGAGGAAGGTAGCGACAATCCTAATCCGATGATCGCCTCAGGCGGGCGAGAGTTGGCAAAGGTGAAGATGACACCTCTTCCTTGAGGTAAGGCCTCTTATGTCCCATAGTGATGCTTCCCGAGAGCGGAAGGGTGAGTAACCGTCCTGATGCACCTGACAGTTGCCGCGTCACGATGGCTGAGCGCTCTACTTATCATACTTACCATATCATCGATAGCGTCGATCTCACCAGGCACATTCTCCTCCGTTCATGCCGCGTCAGAATTCGTCTACGTGAATCCTACCATGGTGGCAATAGCACTCTCAGGCACGGTCATCACGGTAGGGGTGCAAGTGGCCGGCCTAGACCCCTTCACGGGCTGGGATATTCAGGTCCAATCCAATCAGTCCGTGATCAATCCCACTTCTCTGTCGATAAAAGGGAACATGCTGGCAGCAAACTACACCGAGAACGTCATTGAGACAGTAAATTGCATCAATGGCATGAATTACACCACAAGCCCCTGTGACTCATCCGACGGACCTGGCATCGCGCATTCTGCAGCAAAAGGCAACAAAGGCCATCCTCCGACCAATCCTGTCTACGGGCTGCTCTTCACAATAAACTACACAGTGGCTGGTTCGGGCTCATACAGTCCCTTAATGATCCAAAAAGCCATTTTGATTAGCAATCTCGAGCCCGTCTCCGTTACAACCCGAGATGGAATCTATGGTATCCCACCGGGGCAGGGTTTCATCTTGACAATCTTCCCCGATTCCGTGAGCATACCCCTAGGCTCCAAAACAAATGTCACGCTGAACCTTTCAAGCTTTGGCGGCTACTCTGGAATGGCAGATCTTACTGTGGAAACACAATATCCCGGCCGCCTTTTGTTCTCTTTCAATGTTACAAGTACTTCCCTATCGCCGGCCCACTCCAATAATGTGACAATGACCGTCGCGACCGACAGCACCTACGAGGTCAGCCACTACACGATCACGATAATGGCGACTAGTAACGGGCTTTCTCACACGGCCACTTTGTCAATATCGACAACGGACTTCACAATAACCGCTTCACCCTCAATTCTCAAGATCCACGCCACCAACTCAGGCCGCTCGATTATCACATTAGATACCCAATCCGGTTTCTCAGGTCCAATTCGGTTAGTCGTTACCAAGCCAACCGTTCCCGGACTGACTGCATTGTTAAGCGCAACAAATCTGATGATTTCGGCAGGCAGGCCGGCAGCGACAGTTCTTGATATTCACACTCCAGATTCAACCATTCCCTTCGTCTATCTAGTAAATATTACAGCGACCAGCCAGTCATCATCCCACATGCTAACTATCGTGGTGAAGCCTCCATCGCCAGATTTCAACTTCCTACTAACTAGCGCGGAATCCGTGGTTCAAGCGGGCGAATCTGGCACATTTACCCTAACAATGACGAGCATTGACTACTTCAAAGGCCAGTTGAATCTTTCAGCTTCGCCAACGTACTGGGCAAGTGAAGTATTCAGTCGTCCTGAGGTTGTCCTTGATTTCGGCAATTCGTCGACCTCGACAATGACACTCACTACTGATCTCAATTCAACGCTGGGAGATCACAATGTAACCTTGACCGCGCTCGGCACTACAATCTTGGGTACCAGCGTGACGCACGTCATCGTTCTTGTCGTGACAATTACTCAACTTCAACCTTCAAAGACGATACTAGGTCTCCAGCCACTGACCTTCTTAGGCATCATCGGAGCTCTCTGTCTAGTTCCGATTATTGTGGCCGTTAGAAAGGTCAGAAAGCTCCAGCATGGACGATTGTAGCGCTAATCGAAATAACTCCTCAGAAACACGGACAGATAGTAATCTGTCAGTAAAGTTCTCTTCTTCTGGCTGTCATGTTTATGGTCATCTCTGCAATGTCTTCGCCATACTCAGAGATGCGTTTCAAGCTCTCGAGGGCCAACCTTACGGCAACAACGGTTTTTTGGCTGAGTCGGAAACTGAAGAGCTTGTCCATCACACCTTCGGCGTCTCTCTCAATTCTTTGGGCAGATATGATTGAAGTGTTAGCGACAGCTCCATCGACCTTTGTTAAGGACTTCAGGGCATCCTCCAAGACTGAGCTAGTCAAGTCGCTTACCTTGGACAAGTCTTCAACAAGTCGCTGTGGAAGAGGGGACTCGATCTGAGATGCCATCTTCGCAATAGTTGTTGCGTGGTCGGCAATCCTCTCAAGGCTCTTCGAAACCACTCGATAAACTAGGCAGTCCCGAGGATCCGCCAATCCGATCTCCTGAATCAAGCTTCTATTCAGCACGGCCATAGTGAGTTGTCGTATCAGGAACAGGTAAAACCGATCAACCTCTTCGTCCCTCTTCATAATTTCCTCAGAAAGCGCAACGTCTCTGTTTTTCAGAGATTCTACCGCGTCACGCAACATGAGTTTAGCGATGAGGCTCATTCTCGAGATGAGCTTTGGTGCTGGGAGGTCTCCGTAGGTCGAAAGGCATTGAACAATCAACTCATCTCTAGATTCCTCGATAATCTCCGATCCAACAAACATACGCCTCGCGGCCTCCCTAAGATACGTACGAAGGTCGGGCCTCGATGCCGCCGGAAACCGAATCCGAATCACATCATACCCTGCTAAATATTGAGCGACAACTCTTCTCAAAATCTGCTCTCTATCCTGATCCTTTGAAGGCGCGAGAACAATCTCCGCGCCCTTGCCCTCGTTAGCCGGAATCTTCTCGTGAGGGACCAGAGTAAGCGAAGAATCTGACCGCGGAAGAACGGCCACCACATCTCCCGCCTTGAGACCCTGTTCCCTTATCCAATTCTTGGGGAGAGAAACAGTATAACTTGCCCCGCCCGTCATTTGGAGCCTCCTCAGCTCGACCTGCTTCAATTCTGGGATCCGTCTCCATTGATCTATGGATATATTTACCCTAGCTATATACTCGGTCAGTTACCTACTTATTTCCTAGGAAAGACTCACTCAAACAGACGAGGAAGATGAGCCAACCCCCAAATTTGCGAAGGACTTTAATCGCAACCCTGGCGTCATACTCAGACACAGGGGAAAGTGGAGAGACATATGACCTAGACGTTCAAACTCTTCCATTGTCAAGAAAGGACAACCTGTTGACTCGGGACCACCCCTTCAGGATTCTCAATTCGTGGCCGGACAGCTCGGAGAGCGGAGAGGCCTACGAAGCAGAAGTCGAAGCATACCAGCGCGATAACCTATCAGAAGAACCGATTGCGACAACAATCCCCATTCACGGGTAAATCCCTTCTTTTTTCCAAAGGTTTCGCGCAACGTAAAGACGAGTATTTTTGGTAACTACTGTGGTCTACTGACCTACATAGGCAGTCAGTATTATCAGTGGGACGATTAATTACTCAGTCATCCAATAGTCTGCAGCGTTGACTTATGGGGCTCAGGGAACTTCTCATTCCAAGGGAAAAAATCTTCTTTCAATTACTCGAGGAGGAGTCGAAGAATGTTTTGGCTGGGGCCATAGCCTTCAGCGAGCTTATCCAGAACTTTGACCATTTAGCGGGCAAAAGGGACAAGCTAAAGAACATTGAACATCACGGAGACGAAATTGTTCATTCAATCTATGATCGTCTCGTGAAGACCTTCATCACTCCCATCGACAGAGAAGACATCAGCAAGCTCGCTTCTCTCTACGACGATGTCTTGGACTACATCTACGCCGCTGTCAACCGTCTTTTTCTCTATGAAGTCGATTCACCAACTGAACCGATGAGACGGTTCGCAGACTTGGTTTTGAAGTCGGTCCGGGAAATCGACTTCGCATTCGCCAGCATTCAAAAAATCAAAGCCTCTGAGATTGAGACTCGATGCAATGAAGTCGACACCTTGGAGAACGAGGCGGATGTTGTTCTGAATGAGTCAGTCGCCGCTCTTTTCAAGACGAACGATGCGATCTCTATTATCAAGTTCAAGGAGGTCTACGAACTGATGGAGACTATTACTGACAAGTGTGAAGATGTTGTTCAGGTGATCAGGGACATAATCCTGGAATACTCCTAGCAAAAGGGTCCTCCTAATGTCCTCTACAGTACCGTTTGAGATTGTTGTCCTAGTGGTTATTGTGGCCCTGGGGTTTGACTTCATGAACGGGTTTCATGACGCGGCGAATTCCGTCGCTACCGTGGTTTCTACTAGGGTTCTGACTCCCCGTGTCGCTGTGCTCTGGGCCGCGTTCTTCAATTTCGTGGCAGCCTTCGTCTTCGGAGTTAATGTGGCCTCTACAATCGGTAAGGGAACCATAGACCCGAAAATAGTCACCGCTTGGCTGCTACTTGCCGTTCTCACCGGCGCGATCTCCTGGGACGTCATAACATGGTGGTTTGGATTGCCAACGAGTTCGTCTCACGCCTTGGTGGGCGGCCTAATCGGCGCCGGGGTGGTGAAGGGAGGGTGGGGCGTGGTCCAGACCGCGGGCGTCAGCAAGATAGCATACTTCATAGTGCTGTCTCCCGTTATTGGCTTCTTTCTCGCAATTGGCTTAGTCCTGCTCACGGTGAGAGTTGCTATGCGATATTCCCGTTCCACATCCGATCATGCTTTCCGACGCCTACAACTTGTATCCGCAGCACTCTACAGTCTAGGGCACGGGACGAACGATGCGCAAAAGACAATGGGGATCATTGCGGCCCTTCTCTTCGCGCAGGGATTGTTAGGCTCAACATTCTACGTCCCATTCTACGTCATTCTGCTGGCCGGCACCGCGATGGGTTTTGGAACATACTTCGGAGGATGGAGGATCGTTCGCACAATGGGTATGAAGATCACAAAGCTGCACCCGTTCGGAGGGTTTAGCGCCGAGACCGCAGCTGCGTCAACGCTCTTCGCCACCGCGTCCCTTGGAATTCCCGTTAGCACAACTCACACAATAGCTGGGGCGATCATGGGAGTAGGTTCGACGCGCAGACTTTCAGCGGTGAGATGGGGGGTAGCGCGTAGAATAGTCTACGCGTGGGTTCTCACGATTCCGGCAGCAGCCGCGATAGCCGGTCTGTCATACTACATTCTTACACTCGCGGGATTCAGCTAGATATGCCTTGCAAAACTGAGTCACATTACTAACAAATGAATGGGGTCGAGAGTTGTCCAGAGCAAACTGTCTCGAACATTTGTACTCTCTCGACGCGCGATCCGCCGAGGAGTTCCATGGTTACTTGCGGAAGATCAAACAATACTGGTGAGAGCGGTTTCCCACCCAGGCGTTGTATATTCCAAGTGGAAGTAGCCTCTTGTCATCGTGCAACCAGACTCTTTCATCCTTGGGAACCCATGTCTTGGCCAAGGTTGTCAACGTTTCAAATGCAAGCGGATAAAGCCGACCCTCGGAGAAAACATTGTTCGTCACGACAACCAAATACCCTCCGACCTTCATGACCCCATACACTTCGTCAAAGATTCGTCCTTGGACATCGAGAAATTCCTCGTAATTGCTAATGTTGCCAATATCCTCCGGATCGTCACTATAGTTAGTGTCAAGTCCATTCTGCTTGCGTTCGCGTTGTCGGAGACTGGCGCGCTTCAGCTGATTCCAATATGGAGGCGAGGTAATGCAGAAATCTACCTCACGAACATCATCCGTCTCTAAGATCTTTCGTAGGTCCCGGGAATCCCCTTGGAGGATGAGTTGGCGGGTTCCGTCGGAGGGCGGAGCATCCTTGAGCCTCGACCTGGCCAATGAAGCGTAGCGGGGATTGATCTCTACTCCAATCGCGTTACGCCCTGCTGCTCTTGCTGCAAGAAGTGTACTCCCGGTTCCTAGGAATGGGTCAAGCACCCACATGCCGGGCTTAGTGAAGAATTCTATGAACTCGCGGACAAGGGTTTCGGGAAAGCCCGCGGGGTGAATCAGTTTCGTCCTATCTCTGGGTGGCGGGCTGTGTTTGAACCAGGATTTTGTGAACTTGATCCATTCTTTTCCCGAGAGCTCGTTAAGCCGATTTACTGGTGTACGTTTCTTGCGGAGTTCGTGCTTTGACGACAAGGGTTTTATCGGCGTCCTCGTGTTAGAAACTAGGTTTATTAACGGGTTTCCGGCTGGCGTACTTTTCACCTGTGGTAGGTCGGACTCTGAGCCGTCCCCCGCTCCCGAGGTAGCTACTAATAATTGGTAAAGAAGCAAGACAAGGAGAAGGAACTCTCTTACGACGTATTCAAGCACGAACTTGTCCCCAAACACGTTCTCCTCAAGCCTGAAGAAGCGAAAGGAGTCCTAAGCCGCTTTCACATCAAACCATTCCA
>WNFE01004718.1_pt1 | contig 23350 bp, 22 predicted proteins | sample 5400451 | NCBI WGS metagenome assembly WNFE01 (sample SAMN13153344, study PRJNA577476) | soil metagenome | isolation source: 200 cm saprolite under Douglas fir tree site 2 hole 2 | place: USA:California | collected 2015-04-18
CCGCGGCATCGTGACCTACCGCCACGAGGTGACCAACCAGCGCGGCGAGGTCGTGCTGGAGGCCACCGTGAAGCGGATGATCAAGCGCAAGTCCGCTTGATGCGGATCCTCGGCCGCGAGGTGCTGGAGGCGCTCCTGCTGCCCGCCGACGTGATCGCGGCCGTGGAGCGTGCCTTCCGCGAGTGTGCCGCCGGCCGGGCCGCCGCCTTGCCCCGCGCGGTCTTGCCGATGGGACGTCACGGAGTGTTCCTGGCCATGGTCTCGGCCCTGCCCCGCCTGGGAGCCCTCGGCACCAAGCTGGTGACGGTGGTGGAGCGCAATCAGCGCCGGGGGCTGCCCACCATTCACGCCTCCTATCTGCTGACCGATCCGGAGACCGGCGCGCCGCTGGCCCTGATGGAGGCCGGCTTCCTCACCGGCATCCGGACGGGCGCGACGTCCGCCGTGGCCGCCCGCCACCTGGCCCGCCGTGACTCGCGCGTGGCGGCCTGCTTCGGCGCGGGCGTGCAGGCCCGGTTCCAGCTCCTCTGCCTGAGCCAGGTCCTGCCGCTGGCCGAGGTGCGGGTGGTAGGTCGCGACCTCGGGCGGGCCGCCGCCTTCGCGAAGGGGATGCGCCGCGAGCTGGGTATCGACGTGCGTGTCGAGACCAGCCGGAAGGCCGCGGTGACCGGGGCCGACGTGATCACCTGCGCCACCACCTCGTCGCGGCCGGTCTTCTCAGGCCGGGACCTGCGCCCCGGCGCCCACGTGGACGCCGTCGGCACCTTCCGGCCCGCCACTCGTGAAGTCGACACGTTGACCGTCCGGAAATCCCGGGTGGTGGTGGATACGTATGAAGGGGCCTGGGAAGAGGCCGGGGACCTGCTGATCCCGATCAAGGCTGGCGCCATCACCCGGCGCCACGTCCGGGCGGAGCTGGCCGAGCTGGTGGCCGGCACCCGGCCCGGCCGGACCTCACCCCAGGAGATCACCCTGTTCAAGTCGGTGGGGTTCGCGCCGGAAGACGCGGTGACCGCCCGGCTGGCATACGACCGGGCGGTGGCGGCGGGACTCGGCACCGAGGTAAGACTATGACCCCAGGCGGCCCGCAGCAGGCGCTCAAGGCGCTCTAGCCTACCCCGCACGCCCCAGCCCGGCGGCCCGCGCAGCATACGCTGTCGGGAAAATAGCCTCAGCCACTATAGTGGAAGTAGGCGACTTCTCTTGCATTTAGGACGATGACCAGGGTGAATCCGACGGGCGAAGCGACGCAAAGGCTCGGGAGGTGGCTGCCGAGTCTGACGGCCGTCCTGGCCTTCCTCGCCTTCCTTCCGGCACTCAAGGCCACGTTCGTCAACTGGGACGACGAGGCGAGCTTTCTCACGAATACCGCGTACCGCGGGTTCGGCTGGGCCGAGCTCCGGTGGATGCTCACCACCACGTTTCTCGGTCATTGGAGCCCGCTCACCTGGATGACCTGGAGCCTCAACTACGTCACGGGCGGCCTCGAGCCGTGGGGCTATCATCTCGGCAACCTGCTCCTGCACTCGGCCAACGTGGCCCTACTCTGGCTCGTCGCGCGCCGGCTGCTCGCGATCGCGTCGGGGGCGCCGATCACGAGCTCGACGATCGCTTCCGGCGCGACCATCGCGGCGCTGGTTTGGGGGCTGCATCCGCTGCGCGCGGAGGCCGTCGCCTGGGCGAGCGCGCGGCGGGACGTGCTGTGCGGGCTCTTCTATCTCCTGGCGGTACTGGCGTATCTGCGGGGCGTGGCTCGAGGAGCCGGGATCGAGCGCCGGTGGTGGGCTCTCTCCCTAGCTGCTTTCTCGGCAGCGCTCTCGTCGAAGACCATCGCGATGACGCTGCCGCTCACCCTGCTGTTGCTGGACGTGTATCCGCTCCGCCGTCGGGGGCTCGGCTGGTGGATCCTCGCGCGCGAGAAGCTACCCTACGCGATGCTTGCTGCCGCGGCCGGCGTGGTGGCGTTCGTTGCGCGGCAGGAGGGTGGCAATATCACGGCCTACGCGCAGTACGGGGTGGGCGCCCGCTTGGCATTGGCGACGTACACCGTGTGGTTCTCTTGGTGGAAGTCTCTCTGGCCGACCGGCCTTTCGCCGATGTACGAGTTGCCCCAGCGCGTCGATCTCAGCCAGGCGCGGTTCCTCGGGGCGCTGCTGGCCGTGGCCGCTCTCACCGCCACGCTCGTGCTGCTTCGGCGGCGGTGGCCCGCGGGGCTTGCCGCCTGGGCCCAGTCGGTCATCGTGCTGGTGCCGATCAGCGGTGTGGTCCACTCGGGCAACCAGCTCGCCGCCGACCGCTACAGCTACCTCTCAGGCTTGGGATTTGCGGTCCTGGCCGGCGCCGGGCTAGTCTGGGCGTTGCGGCATGCCGCCGGTCGGCCGGCGCGGCGCTGGGTGCATCCCCTCGCATGGGTGTCCGCCGCGCTGGTCGTGGTGGCGCTCGGAGTGGCAGCGCGAGAGCAGGCGGCGATCTGGAAGGACTCCGAGACGCTCTGGCGGCGGGCCGTCGAGGTCGATCCGACCTGCTCGCTCTGCGAGAGCAATCTCGGCCGGGTGGTGGCGCGTCCGGGGCGCTTCGCGGACGCCGAGACGCACGTGCGGCGTGCGATCGCGCTCCGCCCCGATCGCCCGGGCCCACACGAGAACATGGGCACGATCACGCTCGCGCAGGGCCGCTACCGTGAGGCGGAGGAGCACTTCCGGCGCGCCGCGACGCTCCATCCCGACCGCGCGGCGTCCCGGAACGCGCTGGGCGTGGCACTGGCCAGCCAGGGGCGCGACCGCGAGGCCGAGGCGGAGTTCCAGGAGGCGGCACGGCTGTCGCCCCGACTCGTGGATGCCCCCGCCAACCTGGGCGTCCTCTACACGAGGCACGGCCGCTTCGGGGAGGCGATCGTCCCGCTCCGTCGCGCCCTTGCGCTCGACCGTGGACGGGCTGGGGTCAGGGCCGAGCTCGGCCGAGCGCTGAGGGGCCGCGCCATCGAGCTCGCGCGCGAAGGCCGGCTCGACGAGGCGGCGGGGCTCTGGCAGGAAGCGTCGCCCCTCGCGGGCGACGACGTCGCGCTGGCTCCCCAACGTGGAGCGGAGCGCTTCTGGCTGGCGCGCGCCTATCGGCTCGCCGGACGGATGCCCGAGGCCGACCGCGAGGCGGCCACGCTGCGCGAGCTGGCCCCCGCCTACGCGGCTGAGCTTGGCCGATGACCCGCCTGCCGCGGACGCTACCGGTTCTCGTCGGCGTCCTCGCGTTTGTCGCGTTCCTGCCCGCCCTCGACGGAGGATTCGTGGACTGGGACGACGACCGGAACTTCCTGTGGAACACGGGATACCGCGGCCTCGGCCTGGGAGAGCTGCGGTGGATGTTCACCGCGACCTGGATGGGTCACTACATCCCCATCACGTGGCTGAGCCTCGGGCTGAACTACGTGCTCGGCGGCATGGAGCCGTGGGGCTATCATGTGGGCAATCTCCTCCTCCACGCCGCGAACACGGCGCTCCTCTTCTTCGTCGCGCGCCGACTCCTCGCGGTCGCCGCCATCTCGGCCGGCCCTCACGGGAACACCCAGGGTGAGGGCAGAGCTGACCGGACGCGCCAGCCGGAAGGCGGCGTGGCCGTCGCCTGGGGCGCCGCCGTCGCGGCCCTTCTGTGGGCGCTCCACCCCCTTCGCGTGGAGTCGGTGGCGTGGGTCACGGAGCGGCGAGACGTCCTGTGCGGCTTCTTCTATCTCCTCGCGGTGCTCGCCTACCTTCGGGGGGCGACGCGGGAGCGCACGCTCTCCGGCCGGTGGCTCGCGGCATCCCTCGCGGCCTTCGCGGGGGCGCTCGGCTCCAAGGCGATTGCGATGACGCTGCCGGTGACCCTGCTTGTACTCGACGTCTACCCGCTCCGCCGCCTTCGCCTCGGCTGGCCGGCCCTCGTCAGGGAGAAGCTGGGGCACTTCGCGCTTGGAGCTGTCGGCGCGGCGGTCGCGAGCTGGGCGGTCACCCGTGGTGCGGGCTGGACGAGCTACGACGCCTACGGGCTCGAGGCTCGCCTGGCCATGACCGGCTACAGCTTCTGGTTCTATCCGTGGAAGCTGATCTGGCCGGAGGGGCTCTCTCCGCTCTACGAGCTTCCCGCCCGCATCGGTCTCCTCGACGCCGAGTTCCTCTGGCCGACTGTTAGCGTGGTCGTGGTCACCGCCATCCTGCTGCTCGGGCGCCGCCGGCTCCCTGGCGCTCTCGCCGCCTGGCTCCACTCCATGATCGTGCTGGCGCCGGTGAGCGGCATCGCGCACGCCGGCCACCAGCTTGCGCACGACCGCTACAGCTATCTCTCTGGGCTTGGGTTCGCGGTCCTCGCGGGAACGGGCGTAACGTGGCTTGGCCGGCAGCGGGCGCGCGGGCGAGTGAGTCGATGGGTGCTCGGAACGGCGGTGACGGCGGTGGTGCTCGCCCTGGCCGGACTCGGCGCGAGCACCTGGGTCCAGAGCCGGATCTGGCGCGACTCCGAGAGCCTTTGGCGCTCGGCCGTCACGGCCCATCCCACATGCGCGCTTTGCCGCCAGAAGCTCGGCAGCGTCCTGCAGACGGCGGGCCTTCATCGAGAGGCGGAAGCCGAGCTCACCCGAGCCATCGCGCTACGGCCGGAGCGGCCGACGGCCCACAACAGCCTCGGGGCTTTCTTCGTGGATCAGGGCCGGCTCGGCGAGGCCGAGGCCGAGTTCCGTGAGGCGATCCGCTTGACTCCGCGCTACGCCGATGCCACCGCGAACCTCGGCGCACTCTATGCCCGGCAACGGAGGTACGCCGAGGCCATTGCCGAGCTGCGCCGAGCTATCGCCCTCTCCCCGGAGCTCGAAAACGCACGGGTCAACCTCGCTTTTGCCCTCGACAACGCGGGGATCGAGCTCGCGCGGGAGGGCAAGCCCGCCGAAGCGGTCGCTCTGTTCAGAGAGGCAACCGACCTCCTGCCGGCAGAAGCCACCTTTTGGCGGAACCTCGGCCAGGCCCTGATCGAGGACGGGAAGGTCGCCGAGGCCGTTCCCACGCTCGAGCGCGCCGTGGCGCTTCGCTCCAAGGGCGCGGCCGAGCGGTTCTGGCTGGCGCGAGCCTACCTGCTCGCGGACAAGCCGCTCGAAGCGCAAGCGCAGATCGGCGTGCTCAGATCGCTGGACGCGGCAGCGGCGGCGGGGCTGTCTGCCACGTGGCCGCCGGATCGATCGGGGGTTCCTATCGGTAGGGGAACGCGATGACCATCCGGAAATCCCAGGTGGTGGTGGATACTTGAGACCATGACCCCAAGCGCCCGGATCGTGCAGATCAGCGTGTCGCCCGGCGGTGTGCCGAAGCGGCCCGTGGCCTCCGCGCGGGTCACCGCCCTGGGGCTCGAGGGCAACGCCCAGCGCGACCTGGAGCATCACGGCGGCCCGGAGCGCGCGCTCTGCCTCTTCTCCCAGGAGCGCATCCGCGCGCTACAGGCCGAAGGGCATCCCATCACGCCGGGGAGCATCGGTGAGAACCTCACCATCGAGGGCATCGACTGGAACGCGGTGACGCCGGGCGCCTATCTGCGGCTCGGCGAGGATGTGGTCGCCCAGGTGACGCGCTACACCGCGCCCTGCCTCAATATCACGGCGTCATTTCTTCATCGGGACTACTCGCGCGTGTCCCAGAAGCACTATCCGGGAGACAGCCGCGTCTACGCGCGCGTGCTCCGGGATGGCTCCCTGAAGAACGGCGATCCCGTGCAGCTCCTCACCGAGGACGAGGCCTCGGGGCTGATCGCCGCCCGATGAGGACGGCCGACGCCGTCATCATCGGCGGCGGGGTGACCGGCGCCTCCATCGCCTTCCATCTCGCAGCGCTTCGGCGAGGCGGTGGGCGGCGAGTCGGGCTTCGTCCGCACCGGCGCGCTCATCGGGGTCTCTCCCGCCATGCGGCCGACCCTCGAGCGGACGCTGGCGCTCCAGAAGGGCATCGGCATCGAGGCCGAGATCGTGGACCCCGCCGACCTGGCTCGCATCGAGCCCCGCATCGACACCTCGGGGCTCGGCGCGGTGCTGTGGGAGCCGGGCTCCGGCTACGGTGATCCCAGCGCGGTGACCGCGGGCTTCGCCGACGCGGCGCGCCGCCGCGGAGCCGTGATCGAGCAGGGCGTCGAGGTGGTCGCGATTCGCCGCCAGGCCGACCGGGTCGTCGGGGTAGACACCGCGACCAGCGAGCGGATCGACGCGCCGGTCGTGATCAACGCGGCGGGACTCTGGTCACCGCGCGTCGCGCGGCTGGTCGGCGTGGAGCTGCCCATCGTGATCGGGCGTCATCCCGTCTTCACGGTGGCGCGGGATGCGCGGTTCGGCCCCGCGCACACCGTCTACCTGGACCTGGCCGGGGGCAGCTACGTGCGACCCGAGACCGGCAATCTCACCTTGACCGGGTCGCTCACCGACGACGAGACCCAGCACCCGATGGACCCGGAGCTCCTCGGCAGCGAGGCCGGCTTCGACGAGGCCGCGGAGGTGCTGGCCCGCACCGCCCGGGCCATCCCCGCGCTGGCCGACGCGCGGTTCAGCCGCGGCTACGCGGGGGCCTTCGACATCACACCGGACTGGATGCCGATTCTCGACGAGTCCCCGGTGCGCGGTTTCTGGATCGCGGCGGGCATGTCCGGCCACGGCTTCAAGCTGTCCCCGGCGGTGGGCGAGATGATGGCCGCCCTCGTCACGGGCGCCCGCTCGCCAGTGAGCCCCGCTCCGTTCCGGCTCGATCGGTTCGACTCCCACGCGTCTCTGAGCGATCCCGCCACCTTCGTCTCCTCGTACCTGCGTCCGAGCGGGCCGCCCGCCACCGATCGAGCGCCGACGTAGTCGCTCACCAGGCGACTAGGCTCGCTAGACGGTCCAGTGATACAGGTGAACGTGGAACGGGAACAGCAGGCGAGGGATCTTCAGCGCAGGGCATGCGAACACCGGTGGAATGGGCGTCAGCAGCGGGGCCTTGAAGCGCACGCGTCGCAGCGTCGCCTTGTGGCCCAACTGCGCCGCCGCGACATCGAGCAGCGGCCGCTCTCTCCAGAAGAAGATGTCCATCCCCGGCATGACCTTCCGGACCAGGTTCCACGTCGTGCGCTGAACCTGCCAGATCGGCCACCAAGGGGACAACTCGAAGATGAAGAGGCCCCCGCCCGGCTTGAGGACGCGGCGAAACTCGGCGAATCCCCGAGCGACGCGGACCTCGTTCTCGCGGCGGTTCTGACCGCCGAAGTGGTGGATGGCGTAGAGACTCACGATCGCGTCGACCGAGTGGTCCGCTAGCGGCAGCTCGCCGGCCGACGCGTAGACCGGAAGGTCCACCTCGGTGTTGGCGCGCAGCGACTCGTACGACATGTCGACGCCTATCAGGAACCAGGGCTCCGGACGCCGATAGGGCAACGCGGGGCCGCATCCCACGTCGACGACGACCGCCCCTCCCGGAATCAGCGACTCGATGACGGTGGCTTGCTCGGCGTAGCAGCACCGTCTCACTCCGGGCTCGGCTGAACCGTGCTCCATCACCGCGTGCTTGTCGTCGAAGAACGATCGGTCGCGTTGACCGCGCATGATCGGGATCCCGCCCGTGATCGCGCCCGTGAAGCCGCAACCGCTCCGGACACACCGGATCTCGTGCTCCCGTACGGTCACGGAGGCGTGGCACCATGGACACGCCAGGCGATCCTCCACGGAGCGCGTCAATTCCGCGGGGTCACGGACCATGGCCGGCTGCTCCGACGGATGGCTCACGCCGGCCACTTGGAGATGACGCTCATACACGTGCCATGAGAATCTCGCATTCCACGCTCCCCAGAGATGGGTGACCGGATCCGCGTCAAGGCCGGACCGGAGTGACGATGAGCCTCCCGTCTTGCATACCCATGATGTAGGCCTTGCGATCAGGAAAGAATCGCATGAGCTGGGTGTCGCGATCGGGCCCGAGATGCCGCACGAAGAGCACCGGGTCGAGAAGGTCCGGCCTCGGATTGCGATGAAGGTACACCCACGCCCCGGGAGGGACCAGCAGGGCGGGCAGACTGTGTACGAACACGACCGCCCGATCCAGGCCTTGACTCTCCACGAGCTCATACGGCGCGCGGGCGATCTGCGACATCTCGCGCAGGGAGGCCGCGTGGATAGGCAGAAAGACGAGCAGCATGCAGCACACGCTCACCATGGGCACCGCCATCACGAAGCGGGACCACCGCTCCCCCGCCGACCAGCTTCGCGCCAGCTCCACCAGCGCCTCCAGGCCGCTCGCCGAGAGGATCGCCACGAAAACGGCGATCTCCGCGTAGTGGGTGGGTCCGAGGGCATACACGTTGGTCATCCCGATCAGGGCATAGGCCAGCGGCACCGCGCAGCTGCTCAGGAGCAGGAGAATGCCAGGGCCGGTCCGGCGGAAGAAAGGCACGAACAGAAGGGACAGAGGCCAGCCGAACTCCCAGAAGTTCATGCGAAGAATGGTGTGCCCGACCTCATAGATGGTGGGCAACGGCCACGGGGCCGGGAGCCGTCCGGCCAGGAGAACGTGGTTGTTGAGCTCTATGGAACGCTGATATCCGGTCTGGAAGGGGTTACCGGTCAGCGCATAGTTGTACCCGCAGAACAGGACGATGCTCGCGAGGCCGATCGCGGAGAACACCAGCCCACCCGCCCATGCGCGGGTCCGGCCACTCTTCCGGACGCATACCACCAGCCAAAGAAGCCACGGAATTGCGAAGGCGGCCGGCCCCAGAGGACGGGTCACCCCAGCCCAGACCAACCCGATCGCGGCCACGATCCACCAGCGTATCGATTCAGGGGCGCCACCGATCCGAATGGCCCCATACACGAACGTCAGGAGGGCAAGGGCCGCCGTCGAGTGCGCGAGCAGGGTCGCAGACGGCAACACCATGTACACGGTGACCGGGAAGAGGAGCGCTGACAGCGCCGCCGCCCGTGCGCCGAATATCCGGCGGGCCACCAGAAATCCCATCACCACCGTGAGGACCGTCACCAAAGAGGGGATCCATCGCTCCGCCCCGACCAGAGCTCCCAGCGCCAGCACCAGCGGATGTCCCGGAAAGTAGATCCCGTACCACTTCCCGTCGTTGATGATGAACTGGTTGTCGAAGAAGGGTCGGATCTCGGCCGGCATCGACGGGAGGTAGAGCCTTCCGCTCGCGAAGACTCGCGCCATGAACACATAGGCGTTCTCATCGTCGGTGATCGCGGTGTCCCGGAGCAGACCGTACCGGACGAGCGTCACCGCCACGAAGGTGGCACCCGCGGACGCCCCCACCATGATGATCGTGGCCCTCCTCGACAGTGCCTCGAGCTGATCGAAGATCCTCGCGAACCCGTCACCGACGCTGAGCGACAAGGCCCACGCGACACACCCCACGGCGGCGCTGCCAAAGAGGAGATAGTGCAGCAGGAACGCGACCTCCGGCAGCCCCCATCCGAACCGCCCGTAGTAGATCTGGTAGTACCCGTTCGCGAGGGCGCTCACATGGATGACGGCAAGGCACAGGGCCGCGACGAGTGCCGCAAGCACGATTCGCCGGGTCCGCGCGGCTACTCGGGCCCCGGAAGGGGAAGGCACGTGGGCGCGCTCCTCCAGCTCGAGCGCCATCACCGGACCTCGCCGGCCACATTGGAGATCGCCGCGCGGCGTGACATCCGGGATAGCCCGATCTCTCGGGACACGCACACGAGATTCGAGCGCAGGAGCGGCAGTCCGGTCTTGATGAGCTCGTTCCGGCGCGATCCGGGAAACAGCGAGAGGAACGACGAAGCATCCAGCAGGTTCAGGTTCTCGACGTCGGCAAAATACGCGAACCCGAGGCGCCGGAGCACCACCCGATACGCCTTGTCCGGTAGCCAGTGAAGCACGGGCAGCCCCGTATGGAGCTCGACGGGGAACCGTTTGTTCGGCGTGGTAAAAAGGACGCATCGGCAGACGCGACAGACCTCGGATACAAGGACCGCCTGCTGCTCGGCGAGCCCGGCGTGCTCGACCACCGCGTTGCAGATCCCGTAGTCGAAATACCCGGTCGGCAGCGGGATCGCGCGCAGATCCGCCTCGAGAAATTTGACCCCCGGAAAGGCTTCCGCAAACCACCCCGCCTCCTCCGCCGCCCGGCCGATGACCGTGAGTTGATCCCGGTGCGGGTAGAGGCTCTCGAAGAAGTAGTGCGCCGGGTGATCCTGGTGTCCCGAGACTCCGAAGTCCGCCACCCGCGCATCGGACCCGGGCGCGAACTCCCGCATGAAACGGGCGAAGATGCGCTTCCGAACCCGGAAGGCCAGATCGTTCTTCATGCGGTCCAGGACGCCCAAGTCGGTGGAGTAGCGGAGGGCCATGGCGTGCTCGGCCTCAGCGCCTATTGCATCCACTTCTGGAAGTCGGTGACGAACTGACGAACCGCTTCGTCGGTCTTCGGATGGCTGACCATCGGGCGGAAGAACTTGGGCGGCACCGTCACGATGTCCGCGCCCGCCTGGAACGATTCGCTGATGTCGGCGATGTGGCGGATGCTACCGACGATGATCTCGCACGGGGTGGCGCGCTCGCGGAAGGTGGCGCGGACCTCCCGAACCACCGAGGCGGCATCGTAGCCGATGTCCCGGATGCGCCCGTAGAACAGGCTCACGTAGTTGGCGCCGGCCGCCGCGGCCATCATGGCCTGCCCGTAGGACATGCAGCACGTGCAGTTCACCCGGATTCCGCGGAGGCGCAGCTCGCGGATCACCGCGAGCTCGTCCCAGCCCACCGGAACCTTCACGTTGAGCTTCGGATAGTGGCCGAAGTGGCGCACGAAATCCTCGGCCTGGGTGATCATCTCCTCCGGCCGGGTGGAGAAGACCTCCACGCTGAGCGGGATGTCGTAGCCGTAGCGTTGCACGAGCTCGATGATCTTGTTGATGTGCTCGCGGAAGTCCGCCTTCTCTTCCTTGGCCAGGATCGACGGGTTCGTGGTGATCCCCGCCGGGAAGCCGCGCTCCAGCGCCTCCTCGATCTCCAGCAGGTTCGCCGAGTCGACGAAGATCTTCATGGTCTCTCCCTCCGGGCTCCCGCTCTCACTCCGTCACCGTCCAGTAGTAGTCGCCGTGGTAGCCGGCCTCCGCGAAGAGGCGGCGCCATCCGTCGGGGTCCGAGTACGTCCGCGCGGTGAGCTGCCAGCGCTCGAACTTCTCCCCGGTGGAGGCGGCCGACCCGCTCCATCTCCCCGAGCGCCCGGATGCACCCGGCCCGATCCAGGTTGTGGATGGTGTTGATCGACACGACCAGGTCGAACGACTTGTCCGCGAACGGCAGCCGATCGGCCGACCCCCGCACGAGACCGGTGCGCACATCCTCCATCGCGCTCGCGAGTGCGTAGCTCGAGATGTCCAGCCCGGTCACGCGCAGTCCGGGCACCACGCGGCGGAGGTCGTGGAGCAGGAAGCCCTTGGCGCAGCCGATGTCCAGGACGCGAGCGCCCGCCTGGAGTCGGTAGTGGTCCCGGATGCGCTCCGCCACCGGCACCCAGCGGCCATCGTAGCGGTAGCCACCGTAGCCCTGGCCGCGCTCGCCGTCGAAGTACTCGCGGGCGAACCGCATGGCCACGTCCCGCTGGGCCGGGACCGCGGCGGCCCGGGCCGCGATGTCGCGCGTGGTTCGCGGGTAGCGGTCGAGCAGATCGACCTCACTCACCCGCGATGGCTCCGAAGGCGCGCAGGGTGGCCCGCAGGCCCTCCCGCATCGTGGTGAACCGGAGATCCGGGAGGGCGCGGCTCAGCCGCGTGTTGTCGAACCGGCGATGCGTGATCGCGCTTTTGCGGGGCAGGCTCGTCACCTCGACGTCGTAGGGCACCAGATCGCGCATCGCCTTCACCACGTCCGCGAACGACCGGCTCTGCCCGGTGGCCACGTTGAACACGCCCGCGGTCCCGCTCCGCAGCAGGCCGACCACGATGGCCGCCACGTCATCGACGTAGACGTGATCGCGCTCCTCCTCACCCGCTCCGAAGATGCGGACCGACCGCTCGCGCGCCAGCGACCGGGCGAAGGCGTTCGGCCCGTAGGAGGCGTGCGGATCGCCGGGCCCGTAGACGCCGGTTACCCGCAGGACGAGGAGCGGGACGGAGGATGCGCGCGCGGCGCAGTCCACCACCCGCTCGGCCGCGTACTTTCCGAGCGCGTAGTACCCGGCCGGGGCTACCGGCGTGTCCTCCGTCACCACGTCGTCGCCGAAGGCGTAGACGGCGTCGGAGCCGAGGTAGACGAGCTGGCGGAGGCGACGGCCCTCCAGGTAGGCGGCCAGATTGGCGGCCATCGCGGTGTTGGCGAGAAAGGTAGCGGGGGTCTGGCCGCGGTCCGGCGTCAGCGCCGAGGCGAGCACGAGCGTCGTCTCCGGACCGAGGACGGGCTCGAGCACGCCGAAGGCCTCGAGCCGCGTGAGGTCGAGGGTGCGCGACGAGTGGGCGATCACCTCGACGCCGTCCCGGGAGAGCCCGGCGTGCACCGCGCGGCCCAGGAAGCCGCTCGCGCCCAGGATCACGACCCGAGCGGGCGCGCTCATCGGGCGAGGCTCTCCCAGCGCATCGGGGCGGCCTGCAGCCGGGGATGGGCGACCAGCATGTGCCACACGACCGCCTGGAAGGCCTCGGCGTGCGCGGTCACCCGCTCGGGGCTCACGGTGGGAATCAGCACGCAGGCGTCGGCCACCGTTGCGGTGAAGCCCCCGTCGCGCCCGACGATCGCGCCGATGCGGGCGCCGACCTCCTTGGCCAGCTCCAGAGCCCGCACGAGATTCATGCTCACCTTGCGCGCCACGTCGCCGCCGCCCACCGAGAACACGAGCAGGCAGTCCCGCGAGGTCAGCCGGCTCGCCTTGAGCCAGTTCGCGAACGAGGTGTCCCATCCGTCGTCGTTGATCCGGGCGGTGAGCTCGGACACGTTGTCGGTGGGGGCGTAGGCCTCGAAGCCCGCGATCTTGCGGAAGTCGTTCACCGCGTGCGAGGCGTTGCCGGCGCTGCCGCCGACACCCAGCACGAACAGCCGGCCGCCGCCGGCTCGGGCCTCGGCCAGGAGATCGACCAGGCGCGTGACCGCGTCGTGATCGATCCGCGCGGCCACCTGGGAGGCTTCGGCTAGGTACTGGGCGACGAAGCTCATTGGGGATCCTTTGCTCGCGCGAGCACCGCGTCGACGGCGGCGGCCAGGTCGGCCACCCGCGCGTCGGCATCGCGACACTCGCTGTAAGGGCGCTCGATGAGCACCGTGTAGCAGCCAACCGCTCGTCCCGCCTCGATGTCCCGCCACCGGTCACCCACCACGAACGAGGCCGGCAGGTCGATCGCCCACTTCCGGGCCGCCGCCTCGAGCATCCCGGGCCGCGGCTTTCGGCAAGCGCAGTCATCGTCGTCCAGGTGTCCGCACACCAGGATGTCGTCCACGCCGACCGCCGCCCGAAGTTGCGCATGCATGCGGTCGAGCACGGACGGGCTCAGCGTCCCGCGCGCGACCTCCGGCTGGTTGGTGAAGACGATCGGCCGCAGACCGGCCGCCTTGAGCCGTGCCACCTGCGCGGGCGCTTCCGAACAGATCCGGAACTCGGCGAGGGTGACCGCGGCGTACGCCCGGCCACCGCGGACCAGGGTCTCCACCAGCACCCCGTCGCGATCGAGGAAGGCGGCCCGGCCGCTCATCGGCGTCCCGGGCGGCCCATGGCCACGTACTCCACGCCCGGAAAATCCGGGCGGGCCGCGTCCATCACCCCGACGCAATCGATGACCACCGGCCGGCGCATGGTCCCGAACCCGGCACCCGGTGGTGTGGCGAACTCGTCCCAGTCGGTGAGGATCAGCAGGCAGTCGGCGCCGACGAGGGCGGCGTCCCGGCTCTCCACCAGGGTGGCCCGCACGTCGACGTCCAGCGCCTTGACGAGCGGGTCGTAGGCACGCACCTCGGCCCGGCCCCGCAGGTCACCGATCACCCGGAGGGCGATCGAGTTCTTGGTGGACTGCGTGTTCTTCTTGTAGGCGAGGCCCCACACCGCGACCACCGCCCGCGCATCCCGATCGAGCCCGCGACCCTGGAGCTGGCGCTGGACCCAGCGGTAGCGACGAGCGTTGTGCGCGAGCAGCGTCTCCACGTAGGCGACGTCGACCCCGTGGCGCTGACCGAGACCGCGCAGCGTCACAAGATCGCGCTCGAGGTTGCCTCCTGCCACTCCCAGGCTTGGGCGGATGTAGGCGGCGGGCCCGATTCGGCGATCCAGCCGCAGCGCGGGCACCATCTCGGACCAGTTCGCCCCCACCGCTTCGCAGAGATCGGAGAGCGTGTTGGCGTAGGTCACGGCCCCGAAGAGGTAGAGGTTGATCGCGGTCTTGGTGAGCTCCGCGCTCTCGTAGCCCATCGGCAGGATCGGGCAGCCGAAGCGGCGGAGCCCCACGTCCAGCGGAGCGGGCAGCGGCCGGGACGGATCGGCGGCGCCCACGATGATCCGCTCCGGGTGTAGAAACCGCTCCACCGCGCTGCCGAAGATGAGCGTCTCGACCCAGTAGTACACGCCGATACCGGTGTCGGGCCGGCGGGCGTCGATCCGCGCGGCGAGGGCGCGCGTGGATCCGGGAGAGACCTGGCTCATCAGCGCCAGGGTGGAGCCGGGCCGGAGGTACGGGATGGCGGCTTCGATCAGATGATCGACGACCGAGACGTCGCTGCCGTTGTCGGCGTCCGTAGGGATATCCCGCGAGACGATGACGAGGTCGCACTCGGCAAGCGCGGCGGGATCGGTCGAGAAGCTCATCCGGTCTCGATGCGCCGCGAACAGCTCCGGGAGCGCGGGCTCATGTACCGGCAGCTCGCCCCGTTGGAGGCACTCGACCGGCCCGCGCTCGAGGTCGACGCCGACCACCCGCGAGCCGAACGAGGCCCAGCCGATGCTCGAGATGATGCCGAGGTGGGACAGGCCCAGGAAGCCGGTCGGGCGGTCGCTCACGAGCCGCCCTCCAGACTGCCGGCCGCCGCGGCGTGAACCGCGCGCGACAGCCACAGGTCGTTCTCGCACGAGGTCACCCCGGTCGCGACCATCGCCTCGAAGTGCCGGATGTCGGCGGCCCAGGTGGGATCCGGCCCGTGCGCCACCTCCCGGGTCTCGTCCGGCACGCCGCTGGGCCGGCGCCGGCGGAGGATCAACAGCTCACTCTTGCCCCACTTGGTGAGGCCGTTCATCTCGAGCGCCCCGTCCTCCCCGAGCGCCTCGATCCGCCACCGGTTCTTCCAGGAGAGGAAGCTGCACTCGATGGTCACGCTCCGGTCGGATGTAGCGAGCAGGCAGTGGTCGAAGCCCTTGAGCTCATAGCCGCGGCGCTCCCACACGCGAAACTCAGAGCCGAAGCGACCGAAGACGAAGCCGGTGAGATCGATCAGGTGGGAGGCCATGTCCTCCAGGATTCCGAGCCGGCTGTCCCGCCAGGTGCCCGCGATGTTTCCGGCGGTTCCGTTGCCGTAGAACATCCGGACCCGGTAGAGGCGTCCGATGGTGCCTCCCTCCAGGTGCCGCTTGAGCGCCAGAACGTTGGGCTCGAACCGGAAGTTGTAGGACGTGTACCAGATCGCCCGGGAGGCCTGGCTCACCCGGCTCAGGTGCGCAGCCGCCTCCGGATCGAGAATCAGCGGCTTCTCGACCAGGACGTGCTTGCCCCGCGACAGGAAGAATTCCATCAGGCGAAGCTTCACGTCGTTGGGCACGGCCAGGATCGCCGCATCGTAGCGGTCGTCCGGGCACTGCTCGGGCTGCCGGAAGTCGGCCACCGGGTTGAACGGGTCCACGGTGGCCACGCAGCGGTCCCCCAGGACGGCGCGGCGCTTGCCCCCGATGTTGCCGAGGCCGACCAGCAGATATCTCATTCGAAGTGGGCCCGCTTCTCGATCCGGTGGAGCTTCTCTTCCACCTCTTCCGGGGTGATCTGGCGGTTGCCCTGATGCTCACAGGCGAGCGCGGCCGCCACCGAGCCCAGGACGGAGGCGATGACGATGTCTCGGGTGGCGGCCAGCGAGAGGGCAGCGTAGCTCAGGAGCGCGTCGCCCGCGCCCACCGGGTCCTGAAGGGTGTCGACCAGGCTGTCCACCGTGAAGAACTCGCGCGGGTTGTGGCCGGGGGTTCGATAGCCGAGGACACCCCGCTCGCCGAGCTTCAAGATCAGATGCTTGCAGCGGGCCAGCCGGAAGAGCTGCAGCGCGAGCGGCCGCATGACCGAATCCTGATCGCCCAGGGCGAACCGCGCCTCCCGTTCGTTCGGAGTCAGGAGATCGAAATCGCTGAACTCCAGGATATTGCCCCACCGGTTCGAGACCTGGCTATCCGCCACCTTGATCGCGCCGGCCGGCACCCGCTCACGAAGTATCCGGATGCTCTTCGGCCGGAAGATCCCGTGGCGGAAATCGCTGAAGATCACCACGTCGGCCCCGCTGGCCCCCATCGAGTCGCTGAGGAAGCGTAGAGCCTTCTCGGACACCGCGCGGTTGTCGACCCGATCGACCTGCAGCATCTTGTAGCCGTCCGCGATGAACCGCTCCTTCTGGGTGGTCGGCCGGGTGCGATCGATGAAGGCGTGCACCACGATCCCGGCCTCCTCCAGATCCTTCAGCACGAAGTCCTTCGCCGCGTCGTTGCCGAGGACGGTCGAGAAGGAGACCTCCGCGCCGGCCGCCTTCACGTGCTTGGCCACCACCGCCGCGCCGCCCGAGAAGATCTCGGTCCGTTCGTGCTTGACGCTGAAGGTCGGCGATTTCGCGGTGGCGCCGAGGAGGGAGCAGGTGCTGTAGTGATCCACGATCGTGTCGCCCACCACGTGCACGCGCAGGCCGCGCATCCGGCGGAGCGCCTCGCGAAGCTGATCGAACCCGAAGCCCTCCGACTCCATCAGGGCCAGCAGCTTCTCGACTCCGAGCTTCGGCGGGAACGCCTCGATCAGGCGGGACGAGGAGTACACGACGTCGCCGGGCGTGAACACGATCTCTCCGCCGTAACTCTCGAGGGTGTCGATCTCCTCCTGCGTCCTCGCGGGAACGCCTTCTGAGAAGTACTCGTAGCCCTTGGCGAAGTAGTCCGGCTGCAGGTACTTGATGTGCTCGATCGGCGTGGGATTGGGATCGACGATGACGTAGTCGACCACCTCGAGCGCCGCGAGGTTGGAGGCCCTCAGCTCCTGGGGCACGTACGGTCGGAAGGCCGCCTTGGTGGCGTGCACGTCGGCGGTGAGGCTCGCGATCAGCACGTCCGCCTTCTCCTTTGCGTACATCAGGTGCCGGAGATGCCCGGGATGGACGATGTCGAACATCCCGTGGCACATGATGACGGTCTTGGCGCGGGGGCGCGGGCCGATAGCGGCGGCCAGCTCCTCGAGGGTCTTCACCTTCTGCCGGTAGTCGGGCTTCATCGCGCCAGGTGCTCGAACCACGTGCGGGTGGCCGCTTCGATCTTCTCGGGCGTCCACAGCGGCGCCGCCCGCCACTCCTCGATCTGTCCCAGCATCGCGACGACCCCCTGGGGAAACGAGATCTCGGGCTTCCAGCCAAGCACACGCTGGATCTTGCCGATATCCGCCCACGTGCAGTCCGGCTCGCCGGGACGCTTGGGCACGTGCACGACCTCTCCACCCATCAGCTCCACGAGACGATTGACCGTCTGGGGATTGCCGGATCCGAGGTTGAAGACCTCGCCCGCCTGACTCGACTCGGCGGCCATCAGGTAGGCTCGCGCCACATCGGTGACGTAGACGAAGTCTCTTCGCTGGCTGCCGTCGCCGACCACCGTGTACGGCTTGCCGTGGAGCTTCTGGGCCAGGAAGACCCCGAACACCGCGCCGTAGGCCCCGGTGGTACGCACGCGCGGCCCGTACACGTTGAACATGCGAATCGAGATCACGGGCAGCCGGTAGACCTGCGCCCAGTGCAGCGCCGCGCTCTCCCCCAGGTACTTGCTGAGGGCATACGGGTACTCCGGGCGGATCAGGGCCCCCTCCGTGGTGGGCAGTTCGGTGGCCAGCCCGTAGCACGACGACGAGGCCGCGTAGACGAACTTGCGCACGCCCGCGTGACGAGAGGCCTCGAGGACCGCGAGGGTGCCGTCCACGTTGGCCCGCATGTACTGAAGCGGCCGTTCGATCGACGGCACGATGTCCCCGATGCCCCCGAAGTGGAACACGTAGTCGACGTCCTTGAACAGCCGCGAATCCCGCGCCACCGTGCACATGTCGGTCTCGTAGAACTCGACGCGCAGCTCCCGCCGATGCTGCGCGAGGTTCTCGGCGCGGCCGGTCACGAGATTGTCGATCACCACCACCGAGTAGCCGTGGGCGACCAGTAGATCGACCATGTGGCTGCCGATGAACCCCGCCCCTCCGGTGACGACGGCGCGCGGCATCGCTCAGGCGAGCCCCGAGGCCTGGATCGTCTTGACGTTGTAGTACCGGATGTCGTTGAGAGGATCCGGGATGCGCCCCGTCCGGAAGGCGCCACACAGATCCACCACCGCGTCCTCGATGGTCCGCTGGGGCGACCAGCCGAGCTCCCGCTTGATCTTCTCGGACGACACGTGGTACGAGCGCGTATCGTTGCTCGGCACCGTCTCCACCGTGATGGGGCCGAGCTGCGGCATCTCGCGGCTCACGATGCCCCGCACCAGCTCGCCGAGCTGGGCCACCGTGTGATTCTGGTAGGCCGCGTTGAACGTCTTCCCCGCGATCATGTCCGCCGGCATGTCGAGCAGCTCGACGTAGAGATCGCTGATGTCCTCGATGTGGATGTTCGGACGCTTCTGGGCGCCGCCGAAGATGGTGATGCGTCGCTGGTTGACCGCGAGGCTGGTGAGGATGTTCACGGTCAGGTCCAGCCGCTGGCGGGGCGAATAGCCGCAGACGGTGGCGGGGCGGATGATCACGGTGGTGAAGTCCGGGGCCTGGTAGCGCAGCAGGATGGGCTCGCACATGCCCTTGTACTTGTTGTAGTCAGTCAGGGGGACGAGCGGGTGGTCCTCGGTAACGTCCGGCGCGTCGCTGACCCCGTACACGCTCGACGTCGAGGCGTAGATGAACCGGCGCACGCCCGCCCGGCGCGAGATGCTGACGAGGGGCTCGAAGCAATCGTAGTTGATCGAGCGGCTCAGTCCCGGATTCAGCTCGAAGCTCGGATCGTTCGAGATGCAGGCGAGATGGATGACCGCCTCCGCGCCCACCGCGGCCTTCCCAACCGCGTCCTGGTCCCGGATGTCCGCCTTCACGAGCTCGAGGGAGGGGTCACGCGGAAGCACGTCGATGCCGAACAGGAAGAGATCGATCACTCGGACCCGGTAGCCCTTGGCCAGCAGCTTCGGGACGAGCACCCCCCCCACGTATCCCCCGCCGCCGGTCACGAGCACGGTCGGTCGCTTCGTCGCCATCTCAGGTCCTCCGCGCCACGAGCTCGCGCCGGACGTGGATGGCCCACCACGTCTGTCCTATAGCGCGCAGCGCCTTCAAGATGTTCTTGATCGACACGGCCTTCGATCGGCCGTGGGTACGGTCCACGTGGGTCAGCCCGACCTCGACGTAGGTGTACCCGGCGTGGAGCGCGTGGATGAGCATCTGGGTCAGGAAGTAGAAGCCGCCCGCCGTCTTAGGCAGTACCCGCGCGAGCCCCACCGGATAGATGCAGGGCCCCTGGTAGTAGTGCATGCGCTGAAAGAAGAGGACGTTGACGAGCGCGGTCGACGCCCACGTCAGGACGCGACGGTGCAGCTGGCGCGCCCGCGGGTTCTGGTGATAGGGCGCGACGAGATCCGCCCGTCCGACCGCCCCGAGGATGTCGCGAACGGATTCTCGAGCGATCTCCCCATCGGCGGCCAGAAAGCTGAAGTAGTCGAGCTTCGCCTCGTCCAGCGCCCGCTCGTAGGCCGCCGCGATTCCCATGTTCCGGGGCTGGTGGATGGCGCGGATGCGCGGGTTCTCTCGGGCGAGGCGCTCGGCGAGCTCGCCCGTCCCGTCGGTGCTGCTGTCGTTGACGATCAAGATCTCGTATTCCGTGAGCACGAGGCCAGCCGCCCACACGATATCCGCCACCGACCGCTCGAGGTTGTCCACCTCGTTGTAGGCGGGGAGGAACACGCTGACCCGCCGCGCGGCGTCCATCTCAGTAGGGCCCCACGAATGTCGCCTGCACGTCGCTGACGCCGGCCCCCAGGGGGACACCCGCCTTCAGCACGTCGAGGCAGGCTTGGGCGATGGTGAGCGGATTCGGATGGAACGCGTCCTCGAGCGGCTTGGCGACCGGCGCCGGGCAGTCAGGAGGCGTAACCCGTCGAACCGGCGCCTTCAGGTGCTGCCAGCCCTTCTCGGCCGCGATCGCCGCCACCTCCGCGGAGACCCCGCAGAGGGCCCAGCTCGTGTCGGCCACCACCAGGCGTCCCGTCTTCCGAAGCGAGCGCAGGATGATGTCCTCGTCGAGTGGGCGGACGCTGCGCAGATCGATGACCTCCGCGCTGACGCCGTGCTCGACCAGGATCTCGGCGGCCCGAGCGGCTTCATAGGCCATCAGCGAAACGCCGACGATGGTGATGTCGGTGCCCGGCCGCACGATCTTGCCCCTCCCGAACGGCACCGCCTCGAGTCCCTCCGGCACGTCGCCTTCCAGGTCGTAGAGGGCTCGATTCTCGAGCAGCACGACCGGGCCGCTTCCCTGGAGGGCGCTGACCAGCAGACCTTTGGCGTCGGCGGGGGAGGCGGGGAGGCCGACGTAGAGGCCCGGGAAATGGGCGAACACCGATTGGAGGCTCTGGGAGTGCGTCGCCCCCTGCCCCCACCCCCGCCCCACGATGCCACGGAAGACCACCGGCACGCCGCCCCGGCCGCCGAACATGTACCGCCACTTCGCGGCAAGATTGAAGAGCTGGTCCATGCACAGGAACATGAAGTCGTTGCGCGGATGCACGATCAGCGGCCGCTTGCCGACCGCGGCCGCGCCGATCGCGATCCCGGTCATCGCGTTCTCGCCGTTCGGGATGTCGAAGACGCGCGCGGGGCCGAAACGTCGGAAGGCCTCCGCGGTGGTGCCGAAGATCCCCTTGAAGTCGTCGACCCCGATGCCCGCGACGAAGATGTTGGGATCCGCCTCCATGCACTGCACGGTGGCTTCGCTGATGGCCTGCCCGTAGGTGAGTCGCCGCATCGTCGTCCTCAGTAGGTCCCGAGCGTGAGGTCTTCGACCGCCGGGAACGTCCCACCCTCACTCAGGAGACGCTCCGACGCGCGCCGGATCGGGCAGCGGGCGATCCACGCATCGACCTCGGCCTTCGTCCGGTATCCCTTGTCGTAATCCCACTGCGGGCCCACGTGCTCCCGCCACCGGTAGGTGGTGCACTCGAGGAAGAACGGGCCCGAGCCGCCCCGAGCGTGGGCCACCGCCTCGCGGGCCGCGGCGTGGACCGCGAACACGTCGTTGCCGTCCACCAGGCGGGACGGCATCCCGTAGGAGGCGGCCCGCGCGTGGATCGACACCGAGGCGGGCTGGCGCACCTCGAGCCGGGTGTGGGTCGAGAACCCGTTGTTCTCGCACACGAAGAGCACCGGGGCGTGCCGCATCACCGCGAAGTTGAGCGTCTCGTGGAAGATGCCCTCCTCGACGGTGCCGTCCCCGAAGAAGGTGACCGCCACCCGGCCGCGGCCGTCCATCGTGAACGCGAGCGCGGTACCCACCGCCACCGCCATCGTCTGGCCGAGAATCGCGGAAGATGCGATCACGCCGGCCTCGGGATCGTTGAGGTGGACGGACCCGCCGCGGCCCCGTGCGCAGCCGGTCTCACGGCCGTAGAGCTCGGCCACCATGCCGTGCAGGTCTCCCCCCTTGGCGAGGTAGTGCGCGTGGCAACGATGACCGCTGTACACGACATCGTCGCGCCGGAGCGCGCCGCACACCCCGACCGCGACCGCCTCCTGCCCGATCGAGAAGTGTGTCGGCGTCCGCATTTCTCCCGACGGATACAGCTCCGCGAGCGTCTCCTCGACGCGGCGGATCCGGACCATGTCGTGCAGCAAGCGCTCCCGGTAATCTGTCGTCATCGTCCTCGCCTATGTGAAGACTCGGCCGTGCCCTGGCCGGCTAACGAGCAGCGTCTCGCCGACGACGCCCTTGGTCACCCGACGACTGCGACCGACGGATCCACGTCGCACCCATCCGTCTCGGGCAGAGACAAAAACCGCCTTATAAATCAATGGTTTGTTTTTCTTCCTGATCCTTCGGTCCCGCCGGACGCTGACGGCTTGATCGTCGTTGAGCACGCATAACTTGCATCGGCCATGCCAAGGAGACGGCCGCGAATGGCCCGCTCAGTTTCGATGGCAGCGCCTCAAACGCCCCGGGCGCGCGCGGGCTTGCTAAAATGAGCCGCCATGTCACCCGGAGCGGAGAAGCCGCTCGTCGGCATCATCATGGGCTCGAAGTCCGATTGGGAAACGATGACGAACGCGGCCAAGGCACTCGACGCGCTCGGCATCCCCTACGAGGTCAAGGTGATGTCGGCCCACCGCACGCCGACGCCTCGAGGTCATCATCGCGGGGGCCGGCGGGGCCGCGCACCTGGCCGGGGTGACCGCCGCGCGGACCCTGCTACCGGTCCTCGGGGTGCCGATCCAATCCAAGGCGCTCAACGGGATGGACTCGCTGCTGTCCACCGTCCAGATGCCGGCGGGCATCCCGGTCGGCACGCTGGCCATCGGCAACGCGGGGGCCACCAACGCCGGGCTCCTCGCCGGCGCCATCCTGGCCAACAAGCATCCCCACATCCGCGCCGCGCTCCGGAAGTACCGTGACGCGCAGACGGAGGCTCTGCTGGGCCAGACCGATCCGCGCACGTAACGTGACCACGCACGGAGGCATGCCATGACGACCATGAGCCCGTTCCGCACCCAGCTCGAGCACGCGGTCAACGCCCGGCACAGCCGGATGAATCCGTTCACGGAGAAGTGGGTCAACGGCGAGCTGACCCGCGCCCAGCTCGGTCAGTGGGTGTGCCAGCACTACCAGTACGTCTCGCAGTTCGCGCGCTGGTGCGCGCTGGTCTACGGGGGCTGCCCCGATCCGGACGCCCGCGACTTCCTGCTCGAGAACATCATCGAGGAGGAGTCCGGCACCAAGCACGTGGATCTCCTCATTCGGTTCGGCGAGGCTTGCGGCGTCAGCCGCGGCGAGATCGAGAACACGCGGCAGCTCCCGAGCACCCGCGGCCTGACCGCTTGGTGCTACGAAACGGCGCGCCAGCCCTTCCACGTGGCGGCGGCTGGGCTGCTGGTGGGGCTCGAGTCGCAGGTGCCGGGTATCTACAAGCGCAATCTGCCGCC
>WNFE01000726.1_pt1 | contig 23349 bp, 12 predicted proteins | sample 5400451 | NCBI WGS metagenome assembly WNFE01 (sample SAMN13153344, study PRJNA577476) | soil metagenome | isolation source: 200 cm saprolite under Douglas fir tree site 2 hole 2 | place: USA:California | collected 2015-04-18
ACACATATTTGCCATTGGCCGTGGCCAGCAGCCCGATGTTTCCGTTTTCCGCATCAACCTCGGTAAATGTTTGCCACGGACCGAGTGCAGGCTGGTCGGCAATCAGACTGCTGGCGCCGGCATTCTCGGCGGTCACATAGTCGTTGTTGTCGAGGGAGCGCAGTGCGATGTTTCCGTTGCCGGCGTCCACCACCTGGAAAGATTCCTGCTGGGTGGTGCAGTTGGCAATCAAGGGAGCGGAGAAGCCGCAAACGAATTCGCCGTTGACGACTGCCTTGAGGGCAACAACTGCGCCTGGGACCAACCGTTGGGCGCCGCCCGGATTGGTCGGACGCGCCACGCTCAAGGGCATCAAACCTTTAAACATTCTGTCTGCTGCGCCGGTGAGTCTTATATAGTAGTCCGAGGTGCAATGGGTGCCGTCCTCGTCCAAACTTACGTAGCCCCCGCCGACCGGAACCATCGCCTGTGTTTCTGCCGTTTTCATAATTTGGTTTCCTTCACCGTATTCGTCATACATGGAGATGTAAATGCCTTGGGTGCCCAGGCGGACGGCATTGTAAAACATCGTCCACATGAGATTTCCATGAGACCGTTGGTGCAAGCGCAAATCTCCCGGCAACACAACCGGCTGGTAGTCAATGCCGTGGGCATTGCAATATGCCTGATCAGGCACCATAAACGTGTTGAAAATATTGTTCGCGTCGCTTATGTTGCCAACGGCTCCTATCAGCCACGGTGAAAGCATGTTCGCCGCGTTATATACGGGAAGCTTGGTGGCATCGGCGGTGCGCCAGTCGCGCGGAACGCCGAGAATCACATAAACACCTTGACCCTTGAACCAATTAACTATATCGAGAAGTTCGGAGACCGGGCGGGTGCTGGTGGCCATCCAGATGCATACCACCGGCTTGCCGTTCTGGCGCGCATACATGGGAGATGCCGTATGAGTGCTCATCTTGTTAATCCAGTCGGTCTTGAGGTCTGTGTCCATGGTTTGCCAGCCCGTGATGTCGTACATGATGTAAAACTTGCGGCCGAAAGTTTCCGCCGCCGTTCTGACCCTTGCAGCCATTCCATCGCGGTTTGCTTCGCCCGCGGGATTAAATCGCTGCAAAGCTATGGTGTCAATTCCGTTCTGTTGCATCCATGAAACCTGAGCGTTGACGGTTTGTTGATCATAAGAGGAAAACACGGTTGCCGGCTGGCCGTTGCCAAGGTTGGCAAAGCCAGTTTGGTAGGTTCTGGTGTAATCCCGCACATCCGGCCAGGAGTCGCTTTCACCGTTATTGGAAGGCGAGAAAATCTGGCCCCAATTCTGGCTCCAATGCCACCAATTATTTTGTGGCGATCCATCGCCGGCGGCCCCAAACCAGCCTTGATAGCCAACGCTGACCTTGCCGACAACGTCACCCGGAGCACTGGCCGCCAGCGCCGGTTCGCCGGCATAGAAGGCCATGCCAACGAAAGTTAGAACCCATAGTTTTTGAATGAAACGAAGAGTGGAATTCAACATGATTTTCAGGCTCCTTATGTGTTAGCGTCGTCGGTTTATCCGAGCGCCCTGCTTCCGGGCTGATATGAAATTGCCCCAGACTGCCGGGTACCCGTATGTGCTGAGATGCACTTGCGCGTGATCCTCAAAATGGGACATCGTAATGATTCACTTTTCGGTAATCAAGTTTCATGCGGTTAAATCTACCGATTAAACAGTTGGGTTAACAGGCACGACTTAATTCTTCAAGTTCCGGAGACAAACAAATGAATCATCTGGTTATCGCAAAGGTTTGTAGACGAGGGATTCGGCTTTGCGTTTTCTCAGGCATGAGCCTAGTTCCTTCAAGATAAAGAAGGGCTTACGCCCAGCTGTCGCAACTTCCTATCACATTTTCATCACAGTTCACCTGAAATCCGCCGCGGACCAAAGAAAGGAGTTGTATGGCAGTACGTAGGCAAACCATTGAAAAACAAAATGGCGGAAGCGTGTGCGAGTCGAACGCACCAGAGCCAGCAGAGCTAACTCTCACCGGTTTTGAAGACCGGAAGGGTCACCGGACCCCATGCGCTTCCTTTTAGCATTCAGCACTCAGCCAGTGCAACAAGCACCCGGCATTCAGCATGAGCGATAGAACAATCTGATATCTTAAATGGTTTTTCTTTGATTAGGACAACAAGGAAGAATCCCCGCGAATCTGCTGTGTGATTCGCGGGCTGAGTGCTGAATGCTGACTACTTCTTTACGTCGGCCAGTTTTTTCTTGCTGAAATACCAGTCTTTGACCTCGTAGCCGTTGCTGGAGTTCACGCGCGTGGCGGCATCGGCCTGGGTGAGGGGTGCGGGCACGATCACCGGCTCGCCCGGCTTCCAGTTCGCGGGAGTAGCGCAGGCGTTGGCTTCGGCGGTTTGCAGGGCGTCGAACACGCGCAGGATCTCCTCGATGTTGCGTCCCAGGGAGAGCGGATAATACAGCAGCGCCCGCACATTGCTCTTGGGATCAATGAAAAAGACGGCGCGCACGGCGGCGGTGTCGCTCACGGCTTCATGCACCATGCCATAAGCGCGCGCGACTTTCTGGTCCAGGTCGGCGATGAGCGGGAACTTCACCTGCACGTTGAAATTCTGCTCGATGTTGCGCGCCCAGGCGATGTGCGAATAGATGCTGTCAATGGAAACTCCGATCAACTGGACGTTGCGCTTCTCGAACTCATCGAAGCGGCGGGAGAACTCCACGAACTCGGTGGTGCACACGGGGGTGAAGTCGGCCGGGTGCGAGAACAACAGGACCCACTTTCCCTTGGAGGTGTAATCGCTCAGCTTGATGACGCCGTGGGTTGATTTGGCCTCGAATTCCGGCGCCGGCTCATTGATGCGCGGCAAGCGGACTGGGGTTTGAACGTCGGTACTCATTTTTTATTCTCCTAATCTTTGGCTTGAAATCTTTAGCTTGAAGTGTCCGGAAGCGGGCTGGGTACAAAATAAAAACCCACCCGTTTTTGGCTTCCGGGTGGGTCAGAAAACTTTAAAATCGCGTTTACCCACACATCGGCTGCCGGTCACAACAACAGCAACAGCAGCAGCACATGTGGGTCATGTTATCTCCGTCCCAAGTAACTAGGATACAGCGATAGTACGGTTGGATACAAGTCGGGGGAAGCAGCTCTTGGCTCTTGGCTTTTAGCTCTTGCGCCTTGCGCTTCAACGCCAGCACGGACTCTGATGGATACACTGGTTGAAGATTTTTTGAATTCTCGACGGCTATGCTGCAATCTAAGTATGTTTATTATCGAGAGGGTACTCATCATGCGCACACTGCCGTTTGTTACGCTGGATGTCTTCACACAAAGGCCGCTTGAGGGAAACCAGCTTGCCGTCTTCCCTGACGCAGGAGGCCTGAGCGACGCCGAAATGCAGGCCCTGGCGCGTGAGACCAACCTTTCGGAAACCACCTTTATCATTCCGCGCGATGCGGCGACAGAGCAGGAGCGCGGCGTGAAAGTCCGCATCTTTACCGTGGCGGAGGAGCTGGAGTTTGCCGGACATCCCACCCTGGGAACGGCCGCCTTTATTCACAGACAGCGGCACACCAACGAGGTCGTTCTGGATTTGCGCGTGGGGAAAGTTCCCGTACGTTTCACCGATCACGATGGCGGAGTTTTTGGCGAGATGACGCAACGCGACCCGGTTTTTGGGAGCATCCATTCTAAAGAGACGCTGGCACGCGAGGTGCTGCAATGCGAAACCAGCTATTTTGACCCGGAGCTGCCGGTTCAAACCGTTTCTACCGGTCTGGTGTTTGCTATTGTGCCCGTGGCATCCGTGGAAAAACTTGCGTCTCTTCGCTTTGATTACAAACATGCAGCCGCCTATGTGGAAAAAACCGATGCTAAGTTTCTCTACTTCATTGCCCGCAATCCTGAATCCAAGGCCGAGAATTCCCACATTAAGCACTTCCGGGCACGCATGATTTTTTATAACGGAGAAGATCCCGCCACGGGTTCCGCGGCCGGGTGCGCAACCGCGTGGATGGCGCAGCATGGAGTGATTGGCTCCGATGAAGCCGCTTTGATCGAACAAGGAGTGGAAATCAAGCGTCCCAGCCAGATTTACATTCGCGCCAGCAAGACCAGCGAAGCCGTGCGCAACGTCAGAGTCGGAGGATATTCGGTCGAGGTCATGCGCGGACAGATAGCCTTATGAATACGGACAGCATCACGCATGGTGCAACAGTAACGAAAGTGTAAATTTATCTTTGCGCAGACTTTTTTGGCGGCGCTATCACCGACAGGCAATCGCCAACACCATGCGTTGTATCCAGTAGAATTGCGCCTGCCAGCAGCTTCACAGCATCCTGGAATTTGCAATGCAGAAATTTTTTTTACTCTTGGGTTACTTTACAGGAGGGCGGCTTCCCCGTAGGATGCTTTCACATTACTTGTTGTATTCGCAAAATGTCGTCCAGCCAATTGAATAGATAAAAAAGCATAGCTTGATTCCGCTCCAGTTCCAGCTCTGGCAGCGGCGATTCAGGCTGTGACGGGGTTTCCATGAAAGCAAAAAAAACGATCCTCTGTGTTGATGATAACGAGCAACTTCTTTCTGTCCGCAAGGTAATTCTTGAAACCCGCGGCTATCGCGTGCTCGCCTGTACGAATGGAAGAAAAGCGCTGGAAGTTTTTAAGCAAGGCGGTGTAGACCTCATCCTAAGCGATCTGGCCATGCCTGAGTTTGATGGTGTAGAGCTGATTGACTCCATCAAAAACCTCGCGCCTGAAACTCCGGCGATTCTTTTTTCCGGCAAGGTGAAAATCTACGAGCGTGAAACCCGTGCAGATGTCTTTTTGCCCAAGGGAATGTACGGACCGGCGGAGCTGCTGGAGCATATCCGGCTGCTGCTGGTACGCAAACGCGGGCCAAAGAGAACTATTGCCCGGGTCGCGCTCTCTTCTGAAATCAAAGCAACAGGTTCCTATCCGGTAGCTTCGTAGAGACGTAACTTCTTTTATCTGAGGGTTCCGCTGCAAAAATAAGGCCGCGGAACCCTTGATTTTTGGCCCGCAACCCTCGTGGTTCCTCTCGGTCTCGTGTATGATCGAGTGTTTGCATGCCTCCGATTATCCAAGCTGAAAATGTGGCCAAAATCTATCGTGTGGGGAAGGTAGATGTTCCCGCCCTGCGCGGGGTCTCGCTGGAAATACAGACCGGCGAGTTCGTCAGCATTGTAGGACCTTCGGGAAGCGGTAAATCCACGCTGTTCTACATCTTAGGCGGATTGACCGGTCCGACCAGCGGAAGGGTGCTGATTGAAGGAGCGGATTTTTCACGGATTTCCGATGCCGAACGCACCCGGCTTCGCCGCCGGCGGATCGGGTTTGTCTTTCAAAAATTCAATCTTCTGCCCACGCTGAGCGCACGCAACAACATCGCCATTGCCAGCGACATCGCGGGGACCAATCACGGTGTTGACAGCGAGTACGCCAAGAAGATCACGCAGATGCTGGGTATCGCGGAACGGCTCGACCACAGGCCCGCAGAGATGTCAGGGGGCGAGCAGCAGCGTGTGGCCCTGGCGCGCGCTCTCATTAACCATCCGGCAATTGTCCTGGCGGATGAGCCCACCGGCAACCTGGATTCCAAGAATTCAGAGATCGTGCTGAAGATGCTGCGGCAATCCAATCAGGAGCTGGGACAGACCGTGCTGATGATTACCCATAACCCGGAAGCCGCACGCATCGGCGACCGTATTGTACATATGCGCGATGGGCAGATCATCAGCTGCTAGCTCCTAGCTTCTAGCTGTTTTTGGGCGTAGAAGCCGCTTACAGTATCGAGCCCAAAAACAGCTAAGAACTAGTGGCTAGGAGCTTGGAGGGGCTGCAAATCTGTTTAGCTCCCAGGCAGTACATTGACCCTGATTTTACGGCTTAGTTATAATCAAAGATTGCTGAGCGGGAGTAACTCAGTGGTAGAGTGCGACCTTGCCAAGGTCGAAGTCGCGGGTTCAAATCCCGTCTCCCGCTCCAAATTCTCATGCACCTGCCCTCGCTCGCGGCGAGGGTTTTATTGTTTGAATGGCGCGGTACCCAAGTGGTAAGGGAGAGGTCTGCAAAACCTTTATGCGTCGGTTCGATTCCGACCCGCGCCTCCACTTCAATCCCCCATAAAATCGTAGAAATCCCCAAGGCTCTAATGCGTTAAGTACAGTAGCAATGGTTGGGAGAATCGTAACACCGTGCTGTACACAGATTCACCGTGAAGCTGTCCCCATCCTACGGAGCCGGCGGGTGCTGCGCGATTGCGAAACCCGTGGATTCGCGCTACCCTTTCGACCATGCGACGCATAACAATGCCGCTTTTGTTGATCGTCATTCTCGGGTGGTCGGCGGGAACGGCGACAGGCAGATCAAAGCGCAGAATTCCTTGTAAGACCCCCACGAACACGTCCTCTTGCTACTGGACCCATGGTCGTCTGAGTTTTTACAACGGCACGCCAGCTTTTCGACTGTGGAAAATCGGCACTCATCGCCTTCTAGGCATTTACAGCGGGCCATCGGTTGACCGATATAGCTTGGACAACGAGAATCCCGAGCTTCCCTCGAATGTTGAGCGGAGATTCGAGCCGTACAGCCAAATCTTTGCTGACTTTGAGGTGTGCCCCTTGGAGCCAGAGACACCGGGGGCTATGCAAGCAGCTTGCATTGAGTCCGCTAAGAACATAGTCGTCGAGCAATAGACTGCAGCAAACGCGTACCGCAGATGTTGGCAACGAATGTTCAGTAGCGCTTGGTTCTGCGCTCGCGTTTGTGATCGTAGTTCTGGTGATACTCGACAGTATTGAACAGCGCGAGAATTCTTTGCTGTTTGAGGCGTCTGACGTATTCGTGCAGCGCGGCGGTAATGGTTTCCTTCTTGGTGCGATGATGTCCTAGCTTCCGCGCCTCTTCAATCAAACGGTCGTCAATGCCGAGATTGGTGGGCACTGGAAGTTCCTTAATTGAGGGATTGACCTACCAAGCACCCTACTGCAGGTGAGTTCTGCCCATCAGATACTCATCCACGGCTTTGGCGGCATTGCGGCCTTCTGCAATTGCCCATACGACCAGTGACTGGCCACGGCGCATGTCACCTGCGGCGAAGATGCCAGGCACTGAACTCATGTAGTTCGCCTTTGTGGCTACATTGCCGCGAGAATCCAACTCCAGGCCAAATTGTTCGATCATCCCGTGCTTTACCGGGCCGGTGAAGCCCATCGCCAGCAGGACGAGCTCGGCATCCAGGGTGAAATCGGTGCCCGCCATGGCTTCAAACTTGGGCGGAGCACCCACGCGCACGGCGTGCAGCTTCTTCACTGCGCCGTTTTCACCGGTGAAGCTTGAGGTCGCGACGGCCCAATCCCGCAGGCCGCCTTCTTCGTGCGAGCTTTCATTACGCAGTTGCAGCGGCCACAACGGCCAGGGTGTGCTGGAAGCGCGATCCAGGGGCGGCATAGGCATGATCTCGAACTGCGTGACTGACTTTGCCTTTTGCCGGTGGCTGGTGCCGAGGCAGTCAGCACCGGTGTCACCGCCGCCGATGATCACGACATGCTTGCCGGTGGCCAGGATTTGGCCCGGGACATCGTCGCCTGCGTTCCGCTTGTTCTGCTGCGGCAAGAACTCCATGGCAAAGTGGATCCCTTTAAGATCACGGCCGGGCACTTTCAGGTCCCGGGGATTCTCTGCGCCGCCCGCCAGCAGGATTGCGTCAAATTCCTTGCTGAGGTCCGATGCGGGAATATCGCCGCCTATGTGGGCTTTGGTTTGGAAGCGCACGCCTTCTTCGGCCATCTGTTCCAGCCTGCGGTCGAGGACACTCTTTTCCATCTTGAAATCAGGAATGCCATAGCGCAGCAGGCCGCCGATGCGGTCCGCTTTTTCAAAGACCGTGACCCAGTGACCGGCGCGATTCAATTGCTGGGCGGCGGCAAGACCGGCGGGGCCTGAGCCAACGATGGCGACCCGTTTTTCGGTGCGGCTCTCGGGCGGTTCGGGTTTGATCCATCCTTCGTTCCAGGCGCGGTCTACGATGGTCTTTTCGATCACCTTGATCGTTACCGGCGGCTCGTTGATGCCGAGCACGCACGCAGCCTCGCAGGGCGCGGGACAGATGCGTCCGGTGAATTCCGGGAAATTATTTGTGGAGTGCAACACGCGAATGGCTTCCTGCCAACTGTCGCGATAAGCGAGATCATTCCAGTCAGGAATGATGTTGTTCACCGGACAGCCGGTATGGCAAAAGGGAATGCCGCAATCCATGCAGCGCGCCGCTTGGGCGCGCACTTTTTCGTCAGAGAACGGTTGGTAGACTTCAAAGTAGTCGTTGACGCGCTCTTCGACGGCGCGGCGCACCGGAACTTCTCGGGTGTATTCCTTAAAACCTGTGACTTTACCCACCGCTCACCTGCCCCCTCACCGGCTGCGCAATCTCGGCTTTCTTGGCCTCGGCCACGATCAGGCCTGCTGGCACTCGCGGTATTCCGAGCACACGTTTGTATTCGTGCGGAAATACCTGGACGAATTTTGGAAGCATGTCGTCCCAGTGGTCGAGGATCCACCTCGCCTGTGGGCTGCCGGTATATTCGCTGTGGCGTGTGATCAACTGGTAGAGCATTTCGATGTCTTTTTGCTCGGTGACCGGCGCGAGATCCACCTCGGCCCGGTTGCAACGGACGGCGGCGAAGTCCGCGTCCTTGTCGAGGACGTAGGCAATTCCACCGGTCATGCCGGCCGCGAAGTTGCGGCCAGCCTTTCCGAGGACAACCACCAACCCATTCGTCATGTACTCGCAGCCATGGTCGCCCACGCCTTCCACCACGGCGGTAGCGCCCGAGTTGCGGACGGCAAAGCGCTCGCCGGCCATGCCACCGAAGTAGGCTTCTCCGCTGGTCGCGCCGTAGAGACAGACGTTGCCCACCAGAATATTCTCTTCGGGCACGAACTCTGACTTGCGTGGGTGGCGGATGATTAACTTGCCGCCCGAGAGCCCTTTGCCGACGTAGTCGTTGGCATCGCCTTCGAGCGCCAGCGTGACTCCTTTGGCCAGAAAAGCGCCAAAGCTCTGCCCGGCGCAACCGGTGAAGTCCACGCGAATCGTATCCTCGGGCAAGCCGGCAGAACCATAGCGCCGCGCGATTTCTCCGCTGAGCATGGTGCCCACGGTGCGATGAATATTGCGTATAGGCATGCTGAGTGAAACCGGGGTGCGGTTCTCAATAGCTTCCTGCGTCATCTCAATCAATTTACAATCGAGGGCCTTTTCCAGTCCGTGGTCCTGCGCCTGCAACGAGCGGCGGCCCACGTGACTGGGCACAGGAGGATCATAGAGAATCGCTGACAGGTCAATCCCTGCAGCCTTCCAGTGGGTCACATCCTTACGCTGGGCCAGACAATCCACGCGACCGACCATCTCGTTCACGGTGCGGAAGCCGAGCTCCGCCATAATTCTGCGCAGGTCCTCGGCAACGAAGAAGAAGAAATTGATCACGTTTTCGGGTGTGCCGTGGAACTTCTTGCGAAGTTCAGGGTCCTGCGTGGCCACGCCGACCGGACAAGTGTTCAGATGGCACTTGCGCATCATGATGCAGCCCATGGAAATGAGAGGCGCGGTGGAGAAGCCGAATTCCTCGGCGCCGAGGAGTGCTGCGATGGCTACGTCGCGTCCAGTTTGGAGTTTGCCATCTGCCTGCAACCGCACGCGGCTGCGCAGGTCGTTGAGTACCAACACCTGCTGGGTCTCGGAAAGTCCAAGCTCCCAGGGAATACCAGCATGACGAATGGAGCTGACTGGAGAAGCTCCCGTGCCGCCGTCATAACCGCTGATGAGGATAACGTCTGCCTTGGCCTTGGCCACGCCTGCAGCCACCGTTCCCACACCAACCTCGGCAACCAGCTTCACTGAAATTCGTGCTTGCGGATTGGCGTTCTTGAGGTCATGAATGAGTTGGGACAGATCCTCAATCGAATAAATGTCGTGATGCGGAGGTGGTGAAATCAATCCCACCCCGGGGATCGAATGACGGACGCGCGCAATGACTTCATCTACTTTATGGCCGGGCAACTGTCCGCCTTCGCCTGGCTTGGCGCCCTGCGCGATCTTGATCTGCAGGTCGTCGGCATTCACAAGGTAATTCGTGGTAACACCGAAGCGCGCCGAAGCTACTTGCTTGATGGCGCTGCGACGCAGGTCTCCGTTGGAATCAGGCTTAAATCGTGCCTCATCCTCGCCGCCTTCGCCTGTATTGGATTTCCCTCCAATACGGTTCATGGCAATGGCCAGGGTCTCATGCGCTTCCTTGCTGATGGAGCCAAAGGACATCGCGCCTGTAGCAAATCGTTTCACGATCTCCGAGGCTGGTTCAACGTCGTTCAGCGGAATCGGATCGCCGGCGGGCTTGAAATCGAGCATACCGCGCAGCATCAGGAGGTCGCGGTTCTGCTGGTTCACGATAGTGGCGAACTCCTGGAAGGTCTCAAACTTCGACTGCTGCACAGCGTGTTGCAGCTTGCTGACCGTTAGCGGGTTTAGAAGGTGGCGTTCGCCGCGGATGCGGTATTGATAGTCGCCGCCGACGCGCAGTTCCGTCTCTGATTCGCTGCGCGGCTGCATGGCGAATTCATGTTTCAGGAGAGCTTCACGCGCCAGCACCGCGATATCTATGCCCTCAATCCTTGAGGCGGTGCCGGTAAAGTAGCGCTCTATCAGCGAGTGACTCAGACCAATAGCTTCAAAAATCTGGGCGCCCTGGTAACTCTGCAGGGTCGAGATTCCCATTTTGGAAAAAGTCTTCAAAAGCCCCTTATCAATGGCTTTCATGTAGTTCTTGAAAACTTTGTCCCAGGTGTACTCCGGCGGAAATGCGCCGTCCTCGTACATATTCTCAAGGGTTTCGATGGCGAGATATGGATTCACCGCGCTTGCGCCGTAGCCAAGAAGCAATGCAAAGTGCATGATCTCGCGCGGTTCACCGGATTCAACGATCAGCGCGACCTGGTTGCGCGTCTTCTCGCGGACCAGATGGTTGTGGACCGCCGAGAGCGCAAGCAGGCTCGGAATGGGAGCTTGCTCCTTATCCACACCGCGGTCAGAGAGGATGAGCAAGGTATAGCCCGATTTGATCGCCAGCGAGGCGCGATGGCAAAGCGCATCAACTGCTTTTTCGAGCTCTTTTTCTTGGCCCTCCACGCGGAACAGCGTCGGCAATGTGGTAGCGAGGAAGTCGCCCCAACTGACACGACGGAGCTTTTCAAGTCTCCAGTTGGAGATAATGGGATGGCGAAGCTTCAGGGTGTGACAGTTTTTGGGCTTCTCATCGAGGATGTTCCCCTCGGAGCCGATGTAGCTGCTCAGAGACATCACCAGGTCCTCGCGGATGGAATCAATCGCAGGATTGGTCACCTGGGCGAAGGTCTGCTTGAAGTAGTTGAACAGCAACTGCTGCATGTCTGACAGACAGGCCAGCGGCGTGTCTATGCCCATGGAACCAACCGGCTCCTCGGCTTTCAAAGCTGAAGGGTACAAGATGGTTTTCAGGTCTTCATCCGTGTAGCCGAAGGCGCGCTGGCGCGTCAACAGGGTTCCATGGTCCAGAGCGTGGACGTGTCTTGGACTGGGCAGATGGTCGAGCGTAATTTGGTTTTCCTTCATCCACTGGGCGTAGGGCTGTCGCGCCGCGAGCTGCTTCTTGACCTCTTCGTCGGAGATCAGGCGCTTCTGCTCGGTATCCACCAGCAACATGCGGCCGGGAGCAAGCCGGCCCTTCATGCGAATCTCTTCAGGCTTGATGGGCAGCACACCTGATTCCGACGCCATCACGACCAATCCATCATGCGTCACCAGGTAGCGGCCTGGCCGCAATCCGTTGCGATCAAGCTTCGCGCCGATCACGCGCCCATCCGTAAATGCGACGGCAGCCGGGCCGTCCCAGGGCTCCATCAGGGAGGCATGGTATTCGTAAAACGCTTTGACGTCTTCGGGCATGGTGGCATCGCGCTCCCATGCTTCCGGGATGAGCATTGACATCACGTGCGGAAGGCTGCGTCCTGACAGCGTGAGCAGTTCGACCGCATTATCGAGCATGGCGGAATCGCTGCCGCCAGGAGTAATGATGGGAAACAGCTTCTTCATGTCGTCGCCGAACAGCGGAGAGGCGAGCACAGATTGGCGCGCGTACATCCAGTTCACGTTGCCGCGCAGCGTATTGATCTCTCCGTTGTGGCAGACGTAGCGATAAGGATGCGCCAGTTGCCAACTGGGAAACGTGTTGGTCGAGAAGCGCTGGTGCACCAGGCACAAGGCGCTGGTCACCTCGGCGTCTGAGAGTTCCTGATAGAAATGCGGAATCTGCGGGGCCAGCAACAATCCCTTGTAGACAATCGTCCGCGAAGAAAGAGAAGGAATGTAGAAGAAATCTTTTTCCTTCATGTCAGACTCGGCTACTGCAGCCTCGGCCAGCTTGCGTACTACATAGAGCTTGCGTTCGAGCGCATCCTGGTCCATGCCACGGCCCCGGCGGATGAAGATCTGCTCGATGTAGGGCTGCGTGTTGCGCGCGACCCGGCCGATCATGTTGCCGTCAATGGGCGTGTCGCGCCATCCCAGAACGGTGAGACCTTCTTCTTTCGCAATCCTCTCGAGGATGCCGGCGCACAGCATGCGCTCCTGGGGGTCCACCGGAAGAAATATCATTCCGACGCCGTATTCGCCCGGCGCCGGTAGAGTGAATCCAATACGCGCGCATTCGCGGGCAAAGAAAGAGTGTGGAATCTGAATCAGGATGCCGGCTCCGTCGCCAGTTTCCGGATCGCAGCCACACGCGCCGCGATGGGTGAGGTTGATCAGGACCTGAATGCCCTTCAGCACAATGTCGTGAGATTTCTGGCCATCAATGCTGGCAACAAATCCAATGCCGCAGGCGTCGTGTTCGTGCCGCGGGCAATACAATCCTTGCGCCTCAGGCACCTTCAACATGGGATAATGCAATCGCGTTTTGTTCTCAATGCTCATTTTTTCAATTTCGGATCAGCGGGAAATGGCAGGGAATTCCCGCTCTCGTTGGTCTGGTCGCCCCCGAGTTTCCGCTTAAATGCTTATTTAAGAGTAACCTAGGTTAACAGTTCAACCAGCAACAATATCCATAAATAAAGCAAATATGACGTATAAATAAAACGAAAACATGTTTCCGGGACTTTCTTCAAGGAATCTGCGATTTTTTCTGCCCGCTAAGAGATTATTTTTGCACCAGACATGTCCGCTCGTACAGTGGCCTTCCAATAAGTTGACCGTTTTTATCGCGGTTGTCACGAACAAATTCACTAACATTTAATGCTGATTTAACATCCGCTCAATACCGCTTGATTAGCTTTCTCCCGTAAAGCAATTGCCTCTTCGTAATGAAGTTCAAACTTCAACCTAAGCCCAAATTAAAACAATCTGAGGTGAGAAATGAAGATTCCCCAGCTTCTAAAGAGCGTTCTCGCTCTCGCTTTCATCGCGTCATCAGCCTGGCTGAACTTGAAGGCGGCTGAGCCACTGCCCACTGGCAAATCCATTACGCCCGCGGCAGCAAAAGGTTCCATCTTCCAAACTTTGAACCCGGGTCTGCCGGCTCCGTTTGCAGATTTTGTTGCCGACCACGCAGCCACCACAGCCACAAGCCCGGATGGCAACACCCTGCTGATTCTGACCAGCGGCTACAACCTCAATAACGACTCAACCGGTGCGCAGGTGAACTCCGCCTCCAATGAATATGTTTTTGTTTACGACATTTCGGTTCATCCTCCGGTAAAGCGGCAGGTCGTGCAGGTCCCCAACACTTTTGACGGCATCGTCTGGAACCCAAACGGCAGGGAGTTTTATGTCACCGGCGGCAGCGATGACAACGTCCATATATTCGACCTGAAACCAACGGGATGGGCCGAGGCGCCGGCCACGGTTCAGCTCGGCCATGGTTTGGGAACCGATGGACTGGTTGGGCCCGCAGCTGCGGGAATTGCTGTGACCGATGATGGAACCCGCCTGGTCGTGGCGAATTATGAAAATGACTCCATCAGCATCGTGAGTGCGATCACACGCAAAAAGATCGGCGAGCTGGATTTGCGGCCGGGCAGGAACAATCCCGCGGATTCTGGCGTTGCCGGGGGTGAGTATCCCTTCTGGGTATCCATCATGTGCAACAGCACTGCTTATATCTCTAGCGTTCGCGATCGCGAGATTGTAGTGGTGGATATCAGCTCTTCCACGCCTACCATCAAAGCGCGTATCCCGGTCAAAGGCCAGCCGCTTAAGACGATCTTCAACAAGGCCGAAAACACCTTGTTCGCCGTGCTGGATGCGACCGACCGGGTGGCCGTCATTGACACAAATACCAATAAAGTACGGGCTTATTTAAAGGTCACGGCGCCCAGGAGTGTTTTCCGCAATGAAGAAGATTTCAAGGGAGCCAATCCTACGAGTCTCGCCCTCTCGCCTGATGAGAAGACTCTTTACGTCACCAACGGCGGCACAAATTCCGTCGCGGTGATCCGTCTGGATGAAGATGGTGATGGCGACCTCGACAGCAAGATAGTCGGCTTGATCCCCACTGGGTGGTATCCCAATTCGGTCAGCCTCAGCAAGAACGGTTCGATTCTTTACGTTGTAAACGGCAAGAGCAATACGGGACCCGTGCCCACTGCCTGCCGCAATACGCCGTCCATCGCCCCGGGATCGGATGCTGCCTGCAATGCTTCCAATCAATATATTTGGCAGCGGACCAAGGCAGGCTTCCTCACCTTGCCCGTTCCCACCGGTGATGATCTCGAAGATTTGACCGAAACCGTCGCCAAAAATAACAACTTCGATTCACCAGAGGCGCGTGAAGGCTCGCAGTTGCTCACCGCTCTGCGGCACGATATTAAACATGTGATCTACGTCGTGAAAGAGAACCGCACCTACGACCAGATCCTCGGCGACCTGGAAGAAGGCAACGGCGATCCTTCGATTGTTGTGTTTCCTGAGCCTATTACTCCTAACTTCCACCAGATTGCCCGCCAGTTTGTCACGCTCGATAACTTTTATACGAGCGGCGAGGTCTCGGGCGACGGATGGAACTGGAGCACCTCAGCCCGAGCTGCAGATTCCATCGAAAAAACCGAGCCCATCAACTACGCCGGCCGCGGTCTGAACTATGACTACGAGGGCACGGATCGCAACATCAACGTCGGATTCGCTACCCTCGCCGAAAGGAAGGCAGCCCTGCCAATTACACCCAACGATCCCGACCTGCTGCCGGGAACGGCAGATGTCTCCGCGCCCGATGGACCCGACGGAGAAACTGGCGCCGGCTACCTGTGGGACGCCGCTTTGCGCGCCCATCGCAGCGTGCGCAACTACGGTTTCTTCCTCGATCTGGCCCGGTATTTCATTCCCCCCAGCATTCCGGCGTTTCTTCCACCAACGCTGCGCGATCCCTTTGCTCCAGTTGGAACACCGTTCACGTCCGGTGCAAGTGGAACGCCGGTCCAGGTTGCCTTTGCAACCAAGGGGGCTTTACAGAACATCACCGATCCTTACTTCCGCGGCTTCGATATGAAGTTCCCTGACTTCTGGCGATTCAAGGAGTGGGAGCGCGAATTCGATCTCTATGTGAAGAACCACAACCTGCCCAGCCTGGAGCTCGTGCGGTTGCCGCACGATCACTTCGGCAACTTCGGCAGCGCGATTGATGGTGTCAATACTCCGAACACCCAAATGGCCGACAACGATTACGCAGTGGGTCGTCTGGTGCAGAAGGTTTCCAACAGCATCTACCGTGACAGCACCGTGATCTTCGTGCTCGAGGACGATTCGCAAGACGGCCCCGACCACGTAGATGCGCACCGCAGCAATCTGTACATTGCCGGAGCGCACGTGAAGCAGGATGCGGTGATCTCGGAACGCTTCACCACCGTGAACGTACTGCGCACCATCGAAGAACTGCTCGGAATCAAGCCCATGGGCATTAACGATGGACTTGAGGAGCCGATCACGGATGCGTTCCAGGCTCGCCACGAACCCTGGGCATTTTCCGCCATCGTGCCTGACGTGCTGCGCAGCACCGCATTGCCGCTTCCCCCGGCCAATGCGAGCGCGAAGGAAGCCTCGTTGTTTTCACTCTCTCCGCACGACGCCAATTACTGGGGAGAGAAGACTCGCGGCATGGACTTCAATAACGCCGATAACCTTGACACCGCGCGCTTCAACCGCGTGCTGTGGCAGGGGTTAATGGGCGATTCAGTCGCCTACCCTGCCTCCCGCAGCGGAGCGGATCTACGGCAAAATCGCAAGAGCTTGCTCGATGAATTCAAGAAGAACAGCTCTGCTCAAGTTGTAACGCCGGGTGGTAATTAGAGTTGTGCATACATTAAGTACGTTTATTAAGGAGGGCCGCCCATCGGCCCTCCATTTTCTTCTCCAGTGAATAACATCCAACGTCTTTCGCTTTGTATCAGGGCATGAGTTTACAGGTTGCGGAAAAACCTGCGCGCGCGTAGCGCGCTTTGTCAGGGCACGGCTTCAGCCGTGCCGCATGTCGTTGGAAAATAATACTTCCTTGCTGCCGCAGGCATGCACGCAGCGAAGCGGAGCGCACAGAAGAAAGGGTTTTTCGCAGCCTCTTTACTCGTGCCGTAAGTCGTGAAGAATGCAATGGGCTTTAGCCCCTGAGGGTCAAAATTCATCATCTTCGAGATTTCAATGTCCCTAAAAGGGAATGAGGAGCGCAAACATATGCTCTGGCGATTGATTGCAATTTTCTTTGGCACGATTGTGCTCTGTCTGAATGCCGCCGCTTCCGGTACGGTGACGGGAACGGTCACCGATCCGACGGGTGCGGTCATGGTCTCTGCCCGAGTCAGTTTAAGCAGCGGCGGTGACAATTCTCAGCAGAACACGTATACCGACCAGAATGGCCGCTTCAAACTCACCAACCTCCCCCTGGGCAGGATTGTGTTGCACGTTAACGCTCCTGGCTTTGCGCCAGTCGAAGCGGCTGTGGACGTTGTAAACAGCACAGCGCCGGTGCTGGTGAACATTCACTTCAAGTCGGTGACCGAAGCGCAGCAGATCAATGTTCTGGAAGGAACGGCGGACGCCGGGCCGACGGTCACGCACCACGACATTACCGAAGAAGATTTCGAAAAAATGCCGGTGCCGCCTGCCAGCAAAGCGGTCTCTACGTTGCTGGAATCCATTCCCGGGGTGGTGCCGGAAGAAAATGGCCGCATTCACGTTCGCGGTTCCGAGGTGCAGCCGGAATATGTAATGGATGGCGTCCCGCTCGACGATAACTTGAACGGAACCTACGCCACCTCGCTCGACATCGAAAACCTGAACTCGATGAGGGTGATCACCGGCAATATTCCGGCTGAGTTCGGTGGGCGCTCGAGTTCCATCGTGAACCTTGCCAGTAAGTCAGGATTGCAACAGCCCTGGAGCGGCAGCTTCTCTTTTTCCGGTGGTTCTTTCGATACTGGGGCGATAGACACGGAAATCGCCGGTAGCTTCAAGCAGGTTGGCGTCTTTTTGACTGCGGACACCCTTCGCAGCCGCCGCTATCTCGATCCACCGGAGATCCAAAATTTTCATAACCGCGGTGGGCTGGCACATTTGTTCGCTCGATTCGACCTGCTGGCAACGGCAAAAGACAATGTGCGCCTCACGTTCGCAACCAATGGGACCGATCTCCAGGTCCCTAACTCATTCGAACAGCAGTTCGAAGGGCAGCGGCAGCGACAGGAGCTTCGTGACGATTCTCAGACCATTGATTGGACGCATGCCTTCAACGGCACAACCCTCAGCGACATTACCTTCTTCCGGCGTTCCTCAACCGCGCGCCTGCTCGACCCCAACATCACGGGTGCTCCTTTTTTCATTGAGCAGAATCGCCGGCAGCGGACCGAGGCTTTGCGGGCCAGCTTCAGCAAAGATTGGAAGTGGAACTCGTTCAAGGCTGGAATTGAAGCGCACCGCCTGCCGGTCCGTGAGACTTTCGTGCTGGCGCCGAGAGATACAGTTGACATTGCTTCTGAGTCACCCATTCTGGCGTACTCCACAGATCAGCCATTTCAATTTCTTGACCGGCGCACCGGCTCTATTCAGGCGGCATACGTGCAAGATCGAATTCGTGTGCAGGAAAATCTCACGATTGACCTTGGTCTTCGCTACGACCGTTATCAATTGCTGATTCATGACGATGCTTTTAGTCCGCGCATCGGAGTGGCCTACCATATCTCCGGAACCAACACGATACTGCGGGCCTCGTATAATCGCATCTTCCAGGCGCCTCCCCTGGAGAACATTCTTTTGTCTTCATCTGCGGCAGCTGCGACACTTTCCTCGGCCAATGCAGACTCGTTCTCCCCGGTGCCCGCGGAACGGCAAAACATGTATGAACTGGGCTTCCAGCAGCAGTTCGGCAGATATGTGCGGCTTGACTTTGCGCACTATGTCAAAAACATCAGGAACTTCTCCGACGACCAGCAGTTATTTGCTACTCCTATCATTTTCCCCGTGGCGATCACTGCAGCCGACATCCGTGGAAGCGAAGTCCGGCTTGACCTGATGCAACTTCAAGGCTGGACCGCGTATGTTAGTTACGCCGATGCCCGCGCCACAGCAACCAGCCCTATCGTTGGCGGCCTGCTTCTTGGACACATCGGCAGCGACGGCGGCCAGTTCCCCGCCGACCAGGATGAACGCAACGAAGCCCAGTTTGGGGCAACCTACACCCACCGCTCAGGACCATGGTTCAACTTCACGGGACGTTATGACAGCGGAATTCCCACCGATTTTGAGCCGGGTGATTTCGCCGGTTTTGATCCCAACATCCAGCAGCAGTTAAGTCTCGGACACAAGCGCATTCGCCCCAGGACTCTTCTCAGCACCGCCGCCGGAATCGAACTTCTGCGCGAATCGCGATTCCCGGTCACGTTGCAGGTCAGCGTCAACAACCTGACCAACCGGTTTTATCTGTACAACTTTCAAAGTGTGTTCTCGGGGACACATATTGGCCGTCCACGTGAAGTGGTGGGCAGAGTTACCCTGCATTGGCGCTCGGAGAAGAAGTGACTGGGAATTCAAGAATGACGGGCGCAGGTACCGAGCCTGTGCCCGTCATTTTTCCTCTATTGAAACGAACTACTCCCTGCCATCACTAACCTAATGACTCCGCACGTCTGATTACCTTGACGGCATAAACTTGCACCTCGGATTTGCTGGCGGTTTCCGCTAGTTGAATTTGACCCTCAGCGCTCCGGACCATTTGGTAGGCCGACTCCGGTGCGCACCCGCGGGACCCGCTCGTGGGGCAAGCTCTTGGCCGTCAGCGTTGTGTGGACACCAAGAAATTGGGATTAGGCACGTTCAGCTATATCGCCGGCAAATTGTTTCATCAATCGCCGGCAAATTGTTTCATCAATCGCCGGCAGCCCAATTGAATTGGTTCGTGGAGGAAGACCCGCTTCGGGGAAATCCCTGGAGCGGGTTTTTGCATTCGTATGGGACCGGGATGCCTTTGGCTCTTAACCGCGAGGCGTTATTTTTGAACAATCCCGCGTGCCCAAGCCCCCGCCAATGGATATGCAGTCCATTCGCCCGCACTGGCTTTCATAGCGAAAACCAGCCCCAGCACCACGTTCAGCAACCCAAGTACCACGATTGTGAGCCAGATAACAGGAAACATGAAGAAAATGGCGAATGGCGGGTTCGGCGCCCCATGTTGGTGCGCAAGCTGCACAATTTGTGTAACCACAAGTATAAAAAACACAATAAAGAGCAGCAGCATGAGAACCATGGCCCCCACCCAATACAGCAGATGCCAAAGCACAGATTGCAGAGCATGAAAAGCCACAAATTTAGAGTCGCGTTTGATCACATAAATGATGAGCGGCCCAAAAAAGCCAGAAAAAATGCCCAAGATATGTACCAGCAATCCCATAGTACGTTCATCTGGTGTAGGTGCGGGAAGTTCAGTCATCTTAATCTGCGATCCCCGCAAGCAAGCTTGACGTTTGCGCGGTGGAACGGCTTGGGACGTCGTGGCTCATTTCTTCCCTAACCCTGTTGTTTGATATGAAATATTGCCCTAAGAGGAAGCGAAAACTTCACCCCACCAAAAAGTCTGCTTTCCTCGAGAGCATCTGGTTCCCGGACCTCGCGTACACGGCCACCTTTCATATCTCTGTAGGAATCGTGGACCTCCACAAGTTGCAGGGCGGGATACACAAGCCATACAGACTGGCTGCCGGCAGAAAGGTACTGGTGGACTTTCTTGACGGTATCCTGGGCCAGATTACCCGGGGAGATAACTTCGACGGCCAGCGCCGGAGCACCCTCAACCGGAGTGCGGTCCAGATCTATCTTCTTAAGATGTTCGCTGGTAACAAAAGCTACGTCCGGATTCCTGACAGTGTTGTGGGCTAAACGGAAATCCATCTCTTCTATCACGAAACCGAGATGATGAGATTCCACAAACTCCCTCAATCGTGTGGCGATGCGCTGCCGGATTACGTTATGCCTAAAAACAGGTGATGGTTCCATCAGTAGGATGCCCTCATCAAGTTCATACCTGATTCCCTCTTCCTCGGGCAGCCGCTCAAATTCTTCAAAAGTCAAAACAGGGACCGATGCCGGCGTTTTCTTACCCTCGCGTTGAGCCTTGATCTCGGCCACGCCCTGCATTACTTCGCTGAGAACATCGCGTCTAGTAGCCATACTTCCCTTCCCTGCTTATAGGCCGCATCGTATCACTGAGAATACTATATTAATATTTCCTGTATCGGAATTTAAGGTCGACTTCGCTCATCATCTCGCAGCATTGCGTTAAAAGTCACGGCTTTTTTTAAGTGCAGGATCGCGGCCGGCTATATTCTAAGGCGAACTTATTCTTAGAATAGCAGCAAGACGGTTTTCTGGTTTTGAGAGCAAAGATCGGAGCGCGGCGTAGCATCGTGTCCCGTTAAAGTAGGCCACGAGGTGAAGTTATGAATCTGGAAAAACAGTGGCAACTGGTGCTGGCGCGCGATGCAAACGCCGATGGCAAGTTCGTGTATGCGGTGCGCTCGACCGGAATCTTTTGCCGGCCTACCTGCCCCAGCCGCCGGCCCAAGCGCAAGCTGGTAGAGTTTTTTGCGACTCCGGCCGAAGCGGAGCGTGCCGGATACCGCGCCTGCAAGCGTTGCCGGCCCAACGAAGCCAACCCTCAAGTACGCAAGATCGAAGCTGCTTGCCGGCTGATTGATGAGAACATTGACGTTACGCTCACGCTTTCTGTTATCGGCAACAAAGTTGGACTCAGCCCTTTTTATCTGCAACGGCTTTTCAAGCGCGTCCTGGGCATCTCGCCGCAACAGTACCAGCAGTCACGCAGAACAGGCGAGTTCAAATCTGCACTCCTGCGCGGCTCTAAGGTCACAGACGCCATCTACGAGGCGGGTTACGGTTCCAGCAGCCGCCTTTACGAAAAAGCTCCTGCGCGCCTGGGGATGACACCTTCTACCTACCAGCGTAAAGGCGCTGGAGTCGCCATCAAGTTTGCCATCATGAACACACAGTTAGGCAAGCTGCTGGTTGCGCTGACCGATAAAGGTGTGTGCAGCATTCAATTCGGCGAAGACGAAGATCAACTGGAAAACGAGTTGCGGAAGCAATTCAGCGGGGCCACGATCACGCACGATGATAACGGCCTGCAGCAGGTTACATCCAAAATTGCGGCTTACTTACAAGGCAGTGCAGTTCGCCTGGATTTTCCGCTTGATGTGCAGGCCACGGCTTTCCAGGGCCGGGTGTGGGAGGCGTTGCGCCAAATCCCCTACGGCGAAACCCGTAGCTACAGCCAGGTTGCCGAAAGCGTTGGCGACAAGAGAGCAGTTCGCGCAGTGGCCGGGGCTTGCGCCAGCAATCCCGTATCTTTGGTCGTGCCCTGCCACCGGGTCGTGCAAAAGAACGGAAGCCTGGCTGGGTATCGCTGGGGCACACACAGAAAAGCTGCCTTGCTGGCAGGGGAGCGGAAGAAAGACTCTTAGCTCTTAGCTTTTAGCTTTTAGCCCTTAGGAACCTCGCTGCAGATGGACGCAGATCACCGCGTCCTTCTGCTGTTGCTCTTCCTGCAGATTACGGTGTACCCCGGTCAAAGTAGTTCCCCCACCCCCTCCATTGCTAGAAGTAGTCTGTGTGGAGTTAAGTCATGCCAATTCAGCTACATACGAGAGGGGAAGAGTAATGAGGACAGACAGTCCGCAGTTGCTGGATAGTTAGAAACAGCTCCAAGTTGCAAGCTCCAAAGGCCGAGATCGGCAGCGGATATTCATCTCACCTCAGCAGGGCAATAGTTTTTCAAAGACCGGAACCAAACCAAGCATTCTTGAATGCTCACAAGAATGATGCCCCATAATGCTCAGGGAATCAGGGATTGATATCACTTTGATACCCCCGTGTCATGCGAACGAGCGTGGCATTGGAGAAGTTTATTCAAGTTGTTTTCATTGCACAATGAATTTGTTCCCACACGCGCTTGGCGCGCGTATGGGGCACCCAGGTTGTGTGCTTCAAGCTTTTTTGGCTGGAATCAAATTAAACTGCGCTCTTTGATATCCAGGTAATGATTTACCAGCGCGGTGGAAAGTTTGCCGGGGGCGAATTCCATGGCCAAAGCGCCGCGATAGCGCAGGCGGGCAAGAAGAAGATCGCGGCGCTGCACCATTTCCAGCGCGGCGGTGTGGCGGTAAAGATCTCTTGGGGTCTCAGGAGCGGTTTCAGCCAACTCGCCGAGTTCCGGCTGGGCTATGGCGGCGAAGAGGACTACGTGGCGCGGCATCATCTGATAAGCGCTGTCGATGACCTCCGGGGTCATGGCAGTTTCGGCCAGGTCAGTCAACCATACGATCAGGCACCTCCGCTTCTGGTCGCGCAATAATAACTGTGCGGCGCGGAAGTGGTCTGCCTCGAAGGCTTCTTCTTTCACGATCGCCAACCGCTCCATGAATTCCCGCATGTGGGCCGGGCCGCGGGCCGCGTTGAGATGCTGTTGTGGCTTGCGGCCATAGGCGAGCAAGCCGACTTTGTCGCCGGAAAACATGGCCACGTGCGCGAGCGTAAGCGCCGCATTCACCGCGTAATCCAGTTTGCTGAGACTGCCCACGCGCGCCCGCAGCAGGCGGCCGGCATCCACGACAATCCAGACGGATTGGCTCCGCTCCACCTGGTGAATCTTGGTGATGGGTTTGGCGCGGCGGGCGGTGGCCGTCCAGCAGATGTCGCGCAACTCGTCGCCATCGCGCCATTCACGCAGGCTCTCGAATT
>WNFE01000727.1_pt1 | contig 23339 bp, 26 predicted proteins | sample 5400451 | NCBI WGS metagenome assembly WNFE01 (sample SAMN13153344, study PRJNA577476) | soil metagenome | isolation source: 200 cm saprolite under Douglas fir tree site 2 hole 2 | place: USA:California | collected 2015-04-18
CGGCGATCTTGTCCTGCAGCTTCATCAGACCGTCGATGACGCTCTCGGGACGGGGAGGGCAGCCGGGAATGTAGACGTCCACCGGAATGATGGTGTCGATCCCCTGCACCGTCGCGTAGTTGTTGTAGAAGCCGCCCGTGCAGGTGCAGACGCCGAAGGCCACCACCCACTTGGGCTCGCACATCTGGTCGTAGATCCGCTTGAGCACGGGCGCCATCTTGTGGCTGATGGTGCCCACCACGAAGAGCACGTCGGCCTGGCGCGGGGAGAATCGGGGCAGCCCCGCCCCGAACCGGTCCACGTCGTAGTGCGAGCAGGCGGTGGCCATGTACTCCATGCCACAGCACGCCGTCACGAACGGGTACTGGAAGATGGAGAACTTGCGCGCCCAGCCGATGGCCTCGTCGAGCTTGGAGGTGAAGAACGTCCCTACTCCCATTCGAGCCCCCGCTTCTGCCAGATGTAGAGGAATCCCAGCATCAGGACGCCCAGGAAGACGAGCATGACCGAGAAGCCGAACCACCCGAGGCTTCTGAACACTGTCGCCCACGGCCAGATGAACAGCAGCTCGATGTCGAAGATGATGAAGAAGATGGCGATGGTGGAGAACTTGATGGCGAAGCGCCCTTCGGGAAGCGCGACCTGGTCCTTGCCGCACTCGAAGGGCTCCATCTTGATCGGCGAGTATCGCCGGGGCGCGATGAGCAGCGGAATGCCGAGGAGCGCGCCGGCCACGAGCGCGGAGACGGCAAACACCATCAGAATGGGAACGTATTCCACTATGTGCTGGGGGGGAGCGAGCGCCGCTCCTCCCCCAGCCCCCCCCACCGACTTGGAGCAATCGCGAGCCGGTTCATGAGCGTTCTCCGGCAACGGCGTGCGCGACCTGGCGCTTGGCGTGATAGGAGGAGCGGACGAGCGGGCCGGACTCGACGTGGGCGAAGCCGAGGGTGCGCCCGGCTTCGCCGAGCTCCGCGAACTCCTCCGGCGGGTAGTAGCGCGCCACCGGCAAGTGCTGAGCCGAGGGCCGCAGGTACTGCCCGAGCGTCAGGATGTTCACGTCGGCGGCGCGCAGGTCGCGCATCGTCGCGAGCAGCTCCTCCCGCTCTTCGCCAAGCCCCAGGATGATGCCCGACTTCGTGAGCAAGCGCGGTGCCTGCCGGCGCGCGCGCCTGAAGAGCTCGAGCGTGCGCTCGTAGCGTCCGCCGTGGCGCGCGACCTTGTAGAGGCGCGGCACCGTTTCGGTGTTGTGATTGAGGATGTCGGGGGCGGCGGCGATCACCGCCTCGAGCGCGTCGGCATTGCCCTGGAAGTCGGGGACCAGAAGCTCGACGCGGCAGCCGGGCGCGGCGTGCCTGATCGCGCGCACCGTCGCCGCGAATGCGCCCGCCCCGCCGTCGGCCAGGTCGTCGCGATTCACCGACGTGATGACGACGTGCTCGAGGCCGAGCTCGCTCACCGCGCGCCCCACGCGCTGTGGCTCCTCGCGGTCCTCCCACACCGGCTTGCCGTGGGCCACCGCGCAGTAGCCGCAGTTCCGGGTGCAGACGTCCCCCAGGATCATGAACGTGGCGGTCGAATCCTCCCAGCACTCGCCGATGTTCGGGCAGTGCGCCTCCTCGCAGACCGAGTGGAGGTTCCACTCGTTCATGAGGCCCTTCAGGCGGATGTAGTTCGGCCCGCCGGGGGCGCGCACCTTGAGCCACGCCGGCTTCGGAGCTTGCGCGGGCCTCGGCGGCTCGAGGAGGGGAAGCGGAAATCCCATGGAGGCTTGTCCTTTTTTTCCGTTCGACTCAGTCCATTATGGCACACGTTTCACGAGCGCAAAAGTCCCTCCGGGATCGGCGTGACCACGCTGTCGCGTCGGGATGGAAACCACCCGGAAGGAATGGTGCCGAAGGGGGGACTCGAACCCCCACGGGTTGCCCCACACGCCCCTCAAACGTGCGCGTCTGCCAATTCCGCCACTTCGGCCCGGCGAAGGCAGAGTATGCCGTGGCCGCGAGCGGCTTGTCAATCAACGGCCGAGCCGGAGCACCCGTCCCACCGTGGATTGGCGCAGCCGCGGGTCGAGCGCGTCCCGTATCCCTTCCCCGAGGAGGTTGTAGGAGAGCACGGTGACGAGGATGGCCAGCCCCGGATAGAGGGTCAGCCACCAGGCGTAGGTGATGAGCTCCTTGCCGTCGTTGAGGATATTGCCCCAGGTCGCGTAGGGAGGCTGAACGCCCAGCCCCAGGAAGGACAGCCCCGACTCGGTAAGGATGGCGGCCGGGATACCCAGCGTCATGGCCACGAGCACGGGCGCGATGGCGTTGGGCAGGATGTGCTTGAAGATCACTCGCGGCGCGCCGGCCCCCACAGACTCCGACCAGATGACGAACTCGCGCTCGCGCAGAGTCAGGAACTCCGCGCGCACGAGCCGCGTGACACCCATCCAGCCCGTCAGGCCGATCACCGCCATGATGGTCCAGATCGAGGGCTTGAGAAAGGCCAGCACCGCCAGCAGCAGGAAGAAGCGCGGAAAGACCAGCATGAGGTCGACCAGCCGCATGACGAAGGCGTCCACGAGACCGCCGTGGTAGCCCGCGAGGGCGCCGAGCAGGATGCCGATCACCACCGCGATCCCCATAGAGACGAAGCCGACCGCCAGGGAGATGCGGGAACCGTAGAGCAGGCGCGAAAGCACGTCGCGCCCGATCTGGTCGGTGCCGAACCAGTGTTTGGCGGAAGGGCCCTCGAGAATCCTCTTCGTGTCGGGCTTGTTGGGATTCCACGGCGCCAGCGCCGGCGCCAGCACCGCGATCGCGACGAGGAGACCGACCACGACGCCGCCGTAGCAGGCGAGCCGGTTGCGCGAGAAGGTCCGCCAGAACTGGCGGATTTCCCCCCGCCGCGCCCGGGCCGCCGGGCGCATCCTAGCGCCGCCGCCGGCGCGCCGAGAAGCGGATGCGCGGGTCCACCAGCCCGTAGGCGAGATCGGCGAACAGATTGGCGAGGAGCGTCAGCGTGGCCACGATGACGAGGTTGCCCATGATCACCGGATAGTCGCGTGAGAAGACCGACTGGACCATGAGCTGGCCCATGCCCGGGATGGCGAAGATGCTCTCGATGATGACGCTGCCGCCGATGAGCCCGGGCAGCGAGAGTCCGAGAATGGTCACCACGGGCAGGACCGCGTTACGGAGCGCATGCTTGCCGATGACCACGGGCTCGGGCAGCCCCTTGGCCCGCGCAGTCTGAACGTAGTCCTGGCGGATCACCTCGAGCATGCTCTGCCTCATGTAGCGCGAGAGCCCGGCCAGGCCGCTGAAGACCACCACCGCCACCGGCAGCACGAGGTGGCTCAGGAAGTCCCGCTGCTGCTGCCAGAAGCTCATGTACTCGAAGTTGAGCGAGCGCAGCCCGGAGATGGGCAGCCAATCGAGCTGCACGCCGAAGAGGATCATCAAGAGGAGCGCCAGCCAGAAGTCCGGGGTGGCGAAGCCGATGAAGACGAAGACGGTGGTGACCTTGTCGAAGAGCGAGTACTGGCGGGTGGCCGAAGCGACTCCGATGGGGATGGCCAGCGAGACGATGATGAGCATCTCGGCAAGATTGAGGAAGAGCGTGATGGGCAGCCGCTCGCCGATCTTGGTGAGGACCGGCTTGTTGTCGGGCTGGAAAGAGCGGCCGAAGTCGAGGAGCGCGATGCGAGTCAGCCACCGCCAGTACTGGACGTGGGTGGGCTGGTCGAGACCGTACTCCCTGTTCAACCGCTCGATCAGCTTGGGGTCCTGGCTCGTGCTGTCCGTGCGCAGGTAGTCGAAGGGCCCGCCCGGCGCCAGCTGGATGACCAGGAAGGAGATGAAGGTGATCCCGATGAGGAGCGGGACCGCCAGCACCAGCCGGCGCAGGGCGAAGAGCGCCATCTAACCCGAGCTATAGCGCTGCAGTGACTTTGGCACGAACCAGTCGATGAAGTTGTAGTCGATGCCGGCCGGCGCCGGCTTGATCCCGCGAACACGAGAGGACACCGCCCACAGGGAATCCGGGTAGTAGAGGAAGACGTATGGCTGGTCCTCGGCCAGGATCTCCTGGATGCGCTGGTAGACGGCAACGCGCTCCGATTGGTGGCAGGTGGCCCGGCCCTTCTCGAGGAGCGCATCCACCTCGGGGTTGGCGTAAGAGATCGAGTTGAGCTGTTCCGGCCCTGATTGCGAGGAGTGCCATATCGGGTACTGGTCCGGATCGCTCGTCGTTCCCCAGCCCAGGACAATGGCCTCGAAGCGCTTCTGTCGAATGTACTCCTTCAGGAAGGCCGCCCACTCGATGGTCTGGATCTCGGTCTGGACGCCGATCTCCTTGAGACGTTGCTGGATGATCTCGGCTGCCTTCTTCCGCTCGTCGTTCCCCTGATTGGTCCGGATGGTGAAGGCGAAGGGCTGGCCCTCCTTGTTGCGCAGGATGCCGTCGCCGTTCCTGTCCTTCCAACCGGCGTCGGCCAGGAGCTGTTTGGCCTTGGCGGGATCGTACGGGTAACGCTTCACCTTGTCGGTATGGGCCCACGTCCCCGGCCGAAGGGGGCCAGTGGCGATTTGCCCCAGGCCCAGAAGCACGCCGTCGATCAGCTCCTGCTTGTTGATGGCATAGGCGAAGGCCTGTCGCACCCGCTTGTCGGCAAAGCGCGGGTCCTTCAGATTGAAGCCCAGGTAGGTATAGCGGTTATCTGAGAAGCGGTACTTGTTGTAGTCCTTCTTGAATGCCGGGTAATCCGTCTGGCGCGCGTACTGGACGGCGGTGAGGCGGGACATGTCCACGCCCCTGGCCGTCAGCTCGAGGAAGACCGTCGCCTGACTCGGGATGATGCGGTAGACGATGCGGCCCAGATATGGCCGCCCTTCTATGAAATAGTCCTTGTTGGCGACCAGCACCACCTTCTCGCCGGTCTTCCATTCCTGGAAGCGGTAGGGCCCGGTGCCGACGGGCTTCAACACCTGGGGCGCCTCCCGGAGCTTGCCGTCCTCGGCGTATTTCTCGAGCAGGTGCTTGGGCAGGATGGTCTGGCCCCAGCCCATGAGCGCCTTGGCGAAGGGCTGCGAATAGGTGACGCGAACGGTATACGGGTCGAGGACCTGGACATCCTTGATCGGCTCGAAGTCATTCTTGTAGGCCGTGGGGGTCTTGGGATTCATCATGGTCTTGTACGTGAACAGCACGTCGTCGCCGGTAAAGGGCTTGCCGTCGTGCCACTTCACGTTCTTCCGCAGCTTGAAGGTCAGGGTCAGGCAGTCCTTGCTGAACTGCCAGGACTCGGCCATCTGCGGCTCCCAGTTGTAGTCCTTGTCCTGGCGGACCAGCCCGTCGTAGATCAGGCCGCCGACCTCGTGCGACGCGCCGTCCGTGGTGATGTTGGGGATGAGGCCGGTGATGTCGCCGATGGAGGCTTCGACGAATGTATCGCCGGCGACCGGCTTCTCGTTCGCCGCCGGGGTCTCCTCGGCCGCGATCCCGGCTTCGCGCCCCCAGCTGCCGCCGAAAGCGACGAGCGCCACCAGAGCCAGCAGGGTGCTCCCGCGAACGGGGCGCATGCTACTTCTTCTCCGGCGCGGGCGCCGCGGGAACAGCCGGCGCGGCGGGAGAACCGGGCGCGGCGGGCGCCGAGGCCGGCATGATCGTCGTCGAACGGTGGTGGGAGAGCACGGCCAGCGAGAAGGACGTCACCAGGAAGGCGACGGCGACCACCGACGTGATCTTGCCCAGAACCGTCGGAGTGCCCATGGAGCCGAACACCGCCTGGCTGCCGCTGCCCCCAAAGGCCGAGCCGATGTCTGCGCCCTTGCCCGCCTGGAGCAGCACCAGCCCGATGATGATGAGGCTGACGATCACGTGAATGACGACGAGCAAGGTGAACATGCGATGGCTACTCCTTCGAGGATCCGCCCCTGGAGGCAGATTTTCTCGCGATGGTGATGAAGCCCGGGGCCTGGAGAGAAGCGCCGCCCACCAGGGCGCCGTCGATGTCTGGCTCCTGGATGAGCACGGCCGCGTTGTCGGGCTTGACGCTGCCGCCGTAGAGGATGCGCAGGGACTGGGCCGTCTCCTTGGAGGCGATCTCGGAGACGATCCCGCGCAGGTAGCCGTGGACTTCCGCGGCCTGGGCGGGCGTGGCGTTGACACCGGTGCCGATCGCCCACACGGGCTCGTAGGCCAGGACGGAGCGGGCGATCTGGTCGGCCGCGAGTCCGGCCCATCCCGCGCGCAGCTGACCCTCCACCACAGTGAAGGTGAGCCCCTGGCGCCGCTCTTCTCCGGTCTCGCCGACGCAGAGCAGCGGGACCAAGCCATGGCGAAGGGCCGCCGTCACCTTCCGGTTGATCTCCTCGTCCGTCTCGCGGAAGATGCTCCGGCGCTCCGAGTGCCCGAGGATGACGAAGCGGCAGCCCAGCTCGGACAGCATGCCCGGCGCGATTTCGCCCGTAAAGGCGCCCTTGTCCTCCCAGTGACAGTTCTGGGCGCCCCAGCCGATGGGCGAGCCCGTCAACACCTCGGCCACGGCGGGCAGCGAGGTGAACGGGGGACAGACGGCCACCTCCACGCCGCGCGGGCGCTTGAGCCCGTCGCGCACGGCGGAGGCCAGCTCTCGCGCCTCGGCGATCCCGCCGTGCATCTTCCAGTTTCCGACGACGAGCGGCGTTCGCACTAGGGCGCCTCGCTGAGAGCGGCCACGCCGGGAAGCGTTCGGCCTTCGAGGAACTCGAGGAAGGCGCCGCCGCCGGTGGAGATGTAGCCGATGCGGTCGGTGACACCCGCCTGCCGTACCGCCGCGATGGTGTCGCCGCCGCCGATGACGGAGAAGGCGCCGCACCCGGCCACCGCACGGGCCAGGCCGAGAGTGCCCGCGGCAAAAGCCGGCTTCTCGAAGACGCCCATCGGGCCGTTCCACACGACGGTCTTGGCGCCCTGGAGCGCGGCACCGAACTGGGCCACCGTGAGCGGGCCGACGTCGAGGCCCATGAGATCGTCCGGGATCTCGCGCACTCCGACAGTCCGGATGCCCTCCGCGCTGTCGGGCGCCGACGCGGCGACCACGTCCACCGGCAGTCGCATTCGCACGCCGAGGCTCCTCGCGCGTCCGAGGATGGCGCGCGCCGCCTCGAGCCGTTCCGCCTCCAGGAGCGAGCGGCCGACACCGTAGCCCAGCGCAGCGAGAAAGGTGAAGGCCATGCCGCCGCCGATCAGGAGGGTGTCCACCCGGGCGAGCAGGTGTTCGACCAGGGCGAGCTTGTCGGACACCTTGGCCCCGCCGAGCACGGCGGCCACGGGCCGCTCAGGCCGCTCGAAGATCCGGCCCAGCGCCTCGAGCTCGCGCGCCATGAGAAGCCCGGCCGCGGCGGGCTGGAGGAAGCGCGTGATGCCCTCGGTCGAGGCGTGCGCTCGATGCGCCGCCGCGAACGCGTCGTTGACGTAGACGTCGGCCAGCGCGGCGAGCCGGCGCGCGAACTCGGGGTCGTTGGCCTCCTCGCCCGGGTGAAAGCGCAGGTTCTCGAGCAGGACGGTCTCGCCCGGCTTGAGCGCGGCCGCGGCCGCCTCGACCTCGGGTCCGACGCAATCGGGCAGCAGCGGCACTGGACGGCCCAGCAATTCCTCGAGACGCACGGCCGCCGGCTTGAGCGAGTAGCGCGGGTCGACCGTGCCCTTCGGGCGCCCCAGGTGCGAGGCGAGGATGACCGAGGCCCCCGCTTTGAGGCAGTGCTCGATCGTGGGCAGGACGGCGCGGATGCGCGTGTCCTCGGCGACCCGGCCCGCCTCGAGCGGGACATTGAGGTCCACCCTCAGGAAGACGCGCTTCCCGGCAAGGTCCAGTTGATCGACGGTGAGCTTTGGCAAGCTACAAGGACTTCGACATGTACCGGATGAGGTCCTTGACGCGGTTCGAATAGCCCCACTCGTTGTCGTACCAGGCGAGGACCTTGACCATGGTGCCATCGATGACCGCGGTGGACGGCAGGTCCACGATGGACGAGTGCGCATTGCCGTTGAAGTCCACCGAGACCAGCTCCTCGTCCGTCGCATCGAGAATGCCGCGCAGCTTGCCGCCCGCGGCGGCGCGGAAGGCATCGTTGACCGCCGCCGCCGTCGTCGACTTCCCGAGCTCGGCGGTGAGGTCGACCACCGACACGTTCGAGGTCGGCACACGGATGGCGAGACCATCCAGCTTCCCCTTGAGCTCGGGGAGCACCAGGCCCACCGCGGTGGCGGCGCCGGTCGTGGTCGGGATCATGCTCACGGCGCCTGCCCGCGCACGGCGCAGGTCCTTGTGCGGGAAGTCATGGATGGGCTGATCGTTCGTGTAGGAGTGCACGGTGGAGGCGAAGCCGCGCTTGATGCCGAAGTTGTCGAGCAGGACCTTGGCGACGGTGGCGAGGCAGTTGGTGGTGCACGAGGCGTTGGACACGAGCTCGTGCTTGACCGGGTCGTACTTCTCCTCGTTGACACCCAGCACCACGGTGATGTCGGGGTCCTTGGCCGGCGCCGTGATCACCACCTTCTTGGCGCCCGCCTGCAGGTGCTTGGTCGTCGTTGCTTTGTCGCGAAAGACACCTGTGGATTCGACGACGATGTCCACGCCCATCTCGCCCCATGGCAGGGTCGCCGGATCCTTCGCGGAGCAGACGCGCACCTCGCGTCCGTTGACGAAAATCGCTTCGCCCTTGTGCGTGACCTCGGCGTCGAGAATGCCGTGGACCGAGTCGTACTTGAGGAGGTGGGCCAGCGTCTTGGCGTCCGCGAGGTCGTTGACCGCCACCACCTCGATCTCCGGCGCTTCGAGTGCCGCCCGGAAGAACACCCGGCCGATTCGTCCGAATCCGTTGACCCCGACCCGCACGCCCATGGTGCGCTCCTTGATGACGATTGTTGAGGATTCGCGCTAATTTCCGCCTGAGAAGAACCCTGATTATAGGCGGGCCGGGCCTACCCCGCAAGCGGCGCCCCAGGCTGCCAGGAAGGGCCCGGCTGCGACGAGAGAGACTACGCCTCGCCCGCAGCCTTCGGGCGCCCCCTCGCATCCGGACCCGTCTCGGCAGCCTGGTCGCGCCAGAGCATTTTGGGAGGGCGCAGTTACAGGGCGCGGGCGACGGTGATGACGCCGACGGTGGCCGCCCCCGCGCGTATCAGGACGCGGGCGCATTCGCCTGCCGTGGCGCCCGTGGTGAGCACATCGTCCACCAGCACGACATGGCGTCCCTCGATCACCTCAGGCCGGCGCACGGCGAAGGCGTCGCGGACATTCCTCCTGCGGGCGGCGGCATCCAGATCGGCCTGGGGCAGGGTCGGCACCTCCCGCCGGAGCACATCGGCGGCTACCGGGACGCCCCAGGCGCGCTCGAGCCGCCGGGCCAGGAGGATGGCCTGGTTGTAACCCCGCTCGCGGGCGCGACGTGGGTGGAGCGGCACCGGTACGAGGAGATCGGGCACGGCGCCCGGCAGGGCGGACACACCCAGGCCGGCGAGGAGATCACCGAGCGGATTCGCCAGCCCCCGCCGCCCGCCGAACTTGAAAGCGTGGATAGCCTCGCGGGCGACGTCGCCGTATCGCAAGGCCGCCCGCGCGTACGCGAAGCGCGGACGCCGGGTCCGGCACGCCCCGCAGAGCCCGTCGATGCCCAGCGGCGCGCCGCAGCATCGGCACCACGGAGGCGAGATCCGCTCGAGGGCCTCCCAGCACGCGCCGCAGAGGGGGTCGCGCCGACCGGTGCCGAGCAACCCGTCGCACACCGGACAGAGCGGCGGAAAAACGAGGTCGAGGGCGGCGACGACCCACGGCCGCCAGCCGCGCGCCTCGAGAAGCGCTACGGGCGGGATGTATTCCAACCGCGGCACGACGGGCACCGGTCTGTCCAGCGGCCGTGCTCGACCCCGCAGGCGGCACAGCGGTAGGGCCAGTCGAACGCGCCACCCAGGGTGAGCGCCCGTCGGTATTCGTCGAAGGCTTCGGCCGTCTGCCCGCGACGTTCGAAGATCGCGCCGAGGACGGCGTGGAGGCCTGGCAGGTTCGGCTCCCGGACCTCCACCTTCTGGAACTGGTCGGCGGCCTCGTCCAGCATGGCGAGCTCGAAGTAGACACGGCCGAGGGCGAAGGCCAGCGGCACGCTCTCCGGCGCGCGCGCGCTCGCGGCCTGGTAGAGCGCGATCATGCGCGTCGGGCGGCCCTCGGCCCTGTACGCCTGCTCGAGGCGGGCGAGGAGCGGCAGCTCCGGCTGGGTCTCGACGGCCCGCTCCCAGACGCGGAGAGCTTCCCGGCCCTCGCCCGCGGCCACATGGGCGTCCCCCATCGCTACGACAGCGGGCAGGAAATCGGACTGGGAGCGCAGCGCCTCGCGAAATCTGGAGAGCGCGGCTTGCGCCTGGCCCTCCGCGAGCAGCGCCCGCCCGAGCTCGTAGTGGATGCCGGCCAGCGCCGCCTGCTCCTCCCGCCGGTCGCCAGCGCCGAGGGCGACGATACGCTCCTGCGCGCCCAGCGCACGCTGCCACTGCCCGTCGGCGATGCTCAGATCCCTCAGCGCTCGGAGCGCGGCCACGTGGTCGTGGTCGCGCGCCAGCAGGCGCTCGAGCAGGGCGGCGGCCTCGCCGGGGCGGCCCGTCCGCCGGAAGTCCTCCGCCGCCGCGAGCACGAGGTCGGGCTGCTCCTCGTCCCGGAGCGCGTCGAGGTGGTGGATCAGTGCCCCTTTGGCGTCGCCGCGCGCGAGCGCAAGCTCGCCCAGCCGCGCGTGTGCCTGCGCGTGACCGGGATCGCGCTTCAGGAGCTCCTCGTAGATCTGCACGGCCGCCTCGGCGCGGCCCGACAGCTGGGCGTCGACGCCACGGTGGTAGGCGTCGCTCAAGGACTCGGCGCGACGGACCTCTCGCGCGCGTTGCTGCTCACGGTAGGAGCGGCCGAGGTCACGGACGAGCCCGAAGAGCAAAGCCAGCACCGCACCGGCCAGGAACGCTCCCACGACCAGCGCGGCCAGCGGGACGTCCCAGCCCCAATCGGCCACCGCCACGCGGACACGCGCGGTGTTCAGCGAGGCAAGATACGCGACGGCGGCGCCGAAAGCGAGCGCGAGCAGGACCCCGAAACGGACGGACACGGCTGGCCGGCCCCGGGGGGCGCTACCCGGCGGCCGTGCGCTCTTCTTCTTCGACGAGGCGCTGACAGTCGATGCAGTAGCGGGCGAAGGGCAGCGCTTCGAGGCGCTTGTCGGAGATGGCTTCCCCGCATCTCTCGCAGTCGCCGAAGTTGCCTCCGTCGATCTTCTGAAGGGCGGAGACGACTTCCTTCAGGACCCGGCGGTCGCCATTGCTCAGCTCGAAGAGGAACTCGCGGTTGTAGGACGTGGCGGCCTGATCGCCGAGGTCCTTCGTGGAATCGTCCTCGGGCCCCTTGCCGTACAGCACGTTCTTGCCCACTTCTTCGACGAGCTGGCGGTGTTTCTCCTCCAGCTTTTTCTTGAACTGGGCCAGTCGGTCCTTCTTCATCGCTGTCTCCTCCGCGACACGGCCGGTCCGGGGCCGGAATTAGTGGCGAAGGCTACCACGCCCCCCGGGGGAAATCAATCGCGGGCGGCCGCTCCCTGTTCCACGGAGAGGAGCGGCGCGTCGCCCCACAGGCGTTCGAGCGAATAGAAATGGCGCGTGGCTCCGACGAAGACGTGCACGATGACATCGATGTAGTCGAGGAGGAGCCATCCGCTTTCCGCACTGCCCTCGAGGTGCCGCGGCCGTGTGCCGGCGGCCTTGAGTGCCATCCGCACGGTCTCGACGATGGTGTCGGCCTGCGTCGTCGAGCGCGCGCTCGTGATGAGGAAGAAGTCGGCGACCGTGGACAGGCCCCGGAGGTCGAGGATGATGACGTCTTCGGCGTTCTTGTTCAGCGCGGCGCGGGCGGCGAGGCGCGCGGTGACTTCGGCGGAAAGGGATGCCATCAGGATACCGGCCCATACAGGCGGTGCTCGCGGATGTATGCGGCGACTGCTTCCGGCATCCGGTAAGCGAGGCTCCTGCCGTCGCGCGCCCGGCGGCGCAGGTCCGAGCCCGAGATGGGCAGCGATGCCGCGTGGTGGAGCACGGGTCCGTCCGCGCTGCCGAAGGCGGACAAGCCAAGCTCGTGGAGCACCTTCTGGGCCGCCGGCGCCTCGGGCTCGAAGTCGGCGCCGGTGCGCGGCACGACCACCAGCCGCGCGAGACGGGCGACCTCGCGCGGCTCGCGCCAGTTCAAGAGGTCGAGGAAGGTCTCCGAGCCGATCAACAGGTGAAGGTCGCCCTCACCTCGAAGCGCCAGGAGCGTGTCCACGGTATAGGAAGGTCCACGGCGGCGGAGCTCGACGTCGGAGACGGCGAAGCGCGGGTGCGCGCTGACCGCCAGCTCGGTCATCCGGAACCGATGCTCCGCCGACGTCAGCTCGGCCGCGGGCTTGTGGGGCGGCACCGCGGCCGGCACGAAGAGCACCCGGTCGAAGGCCAGAGCCTCGCAAATCTCGTCGGCGAGGAGCAGGTGGCCGAAGTGGATCGGGTTGAAGGAGCCGCCGAAGACGCCGACCCTGGGCACCGGGGCCGCTACTCCCGCACCTGACCGTCACCCATCAGGATGAACTTGGTCGTGGTCAGCTCGCGCACCCCGACGGGTCCACGCGCGTGGAGCCGCGACGTCGAGATGCCCATCTCGGCGCCCATGCCGAATTGCGAGCCGTCCACGAGGCGCGTCGAGGCGTTGACGAGGACGGCGGCGGCATCCACTTCACGGGTGAAGCGGCGCGCGCGCCGGAGGTCTGACGTCACGATGGCCTCGGCCAACCCGGAGCCGTGACGCCGGATGTGCTCGATGGCGGCGTCCAACCCGTCGACGACCCGGATCGCGACGATGTAGTCGAGGTACTCCGTGTCCCAGTCGGCGTCCGTCGCCGGCCGCGCGCCGGCAACGAGAGCCCGCGTGCGGTCGTCCCCCCGTATCTCCACCCCGGCCTCGCGCAGCCGCGTGGCAACCCCCGGCAGGAAAGCCGCAGCCACCGCCGAGTCCACGAGCAGAGTCTCCATGGCGTTGCACACGCTCACGCGCTGAGCCTTCGAATTGACGACGATTGCCGCAGCGATGTCGAGGTCGGCGGCCCCGTCCACGTAGACGTGACAGAGGCCCTTGTCATGCTTGAGAACGGGCACCGTGGCGCGCTCGGCGACCAGCCGCACGAACTCCTCGCCCCCGCGCGGAATGATGAGGTCGATCAAGCGGTCGAGCGTGAGCATGGCCATGACCGCCGCCCGGTCGGCCGTGTCCACGACCTGCACCGCGTCGCCGGGCAGGCCGGCCTTCTCGACGGCCTTGCCCAGCACGTTGACGATGGCGGCGTTGGAGGCGAGCGCCTCGCTGCCGCCGCGCAGGAGCACCGCGTTGCCGGACTTGAGGCAGAGGCCGGCGGCGTCGGCCGTGACGTTGGGACGCGACTCGTAGATGAAGCCGATGACGCCGAGCGGGACGCGGACGCGCGAGATCTCGATCCCGTTCGGCCGGCGCCAGGCTTCGACGGTCTCGCCCACGGGGTCGGATAGCGCGGCGACCTGGCGCAGCCCTGCCGCCATTCCCTCGATGCGCGCCTCGGAGAGCGTCAACCTGTCGAGAAAGGCGGGGGTGAGGCCGGCCGTCCTCCCGCGTGCGAGATCGGCGCGGTTGGCGGCGAGCACGGGGCCGACCTTCTCCTCGAGCCCCCGGGCCATCTGCAGCAGCGCTTCGTTCTTGGCCCCGGTCGACGCCAGCGCCAGCGCGCGGGCCGCCTCCTTCGCCGACCGAGCCTTGGCGGTCACGTGCGCCGTCACGTCCATCGTCAGCATCCTCCCGGGCCGGAGAGCACCACCAGGTTGTCCCGGTGGATGACCTCGGCCAGCCCCTTGTATCCGAGGGTCTTCTCGATCTCTGCCGTCTTCGCGCCGCGGATCTTCCTCAGCTCGCCCGCGTCGTAGTTGACGAGCCCGCGCGCGAACTCCTGGCCGTCAGGCTCCGCCAGCGCCACGACCTCTCCCGCGTTGAACTCGCCGTCGACGTCCACGACGCCCGACGGCAGGAGGCTCTTGCCCTTCTCAGTCAACGCCTTTCGCGCCCCGGCGTCAACGGTGAGCCGGCCCTGGGGCGGCACGGCGAAGGCGATCCACCGCTTGCGCGCCGCGAGCCTGTCGTCGCGGGGCACGAAGTGCGTCCCCAGCGCCTCGCCCTTGAGCAGGCGGGCCAGGGTGCCGGGCTCGCGGCCGCTCGCAATCACCATCGGGATGCCCGACGCGCCCGCCTTCTGCGCCGCCTCGAGCTTGGTGGCCATACCCCCGATCGACACCCGGCCCGCCTCGTCGAAGCAAAGCCGCTGGATCTCCTCGGTCACGGCCTCGACGGTGTCGATCCGGCGCGCGAAGGGATCGCGCCGCGGATCGCCGGTGTAGAGACCGTCCACGTCCGTCAGCAGCACCAGGAGGTCGGCGTCGATCAGGTGGGCGACGAGCGCCGCCAGGTTGTCGTTGTCGCCTACCTTGATTTCGTCCACGGCGACCGTGTCGTTCTCGTTGACGATGGGCAGCACCCCGAAGTCGAGCAGCGCGAGCAGCGTGTTGCGTGCGTTGAGGTACCGGCCGCGGTCGCTGATGTCCTGGCCCGTCAGCAGCACCTGGCCGACCTTGATGCCGTGGCGCTTGAAGGCCTGCTCGTAGTGCCACATGAGGGCCGACTGCCCGACGGCCGCGGCTGCCTGCTTCTCCGGGATCGAGCGCGGCCGGGAGGCGAGGCCGAGGCGCGCCGTGCCCGCGACGATGGCTCCCGATGAGACGAGCGCGACCTCGCGGCGCTCGGCGACGAGCGCGGCGATGTCCGCGGCCAGCGCGGTGATACGCTTGGCGTCGAGACCTTCGCCCGGGCTCGTGATGAGGCCGCTGCCGACCTTGATCACGAGGCGGCGCGCGCGCGTCAGCCCGCGGCGGGCGCCCATATCTGGCTCGCCAGGATCCCGGCGACGTCGCGCAGCAGCCCGGGGAGACCCAGGCCCGTGACCGAGGAGATGGCGTGGAAGGAAATTCCCTCGGCCGCGCAGAAGGTTTCGAGCGCGCGACGGCGCTCCTCGGTGCCGGGCAGCTCCGCCTTGCTTCCGGCCACGATCTGGGGCCGCGCAGCTAGCTCCCTGGAGTACGCGGCGAGCTCGCCCTGGATGACCCGCCAGTCCTCCACTGGATCACGGCCGGAGCCCGGGTCGAGGTCGACCAGGTGCACGAGAACGCGCGTCCGCTCCGTATGGCGCAGGAAGCGGTGTCCGAGCCCCTTGCCCTCGGCGGCACCTTCGATCAAGCCAGGCAGGTCGGCGATGACGAAGGAGCGATGCTCGTCCACGCGGACGATGCCGAGGCTCGGCTCGAGCGTGGTGAACGGGTAGTCCGCGATCTTGGGCTTGGCGGCCGACAGCCGCGAGACGAGCGTCGACTTGCCGGCGTTGGGGAACCCGACGACGCCCACGTCGGCCAGGAGCTTGAGCTCGAGGTGGATCCAGCGTTCCTCGCCGGGGCGTCCGAGGTCGGCCCGGCGCGGGGCGCGGTTGGTCGAGCTGGTGAAGCGGGCATTGCCGCGCCCGCCGCGCGCGCCGCGCGCGACGAGCACACGCTCACCCGACCCCGTCAGGTCGCCCAGCCGCTCGCCCGTGGCGCGGGCCGTCACCACGGTGCCGAGCGGCACGCGCAGCACCGTGTCGTTGCCGGAGGCGCCCGTCTTGTCGGCGCCCTTGCCGTGCTGCCCGCGCTCGGCGGTGTAGTGCCGCCGGTAGTGGAAGTCGAGGAGGGTGGTGATGGACGGATCGGCCTCGAGGAAGATGCTGCCACCGTCGCCACCGTCGCCACCGTCCGGGCCGCCGCGCGGGACGAACTTCTCGCGCCGGAAGCTCACGCAGCCCGCGCCCCCGTCGCCGCCCTTGACGAAGACGTCGATCTCGTCGACGAACATCTCAGGCCCCGGGGACGCCGGGCGCGATCAGGCGGGCTGCTGGGCGATGCTGACGTACTTGTCGTCGCCCTTGCGCTCGAAGCGAACGTAGCCGTCGGAGGTGGCGAACAGCGTGTGGTCCGTGCCGAGCCCGACGTTGACGCCCGGCTTGAAGCGGGTACCGCGCTGGCGCACGATGATGCTGCCGGACGTCACGAACTGCCCGCCGAAGCGCTTGACGCCCAGCCGCTGCGAGTTCGAATCGCGCCCGTTGCGGGAACTGCCGACGCCCTTCTTGTGAGCCATGGCGCTATGCCTCGATCTTGGTGATGCGGACCGCCGTCATGATCTGGCGATGCCCGCGGTGCCGGCGGTAGTTCTTCCTGCGCTTGAACTTGACCACGAGGACCTTGCCGCCCTTCTTCTCGGAAACCACCTGGCCCGTGACCTTCGCGGCGGCGAGCGCCTTGGGCTCCACGGTGACCTGGCCGTCATTGCTCACCAGGAGCACCTGGGTGAACTCCACCGGCGAGCCGGCCTCCTTGTCGAGGCGCTCGACCTTGATCACCTGGCCCGGGGCGACCCGGTACTGCTTCCCGCCTGTCGCGATGACGGCTTCCATAGAAAGATAAGGCCTCTCTTGAATTGATTTGCCGCGAGCGCCCATAAGACCACAGGGACGGCCCGAAAGTCAAGCACGGCGCGACGTTAGGCGCGTGCAGTCACGCGGCTGCCATGTAGCGCGAGAGGCGCTCCCGGAGGAACAGGCGCGAGCGGTGCACGCGGGACTTCACCGCGGGCAGGCTCAGGTGCAGGGTCTCGGCGATCTCGGGGTTCGATAGCCCCTCGACATCATGCATGAGGAAGGCGGTCCGGTAGTCCGCCGGAAGGTCGTTGATCGCCGAGGTCAGCACAGTCCGGAGCTCCGTCTGGAGCGCCGGCTCGTCGACCTTGCCCGACCAGTCGGCCACGGGCTCCGCGTGGCGCCGCTGATCGTCGAACGCGGGCTGGACGTCGTCCCATAACACCTCGTTGCGCCGGCCGCGGCGGCCGCGGAGCTTTTGGTACGCCGTATTCGCCGTGATCCGGTACACCCAGCTGCCGAAGGCCGACTCGCCCTTGAACGTGCCGATCTTGCGCGCCGCGGTCCAGAGAGCGTCCTGGGCCACTTCCTCGGCATCCTGCTCATTGCCGGTGATGCGGATGGCCAGACGATAGACGCGGTCTCCGTACGTGTCGAGCAACAGCTCGGACGCCATCGGATCACCCCGGCGCAGCCCTTCGAGAAGGGCCGCGTCACGATCGACGCGCGGGGCTCCGGCTGGTCGCGGCTCGGGCTCGGTCATCGTGTCCGCCTGCGGGACGCTCATCATGACTCTCCTGTGTCCCGCGTCACGGGACACGCCAGTCGTCGTTGGTTCAGGACCTCGCATACAGCGTCAGATGCCGCTTGAGTTCGTCCACGCACTGCTCCATCACCGAAATGTCCTTCGTCATCTTGCTCATGAGGATGGCCCCCTCGAGGGCGGCCACGAGGAAGTGGGCCAGCCCATCGGGATTGCAGTCGGCGCTGAGCCGCCCCGCCGCCTGGCTCCGGCGCAGCGCCCGGGCCAGCGTCGCGCGCCATCGGACGAAGATCTCGGCCAGCCGCTGTCTGAAGCCCTCGTGGACGTCGGACAGCTCCGAAGCGAGATTGCCCATGGGGCAGCCCCCGACGCAGTTGCGCTGCCGCAGGTTGTCGAGGACGCGGTCGAGGAAGCCGTGGATCTGGGCCAGCGGATCACGATCGATATCGGCGAAGGCCGGATCGAGTGTGCGCTCGACGAAGGCGCGCACCAGCCGGTCGATGATGGCGTAGCCCAGCTCTTCCTTGCTCTTGAAGTAGTAGTAGAAGTTGCCCTTGCCCACGCCGCTCTCGCGGAGGACATCGTCGAGAGTGGTGCAGTGGTAGCCTTGGAGGTGGATCAAGCGCGCGGCAGCGTCGAGAATCTGGTCCCTCGTCGCTGCTCCCTTTGCGCTCTTCGTCTCGGTGATCATTTCCCCGTCGCGCCCCCTGAAGGTATGTTGTACCAAAGAGTCGGTACAATCCTAAACCCGAAGAGTTTTCAGTGTCAAGATGTAGGATTTATTCTTCTAGTTCAGGTACTTAGTCAGCCACTGGCGCATGATATCCCAAGCATTCTGAGCAGCGCCAGCGTCATAGGATGCCCTGTCATTGCAGAAGAAACCATGCCCGGCGCCCTTGTAGACCTTGACCTCGGCGGTCTTCTTGAGCCGCTTGAGGGTTTCGTCGACGCGCCGAACCTGGTCCATCGGGATCATCTTGTCCGTCTCGCCGAAGAAGCAGAGGATCGGGCACTGGATGCGATCCGCCAGATTGATCGGTGCGGTCGGCGTGTCGGCCGCGATGCCGCCGCCGTAGAACGGCACGGCGACCTTGATGGCTGCCGGGTGCCGGCACGCCGTAAGGAAAGCGATGCGGCCGCCGACGCAGAAGCCCGTGATCCCGATGCGGTCGCTCCGCACCTCGGGACGGCCCTTGAGGTGCTGGATGACCACGCCCAGCTCGGCCATCAGGACGGCATCGTCGAACTTCTGGATGTAGCCGAGGGCGCGCGGCACGTCCTCGTAGGGAACGATGGGGCTGCCGAAGCGGTAGAAGAGATCGGGCGCGATGGTGACGTACCCTTCGCGCGCGATGCGCTCAGCCACGTCCTTGATGTGGGCGTTGAGACCGAACGCTTCCATCACGACGATGACGGCGGCATGAGAACCCGCGCCTGCGGGCCGGCAGACATAAGCCGGCATCAGGCCGTCGGCCGTGGGCAGTGAGTCCATCTCGGTGCGAATCTCCATGACCGCCTCCCGCGCCCTAGAAGGTCAAGAGCTTGAGCAGGTCCGCCGTCAGGTCATACAGCTGGGCACAGCCGCTCTCGCCGCCCAGCTGCGTCTGGATCCGCTTGCGCAGCGCGCCGTCGGCGCCTTGGCCGACCAGGGAAGCGATCTTGCCCTGGGGCTCCGTGCAGATGCCCTGGTAAGGCAGCCGCGAGCTGATCGAGTCTGCGGCGGCCACGGTTCCGGCCTCCAGGTCGATCTCGATGTGGAGGTCGAATCCGTGGACATTGTCGTGCATCGAGTGGAAGAGGTGGAGGCGCGCTCCTGTGCGCACGAGCCGCATAGTCTTCCTGCGCACAAAGATCCGGCGCGCGCCGGGCGGCGGGCTGTACAGATCCGCGACCATCGGCGTCGAGACCGCTCGCGTCTCGAGGAGCGCCCGGCCCGCGCCGCTGTAGGTGAAGCAGGACCCGGGCAGGTCTATCCACCCAGTGGTATCGAGGTTCCAGCAGGCGAGCGCGCCGCCCGCGGCCAAGCCGGCTGTCGCCTCGCACGGGAACTTGGCGACCTGACGGGCGAGGCGCGCGACCTCGATGCCGGCGTCAACGAGGAGCCGCGAGCCGAATCCCGGCCCGGCAAGCTCGGTGAGCCGGCGGCCGAAGCCCGCCACCATCCGCGCGCCGCGGAGTTGCCCGAAGCGCTCGACGGCCGCGGCATCCACCGCGCCGGCGATTGCTCGCGCCGCGGCCTCTCGCACCTCGTAGCCGGGCGAGGGCGTGCACACCGCCACCAGCTCCACGCTCGCATCGTCGTCGGCAAGGCGGACCGTATGGGTGAAGGCATCCCGGTGGGTATTGTCCACCCAACCTTCCAGGCTCCGCTCGTAGCGGTCGCGGCGGGCGAGGTACGGCGACGTGATCACTTGGAGAGGTACTGTTCCGGGTTGGCGTCGAATGACTGCTTGCACCCGACGGCGCAGAAGTAGATCCTCTGCCCCTTGTGATTCGATTGGGCGGCGGCCTTCTTTGGGTCGACGTCCATGCCGCACACGGGATCCTTCGCCATGGCGTCTTCTCCTTCCTCAGGTAGCGTGACGTGGAAGCGCTTGAGCCGCAGGCTATTGGCGACCACCGAGACCGACGACAGCGCCATGGCCAGCCCGGCCAGTATCGGGGAGAGCAGCACGCCCCAGAGGGGATAGAGCACGCCTGCGGCGACCGGAACCAGCACGATGTTGTAGCCGAAGGCCCAGGCCAGGTTCTCCTTGATGATCCTTATGGTCCGTCGCGACAGCTCCACGGCGGTCACGGCCCCGCGCAGATCTCCCCTCATGAGAGTGACGTCGGCGGCCTCGATGGCCACGTCCGTGCCCGTGCCCATGGCGATGCCGATGTCTGCCTGGGCCAGCGCGGGGGCGTCGTTGATTCCGTCGCCGACCATGGCGACGAGCCGGCCTCCCTCCTGCAGGCGCTTGATCTCCGCCGCCTTCTGCTCCGGCAGAACCTCGGCCAGCACGCGGTCGATGCCGGCCATACGGGCGATCGCCTCCGCGGTCAGCCGCGTGTCACCGGTGAGCATGGCGACCTCGATGCCGAGCGCTCTCAGAGCCGCCACCGCGGCGCGGGCCTCGGGCTTGAGGACGTCGGCGACGGCGACGAGACCGTGGACCTCTCCGGCAAGAGCGACGTACACGACGCTCTTGCCTTCGGCGGCGAGACGCCCGGCCACGGTCTCGAACTCCGCGACGGGGATGCCCCGCGCCTGCATCATGCGCGCGTTGCCCAGCAGGATCCGCCCGTCGGAAGCCAGCGCGTCTACCCCCTGACCGGGCACGGCCTGGAATTCACTCACCGGCGGCAGCGCGAGCCCGCGCGCCTTGGCGAGGGTCACGATGGCCTCCCCCAGCGGGTGCTCCGATCCCTGCTCGGCGGCGGCGGCCAACGCCAGCAGCACGTCGGCCTCGACGCCCGGCGCAGGAATCACGTCGGTGACCACGGGCTTTCCCACCGTGAGCGTTCCCGTCTTGTCGAAAATCACGGTCTTTGCCCGGTGCAGCAGCTCGAGCGCCCCCGCGCTCTTGATGAGCACGCCCAGCTCGGCACCCTTACCCGTACCAACCATGATGGCCGTGGGCGTGGCCAATCCCATCGCGCAGGGGCAGGCGATGACGAGCACGCCCACGGCGTTGGTCAGGGCATAGAAGAAGGAAGGCTCCGGACCCAAGGTCCACCACACGCCGAAGGTGATGGCGGCGACGACGAGGACTACCGGCACGAAGACGCTCGCGACGCGGTCGGCCAGCCGCTGGATGGGGGCCTTGGACCCCTGCGCCTCCTCTACCAGGCGGATGATCTGGGCGAGAACGGTCTCACTTCCGACGCGCGTGGCCCGGTAGGTGAACGTGCCCGTCCGGTTCACCGAGCCTCCGACGACCGCGCTCCCCGGCCCCTTCTCGACGGGCAGGCTCTCCCCGGTGAGCATGGACTCGTCCACGGTCGACCCGCCCTCGACCACCTGGCCGTCCACCGCGACGCGCTCGCCCGGCCTCGCCCGAAGGAGGTCCCCCACCGAGACGAGGCCGATGGGCACGTCCTCTTCCGTGCCGGCGCGCAGAACCCGGGCCGTCTTGGGCCGGAGGGCGATCAAGCGCCGGATGGCCTCGGAGGTACCTCCGCGCGCGCGCGCCTCCAACCAGCGCCCGAGGACGAGAAAGGTCATGAGCAGCGCCGAGGCTTCGTAGTAGGGCATGGCGCCGGTGGCCGCGAACACGCCCGGCCAGAGCGTCACCGCCACGCTGAAGAAGTAGGCCGCGTTGGTGCCTATGGACACCAGGGTGTTCATGCTGGCCGAGCGGTGGCGCAGCTCCGAGAGAAATCCCACATGGAACTGCCAGCCCACCCAGAACTGGACCGGCGTGGTCAGGGCCCAGAGCAGAAACGGGTCGCGGAGCCAGTGAGGCGCCCAGGTGAAGACCTCGTGCATGCTGCCGATCAGTACGGGAACCGACAGCGTGGCGCCCACCACGAGCTTGCGCAGCAGTCGCCGGTTTTCTCGCGCCCGCTCGGCCTGTTCGCGGTCGGCCGCCTCGGGCGTCGCCGCGATGTCGGCGGGCACGGTATAGCCCGCCGCCGCCACCGCGCGCCTCAGCTGTTCGAGAGACGGAGCTTCGAGCGATGGGCCGGCGGCACCCAGGCGCACGGTGGCGCGCTCGGTGGCGAGGTTCACCGCGGCCGACTTCACGCCCGGCACGCCCAGAAGCGCCTGCTCGACCTTGCCCACACAGGCCGCGCAGTGCATTCCCTTCACGGGAAAATCGAGCCGAGGCTCTTGCTCGGTCGCGTTCGGGGGCATCGTCATGGCCACCGCTCCATTCTACCGCCCGGAAAAGCGGGAGAACACGTCGAGCAGCTCGTCCACCTTCTTCTGGCGGTCGCGCGTGCTGCCCGAGCGTATGGCCTCGGCGACGCAGGACTCGATGTGGCGCCCGAGGAGCAGCCGTTGCACCTGCTCCACGGCGCCTTCCACGGCCGTCAGCTGAAGCAGGATGTCGACGCAGTATTTCTTCTCTTCTACCATCCGCTGGATGCCCTGCACCTGTCCCTCGATGCGCCGCAGCCTGCCGAGGGCCTTGGCCTTGGTCTCGTCGTCGATCATGTCCGCTCCTCCGCGGCGACCGGGCGCCTGGCCTCGAGGCCCCGCAGCAGCCACCAGGCCGCGAGAGCCGCCGTCAGATGCTTGAGCGTATGGCCGCTCAGCAGGTGTCCCATCGAGAAGATCACGCCGTCGAGGGCTTCGAAGAGCTTGGCGGCGCCGTACATGACGATGGCCACCACGAGATAACCGCCGTGCGTGTAGCGCGCCGGGAACAGCCACAGCATCAACGGTATCAGCGCGGCCGGCGCGAATTGCACGAGGGCGTAGGGACGCAGGTCCCCCGCGCCGCTCGACTCCCCGGCGTACCAGTATGCGACGCTGCCGGCTCCCGCAAGCAGGAGCACCGGCAGCAGCACGATCCCCGCCGTCACCCCCACCCGCTCGGCCACGATCGAGGCCAGGAGGGCCATGAAGCCGATCGTCATGGGCAGCCGGTCCCACACGAGCCGCGCGTTGTCGGGCGCCCAGTGGTAATACCCCGAGCCGATGCCGGTGAGCGCGACGCCGGTGAAGAACAGCGCGTACGGCCAGCGCTCCCGGGACTCGACGAACGGGGCGGACGTGCCGACCGGCGCCGTCAGCACCCGGCGGAGTCCCCAGAGCCCGACCAGCGCGAACGGCAGGTTGGAGAGCACAGCCCACCCGTTGGCCACGGCGCCAAGCGGGCGCGTGTCGGCGAATCTGTGGTAGGCGGGATCCTGCGGGATCGGCGGCACCACGCACGCAATCGTCACCGCCGCCGCGGTGACGATCAGGAGCACCCCAACCCGCCCGCCCTGTGTCATCGGCATATTCCCTACAGGGGTAGTCTACCATGGGGGTAGTTTTCCCCCGGTGTCCGGGGAATAGGCAGGGAAGGCCGCCCGGTAGGTGGCGCGCCGCCTCAGGCCGGCAG
>WNFE01000745.1_pt1 | contig 23336 bp, 16 predicted proteins | sample 5400451 | NCBI WGS metagenome assembly WNFE01 (sample SAMN13153344, study PRJNA577476) | soil metagenome | isolation source: 200 cm saprolite under Douglas fir tree site 2 hole 2 | place: USA:California | collected 2015-04-18
CATCGAAGTCACGGTAAGGAAGGTCGCCGCCAATCGCAACTGCTGGAGCGGCATGCAGACGATCGGCACGTCGGATAGCAACTTTGAAGAAGACATTTGGATCAACAACGCAGCTGGTTCAAATGGAGCCGCTTGCGGTGGGATTTGTCTCGTGAATAGCAACAAGAACCGGATGCACAAGTCTACATTCTACGGAAATGGCAGCGTCGACTACCCAAACGGGAACGTCGATTTCGGAATCGGCTTCGAGGGGAGCAGCAGTGAGAACTTGGTCGAGGGAAACGATATCGGAGGGAACACTAACGGGGTCTTGTTCTTTAACACTTCCAGCGACAACGTCGTCCGTCGCAACATCATTGTTGGCAACCCGGCCGCCCAAGTCATCAAGACTTTTGTCCTTGCCAACCAACAGGGCGCGGATATTGCTTTCCGGCCTACCTTCGCCGGCGCGAACAACACGTTTAAGGACAACTTCTGCCTGACGTATATACAGGGTGCCGGCCCCGCAAACGCTCCTTGTCCAAATATAAGGACGGAGGGAGTCGAAGAGGCGGCCAGCCGGTTGACAAGCCCCGTCCAGAACCCGGCGGAGTCAAAAGGTGGGAGAGCGGCACAACACGAAGGGTTCCTCTCTCTCGTGCTGGTGATTTTGGCAACCGCATTCGGGCGACTCGTGCTGGGTTAAAGTAAGCGCAGAGCAACAAGCGCCTTGAGAACCGGCGGAAAGGGGAGGGCGCTACCTCTTCGCGCGACTTCGGCGCGAAGAATCCCCGGTAGTGACTCATTTTTGATGGATTAGACTTCATCGCTCAAACTGAGTCACTACCCCCTTCATTATTTCCACTTGCAAAAGCGTTGTTCCCAGGATACTATACTCATCGGGAACTACTCCGCACTTTCACCTGTTTCCCTTCCTGTCCCTAGCGTTTTGACATCAACGTGCCGCTGGTATCTTTCCCCTGCAAGCCGTTGCGACTTCTGGATCGTTGTTTTTCGCGTTTCAAACATGCGCTTGCGGGCAGCTCAATTGGCCTTATAAATCCTTTAGAATCCGCACTTGGAAAAGTGTGTGATTACACGGGACTTAAAGTCCCTTGGAATGACACTCTTACAAAAAACATAGGGGGAGGGGGTACCCCCTCACTTCTTACTTCTTGCGATCTGTAGAGTATGGTCTGGCGTCCCCTTGGCTAAATCTTCTGCATCTTCCACCGGCCCCGCTTGAACAGAATGATGCTCACGCCGGCGATAAACGCCTCCGCGACCACGATCGAGATGAACACTCCGTTCGAGCGCATCCCCGCCGGAATCGCCAAAAAGTAGGCCAACGGAATTTCCAGCAGCCAGAACCCAAAGAAATTCACAATCGTCGGCGTCACCGTATCCCCCGCGCCATTGAACGCCTGTAGCATCACCATCCCATAGGCGTAGGCAATGTTCCCGTAGCTGATGATGCGCAGGCATGAAGCTGCCAACGGCACGACCTGTGGATCCTGCGTGAACAGCCGTACCACCGGCTCCGCGAAGACCACGAGCAGAATCCCTATGACTCCCAGGAACAGCATGTTGTAAAAGCCGGTCCTCCATACGGATTGTTCCGCCCGCTCCGGCTGCTTGGCTCCCAGGTTCTGGCCTACCAGCGTTGCCGCTGCGTTACTCAGTCCCCAGGACGGTAGAATGATGAAAATCACGATGCGAATCGCAATCGTGTATCCCGCAAGCGCCGCCGAGCCGAAGATGCTCACGATGCGCACCAGCCCGATCCAGCTTGTGTGCGCAATTGCAAATTGCAGGATTCCCGTCAGCGACACTCGCACCAGCCGCAGCAGCACGTTGAAATTCAGGTGAATCTGGTTTCGCAAAATCCGGATGCGCTCCGTGCCTCGCAGCAAACGATAGAACTGATACACCACGCCAATGCTTCGCCCCGTGAACGTTGCCAGCGCCGCGCCCGTGACGCCTAGCTTCGGAAACGGTCCCCACCCGAAAATCAGGCAAGGGTCCAGCACCAGGTTGATGATGTTGGACACCCAGAGCAGCCGCATGGCGATGGCCGCGTCGCCCGCACCACGAAAGATGGCATTGTTCAAGAACAACAGCATGATGGCACCGCTGCCGCCCAAGGCAATCCGCGCGTAGCCCGAACCGGTCGCCACGATTTGTGGCGACGCACCCATCAAGCGCAACAATTCCGGTGCATAAAAAAGACACGGCACCCCGATGAGCACAGACACCGCCAGCCCGACCGCAATCGCCTGCACTCCCGCGACGGCCGCGCCCGCAGGATCTTTTTCGCCGATGCGCCGCGCCACCATCGCTGTCGTCGAAAGACTCAGCCCCAATCCGATCGCAAACACCAGGCTCAGCAGCGATTCCGTCAGCCCCACCGTCGCCACGGCGTCCGCTCCCAACCGCCCCACCCAGAAAACGTCCACCACGGCAAACAGCGATTCCAAAACCATTTCCAGGACCATCGGAATGGCCAGAAGCAATATGGCGCGATTCAGATTGCCGGTTGTAAAGTCCTGGTGCGACCCGCGCAGCGCTTCCCGGATCGAGCCCCAGAAAGTCGCCTGCGGCGTGGCCGCGACGGCTTGTTCCATTTCCATAAAATCCTGCGCCTTCTGCGCGCTCTCTTTTCAGAAACAAAGATACGCGTGAAATGGTTGAACAGCTCGAATATGGCGGAGGAGAAACGAAAATCAGGTCCGCGCTAACAGCAGATCAGACGATGGAGGATACTCGAAGGTCAGACATCGTTTTTTATCCAGCGACGCCGTTCGTGTACGAAACGTCCGCAGCGTCTTATTTCAAAAAAGCATTCTGACCCTGCGATTGTACATAAAACCGACCGGCTGGCCCAATGAAATGTTTTGGCAGATCAGCTAAAGAATGTGTGCCCCCAAGAGCCGTCTCGCCGTGACACCTTCGCGCTCGTTCGCCCGGCACAACTAAGCCAGTTCACGCCCAGCTGAAGCCTTGCTTCGCCAGCGGCAGCGTGCGGATTCGTTTGCCGGTCACGGCAAAAATCGCGTTGCACACCGCCGGCAAAACCGGCGGCAGCGCCGGCTCTCCGAGTCCCGTTGGCGGATAGTCCGTCTTCAGGAAATGCACCTCGATTTCAGGCGGCACCTGCATCATCCGGACCGGCGGGTATTCGTGGAAGTTGCTCTGCATCGCGCGGCCCTTCTCGATGGTGATCTCGAAGCCCATCACATGGCTCAGGCCCTCGATCACCCCGCCCTGCACCTCGTTCATTGCCCCGCTGGGATTGATGATCTGGCTTCCCACGTCGCCCGCCACCCACACCTTGTTCACTTTGATGCGATTGCTGCCGGTGACGCGCAGTTCCACGACTTCTGCAAAGTAGCCGCGGTGGCTGAAGTGAAACGCCACGCCCATCGCGGTATCCTTCGGCAGCGTCCGCGAGCCCCATCCGGATTTTTCCGCGACAGCTTTCAAGACACCCTTCATGCGCGACGCCACGAACTCCGGCGGCGCGGCGTTCTGATTTCCCCCCGGAGGAGGTGTCACCGCAAAAGCGGGAGAATCGAGCAGCGCGAGCCTGAACTCCACCGGGTCTTTGCCCGCGGCATGCGCCAGTTCGTCGATAAACGATTGTGTGACGAAAGCGATCCCATTGCTTCCCGGCGCTCGCAAAGCTCCGGTGGGCACCCCGCACGCCATCACCGAGCTATGCAGCCCGAAGTTCGGCACGAAGCGCGCCGGAAATTCGTCGGGCGAAATCCCCGCGCTCTGCGCGAACCGTTCTCCTTCGCCAAAGCTCACGAAGTGATTTCGCCAGGCCACCAGCTTTCCCGAAGCATCCACACCGGCCTTCAGATAGTGGAAGCCGGCAGGGCGGTAGAAGTCATGGTGCATGTCGTCTTCGCGCGTCCACAGCAGCTTGACCGGCGTGCCGCCGAGAACCTTCGCAATCCACGCGCCCTCGATCATGTAATCGTTCGTGAGCCGCCGCCCGAAGCCGCCGCCCATGCGCGGCAGGTGAATGGTGATGTCGCTCTCTGCAATTCCCAGTGTCTTTGCCACCTGCTGCAATCCCCGCTGCGGCGTCTGGCTCGGCACCCACATCTCCAGCTTGCCGTCTTGAAAACGCGCCGTGCAGTTTTGCGGCTCCATCGGCGCGTGGGCGATGAATGGGTAGGAGTAAGAAGCCTCGACAACTTTTGCCGCACCCTGCAGCGCCGCGTCCGCGTCGCCGTCGGTGCGCAGCGCTCGCGCCGGCTTCTGCTTGGAAAGCTCGTCCGCGCTGCGCGCAAATCCTTCGCTGCTCTGTTGCGCGGTTGGCCCTTCGTCCCATTTCACTTGCAGCTTCTGCCGCGCCGTCTTCGCCGTCCACCAATTGTCCGCGACAATCGCGACCCCGCAGAGGAGTCCCGTCAGGTCGGTCCCCCCCTCCACCACGAATGCATGACGCACGCCCGGAATGGCTTTGATTTCGTCCAAATTTGCGCTCACAACCTTGCCGGCGAAAACCGGACACTTCTCAAACACGCCCCACAGCATCCCCGGCAGCTTGAAGTCGATGCCGAACAGCGGCTTCCCGCTCACGATGGAAGCGTTGTCCACTCCCGGAATCGATTTTCCGATGATTTTGAAATCTTTTGCATCCTTCAGCTTGACCGTCGCCAGATCCGGCGGCGTCAACTCCGCAGCCTTGGCGGCCACTTCGCCGTAGCCGGCCGACCGCTTGGAAGCGGCATGATGCACGCGTCCCGAAGCAGTTGAGCACTCCGCTTCCGGCACGCCCCAGGTCTGCGCCGCTGCGGCCACGAGCATCTGCCGCCCGGCGGCTCCAATCTGCCGCATGGGTAGCCAGTTGTTCGGCGTCGCGGTGCTGCCTCCGGCGACCTGCGAGCCGTATTTCGCGAAGTTGACGTCGGCCTGCTCGATCCGCACGTCTTTCCAGTCGGCGTCCAATTCTTCCGCGACGAGCATTGGCAGCATCACCTTCACACCCTGGCCGATCTCCGGATTTTTGGCTGTGATGGTGACAATGCCGTCCCGCGAAATGCGTAGGAACGCGCTGGGTGTGAGCGTAGCCACCGGCGGCCCCTGCGCCAACGCTTTCTCAACCGGGTCGGCGTAATACGCCAGAAGCAGGCCGCCTCCGGCCACGGCGCTCACTCGCAAGAAAGAGCGCCGCCCAATCTTCGTCATGGGCTCTGCAGTTTCGAGGGTTTGCATAGGGCCTCCCTGTTTTTTTGACCGGCCTGTTCCGCGCCGTCGGAGCGCTTCAGGCAGAAAGTAGCACCAGCCCGCGCACGGCGTCAATTCACGCCTTCGCCCGGCCCGATTGGCGGCGTTTTGCATTTTGAACTACCATGGCCAGAGGGTGAGAAACTGCTGCTTGTCCTCAAGATGCCGATGGGCGCTGAGCAACAGTTGACGCTGCTTGCCGAATCGAAACATTTTCAGCTTTACCGTCGTTGCAAGGGCCCTTCGTTACGAATAGCTTAGCGCGATAAAGACTGAACGACGGCGACAGCCCGCGCTAGGTCTTCAAACTGCGGCGCGGCCGCGTTTTTCCAGCGGGCCTGGGCCGTGGCCGTCGCGCTTCAAGTAACGGTATAAACTCGTCCGGCCAATTCCCAGGATCTGCGCCGCGCGCAGCCGGTTCCCCTGGCACATCTCCAGCACCCGCTGAGTGTGCAGCTTGCGCACGTCGTCAAGCGACAGCGGGCTCCAATCCTCTCCTCCACCGATCCGCGGCCCGCGCTGACGCAGGTTTTCCGGGAAATCCCCCAGGTCGATGAAATCAGTCACCGTGGTGATCGCCGCAGTGGAAATCACGTTCTCCAGTTCGCGCACATTCCCCGGCCAGGAATGCTGCAACAGCGTGGTTTGCGCCCGCCGCGTCAGCCCGGTAATCGTTTTTCCATACGCTTCGTTGTATTTCTTGAGGAAAAAATTCGTGAGCGGCGGGATGTCCTCGAGTCTTTCCGTCAGCGGCGGAATTCGAATCTGGATCGAGCTCAGCCGGTAATAAAGATCCTCGCGGAATCTTCCCGCAAGAACCTCGGCCCGCAAATCGCGATTCGTCGCGGCAATCAGCCGCACGTTCACCTGCCGCACCTCCGGCGATCCCACGCGCTGAATTTCCCGATTCTGGATCACGCGCAGCAGCTTGGCCTGCATTGCCAGAGACGTCTCTCCCACTTCGTCGAGGAAAACCGTGCCGCCATTCGCGAATTCGAACAACCCCGGCCTCGTATCCGTTGCGCCCGTGAATGCGCCCCGCAGGTGCCCGAAGAGCTGGCTCTCCAGCAGCGTGTCCACCAGCGCCGAGCAATTACACACTGCCAGCCGCTGCTGGCTTACCGGGCTGAGCTGGTGGATCGCGTGCGCCACCAGCTCTTTCCCCGTGCCCGTGGCCCCCACAAGAAGCACGTTCGTGTAATGCCGCGCCACTTTGCGCGCAAAATCAAAAACTTCCAGCATCACCGGGCTCTTCCCGATGATCCCGTGAAATTCCAGGTCCTTCAGGAGTTGCTCTTCGAGCGCGCGCACGCGCCGCCGCTGATCATAAAGCGTCGCCACATCGTCCAGGGTGCGCTTCAGACGTGCGCGATCGATCGGCTTCGGCACAAAATCCGTCGCTCCCCTTCGAATGGCATCCAGCGCCGACTCCAGCGTGTAATCTCCGGTCATCACTATGACGTGAGTTCCGGGATCGCAGCGCAACGCCTCATCCAGAAACTGAAAGCCGTCCATCCCCGGCATGTGCACATCCGCCAGCACCAGCCTGGAGTGCCCCGACCTTACGAGGTTCAGCGCCTCTTCTGGATTTGCGGTCGTAACCGAGTCGTATCCCATATCTGCGACAATAGCCGCGAGCATCTCCAGCTGACCCGGATCGTCGTCCAGAATGCACGGCGTCAAGGAAGTCTTTGGAGCTGCCAGTTCTACTGTTTTGCGAACCGCTTGAGCCACGGAGCATTTACTGGCAAAGGTCGTGCCAGTCCCCAGCTTTTTTCTGGTTGGAGGAATCAGCGGTTCAGATTTCGCATGCGCAGGGAACCAAAACTCGTACCTCCCCGCAAATCAACGCTTTCCAGCAGAAATTGGACCTTGGCACAAGCGCCGCTGGCCTGACCATCCGCTCGCGCACAATTTATTCGCAGCGTCGGCATTCCAAATTGGGTCAGTGTGTCATTTCAGTGCGGACCCGCATGCCGTCGTGCTGGCTGGCGCGCTGGTGCTCATTTAGAACACTTTTGTTTATACAGAGAGCGTTGCCGCCAGCCTGGGACGCAGGCGGACGGCATTGAGGCGGTACTGATGGCATCCTTCGGTGCTGGTAGCAATGAGTTCCGCTTCGTAGGGGACTGGATAGGAGCGCTCCGACGCTGTCGGCTGAAGGAGCCGGACGAAGATAATGGCGCTCTCCCGGAGGGGGCGACCCATGATCAGATGCTTGCCGGACTCCTCGCTCCACTCGAGGTCGGCCTTCTCTACAAAAAAGGCATGTGTGCTATCCCAGCCGGAGACCTCGACGCGATAAAGGTTAGCGACGGAAGAAGAAACATTCGGAAGCATGAATGACCTCCGCAGAGAAGCGGTGCAGGCGGAGAGCCAAAGACTGGACCGCTAAGCCGCTGAAAAGGGGAATCTTAGGCGCAATCGCCTTTTCCGACGATGTCTGCAGGAGAGACAGTGGAGCAGGGACTGTTCCGGAATGGGCCATCAGAAGTGGCTGCGCAGCAGAATATTCGTGGCGAAGAATTCCACGTACTGATAGAACTGACGGAAAACGAGGAGAGCGACAATCAGCCCGAGCATCGCGTAACTGTTGCCGCGCAGCCAGTCGAGATAGCCCTGGGCGCGCTTTGCGCTCATGAACACCATGATTCCTGTGCTGCCGTCCAGGGGAGGGACGGGAAGCAGATTGAAGGTCCCGAGGAGCAAATTGAGCTGGAAAAAGGCCGAGAGCACCTCGCCGGCAAAGTTGAAGTCGCGCGTAAGGGGATTGGAGAAGATCCAGCCACCCGCGGCGCCAACGCGCAGCCCGACTGTCGCCAGAAGCATGAGAGAGAAATTGGCGGCGGGACCCGCGAGGGCCATCCAGGCGGCGCGCCGTGGGTGACGGCGCTCCCAGTTGGGATCGAAGGGAGCGCTGGCCCAGCCGATCATGCGGCCAGTAAGCACGAACGAGAGAATGGGAATCACGACCATGCCCCAGGGCTCGCGGCGGACGTGCGGGACGGGATTGAGAGTGATTTGGCCGCCGAGGGCTGCCGTCTCGTCGCCGCCAAGTTTGGCGACCAGGGCGTGGGAGGCTTCGTGGCAAGTCGTGGAGAAAAGGAATGCGATGTACCAGATAAAGCCGAAGACGAGAAGGTCGGGAGTGAGCTGCGGCATGAAGAGGACAGAGTAGATGCTGCCGCGCTTGTTTGCAAGGCCGGTGGCTTTGGAGGAGATTCTACTTCATCGCAAACACGGGGATCGGCAATCTGGAGGATGACAAAATCCTTGACCCGGAAAAGCTCGAGCCCATACACATTGCCGTCGTGGATTTGAAATAACTTCGAGATGCGGAATTCAAGATTCCCGGGGTGGACAGTGCCAATACCGCCTCTCAAAATCATCGCGAGGCAGCGAGGTGAGGGTGATCCTTGGAGGACCACCCACCCTCGTGTCGCTTACGAGCTGGCGTCCTTGATGTCCTCGCGTGCGCGCCTCTCGGCGTTCCTGGACTCGGTCTTGGCGTCTGCATCGGGCTTCAGCACGCGGATGGCTTTGTTCAGGCTTATCGGTTTGTCTCTGATCGGGGCCTCGCACGATTTGACGTCGCCGCTCGGCTGCGCCGCCGTTAGATGCCATTTCAAGCAGTTAAACTTAATCTGCAAATTGTGGCTGACGTGAAGCGCAGCGACGCAGTCTTCCAGTTCCTTGAATGCCGAGCACGCGTCCTTCAAGGCGGTGCGTGGCGGCAGAAGCGCTTTCAACTGCAAGGCTAGCTTTTTTTCTTCGTCGTGATTCGCGGCGAGCTGCTGTGTCGCCGTCGGGCTTGGGCCTTTCTTGATCCATTTGATGGGATTGTAGGAGCGCGCTTCCGCTCCCGTGGCGCCGAGGAAAACACCCATCCCGGCGACTCCAACGATGATCCATTTGTTTTTCATGCTGGCCTCTTTCGAGGGCTGGATTTGGCTCTGGCTCTAGTAGGCCACGCTCGCCGGCACATAGCGAGGATTCGCGAGTACGGTACTCTCCGAATGCGTCACGCTGTCCATTCGGGCAGGTTCTTGAAGCGCACCAGCCTGTACCATTTCGGCGTTGCCTTGAATTGAGGCAACGGCCTAATGTGGTTGTGTATTGGTCACCGCACAGGGAACATGGAATCCATACTCGGTCTCGGCGGCCGCAAACCCAAAACCTCACCGCTAGAGGGATTCGGCGCTTTCCGCATGCAGCGAGCGGGAACCGACCTGAAGCAACTCGGACGGCGCGAGTGGTGGCTTTGGCTGTCCGCGTTATTGGTGACCGTGCTTTCGGCGGTGGCCTTTTTGCTCACCACAATTCCCTCTTTTTTCCAGCACCCGCGGCATTTCTACGAAATCCGTTCCGATCAAGCGCGCTGGGGCGTGATGTGCCTGGTTCTGCTCTTCAACGGGTGGCTACTGTACCGGCAACGGGTATTCCGGCGAGTGCGAAATCAGCTAACCGCGCCCAGCGCCGGCTCAGAAACGCAAGCGGCGCAAATCTCCGACCCCTCGGGCATTGATCCGGCCACGGGGTTGTACACGCGAGGCTTCATTGAGCAGCAGCTTGGGAAAGAAATTGCGCGCGCGAAGCGGCAAAACAGCGCGCTGAGCCTGGCGACAATTCACCTCGACGAATTCGATGAGATCAACAAGCGCTATGGGCTTTCGGCCACGGACCAGGCGCTGAAAGAGCTGGCGCGGCGACTGAAGAAAGCATGCCGCGGGTCCGATTTTGCGGTGCGGCTGTCCACCGACGATTTCCTGCTGGTGCTGCCCGACTGCAACTTGGGAGAAGTTAAGGTGGTCTTGAACCGTCTCGGTGCGCTCGAAATGGTCTGCTCGGGCCGGAAAATAAACCTGACTTACACGACGGGATGGGTGGACTACCAACCCGGTGACATGCCCTCAGATTTGCTGAAGCGGGCCGCGGAAATCCTTCACCTCTACGAGAACGCCGCCAAAGGCAGCTTCGCACCCACGCTTACACTCCGCTAACGCCGTTCCAACTTATTGGAGCGAATCCGCTCGGAACGACTGCCTCCACGCTTTCAAACCAGGTCTCGATCCTCCGTTCGGCTTAAATAGTCGGAACGGCACTAGGCGGTTGCTGGGTCTTTCGCGATGCGCTCGGCCCTGGCGTTACTGCTTCGGCTTTTCTGCCGTTGGCTTAACCTCGGCAGTCTTGGCGGATGCCGCCTTGGGTTTTGAAGCAGTGGCAGCCATGACCGCCTTTGGCCGCCAGAAGTCGGCCGCTACCTTGGCGATCTCCTCTGTAGGGCTGCTGAGCGCGGGGGAAAAGCGATAGAGCGCAGACTCCGTGCCCTCCACAGCTTCGGCATTGACTTGCGAATACTTCTTGTAGCCTTCCTCACCCAGCATCTCGCGCATGGTGGGATTCTTGTCGAATCCGCCTAAGGAACTGCGCAGGGCCGTAATATAAAAGATCGTGCCTTTCGTCCCTTCGACAGACTGGGAGATGAGCAAAGGCTGGGTGTTAGCCATCTGTTCGCTGGCAGCCTTGGCCTCTTTCAGCAGTGCTTCAAATTCCGCGACGTGGCCGGGGCGCACATGGACCGCAGTGGTGCGTAACACCCTGGATTCCCCGATGAGTTGGGCGTACGTGTCCATGTCCGTAGGTGGTTTCCGGCTGAGGTCCATGCGCCGGCGGCGCAATTCACTGCGCGACCATACCAGGCAGCTTTCCCAGTCCCGCAGAATCTTCTCAGTGGCTTCTTTGCCAAAGGCTTTGCTGACTGCTTGCATCGAAAGCTCGTTGGCTTTGTCGATCTCCGCGTAATCCTGACGCGGGCTGACAAATAGGTACACGCCGCCTTCGCCATACATGGTTTCCATGGCCAGCCAATGGTCGCCGTTGAACCGGCGATTCGCATCGACCCATTTTTTTGAAAGTGCCTGGAAGTCCGCGAGTTTCTCCGGCTTCACCTTGACTGTATAGACGTCGAGATAATTTCCCTGCGCATGAACGGCTACGGGCGCTACTAGACACACCGCGGCCGCCAAGGCCCAAATGGCTCTTTTGAACATAACTGCCTCCTCGTGTTTAAAAAACTCCGGGATGGGAATGAAGTGCACGCTACACCGGGGAGTCGACGGTGTCAAGCCGGCGCGCGAAAATGAAAATGAACCGTCGCGCAAACGATTCGTACGGGGAGAGCAAGACTGAGGAGACGCCTTGGAGGCAAGCACCACGGGCAGGAACGGCGCAGGACAAGGCGTCCTCGGTTATGCTTGAGAGAATCCGCGCCGATGAAGAGAGCCATGAACGAAGAGATACACGTGAGAATCCGACGAGCGGTAACGGCCGATGTGCCGGTGCTGCGCGAACTGATTGAGGCGTCCGTGCGCGTGCTGAAGGCGGAAGATTACACCGCGGCACAGATGGAAGGCGCGCTCAAGACGGTATTCGGCGTGGATAGTCAGTTGATTGCGGACGGGACGTATTTGGTGGCGGAGGTTTTGCTTGGAGAAGGCGAACGTTCGACCCCAAAGGGGATGGAAGGGAATAGGGTCATCGCGGGATGTGGCGGTTGGAGTAAACGCAAGACGCTCTATGGCGGCGATGCGTGGACGGAACGCGAAGATGAATTGCTGGACCCGCATCGGGATGCTGCAAAGATACGGGCGTTCTTCATCCATCCGGGATGGGCGCGGCGAGGCATCGGGAGCATGATTCTGCAGGCGTGCGAAGAAGCTGCGAAGGCGGCGGGATTTATGCGGTTTGAAATGGGGGCGACGCTTACGGGAGCAAAACTCTTCCGAGCGAGGGGTTATGTTGCCGTGAGAGGCATCGATGTTCCAATCGGGAACGGCGAAGTGCTGCCGGTGATTCAGATGGAGAAGAAAACTGAGTAGGTCCCAGGGATCAAAGGGCGAAGACCGGCTGAGCCAACTGCCAATTGCCCGCGAGAAAGGCAGGGCGAATACTCGTGTCCTCGGAGGCCGGCTGAGTACAACTCTTGTCCCGGGGAGAGCATCCCACCAGCAACCCGCCCGAAGTACGCCCTGTGAGGAGTGTGTCCGATGAACAGGTCACGTCTAGGTACGTTTGCCCTGATCGTTTTGGGTGTGTTTGCCGTTTACAGTTGCAATGGTTCCAACATGACACAGCCGGTGGTACCGGGAAGCGCGCCAATGTCGTTCACCATGACGGACGCGCCTCCGGCCGGTGTTACGGTGCTTTCGTTCGAAGTGAACGTGACGGGAGCAACGCTGAACCCCGGCAATGTGGATTTGCTTTCAGGGAAACGGTCCATCGAGGTAGAAGTAAAGGAGCTCGAAACGGAGTCGGCGTTTCTGAATACTGCCAATGTGGCGCCGGGAACGTATACGAGCCTAAATCTTACGTTTTCCAACCCAGAACTGACTTTCAAGAACGATACGGGAGCAACGCTGGCAGGCTGCGCCGCGGGAGCGGTGTGTGAAATCAAGCCGGCCGGTACGCTGACATCCACATTCACTTTCCCATCGCCGGGAATCATGGTTGCCGCCAATACGCCTACGGGAATCAAGGTAGACGTCAACCTCAACACGCTTCTGAGCCCAGCGCTGGGCGTGGATTTCAGCCAGGCCGGAGCGGTCACGGCGCAGCAGCTTGCCGTCAGGCGGGACGAGGACCGGGAGGATCTGGAAGATCTGGATGAGCTGGATGACTTGCACGGCACAGTCCAGAATCTCGATGCCACGAACAAGAAATTTACACTGCACACGGCGAACGGTGATTTCACCATCACCACCGACGGCAACACGCGGTTTGAATTCGAATCGTGCCTGACGAACAATTTCTCCTGCCTGCAGAACGGCCAGGTGGTCCAAGTGGACGTGGCGATGATGGCCGGTGGAGTCTTCCTGGCAAAGAAAATCGAGTTCGAGGATCAGCTCGAAGACGATGAGCTGCAGGGCATAGTTTTCAAGGTTGACGATGCGATGCACTTCGAGATGGTGGTGCTCGACGAACTGCGGTCGGTCAACAATGTGTCCGTCGGCAATCCGATTATGGTTACGCTGAGCAGCCCGACGTTCCGCGTGGGCACGGACGGCTTGACGGTGCCAAGCGGCCTGCAAAGCGCGTTCGAGGGCGCAGTGGATACCTCGCAGCTCATGACTGGGCAGACGGTGGAAATAAGACTGACCGGCGCTCCAAGTCCTGGGCCGCCCATCACGGCGACTGCGAACCGGGTGCGCCTGCGAATGACACAATTCACCGCCAACGTGAGCGGCGCGCCTGTTCCGCCGAATTTCACGGTGGGCAGCTTGCCCGCGCTCTTCACCAGCGCTGGGATTACAAGCATCCAAGTGCAGACCTCGAGTGCGACGCAGTTCGAGGGAGTCACAAGCGTCAGCGGCCTTGCCGACACCAACACCGTTTCCCTGAGGGGGCTGCTCTTCAAAAACGGGGCAAACCCCCCGGTGCTTATCGCCAGGAAGGTGCGAAAGCGCTGACCAAAATCAGAGGATAGACAATGCCAAAGCCGGGGAGTCAACTCCCCGGCTTTTCCTTTTTACCGCTCTGGGCGCTTGCCGGTTCTCGCGACGTAAATCCCGGTCGAAATCTTATCTGCAACGAAATCAAGAGCCGCGACACTATTTACTAACGGAATGCGGGCGCCTGTCCGTAGTAGCATCGACCCGTGGAATTCTTCGTGTGCCCGTTTTCGCCATCGCAGCTTCGTTCAAGAATGCTCTGAGGAAGCTCAACAGGTATGACCTCGCCATCTATCAAAGAAGTTCTGGAACAAGAGCTGGAACAGGTGGAGACGTCGCGCGCGTTGCGGCTGGAGAAGGATCAGATGCGGCCGGCGGCGGAGAAGAGCTTAATCGGGTTGGCCTTTTCCGGCGGTGGAATCCGCAGCGCGACGTTTAATTTGGGTGTGCTGCAGGCACTGGCCAGAAGGGAGTTGTTGCGCAAGCTCGATTACCTGTCGACGGTTTCCGGAGGGGGCTATATCGGTGGCTGGCTGATGGCGTGGATGCACCATCAGCAAATCGGGATCGGAGACGTGGAAGAGCGCCTTTCGGCGCGGCCAGAGTCACCCGGCCAGTCAGCCGATCCGCCCGAGATTCACTTTCTGCGCGAATACAGCAACTACCTGACGCCGCGAAAAGGACTCATGGGCGCGGACTTCTGGGCCTTCGCGTCCAGCTACTTGAGGAACACGATTCTGAACCAAATCATTCTGGTCCTCGCGCTGCTTTCATTGCTCCTGGTGCCGCGCACGATAGTGTTCCTGCTGCATGCCCTCGAAGTCCTGGAGGAGGGTCTGCAGGGTCGGCTATTCGAAAGCATTCAACCATACATGCAGTCGCAGTACTTCGCGCTGGCGCTGGCGCTGTTGCTGGGGTTCGTTGCGGTGGCATTCATGGGACTGAATCTCGTGACCGTCGATCCTCACCGGAACAAGAGAGACTATTGGTTTGCGCGCCAGTGGGCGATTCATACGTTCATCGCGGTGCCGCTGTTTTTCTCGTCGGCGCTGCTTACGTATGGGGCCGGCCAATTCCTTACCCAGTGGGGAATTCTGCAATACCCGCGTTATCGGGCACCGCTGGTGGGATTCTTTCTCTATTTCAGCATGTGGACGGGCGCGTGTGTCATTCGCCGGTTTGTGCGAGGAAGGATGGGAGCTTCGGGAAACGGCGGGCCCGTGGGGTGGCTGGTTGTGACGACAGCAGCGTTCGCGGGATTGATGATGGGCTATCTCTTCGTGCCGTTTTCGAAAATCCTGATTCCTGCTAGCGCCGCAGCGGGAGAAACGTTCAGCAAGTGGCACATCATGACCTTTGGGACGCCGGCATCTGTGCTCATCATGCTGATCGCCGGAGTGCTGCACATCGGGCTGATGGGGCGCGGTATGAGCGACGCGCATCGCGAGTGGTGGGGCCGGCTGGGCGGCTGGCTGCTGATCTATTCCTTTTGCTGGTTGTTTCTTTTTTTGATTGCGGGTTATTTCCCGGAATGCCTTGGGAAATTGCTGGCCTGGGAGAGGCAACGCAACAGTCACCCGGTCACGTTTTCAAGCGTCCTGATCTGGATTGTCTCAACGGCCTATGGAGTCTTGTTCGGAAAAAGCGAAAACACGAGCAAGTGGTTTCCCGACGCCTCCACGAAGGAAAAGCTGCTTGGCTATCTCGCAAAGTTGACGCCTTATGTGTTCATCCTCGGGCTCTTGATGGGGCTCTCGGTCCTGGCTGCGAAGATTGCCAACTGGGCGATCGGAACCGGTGACCCGACGCTGGCGCTGCCCAGTGACTATAGCTTCGATGTCAGGGTGATGGTGCTATTTGTGGTTTTGCTGGCGGGAGCTGTGATTCTTTCATGGCGCGTGGATATCAACGAATTCTCCACCCATTATCTCTACCGCAACCGTTTGGTCCGGTGCTACCTCGGCGCTTCCGTGCCCAAGCGCAACGCCCAGCCGTTCACAGGCTTTTCCGATGCAGATAATTTTCCTTTGGGAAGCCTCAAGATTCCCCAGGGGTCAGAAGACCGAAAAGACGCGCGGCCCCTGCCCATCATCAACGCCAGCTTGAACGTGGTTCACGGAAAGGAACTAGCGCTGCAGTCGCGAAAGGCGCGGGCATTCGCTTTCACGCCGCTTTACGGCGGCTTCACGCGTCAGGCGCCAGGCACGAGAGATTTCGAGTCCTTCTATGCGCCAACGGAGAAGCTAGCCTCCAAGCTTCCCGGGTTCAAGGATGGCGTCACCATGGGGACGGCCATAGCTATCTCCGGCGCGGCGGCGAGCCCCAACATGGGCTCCTATTCCGAGCCGGCACTAGCTTTTCTGATGACGCTTTTCGACGTGCGGCTGGGCTGGTGGGTCGGTAATCCCGGAGGTACGTGCTGGGCGCGGGGCAGTCCGCGTGTGGGGTTTTATTGGCTGCTGCGCGAATTGCTCGGCTCGACAAATGATGACAGCGAATTTGTTTATCTTTCCGATGGCGGGCATTTCGAGAATCTCGCGGTGTACGAGCTGGTACGGCGAAGGTGCAAGTTGATCGTCGTGAGCGATGCTTCCTGCGATTCCGATTATGCCTTTGGCGACCTGCACAATGCCATCGAGCACTGCCGGACCGATTTCGGCGTGGAGATGGTGATCGAAAAATTGCACGAACTGGTTCCGAAGGCAGATCCGGAAGACGCGCAGGCAAAACGCGCTCAGGTCCATTTCGCAAGAGGCAGAATCCGCTACAACCCGGAGTCGAGCGAGGAAGACGGGACGATCATTTACCTGAAGCCGACGCTGCTGGAAAGCGACCCGGCGGATGTTCTAGCGTACGCCAAGACGAACAAGAGTTTCCCGCACGACACCACGGCAAACCAGTGGTTCGACGAAGCGCACTTCGAGAACTACCGCGCGCTGGGTCAAGCCGTGGGAGCAGCCGCCAGCAAGGCCATTGAGGACGACATTAACCGGCTGCTGAAATGAGCGATGGCTTGGACCAGAAGGGTCGCCGTCGCGAAGGTCAGTAGATACGTGAGTTGATCCACGCAAACAGATCCGCCTGGATGTCTATCCAAAGATTTGCCATGCTTGATCCCCGCCGCGCACTTCTCCAGCAAGGGCACGTGCATCTGCATCTGTTCAGCCTAAAGTCTCACGGGCGTATTTATATGATATGCCAACGGTTAAGGGATGACCGAGGGGCGTCTGTGGGTTTCTGCGCCCGCTAACGGGACTGAGCCGTTTCGCCAGCGGACACCAGCCGCGCCAAAATCCAAGGGCTGTCAGGCCGAATCGCAAGAACAATCGGGAAAACATCCTAGGAAGCGCTGAAAATCGGGCCAAGCGCGATAGAATACAAATGCCGCAGAGCGTAGATTGCAATGGCTTTGTAATTTTTTGCCTCCCGTATGCGTAAGCTAAGTCGTGGCTCTCTCTGCGGCAGAAAGAGAATGGATGGTAGCTCCAGCACGTAGTCCGATGCCGGACCTCGGGTCTTTGCGCATCGACGAAGGACAACGCAAAGGTGGCAAGACGGGTAAGATCCTGGGCTTCGCGTCCGCAGCCCTGGGTCTTGCTGTGTTGATCGCGGGGGCGGCGTTTGCGCTGCGAAGCCAGAAGCCGGTTGTGGAAGTCGCGCAGGCGCAAAAAGCTGAAGCCGGAGGACGGGCAGCGCTCTTGAATGCCAGCGGTTACGTGACGCCGCGGCGGCGCGCGACGATCGCCGCGAAAATTACCGGGCGCGTCACCGGCGTGTTCTTCGACGAAGGAACGCACGTCCGCGAAGGGCAATTGCTGTCGACGCTGGACGATTCGGATGCCAAGCGCGCGCTGGATTCGGCCAGGGCCGACCGCGATTCCGCGCAGGCGGCCATCGCGGATTTCCAGGTACAGCTCCGAAACGCCGAGATTGTCCTGGGCCGCGCGGAGAAGCTGCAAAAGGCCGGCGTGCAGACCCAGGAAGCGCTGGACAATGCCAGTACGGCGGCGGACAGCCTCAAGGCAAAGATTGACCTGGCCAAGAGGCAGGTGGTTGGAGCGGAGGCACGCATCAGCGTGGCGCAACAGGCTGTTGACAATTGCACGATTCGCGCGCCGTTTGAAGGCACCGTGGTTTCGAAAGATGCGCAAGTCGGAGAGATGGTTTCTCCTATCTCCGCGGGCGGCGGATTTACGCGCACGGGCATCGCCACGATTGTGGACATGAATTCGAATGAGATCGAAGTAGACGTAAACGAGACCTACATCGCCCGCGTCGAGCCTGGGCAGCCGGTTACCGCGATCCTCGATGCTTACCCGGATTGGGAGATTCCCAGCCGTGTACGCACCATCATCCCCTCCGCGGACCGGCAAAAGGCCACGGTGAAGGTGCGCATTTCATTTGTGAAGCTGGACCCCAGAATACTGCCGGACATGGGGATCAAAGTAACTTTTCTCGGCAGGGAAGTGGAGACAAAGAAGGGCGAGCTGGCGCCTTCGGCCCTGGTTCCGAAGGACGCCGTCCGCGAGGAAAACGGGAAAAAGATTGTATTCCTGCTGAAGAACGATCACGTCGAGCGCCGCGCCGTGACGACCGGAGGAATGCGCGGGGATGTTGCCGAAATTCTTGCTGGACTTGCAGCAGGTGACACCGTGGTAGTGAAGGGGCCGGAAAATCTCCGGGATGGACAGGCAGTCGAAATCAAGAAATAGGAGCACTCAAAAATGGTTCGTGTGGACGGCAAGGGAAATGGAAACAGCCTAGTGCAGGCGCGCGGTCTGGACAAAACCTACCGGCGCGGCGGGGAAGAAATCCAGGTGCTGCAACGGCTGAATCTGGATGTGGACAAAGGCGACTTCGTCGCGTTCATGGGGCCGAGCGGTTCCGGCAAAACAACGCTGCTGAATCTGCTGGGCGGGCTTGACGTGCCGACGCATGGCAGCATCACCGTTGCGGGCGACGAAATTACGCACATGTCCGGCAGCAAGCTTACGGAATGGCGCGCGCGGCACGTGGGCTTCATCTTCCAGATGTACAACCTGATTCCCGTGCTGACGGCGTTTCAGAACGTGGAGCTGCCGCTGCTGCTGACCAAGCTTTCGAAATCGGATCGGCGCAAGCACGTAGAAACGGCACTCGCCGTGGTCGGCTTGGCAGACCGGATGAAACACTATCCGCGGCAGCTCTCCGGCGGGCAGGAGCAACGTGTGGCCATTGCGCGTGCGATCGTGGCCGACCCGAACTTCCTGCTGTGCGACGAGCCCACCGGCGACCTGGACCGCAAGAGCGCGGATGAAATCATGGACCTGATACAGCGGCTGGTAAAAGAGTACGGGAAAACGGTGTTGATGGTGACGCACGACCCGGTGGTGGCGCGCCGTGCGGATCTTACGCTTCATCTGGAAAAAGGCCTGCTCGTTGAGGCCGGCGAGCGGCAGGAAGTTGCTGCGGGAGGGGTGGCATGAAATTCCGCGGGTTGATCTTCGCCAATCTCTTTCGCAAGAAACTTCGCCTGGTCCTGACTATCGGCTCATTTGCGGTCGCGCTCTTTCTTTTTGCATTCCTTGCCGTCGTCAAGAGCGCCTTCAGCCGGGGCACCGAAGTGGCCGGCGCGGATCGCCTGGTAGTCATCAATCGCATCGGCCTCATTCAGACGCTCCCGATTTCCTATCGCGACAAAATCCTTACCATTCCGGGTGTAAAAGCCATTACCCACAACCACTGGTTTGGCGGCGTCTACCAGGACGAAAAAAACTTCTTCGTGCAATTTGTTATTGACCCCGAAAATATGCGCCAGGTCATGGCCGAATTCGTGGTCCCCGATGATCAGTGGGCTAACTTCCTGAAGGACCGCCAGGGCGCCATTGTCGGCGCAAGGACGGCCAAGCGCTTCGGCTGGAAAATCGGCGACCACATTCCTATCAAGAATGCCCTCTACGGTCCCACGAAAACCTGGGAGTTTAATATCGATGGCATTTATCACAATCAGCGGCCCGGTGGCGACGAAGCTCAATTTTGGCTCCAGTACAAATACTTCGACGAGAACGTCCCCCCGGTCATGAAGGCCACCGCCGGCTGGTACGTCCTCAAACTCAACAGCCCCGAAGACGCCGTCCGCGTCGCCAAAGCCATTGACAGTATGTTTGCCAACTCCTCTCAGGAGACCAAGACGGAAACCGAATCGGCCTTCGCCGCGGGTTTCGTCAAGCAGTTCGGCAACATCGAGTTCCTTATCCTCACCATCGGCACGGTCGTCTTTTTTACCCTGCTTCTCGTCACTGGCAACACCATGGCCATTTCCGTTCGCGAGCGTATCGGCGAGCTTGCCGTTCTCAAGGCCATCGGGTTCAGCGATCGCTCGATTCTCTTTATGGTTCTCGGGGAGTCACTGGCCATCTCGCTTTTCGGAGGCGTTTTGGGTCTTGCTTTTGCCGGCCTGGTTATTCCCATCATCGGCGGTACGTTAGTCGGCTTCCTGCCCACCCTTATCCTATCTTCTTCGGTTATCTTTCTAGGGCTCGCTACTGCACTGCTCGTGGGAGCCATCAGCGGCCTTCTGCCGGGAATCGGCGCAATGCGCATGCGCGTCGTGAATGCGCTTGGGAGGGTCTGAACATGGCCATTCCCATCGTCTACAATTTTCGCAGCGTAAGAGCCCGCTGGACCTCCGCCATCGTCGCTGTCCTCGGCATCGCGGGCACCGTCGGCGTATTCATCGCCATGCTCTCACTCGCCCGCGGCTTCAGAGCAACCCTTGTCTCCTCCGGCTCAGAGGACAACGCTCTCGTCATGCGCGCAGGCGCCACCTCGGAAATGACCGGCGGCGTCTACCTCGAGACCGTAAAGATCCTCAGGGACCTGCCAGGTGTTGCTCGTGCCGCCGATGGTCCTCTCATCACACCCGAGGTCGTTCTCGTGGCTCCGATTCCGCTGCGGTCCACGGGCACCGATGCCAACGTCCAGGTTCGCGGCGTTTCCGCGAACGTCTTGGCCATCCGCAACAACATTAAGATCGTCCAGGGCCGCATGTTTCAGCCGGGTCTTTCCGAGCTGGTCGTCGGCAAGAACGCTAACACCACCTATTCCGGCTTAACCCTCGGAAACACAATCAAGTTGGGTATTGAAAGTTGGCAAGTCGTCGGCGTCTTCGATGCCGGCGGCAGCGCCTTCGATTCAGAAATTTGGGCCGACGCTCATCTTCTCAGCGCGGCTTTCCCGCCACGCTCTGACAATTTCTTCCAGTCTGTGACCGTCCACCTCACCTCTCCTGACGCCTTGCAACAATTCAAGGATGCGGTGACTGCCGACCCGCGCCTGAACGTCGACGTTACTCGCGAAATTGACTACTACGCCAAGCAATCCACACGCATGACCACGCTCATCTATCGTCTCGGAGGCGTCGTTGCCATCATTATGGCCATGGGCGCCGTTTTTGGCGCGCTCAACACCATGTATTCCGCGGTAGCCGAGCGCGGCCGCGAAATTGCGACGATGCGCGCCCTGGGCTTTGGTGCCGCTGCCGTTGTTTTCTCGTTCCTGATCGAGGCATTTCTCATTTCTTTCGTGGGGGGCGCCATCGGTTGCGTCGCGGTCCTGCCGCTGAACGGACTCACCACTGGCGCGATGAACTGGCAGACCTTTTCGCACTTGGCGTTTGCTTTCAAGATCACCCCGCTATTACTTCTGGCCGGCATCATCTTTGCATTGGCCATGGGTCTCCTGGGCGGAATGCCACCGGCGATTCGCGCAGCGCGGCGGCCCGTGGCCATAGCTCTGCGGGAGTTGTAGGCCGCGCGGCTGCGAGCGATTTGCGCGTCCACTTCGGCATTGGGAAAGCGGAAAAAATCGACCTGCTGGAAATTCGCTGGCCCAGCGGGCACATCGATACGCTCAAAGACGTCAAGCCCAACCAACTCATTGTCGTCAAAGAAGGCAAAGGCATCGTGCACTCTGTGCAGTTTGGGCTGCAAAAGCGCACCCGGTCCGCGAAGTAAAGAGTCGCCAACCATGCATGTTCCAAGGCCAAGGATTCTTATCCAAGCGTTGGATACTCAGGCCATTACTCGGAGCTCCCTCCGAAGAGCCGCAAGACGATCCCGGTGGAAGCCCAATAGTTGTTCTGCTGAACATTAACGCCGAAGGAGGTCCTGTAGTAGTCGACGTCGAACAAACGGATCCTGAGGCGCCGGGATGGGTTGATATCTAATCCTCCGCCCACCTTATACGATAAACTGGCATCCGAAGTCGTGTAACCGTAGCTCCCGCTCACGGTGGTGTCTGCGCGCGATCCTCCAATCAGGGCCTCAACAAATGGGGTTGCGCCCCATCTATTTCGCCCCCGGCGGAAGAAACGAGGCCCGTAATGATTTCCATAGAGCACATTCTTGACGCCATTGGCCGTTACGTAGCTGTAGCTAGTGTCCGCGACGATCTGCAACCACGGTTTTACGTTCCAGCCAAATGACCCCAGCGCGCCGTTTAAGTTGCTCCAAGTTCCCGCGCCGCCCAATCGTGCAAAGGCGTAGCCGCCATAGAGTTCGATCAAAGGCGTTCTGCGAACACTCGGCGGGTTGGGCTTCTCCCAGCTTGTGTTCACGTTTGCGGGCCTAACAGCTGGTGCTGCTGGTTGAGCCGGTGAGGCCTCAGGCTCTGCAGGCGCGGGCGGATTAGGCTGGACGACGGCCGCAGCCGTTTCCGGGGCATCGATTGTGGCTCCGCGCACTTGTGCCGGGGCCGGTTGAGCCGGTGCGGGTTGAGGCTGTGCAGGCGCAGGCGGATTAGGCTGCACAACGGCCGCAGCCGCTTCCGGGACATTCAATGTGGCCCCGGGCAATGTGGCTCCGGGCGCTTGTGCCGGGGCTGGTTGAGCCGGCGTGGGCTGAGGCTGTGTAGCCGTAGCCGGATTGGGCTGCACGACGACCGCAGCCGTACTCGGGGGATTCGATGTGGCCACGGGCACTCGTGCCGAGGCCGGCTGTAGCACGGTAGCTCCAGAATGATCCACCGCGATCAGATTCGAGTAGACGTAACCTACCTTACCGTCCTTAGTTTCAATTCGAGAGAAGATAAACCCAAACTGTAAGATCGTGAAGCGCTCCCCGCAAGATAAGGAAGCCACTGCGTCGGGAGTCCGCCTGGGCTTTCCGAAAACTTGTGTGTCTTCTGGATGGTTGCGGCAATCTACATACCCCACGTCGTCAGCCCAAGCAGCTGAGGCCGCAAGAAAACATCCGCCCAGCAGAATAAGCAACCGATTGCGTAGCATCTCCCCCTCCTCAGCCCGAGGACACCCCGAGCCCTTATGACCTTTATCGAGCCGGGAGACGTAATCGTCAAATTCCACGAGGGCCAGGAGGCCCCAAAGCGGTACTGGCCGAATGGCCAGTGCCATTGCCCGGGCCGACCCGGTCCGGAGCTTGAGAGAAGCTTTTGGCTTGAAGGATGTACCCCCCATGTACCCCCCTCCCCCTATGTTTTTCGTAAGAGCGGATTCTAAAGGACTTACGGGACAAACTGTCAAGGAGTTAGCGGATTTCGAGGCCTTCGGCTCTTTGAAGCAGGAACGAGAGGGGGTACACCCCCCATGTTTTCGCAAGAATGGCAGGGAAAGGACTTGCGGGAGGGGCGTTTGTAAGAGCGTGAAGCAAAAGGAGTTAGCGGCCCGTCGAA
>WNFE01003617.1_pt1 | contig 23323 bp, 21 predicted proteins | sample 5400451 | NCBI WGS metagenome assembly WNFE01 (sample SAMN13153344, study PRJNA577476) | soil metagenome | isolation source: 200 cm saprolite under Douglas fir tree site 2 hole 2 | place: USA:California | collected 2015-04-18
ATGTCGCCGCCCTTCGAGGACCTGACGAATACGTTCATCGCGCGTCCATGTTGAATGAGCGGTCGCCATTTGCGGCAGTTTCGAGCCGGCGGCAGAAGGGCTGGGCGCACGATCTTCCCACAAGCAATAGAACGCGTGCGCAATCTGCGGCGCCGAATTTTCCGGCGTGCCATGATGAAATTCGAAATGACGGAATGGCAGAGCAAACGAGCCAGTTACCGGATAATTGCGCACTCCGGTGTCAGCCACCTGGTTCCAGCCGATCGCGGGCAAACAGACATCTGGCCGGTGCAAGTTGGCTAGAAGTGCGCTGTTTCGGCCTGGGTTCCAGCGGAAAAGATATAGAAGATAAGTAATCGTTTTGGAGCGCGCGGGATCCGATGTGGCCGGCGAACTCTCGGCAGGCGACGTCCAGGAAGCCGCATGTCCTTGATCGAAACGAAGCTGGCGCCGCACTTCTTCATCAATCTTTAGCTCGCGAAAGTTTGGCGCAGCCCTCGGCCATTGCACGTCCCAGCGAGTAGTGACGACAAGATTGCTCTCGTGCGCGCGATACCAAAAATGGGCGCCGAGCTCGACCGCTACGATCCAGCAAAGAGCGAAAACAAAGTAGGAGGTAGGAAGGATGAAGGATGAAGAAGACTGAGGAGTTGGGGGCCGTTGCAAGCCGGCCGCTGCCCGCTTATCTCTGACCATTGCCTTTCCTCGGCCAAGCAGCATGGCGAGGATCACCGTGCCAACAAAAACAAGACTGACGATCGTGTAACCGGCTACGGTGTGCCAGCGGTTGACTTCCGAGATATTTTTCGTGGCCGCGATCCAGACGAGAAAAACCGCGCGACAGAAATTCGTGGTGAGCGCGATCGCGATTGCACCGGCAACAAGCACGAAGCGGCGCCAGATCGACAATCGTTTTAGTTCGCCGAAAAGCAGCCCGATCATCAGCGAGGTCTGCAACGAGCGTACGCCGCTGCACGCTTCGTTCACTTCGTTCACACCGACGAGTCCATTGCTCACTCGGATGAGGTTTCCTTCCAGTTGAGTGGGAATTCCAAAGAGCGTGACCGTTTCCGCGGCCACGGCGGCAACCACGCGCATCAGCCCTTGAATGACGGGAACTTCGATTGGCGTCACCCACGGAACTGCAACGAAAAAGAATGCGATCGGAAAACTAAAATGGCGAAGCCACGGCTTTCCGCCCGCGGACCAGATGTATAGGAGTGTCAGCGCCGCAACCGAGGCCGTGTGGATCCAGCTGAGTGGCCGCCACTCCGGTGTTCCGATTTCAAAAAGTCGTATCGGCAAAAGGAGAAAAAGCGCGGGAACGCCAATGAAAATCCAGGGGAAAAACGTTTTGGAGGGTGGACACGGCGCGGGCCGGTCTTCCCAGCGGAGCCAAAAAAGATAGAGGGAGATAAAAGGAACGAACCACCCATAATTGTATTGTTCGTTAACCAACCATTCGCCACTTAGTTGTTTGCAAAGGTTAAACCAAAGCGCTGCGAGGATAAGGCCACCGAGAAGAACGCTGCGGTAGCGCTTTTTTGGGCGGGGGCCTACGCCGGGTGCGAATTTCGTAACAGCCGCCTCGCTCACGAGTGAAAGAATAGCCGGTTCTTGCCAACGCATTGAAGGCTATTCAAAGCCTTCGTCTTACTTTGTGCTTTGGTCTTTATGCGCATTCTCGTATTCTATTTTGCTATTTCAACGGATGAGTATGCCATTATTCTCCCGGAACAAGGTAGCTGCCACCCGCCAAATTCCCGGCATCCGTCTCCGGCACAATTTATCTTAACGGACGGAAGAGATGACTCCTTTAATGTCGAGCTGACGCAGAAAGCGATGCAGCAACGCGGCACGGAATATCATGTCAAATCGGAAAGCTTGTGACGTGTTAGTATGCGGAGCCGGCGGCTTTATCGGCGGCTGGCTTGTGGCGGGGTTGCGGTCCGCTGGTGGATTGTCAATTCGCGCGGTCGATATCAAGCCGCTCGAACAGTGGTATCAGCGTTTTGAAGACGTAGAGAACCTGACACTTGATCTGCAAGATCACGCTGCCTGCGAGCGAGCTGTAGTCGAGGGCGTGCATGAAGTTTACAACCTCGCAGCGGACATGGGCGGGATCGGCTTCATCGAACATAACAAGGCGCTTTGTATGCTCAGCGTCCTGATCAACACGCATCTCTTGATGGCTTCGCGCAAGGCCGGGGTGCAGAAATATTTGTTTGCCAGTAGTGCGTGCGTTTACGCTGCCGATAGGCAAACCGATCCGAACGTTACCACCCTGAAAGAAGAAGACGCATATCCTGCGAGTCCAGAGGACGGATATGGATGGGAGAAGCTCTTTAGCGAGCGGATGTGCAGGCATTTCAGGGAAGATTTCGGATTGCACACGTGCATCGCCCGCTACCACAATGTCTATGGTCCATACGGTACCTTTGATGGTGGTCGGGAGAAGGCGCCCGCGGCCATTTGTCGCAAAGTCATATCGGCCAAGCTTTCCGGAAAAAATGAAATTGAAATCTGGGGCGACGGCCATCAAACGCGCAGCTTTATGTACATTGACGACTGCATCAAAGGCACGCGCCTGATGGTCGACCGCGACGTACCGGGACCACTCAACATTGGGAGCAACGAACTTGTATCGATTAATCAACTGGTGGACATCGTGGAAGAGATCGCAGGCGTGAGACTCAAGCGCACTTACAACTTGCGCGCGCCAAAAGGCGTGAACGGCCGGAACAGCGACAACACTCGTATTCAAAAGATCATGGGATGGCAGCCCTCGATTAGCTTGCGCGATGGAATGGAGAAAACTTATCGCTGGATTTACGACAAAATGTTGGCGGAGCGATAGTATTTCGCGCGAGTGTGATCATGCGCGAACCCAGGTTCGAAGAGATTCTCGGAGTGCGATTTTTCAACGGGCGCGGCACGGACGCAGTGGAATATATTTCGCGCACCGGCGGATATACGGTTGTTCCAGCCGCTCCGGCGTTAGCCAACATTCATTGCGACGAGGATTATCGCAGGGCACTTATGGAATCCGACCTCGCTATTGCGGACAGCGGTTTCATGGTGTTTCTCTGGCGCGTCCTTCGCAGACGCAAAGTCGTGCGAACCTCAGGTCTCCAGTATTTGCAGATTCTTCTGGATAAAAAAGAACTTCGTGAACCCGGGCATCTCTTCCTGATATTGCCAACTGAGATGGCGCAGGTAAAAGCCCAGAGATTCCTTCGCAGAGAAGGTTATGAGATCGCCGCAGCCGACACTTACATCGCACCAATTTACAGATCTGACGTCGCCGATCAGCAACTGGTTTCGATTCTCAAAGTTAACCAACCCGCACACGTGATCATTGGGATCGGGGGAGGCGTACAGGAAAAATTGGGCCTCTATTTGCGAGAAAATCTTGCATACCGGCCGGCCATCCACTGCGTCGGAGCCGCTCTAGGATTTTTAACTGGCGACCAGAAGCCGATCCCCGATTGGGCCGACCACCTTTATCTTGGGTGGCTCTTGCGCCTGGTTCGTCAGCCGAAAGTTTTCGCAAAACGTTTCCTACGGGCCTTTGAACTTCCATGGCTGATCTGGAAGTATGGGAAAAATTTGCCGCCGCTAAGCCAAAGGCAGGGAGACAACGAGAAAACAAAGCCACAGGACCATCGTAGTTAGCCAGAAACCGAACCTCCGCCTTTCAGTCATTCAGATCGACATGTCGCTCGTCACGGGTCACTCTTTTTTCGGGTTTTTTGCTTTGGCCATTTTCGCTGCTGCAATCCCGGCGACTGCGCAATCACAGGACAAACAGGCCAAGGCATCGCCTCCTCTTCAATCTCCTGCCGGGAACCAAGGCCTGGATTTCTCGGTTGGGGCGCGCGGGCTCGAGTCACTTTCATTTAATGGACAATCCCTTCTTCGCTCACCTGAGAGCGGAGAGTTGCAGCCGAGCAAATCTGTTTTTCGCGCCGCCCTTGATTTGCTTCTGCCTCGTACTCGGTCACCGGTCGCAACGGCAAACAAACAGACAAAGTCAATCGAACTGGCGTATCGATGGGGGCACGTCTTGTGTGCCTACGGCAAGCAAGGAAATGCACTCACAATGCGAATTGACGTTTCAAATACGAGTGCGCAACGGCTTGATGAGCTGTCGCTTCGCTTAATGGAACTAGACTTTCCCAGTGTTCCCGACGGCGGCACGCTTGAGGCGGGGATGTTCGGTTTCGGCTTTAAGGGCCCCGAGTGGCCCTTAGATCGATCTCCTCCTTCGATTCGTTCGGTTGCCGATCCACAGACTGTCGTGCCGATTGTTAGCGTGAATTACCGAACCGACGCGCTCAACTTTTGCAGCGATGATCTTGAGTGTTCTGTAAGCGTGCCGTATTCGACGAACGCTCCGGCCAGAACCAGCTATCCGTTCATGATCACTTGCCACGATATTAAGCCGGGCATTAGCAAGACGTTCAATGTCTCGCTGCGTTTTGGATCAGCAAGTGCACCCGTGCAAGATCTATCGGGCGACGTTCTGAGGGCTTACGCGAAGAAGTATCCCCTTCAAATAAACTGGAACGACCGTCGCCCCATCGGCGCGATTTTCCTTGCCAGCTCGGGAATCAACGCAGCGAGCAACCCGCGTCGCTGGATCCTCGACATAGGCAAGATCGATATCACAACCGACCAAGGCAAGAATGCCTTTCGCACCGCGCTACTCAAGCTGGCTGACAACAGCATCAGGGTGTTGAAGGACACGAACGCTCAGGGAATGATCACGTGGGACCCGGAAGGGCAGGAGTTTTTGGGGTCGTGCTATTACGGCGACCCACGCCTTACGCCAGTTCTCGCGCCCGAAACGGAGTTCAAGGGGGATCGGGGAATGAACGCCATCGACGAATATTTCGAGAAGTTTCGCCGGGCGGGACTAAGAGTGGGAGTGTGCCTTCGCCCGCAGCAGATCACGATGGTGGATGGTAAGCCGGTGCAGGGCGCGGCCAACAATCAACAGGCCGCGCAGGTTCTGAAAGACAAGCTCGCTTATGCTAAAAAGCGGTGGGGCTGCACGCTCTTTTACATCGATTCAACGGTCGCGGTTACAAGAGAATCTCTCGACCCTGATGTTTTCAAGGCTGTCGCCGACGCGTATCCCGATGCTCTGTTGATTCCCGAAAACGAGTCGATGCGTTACTTCGCGTACTCCGCGCCACTTAATTCCTACATGCATCACAAGGTGACTTCCACGCCGATTGGCGCACGAATGGTTTACCCAAAAGCGTTTAGCGTGCTAATGGCGCCTGATGGCGATCGGCCTGAGGATCACGATGCCTTGGTAACCGCCGTCCGGCATGGCGACATCTTGCTTTTCAATGGTTGGTGGAACAGCGACGGGGTCGCAAAAATCAAGAAGCTCTACGAAGAAGCGACTCCGGAGCACCCAGTCAACCCTTAAAAGCCATCGAAATTGAAACAGCCGTTCGTCCTTCCCCGCGCGCCGCAATTCAGATCGAGATGCCGTGGGGATCTTTAAATATCGCAAGACTTTTCCCTAGCTCGCAACTCGTTAGGGATCGCGGGCTTTTGTCCGTCAACCTTGTGCTTTCTTATTTCAGAAATCACGGCGGCGGGATTTCCGCGCACGAACATTTTGGGCGTGACGTTTGCAAATACGACGCTGCCTGCTGAAACGATGGCGCCAGACCCGATCTCGATGCCAGGCGCGATGAAACTGGCGGCGGCGATCCAACTGCCTTCACGAACCGTAATCGGCGCGACCTGCAGTTTGAAATCTTCTCGTCGAAAATCGTGGCTACCTGTGCAAAGATACGCGCGCTGACTAATGCAAACATTCGATTCAATCGTGACCGGCGCGAGCGTGAGGATGCCGACGTCTTCGCCAATCCAGACGTGGTCGCCGATTGTCAATCGCCACGGAAATGAGATATTCACGTTTGCGCGGATCACCACGCCGCGACCAATCTTGGCGCCAAATGCGCGCAGTACCGCGCAGCGCAGGGGCGATGGCCATGGAAACGCGTTTTGAAAAAAGAGAAAACGCACCAAGATCCAAACAGCTTCTTTCCATCGTGGCGCCCCTCGATCAAAATCGCTATTATCGTAAATGCTCAGATCCATCTCGCCAGTAGCGTATCACCGCCTGCGCCGCGAGGCCATGCTTGAACCGTCATGTTAATGAATGCCGCTCGCGACAACGTCATCGAAGCCGGATACACCGAGTGTAATTACTGGCGTGATCTGTGGGGTACGACGAGCTCTTTTATTGTCCTGCGTGGCGCGACGCACTGGTCGCAACAACCAAACCGCGATCCGGACTTTTATGGATCGTTTGCGACCATTTCCAACAAAAGTTAGATCCTGATCTTGTTCAACCGCTTCTTGCCTCGGTTCCTCCAGAACGTTTCCGATCTGATCCGGCGCGTTCTTTTCCTCGCCCGTCCTTACGGGCGAAAGAAACTGGCATTGGTGTTTTTCCTGTCGTTGGCTCAGGGGATTTTTCAGGTGATCGGCGTGAGCTCGATCTTTCCTTTTCTAGCCATTGCGGCGAATCCGGAGCGAATCCACCAATCGCAATTCGGCCTCCGCTTCCTTGCGCTACTACCGCCTATGGGAAATCGGGAGCTGCTCATAACAGCCGGCGTCATTGCTATCGCTGCACTCCTTCTTTCAAATGCTGTTAACTTGCTCGCTGAATATGCGCGCACCCGCTACACCGAGAGTTTCGGTCACTGGTTGCGCGTCCGGCTCTTACGCAGAATCGCGTCGCAACCATACGGCTATTTCCTCCAGCGCAATTCCGGCGACCTGCTTAAGAAGGTAGTGGGCGACGTGGGGACTTACACTGGCGGCGTCCTGCTGCCCTTGCTGGACGGGACAGCTCGTGCTCTAACCGCAGCACTCCTGCTGGGAACTCTTTTTCTCGTTCAGCCGATGATCGCCCTCGCAGCCGCAGTCGGGCTTGGCGCCTTCTATGTGACCGTCTTTCGTCTGCTCGCGCACAAGCGCCGAGAGGTCAACGAAGGTTTAAGAACGGCTTTTGGTGGGTCGTTCTGCGATGCACAGCAGATGCTCGGCGGGATAAAACCGATCAAAGTTCATCGGGCGGAGGAACATTTTCTGAGCCGCTTCGCCCGCCACTCCGCGGTTTTGGCGCAAATGCATGCGCGGGTGCCGATTGTCGCCAACATCACTCGTTATCTTGCCGAACCACTCGCATTTGGCGGCCTCGTCCTCGCGGTCGTGCTGCTGGCGGCCCGGGGACGCGATTTCTCCGCCATCCTTCCGAACCTTGGCGTCATGGCGGTAGCCGGCTACCGACTGCTTCCAGCTCTCCAGCTTCTGTATGCCCAGGTGACGCAGTTGACCTCCATGCGGTATTCGCTGGACGCGGTTTTCGAGGAATTTATTGATGCGGAACTGGACGACAAATCAGGCAATGTCGAACTTTCCGCCGAGAAATCACGCCCGCTTGAGTGGCAAGACGCGATCACGCTAGATGAGGTTTCTTTCATTTACCCGGGCGCTGATCGGCCAGTCTTGGATCGCTTCTCGGTCACAATTCAAAAGAACACGTCCATCGGCTTCATTGGTCCCACTGGATCCGGCAAATCAACGCTGATTGACCTCCTGCTTGGATTACACCGGCCGACCAGCGGACGGGTGCTCATTGACGGCCAGCCGCTTACTCCCGAACTGATCCCGTCGTGGCAGGCTACGATCGGCTATGTCCCGCAGGAACTTTTCCTTATCGACGACACAATCGCTCGTAATATCGCATTCGGGGTGCCTGACAACGAGATCGACAATGCGCGCCTGCAAGAAGTCTGTGCCATGGCCCAGATCCTCGACTTTATCGAAACGGAACTGCGGGACGGATTTCAGACTACTGCGGGAGAGCGCGGTGTTCGCCTATCTGGGGGAGAACGCCAGCGTCTCGGCCTGGCCCGAGCGCTTTATCACCGGCCTTCGCTGCTTCTCTTGGACGAAGCGACCAGCGCGCTCGATACCGCTACGGAAGCAAAGCTGATCGAAGCGTTGCGAAATCTATCGGGCAAACTGACCATTGTCATCGTTGCTCACCGATTCACTGCACTCGCCGGCTGCGACAAGCTGGTTGATCTGAGTCATGAAACCGCCCCTGTCGCGGAGACTGCAAAGTAAATGCCACTAACCTGTTTTGCCATGCGTTTTCTCATCGAAAATGTGCAGCGTTGTTGGACTCATTGTGCTAAATTCTGAACTGTCCGTTTCTCCGCATTAGCTATTCAGAATTGGGGGAAGCCTCACGCGTCGCCGCTTGAGTCAGTTGCCTCTCGAGACGCTCAACAGCCGAGTTTACAGACCATTTTTCCTGGACCATCTCTGATCCGTTCTTGCTAAGTTGTGCTCTCAGATGTTTATCGTGCCTGAGCCGTTGGATTGCGTGCGCCATGGCTTGCGGGTGATGCTGCACGAGTAAGCCGTTTACGCCATCTGTAACGGCTTCTCTTACGCCACCTTCGGCGACCGCTACCACCGGTAAACCGCAAGCGTTCGCCTCCAAAGGCACGAGCCCAAACGGTTCCAGACGAGGAGCATACACCATCGCGGCAGCACGATTGAGAATCTCTACCAGTTCGTTGTCACCAATACTCATTCGAGCCTCAAAGCGTACTTCGCACGATTCCGCCAAACTTCGCATTTCTTCATAATACAACTCGGAACACCTGTTAGCGATCCACACCAGGCGTGGTCGAGGAACCGCAATTTGTGCGACTGCCTTGATGATAAACTCCACATTCTTATGTGGACTCAGCTCACCCATGCCGACGACAAAATCCTCTCTTGCGTGTTGATGATTTACAAATAATTGCGTATCCACACCCAGATAACAGACCGTGGAATCCAACCCGTATGCGCGCAAAACGCTCTCGCGGCTGAAGTAAGAATTTACGAGGATCAAATCAAAGGCCCTGGCATTGAGGCGCTCGTCTCTAGCTAAGAGGCGCAGTTGTTGGGTACCTATGAGATTGAAAAGAAACCAGCGCACGTATCGGGGGTGCATCCAGGGTCGACTTACCGCAGGAATTGCAATCCATGGCAATCCACCTCCTCTTGCTTCGTAGAGCCCGCGGTTGGGCTCTTGCAGGTAGAGCACCTTCGTCGTCTTAACGTACCGGCCGATTGAGGAGACGGCATGAACGATTGAGGAATTAGCAAAAAGGATGTCGAAGCCCCCGCTGTTAATCTCATCCGCACACCGCCGGCAGTGTTCATCGAGCGCCTTCGCTTCGCGCCACTCATTACCGTGCATTTCTCCCAGCAATGGACTGCGCGCCACGGATTTGCCTCGCTGACGAATGTCGATGGGCGCTACATGTTCAGTAATGACCTCGCTTAAGGGCAGATAGTTTCGATCACTGGTTGATGGACACCACGCTTCGACCGAGTGCCCTTTCTCTACCAGACCACGCACATGATAGTAAAGCGCGCGCTTGCCGCCGCCACTGGGTAGATTGTGCCAAACCGCAATCTTCATTGGAGTAAAACCTTTTTCGCGATACTTCCTATGGCCCCCGCGTTGGTCCCTTTTTAGCGCGATCCATCGCTGCTTGAAAATCATGGGGTAGCAGCGATGAACGGCGCCGTAACAAATACATAACTTTGCTTAGGTAGGGTTTCACGGCAAGGCGAAACCAGCGCTCCGAAATATGTTTTCGCGTTAAAAGGTGATTAGTACTCCCGCTGGCGACATATGTGGCTCCGAATCTCTGTGCCAGGAGACTTAGGGACTTGGGTGTATAGAAGGAAATATGCTGGCCATGTTCGGGGCCAAATTACCACCAGCTATCGACCGGCGGGGCGGGTTCTGGCAGTAACTCGGTTGTAAAAAAAATCGAATCAGTTACTTTGAATAGGGGAATCCACCTTCTCGGCGGGGTCAGATTGGTGCTCAAAAACTTCGAAAGATGTGGCGAGTTCGTAGCGACACGCCCCGGAAAGAGCGGCTTCAAATCCCTGTGTAAAAAGGCTGGCGCAGTACGCGTCACTGTGCCAAAAATCGTAACCAATATCGCGCATTCAGCGCGCAAAGACGCCGTAGCCGCCACCAAAATCCACAAAACGCCCATCTTGGTTGAAAATGCGTCGATGATGGGTTTCGTCGCGGCCGAGTTCGCACTCGGGCGCGAAACACCTTCAAGGTCACAGAAGGTCATCGGATGGCCGTAGCTCTCCGGCAACCGAGAGTTAAAACCAGTCATTGAAAACCAAACCACGGTGAAAATTACCAATTCGGAGCCTCGGCGGCGCGGTTTAGATGAAATTTAGGGCAGACCACACCATTCTTTTTTGAGGGGCATTGTGACGACTCTAGATAAAGTTCTATTCATCGGACACGACGCTTCTAGCGGCGAAGTGCCATTTCGTATGGCTTGGGGGAGACTCACATAGTCATCAGGAAGCGTTGTATGACGTGGCGCAATTGGGTCTGCAAAATATTTGTCATTTCCTTACGGCGGTTCTTAATCCCGAGCCCTACTTCGGTGCCTTCGATTTATTTGCACTAACTTCAAGGGAGGATCCTTTTCCCGTAGCTATGCTGGAAGCAACGGGTGGTTTGCCAATCGTGTGCTTCGCTCATGCTGGTGGCGCTTCTGAGTTCGTCGAATACGACGCAGCATCGTCGTCCCTTACTTAGACATAACCGCCATAGCGACAGCTTGCGTCGAGCTTCTAATGGATGACAAACGACGACGAAAACTGGGCGACAACGCTAGGGCCAAGGTACAGTCGCGTTACATGCTCGCCATGCAGGGACCAAAGTTTCTTGCCGTTCTTAAAACCGCTGCCTTGACGAGTTAATCCGGCGAATGAAAGCTCGTATTCGTGTGGAGCATGCGAGCGCGACTTGGTGAACAAGCTGTTTTTAATGATCTGACGGTGCCCTGAAATGAACCAACCGAGCAAATGACGGAGACGCCGACAGGCCAAGGTAAGGTTTCAATTGTGATCCCGTGCTACAACCACGGGGCGATGCTGCGCGAAGCGCTTGCCAGCGTGGAGCAGGTGCGCAACCCAAATGTGGTCGAGGTGATCATCGTCGATGACGGGTCGTCCGAAGCCGAAACTCTCCGGATTCTCAACGAAGTCGCGGAGGCAGGCCACCGCGTCGTGTCTCAACCGAACCGGGGGCCGGGCGCTGCGCGGAACGCCGGCATCCGATTGGCCAAAGGCGAATTCATTTTGCCTTTGGACACCGACAATCGTCTTCGAGATGTTTACTTAAATGAGGGAGTGTCTCTACTAAAGACCAATCCGAGTATAGGAGTAATTTACACGGATGCTGAGTACTTCGGCGAGAGGACTGGTCGGTGGCATGTACCGGAGTTCAATTTATTGTCATTGATTCGGATGAACTTCATAGATGCCTGTGCTCTCTACCGAAAAAAGTTATGGGAAGAACTTGGCGGATACGATGAGCAAATTACTTGCCTGGGATTGGAAGATTGGAATTTTTGGCTGCGTGCGGCCTTCCACGATGGTAGCTTTCTCCATCTTGCTAAGATCGGGTTCGATTATCGTATGCGGAGAGACTCCTTGAGTGTAAAGATTCGTCCGCATGGCGCAGAACTCACAAACTATATTTTCGGTAAGCCTGAAATGGCTTGTTACAAGCTACTTCGTGAAACAGATGAGGAAGTGCAGAATTTGAGGGCACAAATCCAAGGCATGCAAGGTTCACGCACCTATAGTTTAGGGCGCGGATTACTTGCCCCAGCGCGACTATTGCGGAAACTGTGGCGCTGTTTTCACTGAGAAGATGCTTCCACCCCCTCCGTTGATTCCAGGCACAAAGGGTTCTGGTGCGCGCCCATACTGGTCGGTGATGATTCCGACGTACAATGCGCGAGCGGATTACCTGGAGGAAACGTTCCGCTAGTGGAACCTAGTGTGGATTATTGCGCGCTGGACCACCGTTCTCCCGGCGACTTCGAGCTCCAAAACAACTAACCAAATAACCTAACTTCTCTGTCCGTTTTATCGAAGCAAACCCACATCTAGTAATCGGATGGGAGATTATTGAAAACGATAACAGGGTATCCACCTACACTTATGGAGATAAATAATCATATAACTGCTGTGGCTTTGGCACGCTATCAAAAATCTGCGACGGGGCACATGAGGTATGTACTCGCACAGAAGAACCTTCTGCTTTTACACGCTATTGATCATCCTTTAAGAATACTCGATGCAGCGGGAGGGAATGGACAAAACACACGCTGGCTTGCCGGCCAAGGACATTCGGTCACCCTCTTGGACTCAAACCCAGCCATGCTCACGTTATTGAATATTTTAACGACCCGCGTCAGCTTCTCAAAGAATTACACAAAGTAACTTCGGCGAAAGGTGAGCTTTCGTTAATTACACTGAACCCCGTCAGCGAAGTAATTCGGGCGAACATATTCCAAAAAAGTCCGGCGGTTGCTCACTCAAAGCTGACTGATTTGAGTTATGACGCAAAATGGTTTGGACAAGCGATGCTTTACAGTTTGGATCAGATCACAGGCTGGGCCAGAGAGGTAGGCTGGTCCGGTTTAGATTTCAGAGGGATCAGGATTCTGGCGGATTATGTTCCTGATGCTGAGTACGATGAAGCAAAGACATTGGAAGCAATACAGCTGGAGGCGGAGCTTGGTGGTATTGAGCCTTATCGCCGCATCGGTCGCTATCTACAATTTTGCTTTAAGAAAGAGGGTAATTGATTTTCTCAAATGAGTGTGCCGTCTAGCCAACTAATTTCTTTGCCCAAGATCGTTCACGCGCGGGGCAACCTCACGCCTCAGCTCAGAGACGACTCTGTGCAACATGTTGCTAGTTGTTTGATTCGGGCCATTGCTAGTCATGGATGAAGATGCTCGATCCAGGCTCTACATCGAGCTAAATCGACAACTGCTCACGTTCGCAATCAATGCAGGCGAGCGAGCTGCGTCGCGCGGTGCGGCCGAAACCGCTGCACGGTGGTTTAGTGTTGCAGCCGGGTTCGCGTCGAGCGGGGGATTCACGGGAGTCCTCGCCGATAAACATCTTGAATTCGGTTTGGCTCACCTTGGGTCGAGCATCCCGAACCGGCCGCACGATGGGCCAGCGCGACCGCGCTTCGCAGTTTTGCACGTCCTATCTGAAGCGTATGCGATCGGGGGGCACACGCGTTTGTGCCAACTCTGGATTGAATTCGACCAGCCGAACCGGACTCACACCATTCTCCTGCTGCGTCAGAAGGGTGCGGTGCCATCCGAGCTGATCGATGCGGTGAGACGGTCCGGTGGTGTAGTTATTTACGCGGAGGCAGACGGCGCTCTTCTAACGAAGGCGGCATACCTACGAAAGTTGGCGTTGGAGTCCGCTGACCTTGTGGTCTTGCATGTTCACCCTGACGATGTGGTGCCGGCGGTAGCTTTCGCCGAGCAAGGTGGACCTCCGGTGATTCTCGTCAATCATGCGGATCACCTTTTTTGGGTCGGAGCTGCAAGCTGCGATATTACGGCCGAAATCCGAGAATCCGGTCGTCAGCTTTCCCTTATGAGCCGCGCAGTGCGCCGGGCCGAGATTCTACCGGTTCCGCTTGAGCTGTCGATGCAACCAAAACGTTCAATGGTCGCGTCCGTCGACCGCGTTCAATTGGGTATTCCGAATGACGCTGTCGTTCTGTTAACGATGGGAAGCCCCCACAAATACATCCCGTGCGCGGGCTTGAATTTCCCTGAAGTAGCATTGTCGATCCTTGAACGATGTCCGAACACGTTCGTGGTGGCGATCGGCCCGGATCGCGAAGGCTGGCGATCTGAAACGGAAAAAAGCGGCGGCCGATTGTTAGCCCTGGGCGTCCAGCCGCAAGGCAGTTTCATGTTTCTGCGTCCGGACGTGTATCTTGAAGGATTTCCGATTGGCTCCCTCACGGCGCTGCTTGAGGTCTGCGTCTGTGGCACACCTTGTGTTCGAGCACCAAAGTCCGCTCCAGCCCCTTTCACATCTGACGATCCAAGCTTTGAAGAATTTGATCAGCCAGACGACGTCGCAGCATACGTGCGGAGCGCCTGCGCCTACGTCCGGGATCCGGCTAAGCGATCCGCCGATGGTGGAAGGCTGAGCGCGCGCATTCGCGAGTTCCATGAATGTTCGGCTTGGGTGCGGCGTCTGCGCGCGATAGAAGATGTGATACCTTCTGTCCACCAAGGAGCCAGCGAATTGTACCCGCAACCAATGCCTTCACTGCAGCGCAAGTTCTGGGTTCGCTGGCAGGAGACGTTAGGCAACGGTTCACCCGCAAAAGCATTGGAGGCACTGATGGTCGAAAGCGTCCGCTTTAACTTGGACGTCTCAGAATTTTTTCGCGTGGTCGCTGAGCAGAACCTTTGTAAAATGATCGCAGTCACAAAAGAGATGAAGCACAGCTCTCAGACATTACTTGCTCAGAGCTACGCAGCGATGGCGATAGCTTTGTACAACAAGAGAAGAATGAACGATGCAGCCCGGTTCGCATGGAGAGCTGTGACGATGGATTCGGCAGTGTTGGGGCGCGCCAGCATCGTCCGACTCTTGCTAAAATGGATTGTATGGTCAGTCATAGCCATGTTGCGAGGATCGCAGCGTCCACGCGGCAACCGATAGGGCAACATAACCATGCACAAGGTCACTCTCATCATCCCCAATTACAATCATGCCCAGTTCCTGGGGAGATAAGTCGAGAGCGCGCTCTCCCGGACCTTCCAGGATTTTGAGGTCATCTATCTGGATGATGCTTCGACTGATAACAGTGACAGAGTCATCGCACCTTTTTTGGAAGACCGCCGCATCCGGGTTACTCGCAACACCGTCAATAGCGGGCAGCGCGTTCAAACAATGGAACCGGGAAGTTCGGGAAGCGCGTGGAAAGTATGTCTGGATTGCCGAAGCGGATGATTCGGCCGAACACACCTTGCTTTCCCGCTTGTGCCCCTGCTCGATCAAAATCCCCAGGTTGGCATCGCCCATTGCAAGTTGATGGAGGTGGATGGCTCGGGTCGCATCCTCCGTTCTTTCGACTACTGGACCGCCGATCTGAATCAGGAACGCTGGCGACACGACTTCATCGCTTCCGGTCCTACATGCACGCCATGTTAGCCCGGCTGAATTTCTGGCGCACTTACCAACGGTACTGCCGGCCTGCGCCTGCAGACGCCAAGCCACGCGTAGAGGATTTCTTCCCCTGCCTGTATGACGCCAGCCAAGTTGCCCGATCTTGGACATATAGTAGAAGTTAGTGTCGCCGGCGTGTAACCACATTAAGCAGCGGCTAAAATTTCGATTCGAACTCTTGTTGAGTAAGTCTTACGCTCGATGTGCAATCAATGCCCAGATTTCGCCGTTGTGCGCGTCGAAATCGGTTGCGCCCCATCGGCTTTCGCCGTTGATGTTGGTCGGATAAAAACCGATGCCGACTGACTTCCTCGCTTTGCCGGTGATGGAGTTCCACGCGCACTCGGCACGTTTGTCCGCAATAGCTACTCAGAACTCGGAGAAGCCTGAGGCGTCGCCGCTTGAGCCAGTTGCCTCTCGAGACGCTCAACAGCCGAGTTCACAGACCATTTTTCCCGGACCATCTCCGATCCGTTCTTGCTAAGTTGCGCTATCAGATGTTTATCGTGCCTGAGCCGTTCGTCGTGCTGCCGCGATGGTGTATGCCCCTCGTCTGGAGCCGTATGTTTTTTTGCTCGCTTGGTGAAGCACTGTGGCCCAACTATAATTCGGTTGTAAAATGTCGTCTAAAAGGCCGCATCCCGCAAGTAGTCGCAAACCTCCAGCAATCCGCGTATTACAGGTCGACGACTGCCGTCCTTTCTGGTCCGTAATGATACCTACTTACAATCCGCGCCTAGACTATTTGGAACAAACTCTGGGGAGCGTACTCCAACAGGACCCCGGACCTGAGCAGATGCAGATCGAAGTAGTTGACGACTGCTCGATGGATAATACCGCTTCCGAACTTGTTCGCCGAGTTGGTGCGGGCCGGGTGTCATTTCACGCTGAACCTCAAAACCGAGGTTTGGCGAATACGTGGAATAGATGCATCGAACGAGCGCGAGGTCACTGGGTCCATATTCTGCACCAAGACGACGCTGTGTTGCCGGGCTTTTACGATCATTTGCGCAAAGGAGTCGAACACAGCGACGCTGGGGCGATCTTTTGCCGGTACGCGGAGGCAAATTCGAAAGGACATTGGATGCGTATATCCGAGCTGCACAGGGAATCCGCCGGTTTGCTTGACGACTGGCACGCGAGGATCACCGTTCAGCAATTAATTCAATGCCCAGCCATTGCCGTTCGAAGGCTCATATATGAGCAGCTTGGCGGTTTCTTGCCGCAATTGCACTACACTCCTGATTGGGAGATGTGGCAACGAATTGCCTCTCAATTTTCGTTCTGGTTCGAGCCTTCAATCCTCGCTTGTTATCGAGTACACCCGAACTCTGCCACATCGCGTATGAGACTCGACGCCGCGGATGTCCGCGAAGTACGCGAGCTGATCAATCTCACGACGGCTTACCACAGTCCTGCCCGCGGTCGCATTCTCGCCAGAAAAGCGCGCTCGTTTTACGCCGGATTAGCTGTTTTGTACGCCCGCGATATGCTGGTGGAAGCCGAATTCCGTCCTGCTTGGAAGCAGGTAATTGAGGCCGTGCGCCTGTGTCGCAGCCGACGCATTATCTGGCAGATTTCCTCATTTTTTGTTTTATGGTTTCGGATCATCGCATCGCGACTTAAACGTCGGATGAAATCGAAATCCAATGTGCCTAGTCACACTTAAGGAAAGCCAATTTGCCGTACCATGATGTAATGCAGCTCTCGGTGATAGTATGTTGTCACAACCCGCGCATCGATTATTTCGCGCGTGTTCTGGAAGCGCTGAAGGCCCAAACGCTTTCAACAGACAACTGGGAGTTGGTCGTCGTTGATAACGCCTCCGAGGACTCAGTGGCTGCGAGCTATAACATATCTTGGCACCCAAACGCTCGTCATGTCCGCGAAGAGAATCTGGGATTGACGTGCGCTCGTCTGCGTGGCATCGCCGAATCCAGTGCCGGTTTACTCGTGTTTGTTGATGACGATAATGTGCTCGCCGAAAATTATCTCGATGTCGCGACTCAAATTGCGACAGATTGGCGATGCCTTGGCGCATGGGGCGGTCAGCAGCTGGCCGAATTTGAAGGCGGCGAACCGCGAGAGGTTTGGAAGCGTGACTTCTGGACCTCGCGGCTCGTGCGGGACATCTGGTCGAACAACTATGATCGACAAGCCGCGCCAATTGGTGCGGGCATGTGCGTCCGGCGCGCCGTGGCGATGAAGTACGTGGAATGCGTTACGTCGGACTCACTGCGTTCCAGCTTGGATCGGAGTGGCAGCGGGATGAATTCGGGTGGAGATATCGACATGGCGTTCACAGCCTGCGATTTGGGGTTTGGCACAGGAAAGTTTGCAGGTCTCACCTTGATTCACCTGATACCGCAGCGAAGGCTGGCTGACGACTATCTATTCCGTTTGATCGAGGGGATTGCTTACTCCGAAGCTATTGTCCTCGCGGTGCGAGGTAATCCTCCCACTAAAATATCGCGTGTCGACCGTCTGGTAGAACTCTATAAGAGCTTACGAATCGATGAACTTCAGCGCCGGACGGCGCGAGCCCGGGCGCTAGGTAGAACCCGTGCATTAAACGCCTGGCGCAAGAGCGCACGCGCAACGCAGCAGAATAGTGTGCGGGGCCAGGTTGAATAATCGCCGCTCCGGAGAAATATGGATGAGTTCAGCGCGGCCAGGAGTGACAAGTTAGCAACACGATCACTTGCACAAGCATTCCCGCTGCGGCAAGGAATCACGTTTCATCAAGCACTGCTTCAGAGTTGCCCTGCGCCAAGCGGCAGCATGTTTGGCGAGAAGGCGTATGGAGATGTTGCTCGAAGAAAGGAAGCGAGCTTTGTGTCGCAGCTTATGGCGACCAAGCGGCCATTCTGTTTCTTGCGGATGGGAGACATGGAGCTCATCTATCTGCTGGCTGAACAGTACAAACGACTTGACGAAATCGAGTTTTGGGACGGACCGATGTCCGGAACGCAAGGGTATGCGAATCCCGGCCTGAGCGCAAAGCATGCGGAACGATTGCGCAGAGCATATGAAGGAGCAGACTACGTGGATTTTCATGAAAAGAACTGGCCAAATCAGCATCTCGTCCCGCTTCTAGATTTGCGGCGTGCTTCTGGCTCGCACTCGAACCCCACGCCCGAAACGTCTCTTCTGTTCCTTGCGTGGACCCAAACGGAATTTAAGAATTACTGCCAAAATCGAAGGATTGGCTTCGCCGGAGCTGAGGCAAGGCTACTGGAACTGATCTCGCAAACGGCAGAGTTCAAAAGTGCAGCGAAGGGCTATTGGCCCGAGGCAGCGGAGATCTTCTACCATCAGGTTAGGAACGACGGCCGAAATCTCGACCTCACTTTAGATTTGGTAAAAGATGATCTTCGCAAATTCGTCATCACGCACACGCTCGACACACTCTTTCTCTCGCTTGGCGGAGGCGCCAAAATTCTGGCGTACGAGCTGTCAAGAGAGCTGGGTATCTGCTGCTTCGATTTCGGTGCGATGATTAGGGCGTTCACCTACAGCGGATGTGATGGAAATCGTGTCGCCCGCTCTCCCCATTCGCCATTTTTGTTCCGTATTCCGTTCGAGACGCACATGGACGCCCTTGAGCAAGCGTTTCCTAATCTGACGTCGGCTGAACTCTTGGCAAAGGCGCATGGCCAGCTTCTGCTTGAAGTTCTGAAAAAGGAGGTCGGCTGGACCTTTGCTTCCTGGGAATTCGATTTTAGCCAGGGAAATGTGTCTGCATTTCGCAAAGCATTCAAAGAATACCGTCAACGCTATCGTAAGTTGTTCAACTCATCCTCGGCTGCAAAGACGGAGCGTGCCGGCTTCCTCCATTTCTGCGGCGCCCATGGGCTGACATCGGAAGGGCGATTGTTTCTGATGATGTTTCGGGCGAAGGGGATTGTCCGCCGCTGCCTCAGAAAGGGTTCGCAATAAGAAGTAATCTGCTTCAATTATTGAAGAAGTGTTTGCTGAATCCAATTGTCAATTCAGCGCGCCCCGACTTTTGTGAGCATATTCTTGACCGGGCGTTGCTCGAAAAATGGACGGTCAAGAAAACCCATGAACCGTTCATTGTAGAATTTCCAATTCCGTATGGGTGCGAGGTGGACTTTCATGCTTACACCTCTTTTACAACTCATCAAAAGACAGGATTTCCCGCACAGTATCTGGTCTGCATACCGAATGGTGTAGCAGCTGGCGGAGGTTTTGTTCGGCTTCCGACCGGCGAGTTTCTCACCGAGAGCACCTGGCGAATGGCCTATCTGCTCGAAAATGATATTTACCGGGCCCGATATCGTCGTCACAAGCTGCATTTGAAGGGAGATTATTACTACCTAGATATGCTATTCTCCACGAATTATGGCCATTGGTTTTTGGATGAATTGCCGCGTCTAGTTTCTGTGCTTCCACATTTGCCCTCTTCGACTCGATTTATCGTTAGTAATCCATTGCAGGATTATAAATCTCAATCCCTGGCGGCCTTAGGAATTCACGAAGACAGTATTCTGCCAATCAAAGGATATTATGAAACGCACTGTGAGCGGCTTTGGTTCGCCACGCGTTTAGGAAGTAGTGAATGGGCTTCAACCTCTCCCTCAATATTTAGCAAAATACGGAATGTTTTGCGAGAGAGATATCAGTTTGCTAACAGCCCGGCGTCAGAAAGAGTCTATATCTCCCGCGATGCTGCAGCGTTCAAAAGACTGGTTAATGAAGAACAATTGCTGCCTATTATTCAAGAACATGGCTTTGAAGTTCTTCGAACTGAAAATATGTCTTTTGCACAGCAGATCCGGACCTTTTCGAAGGCGAAGGCAATTCTAGCGGCTCATGGATCTGGTATTACAAATATGCTCTTCTGTCCCACAGAAGCTCAGCTGTTAGAGTTGCAGGATGCACGGTTCGCTCCGCGCCGCTGGTACTGGAAAGTGGCGTCAATGCTTGGTCATGAGTATTCCACCATGACCGGGCCCGTGGTAAGATCCAGATATGAGGGCGACACAGATTTCACCATCGATCCCGCTTCGTTGGAAACATTTCTTGAGAGCAACTTGTCGCCTGCCGGTGGCAACCCAAAGATCCAATGGTGGGCTAGCCCATAAACTGGGAATTGATGATGATTTTTTCGCTATCTTCCTTCCTGTCCGAAGTGTACGATGAAAATCCTTCATCTTGCCACGCATGACAACTTCGGCGGGGCCGCCCGAGCAGCTTACCGCCAGCATCTGGCTCTGCGCCGGCACGGAGTCGATTCACGGATGCTTGTGCGGCACAAACATTCAAACGATGCTGATGCTTCAGTTTATTCTGGCGATCGCGTTTTCCTTCGCCGTGCTTCGCGGGTTCTTCGCCGAACTTGGATAGAGTTTCAGGAAAAGCGGTCCCGTAAGTCCAGTCGAGGAATCATGTGCGGGCTAACCGATCCGCGTGCTGACCTGCTGCGGGACGTCGGTCCGGAAATATCCGAGGCCGATGTTATCAACATTCATAAGGTCCAACATTTTGTTGATCTCCCAGCTTTACTCCGACACCTTCCTCCCTCCAAACCGGTAGTTATTACACTCCATGATCTCAGTCCGATAAGCGGAGGCTGTGATTACCCGGGCTCGTGTCGCCGGTTCGAAACGTCATGCGGACGCTGCCCTGTAATCGACTCTAATTATGCATTCGATTATTCCCGGCGTATATTTTCGATGAAGCGATCAGCTTATTCCACGCGGCTTCCGGAACGCTTCGCTTTCGTGGCAAATAGCCATTGGGGCGCAGAGATGGCCAAATCGAGTGGTCTTGTTGCCGGCAGCAGGGTTGAAGTAATCCATTACGGTTTGGATCAGGACGTGTACTCCCCCCGAAGGCGGAATGAAGCGCGGCATGCACTCGGCATTGGTGCGGAGGAGCCGGTGTTGTTGTTCGCCGCGCATGACCTAGGCTTGCCGCACAAAGGCGAGCGCTACTTGCGGGAAGCCCTGGTGGATGTCCGCTGCGAACGGCCCATTCGTCTTTTGACAATGGGCGGGGGACATTTTCAAGTTGGCTCCGGATACCGCCATAACCATTTTGGCCGGATTGAAAGCGATGAGCTGCAAGCGTTGCTTTACCGAGCGACGGATGTGTTTGTCATTCCGTCATTAGAGGAGGCCTTCGGACAGAGTGCCTTGGAAGCTGTAGCCTGCGGTGCTGTCGTCGCCGGCTTCAATGTGGGAGGGATCCCAGATATTGTTAAATGCGGTCTCAATGGATTATTGGTCGAGCGGCAAGACGCGCAGGCTCTTTCTGAAGCTATACGGAAACTCCTTGAAGACGAGGCGCTAAGACGCCACTGGCAAAATTCTTGCGAAACTTGGGTACGTGAGCATTTTTCCTTTTCCAAAAACGCTGCTGCCTACGTCGCACTCTACGATTCACTGCTTAAGGTTGAACTGCGAAATTAGGATTTAAGGCTTCCAGATCTCCAGATCTCGCTTTGATAAGCTTCACAAAATGACTCAGCGAAAACTCAAAATCGCCATCAGCATTTCATGTTTCAGGCCGGACACTGGAGGACAGCAGGCCCATGCGGAACAACTTTCGCAGCATCTTCAAAAGCGGGGTCATGCCGTAGTTGTTGTCACGCGCGCCGCATCCCGCGTGCCTCACGGGAGAGATTACCTGTTTTTCAACGAGCCGAACTCTGCTCTCACAGTGAAAGGTGTCCCGGTCAGACCGCTTGTATTTTCGAGATTCTGGCTGCCAGTTCTCTGGTTCCTTGGCAAATGCGTTGTCCGGCCTCATCTCGAAGGGTTAGCCGTGAATTTATATCAGTTTGTCTCCAGAAAATCCGCGCGTGATGCCTTTGCCGGAATGGATGTTATCCATCATGTCGGCGAAGCCTCGCCATTAAGCGGTTTTGCTGCTGCCACCGCCGCCAAACACTGGCGAGTTCCTTTTGTGGTTCAACCGACCTGCCACCCGCACCATGTGGGAGATTCATCCTTGGATCTACGTCTTTTTGCCAAAGCGGATCGCTTGTTAGTTCATACAAAATACGAAGCAAATTACCTTCGCCAAAAGTCAGTCCGATGCCCTATCGATGTGGTCGGCAATGGCATTGAAGACCGCGCCGACGGGGATGCTGAACGCTTTAGAACTAGGTTTGGCGTCACCGGCCCTTTCATTCTCTTCATTGGACGAAAGGACCGACAAAAAGGCTATCTGTTGCTGCTGGACTCATTCAAAGTTATTCGCCGTCACCGGCCCGATATAAGTTTAGTTTGTATGGGGCCAACGGAATCGACGGCTAAGCAACAAGAGGTCGAAGGTCTGATAGATTTGGATTTTACTTCCGAGGAGTTGAAGCACGACGCGCTTGCGGCTTGCAATTGTCTCTGTGTCCCTTCTGACGGGGAATCCTTTGGGCTTGTGTTTATGGAAGCAGGGCGATACGGCACGCCGGCCGTAGGTCGGAAAGTGGCTGTGCTTCAAGAGTTGTTGAACGACGGTGCGGCGGCTTTGTTGGTGGGAGTGCCGGATGAGGGGCGCAATAGAGCTATGCTAAGCCCGGAAGCCCTCGCGGCCGCCTTGTTAAAGCTCCTTTCAGATCCAAAAGAATGTCACCGCATCGGCGAGAATTGTCGCACAGTTTCGGAGCAATTCCTCTGGCCTCTTGCTGTAAAAAGGTTCGAAGCGAGTTACTACCAATCCGTGGAAGACTTTAAAAGGCTTCGAACTCGTAAGTAATCGGAACAGTCATGGCACGACCACAAGATCCAAATGAGTTGAGGAAGCTGCTCTGTGCGCTTTGCGCGCTCCGATGGCGTCTGGCGCTGGAGCGCTCGTGGCAAAAGGGGGGAATGATTGCGTTTCATGACCTGGATGATCACGCCGGAGCAAATCTGGCTTGCCGCCGGATTCTGAAATGGAAGGGCTTTGTGCCGTGGGGGGTATTGCCTAATATCGTGGTGTTTCGAGGGAAGTAACGCGTGATTGATGATGATGCCGTGGTTGCGCATTTCACATCTCAACTGACGGGTGGAGCAAACATCGCGGCGCAACGCCTGCACCTGGCGTTGTGCCGGGCAGGGGTCAAAAGCGTGCTGCATTTTGGCGCGGGCGAAGCGATAGATTCCACCATGGTTCCCGCTTTTCAGAATAGCACCTTTTTCTGGAGAAATGC
>WNFE01000728.1_pt1 | contig 23315 bp, 20 predicted proteins | sample 5400451 | NCBI WGS metagenome assembly WNFE01 (sample SAMN13153344, study PRJNA577476) | soil metagenome | isolation source: 200 cm saprolite under Douglas fir tree site 2 hole 2 | place: USA:California | collected 2015-04-18
CAGAATTCTTTTCGCACGTCCTGTCATGAAATTGGAGGTCAAAAAGATTCATCCCAGCCCCGAAATCTGACATGCAGGAAGCTCGAAGTTTCGCGACATACATTCGATAAAGCGAAACAACGAGATTGTGAGCGTTGATCGGCCAGAAAGCTACTGAGGAGGCGATCTCGTGGCACGGATAAGCGTAGTCACAATTGTAGCGGCGTTGCTTTTTTCATTTGAACCTGCTGTTTCGGTCGCGCAGACTACCCAGCGAGCGCCTGATCCCGACAATCCCTCCAAGTCGGCGACTGTTGTTAACGCGACCCAGCAGGATCCGGATCGGCCGGCGCTTGAACATCGATATCCTCGATACAAGATCCAGCGAGATGACGTTCTATTCTTGACCTTTTCTCTCTCTCCGGAATTCAACCAAACGGCCACAGTGCAACCGGACGGATATGTGAACTTACAAGGCGTCGGAAGCCTGTATATCCAAGGCATGACAGTCCCACAGGTCGTTGAAGCATTCAAGCGAGCTTACGCGAAGATTCTCCACGATCCCATCATCGATGTGGACCTGACTGATTTTCAAAAGCCATTCTTTATTGTCTCAGGCCAGGTGGGAAAGCCTGGTCAGTACGATTTGCGCTATGACACGACTGTGTCGGAAGCAATCGCTATAGCAGGGGGATTTACACCTCAGGCTAAAACTCAAGTGTTTCTTTATCACCGCATTTCTGACGGGTGGGTAGAAGTCAAGAAGCTTAACTTGAAGGACATTTTGCACGGTAAAAATGTGAACGAAGATGCCGTGATGAAACCCGGGGACATGATCTTTGTGCCAGAAAAGTTCATCACGAATTTTAGAAAATACGTTCCTTACTCAGTTGGAATGTACGTGAGCCCGCAAACCTTATTGCCATAAATTGAGCGCGGCGTGGCCAATTCTGTGAGGAGACGAGGGATGAATAAAACATGGTCGAATCGAGTTTCTTAAACAGACATCAGAATTTCACGCGGTTTAGCAGCCTGCGAGACTGGCTCGGTATCGCGTTCCGCCAGCGCAGACTAATGCTTCTTTCCTTCTTCGGAGTCTTACTTGGCGTGACTTTGTTCGCCTGGTTCTGGGCTGCGAAGTATTTCGAATCGTCGATGGAAGTTCTAGTCCAACAGGACCGGTCCGACCCGGCGATTACCTCGGTTCAGACAGCCGCAGTTCTAACGAATAATCTGGTCACACCAGACCAAATCAATACGGAGGTTTCCCTGCTGCAAGGCGGAGACATGCTCCGGTCGATCGTGACAACGTGCGGTCTGGAGCAAAATTCACTTACAGACGTTTTCCTTCCGAGTGATCCGGCTGAAAGGAAAGCCATAAGGGTAGCCAAGGCGGCGCAGCGGCTTGCGAAAGCGCTAAACGTGGAAGCGGAAAAAAACGCTGACATCATTAAAGTCACTTATGGGAGAAGGGGCGCCCCGCAGGTGCCGGCATGCGTGTTGGAAAATCTGAGCAGACTATATCTGGAAAAGCATCTACAACTGCGCCGCCCGAGTGGCACATCTGAATTTTTTGCCCAGGAGACGGAAAAGTACCAACAAGCGCTTGCGGAAGCGGAATTGCACCTTGCCAAATTCGGCATGACTGAGGGAGTCGTTGCACCCGACGTCGAGCGCACGAATATGGCGCAACAGGTTGTGAATTCCGTCGCAGCTCTGCATCAAACTCAGCAAGCTATTGCAGCCGACCAGCGCCGGACCGCGGAAGCTGAGAGGCAGCTAGAAAGCACACCGTCACGCTCTTCCACCCAGGAGATCTCCAATTCAGCAGACGTACTGATGCAGCAACTGGAATCCACGCTGTTGTCAGCCCAGATCAAGAAAACTCAGCTCTTGCTGAAATACGACCCAAGCTATCCGCTTGTGAAGGAAATCGATCAAGAAATCGCGCAGACTCAGTCAGCAATCGAGGAAGCTCAGAAAACACGATTCGTGAACCACACAACAGACCGCGACCCGACTTTTGAGCTGCTGCGGGAGGAAATCGTCAAGACACGAGTTGACCTGGCTTCTCAAAATGCGACCGCTGCTGCGATAGAGCACACGATCAAAAGCATGCAGTTGCAGATGGTTGATTGGGACCAAAAGGCGGTGAGGCAGGGCGGTTTGATCCGCGAAGTCAAGGCCGACGAATCGAATTACCTGCTCTATCTCACCAAGCGGGAACAGGAGCGCACCGCGGATGCCCTCGACAAAAAGAGGATCGCCAATGTGACGATTGCAGTCCCTCCTTTTGTTCCTGCATTACCTGTACATAACCCGTGGCAGGTGATGTTGATCGGATTTCTGGTGGCGCTATTTGTGAGTGTTAGTGCGGCAGTAGTGGCGGAACATCTCGACCCATCATTCCAGAGTCCGCTTGAGGTGGCTGAGATTCTGAACGTTCCGGTGGTTGTATCCGTCCCGAACCGGGCGGCTTAAACGAGGTGGGGATGTATCTGGATTATTACAGGCTGCGAGAGGAACCCTTCGGCGTAACTCCGGACCCAAGGTATCTCTATCTCAGCTCGACGCACCGTGAAGCCCTGGCGTCCTTGCTTTATGGAGTAACCGTCGGACGGGGATTCATGGCGCTAATCGCCAGGCCTGGAATGGGGAAAACCACACTCCTATTCCGGATCTTGCAGCACTTTGGGCGATCCGCGAGGACGGTGTTTCTCTTTCAGACTCAGTGCACACCGCTCGATTTCCTTCGCAGCCTGCTTGCGGATCTCGGAGTCGAGAGTGATGACGGAGATCTGGTGCGGATGCATTCGAAGCTGAATGACGTGCTGCTCCGTGAAGCCCGATCAGGAAAGCAGTTCCTTGTGGTGATCGACGAGGCCCAAAATCTGGAGGATCCAGTATTGGAAGTTGTTCGGATGCTCTCTAATTTCGAGACTTCCCGCGACAAACTAATGCAGATCATTCTGGCCGGACAGCCACAGCTCGGCGAGAAACTGGGATCACAGAATTTGGTCCAGCTACGCCAGCGAATCTCCCTTTTTGGACACCTGAAGCCATTTGATGCATCCGAAACTAATCTTTACATTGATCACCGATTGAGCGTCGCAGGTCACGACTTTCGTGCCCCTCTCTTCACGCGCCAAGCGCGGGCCATGATCGCGTGGGGAAGTGAAGGGATTCCCAGGAACATCAACAATATATGCTTCAACGCATTGTCACTCGGGTGCGCCCTGAAACAAAAGACCGTTGACCGTGACGTAATCCTCGAGGTTCTGAGCGATCTCGATATCGGAACGCTGACAGCAAAATCACCTGCTGTCGCGAAGATGGAAACAGGCTCCAGACACAAAGGCGTGCACTTGGCGTCGAGAAGTAAGGATCGATCGGCCCCTCGTATTTGGCTTCGGAAATTCGCCCTCGCCGGAGCATTTCTCGCCGCATCGAGTTGGCCGCTGGTGGATGCGGTCAAGAACGCGCCCCAAGTGCGATCTTCACAGGGTCAAATGCCTGCAGAGTCCGCCTCCATGGGGCTAATAACGCAACCAGTCTCCGGGACCTCAATAGAGGGATTCGATTCTGGATCATCCTCAGGGTCCCCTGCGGTTGTGCCGGACGGGATCCAGCCAAGCCAAAAGGTGGCTCAGCGCAAGGGTGCGGATACATCATTTTCATCCGAGCGGAATGCCAGCGTAACTCGTGTAGTGCAAGTGAGGCCGTACGAGACGCTCTACCGCATCTGCGCTGACAATTTCGGTGGATGCAACACTGAGATCATGGAAAAAATCTTTGAGCTGAACCCCACGCTGGTCAATCCCGATTCTCTCAGGCCGGGACAAGAACTTCGCCTACCGCTAACACCTCCGAGAACAGGAAACGTTGATCGGCAGCTCGAACACACACCCAGTGCCCCATCCGCTAAGGCCGAGAGACGATGAGCAAAAATTTTGAATTACTCCAACGGGCCGGCAAGGAGCGGGAAGTTGTTGTCCTGCCCGAGCGCCAAGCTTCGCTCACACCTGTCAATGGGAACGGAAAGGGTCAGCGAAATGAGACAGGCCTCAACCTCGATCGGCTGACTCGTGAAGAATGTTTGAGGCTTGTTCAGCGAATCTTCTTGCAGCAGGTTGGAGAACGCCCTCGGGCAGTTGTATTTGCCGGTGTTGATCACGGAAATGGCTGCAGCCGCGCTTGCGTAAGTGTGGCGGAAATGCTGGCAGGCAACACTCCCGGCTCGGTCTGCCTAGTCGATGCGAATCTGCGGTCGCCCTCTTTGCCTCGCTTTTTCGGAGTTACGAACCATCGGGGGCTCACGGATGCGATGTTTCAAGAAGGACCCATTCGGAACTTCGCACGTCAGCTTCGGCCCGACAATCTCTGGCTGCTACCTTCCGGCTCCTCATTAGCCGACTCCAGTGGACTGCTTCATTCAGACCGCTTGAAGACGTTGCTATCGGGCTTGAAAAAAGAATTTGACCACGTTCTCGTTGATGCGCCCCCTCTCAGTCAATATGCGGACGCGATCACCTTGGGCCAGCTTGCAGATGGCATAGTCCTGGTTGTGGAGGCGAATTCAACTCGCCGAGGGGCAGCGTTGAATGCAACCCAAAATCTACGTGCGGCTCAGATCCAGATCTTGGGGGCGATCTTGAATAAGCGAACATACCCCATTCCCGAGTCGCTGTACCAGAAACTGTGACGCCTGAATCGTCGGAGTTCGACTGAGGGATATGCAGACTTCGTAATTGTTCGAGGCAGACTCGGTGAGCCCTAGGCGGGCATCGGATTCGGGCTGCTGCTGAGGTTGGATGCGGCCAAGGTGAATATTCAGAAGCAGATGGGCCACCAATCGGTGTGACTCAGATAGGCGGAGCTGTGTCGAATCTCTACCAGATGTTTGATGAGGGCTCAGAGTTAAGCCGCTCGTGGGTGACCCCTGCAGACAAATCATGGTTTGCCGTCCAGACCCGTCCTCGCCATGAGAAGAGAGTCGCTGCGGGATTACAGGAGAAAGGGATCAAGGCTTTTCTGCCACTGCTTTCCGAAAACCATCGGTGGAGCGATCGGTTTCGCGTGGTTGATGTTCCCCTTTTCCCCAGTTACGTATTTATCCAGACGGTTGATACCCCCGCGACGCGCATCTCGGTTCTGCGAACGCTTGGAGTTGTTCGATTCGTGGGCGTCCGGGGATCTGGTATTCCCATTCCTGATGATCAGATTGAGTCGGTGCGAATAGTGGTCGAACACGGTATTCGGTTCACATCTTTTCCATATCTCGATGTGGGCCAACGGGTCCGAATCCGCGGAGGGAGCCTCGAAGGTATTCAGGGGATCTTGCTGGGAATGAATTGCGATCAGAGCCTCATCATTTCTGTGGAACTCATCCAGCGGTCGCTGGCCATCCGAGTCGCCGGCTATCAAGTCGAGCCAGCCTAGTTGTGTTCGTGGACCTCAAGCCACTGCGAACCAAACAAAATTCCACACAAGCACTCATCCAGATGAATCATGTATTTTCGAAGTCAGTTCCCGGCGACTGCGCATTCGCAGTAAATCCAATGTCCGTCTGAAAAAAGAACACTCATGAACGAAGTCAAACGTCGACTTCTGGTGAATGCTTTAAAGCTCCTCGACTTGGGCATCGTCGTGGTGTCCTTCGGACTAGCCACAATCGTGGTCCCTCCCAACGGCGGAGCGGTGCCCTTGCTTGAATTTCTTTCCGTGAAAGTTAAATTGTGGAACTTCCTCATTTTCGCGGTGATGCTGCTCGTCTGGCATTTTATCTTTTCACTCTTTGGCCTGTACGAATCAAAGCGTCTCGCCACCCTGCATTCTGAAGCGATTGATGCGGCAAAAGCAACCACCCTGGTAAGCGTTTCCCTGATGCTTTCCGCCACAGTATTCACAATTAGGATGGCTACCCCCGACTTTCTTCTCTCATTCTGGGCCTTTAGCACGGCATTATTAGTTTCTGGCCGGCTGTTCATCCGGCAGCTTCTCGGAGCGTTACGACGCCGCGGCCGAAATCTACACCACGTCCTAATCCTAGGAACAAACTCCCGCGCGATCGCATTCGCGAGCAGGATTGAAGCCAAGCCTGAACTCGGCTATCGAATCCTCGGATTTGTGGATAATGATTGGGAGGGAACGCCAGGATTCCTGGCGTCGGGGTACACACTGTGCTGTACCTTCGAGGGGCTTACCGACTATCTCCGTCGTAATGTAGTTGACGAAGTGGCGATTTATCTGCCACTCCGATCCTTCTATGAGCATGCCCTGCAAGTGGCTGCAATATGCGAACAGCAAGGGATTGTCATGCGGTTCGATTCCGATATTTTCGACTTGAAGAGTGCCCGATATCGCGCGGAAGAACTGGATGGTGATCCGCAAATTACTGTGTACACAGGGGTGCTAGAGGGCTGGCCATTACTGGTCAAAAGGATATTCGACATCACGATTTCCTCGGTTCTGCTGGTGCTTCTACTCCCATTGTTCCTTGTTGTCGCTATTCTGATCAAACTCACGTCCAACGGCCCTGTCTTTTTTCTGCAGGAACGAGTAGGCCACAACAAGAGAAGATTCCGAATTCACAAGTTCCGCACAATGATTCCGAATGCTGAACAAATGTTGGCGGAGCTTGAGGCGATGAATGAACTATCTGGACCAGTATTCAAAATTAAGAACGACCCGCGCCTAACGCCGATCGGAAAGTACCTCCGGCGGTCAAGCATTGATGAATTGCCGCAGCTTTTGAATGTTCTAAAGGGAGAGATGAGCCTGGTAGGACCGAGGCCCATGGCCGTGCGTGATTTCGAAGGGTTCAGCGAGGATTGGCAGCGGCGCCGATTCAGCATTCGTCCGGGGATTACATGTCTCTGGCAGATAAACGGACGGAATTCAATACCGTTCCACCAATGGATGGAGCTCGATATGCAATACATCCAGCAATGGTCTCTATGGCTTGATCTGAAGATCTTGGCACGGACCATCCCCGCCGTGCTAAGAGGCACAGGTGCTGCCTGACTAGCTTGCGAATCGTGTAGTGAGCGCGTGTTTCAAAGTCCGCTCCGAAGAACTCAGACAAACGCAGGAGCTGTCCCTTTGACCGATTCCCATCATGTAATTCATTCTCTGTGGGCCGAAGCCGGCTGCGAACCCGGAAAGACAACGGCGATCGAATCACGTTTTGAGCGAGCCTGCAGCTTGCCCAATTTTTTGCGTACGTTGTTTCGGCTCCTTGATGAATCGGAAGTCCGCTATTGCGTCCTCCATTCCTGGGATCTCCTTCCGGAGGAGCTCCCAAACGATTTGGATTTGGCGGTTCATCCTCAGGACAAACACAAGCTCTATTCGATTTTCGAGTTCCTAAGGGAGCAAGGGTACGTCTGTTTTCAGTGTTTGAACCACTCCAAGAATGGCCATTTCTTCGTTTTCTCCTGGGCAGAGCGTTCGAAGGTGAAGACGGCTGCAGTGGACATCGTCTTTGATCACCGGCGTAGCGGCTTAGTGCTCTCCACGAGTGAAAAGATGGTGTTGGAGCGCGAGCGGCATAGTGATTTCTGGATATCTTCCGCGAGAACGGAATTCGCTTACCTCCTGGCAAAGAAAGCATGGAAGGGCCGAGCATCTGCTTCCCAGTCGCTTCGGTTAAGGCAGTTAGTCGAGGAACTGGGACCGGCGGAGGCGGAGGGGATTGCAGGAGAGATATTTCCGAGGAAATGGAGAAAGCGCGCTGTCGAGGCTTGTCTGAATGGGTCGATAGCCGCTAACTTCGTTCATGCTCGAGCGAAATTCTGGAGGACCGCTTGGTCCCGGCGTCCACTGCAACTGATCAGATATCTCGCAGCAGATGTCCAACGAGTCATCGAGCGCTGGATTCACCCGACTGGAATTCTCGTCGCTATCTTGGGGCCCGATGGAGTCGGGAAGAGCACAGTTATCTCCGGTCTCATCGAAGCATTGAATCTTGGCTTTTGGGGACGGCATCGGCTGTTCCACTGGCGGCCACAGATACTCTTCCGCGGCAGAGAAAGCGGAATCAATACCACCCCTCATGCCAAGGCGTCACGAGGGATGTTTCTCTCAATGGCCTATCTCACTGCCTTTTTCCTTGACTACTGGTTCGGCTATCTCTTTGTGGTTCGTCCTTCGCTCGCAAGATCGAACTTCGTGTTGTTCGACCGCTACTTTCACGATGTCTTGGTAGATCCATACCGATATCGGTATGGCGGCCCGAGATGGTTTGCGAGGTTTCTTTCTTATCTTGTCCCAGAGCCGGATCTAGTGGTGCTTCTCGATGCCGACAGGGAGATGATTTTTTCGCGCAAAGCCGAGTTAACACCCGATGAGATAGAGCGACAGCGACAGGCTTACCAGCGACTGCGATTTAATCGAGCACACAAGGTTCTCGTCCGCGCAGATGTGAGTATCGGCCCAACCATTCGGTGCACATCCAGCGCCGTGACCGAATTCATGAGGCGGCGATTGATCCCGAGGATGAGTGAATGGCATATGGTGATCGATTGACAAGTTCCGCCCTTGCTTGCGAGGAGGTTCAGCGCCTAGGGACAGCCGAGGACTCGTACGAAAGGGCCCTTCGGACCTTCCTCGGGTGGGTTCCCGAAGGTTCTCTGACACTCGCCGACCAGTGTCCAGTGGCCCATGTGGGCTTGCCAAACGTAGTGCTTACCCAGAGCCTTGTGCCAGAGGTCACGCAGCGCCTCGCAAGCGAGGGTTATATTCATCAGCATCGCTTCGCCGTCCTGCCATCTCGAAAGAGAGCGCGTTGGCTGTTGCCGCCAACATACAAAGGCAGGCCGCTCGACGGATTTGAGCTGTACAGACCGTTTTCGATCGGCGCTCGAATCTTGAAGGCTCTCGTTCTACTCGTGAGAGCCACTGGCTGGGATGCATGGGTCCAAGACGAAGTCCTGATGGCGTCCCGATCGATCCTACCGATCGAGCGCCTCGCGAACGACATTACAGGAGAGAGCCGTTTCATATTTTCTCTCTCTCTTGGAACTCCGGGGGCATTCCAGAAGCTGACGGTCCAGGTAATGCGCCCCGACGGGAAGATCTTGGGATACGTGAAAATGCCACTCACCGATGCCGCTGGGGAGCGTTTGTCCAACGAAGCAGAGTTTCTGCAGAAGCTTTCCGAATTCCCATGCATGCGGTCTCATGTCCCCCGTTTGCTTTTTGCCGGCCCCTGGAACGGCACCAACATTCTCTTTGAATCTCCACTCGACGGTGCCATTGGGCCAGTTCACTTCACGAATCTTCACAAATCGTTTCTCGTCAGTTTGCACAGCTGTTCTACAGCTGTCTCGTCAGGCCAGGCACTAGTCCATCGAACCGCCCAGACATGGGAAAACGTTGCACCGCGCATGGGAGCGAAATGGCAGGGATTGGGGCGCGAGGCCCTGAGAATCGCCCAACAAGACCTCAATGGGTCCCTGGTCCCCTGTGGCATCCAGCATGGTGATTTTGCACCCTGGAATCTGAGAACCCATCAAGGAGATTTGTTTGCATTCGATTGGGAATCTGCAACATGGGGTGCGCCCAATTTGTGGGACCAATTTCATTTCCTCGCCCAAACGGAATGCCTGCTGAAGGTAACTCATGAGGATCAAGAGGATGGCGCTGTCAGGGAACAATATCGGGCTCTATATTTGCTCTATCTCTTGAATTCCACGGCGCATTTGAAAGAAGAAGAAGCAGAACAAAAATCAATCGATTATCGCGAGAAACAAATTTCGCGGTACATCTCGGGGGCCGCCGTGGTAACAGGAATTTGACGCCCCCTTTCACGCTGGACGCCAGACGTCCATGTCAATTGCAATCGAATCAAGCATGAAAAAGGAAAACGGCATTCCTTTTCTCGTCTGTTTCAGTCGAGCGGGCATGATAAAGGGGTGCGTTCGTTGAAGGTTCTTGTCTCAGCGTACGCGTGCGAGCCTGGAAAAGGTTCCGAGCCGGGGGCCGGCTGGCACTGGGTAGGCCAGATCGGCCGGTTTGAAGAATGTTGGGTAATCACTCGACTCAATAACCGCGAGTCAATCGACAAAGCGCTTACTACGAATCCTTTGCCGAGAGTTCATTTCATTTACTACGACCTGCCCCCATGGGTGCGCTTCTGGAAGAAAGGCCAAAGAGGAGTGCGCGCCTATTACTATTTGTGGCAGCTCGGGGCCTATCGTGTGGCGAAAAGATTGCATCGTGAACTTCACTTTGACCTCGTGCACCACTTGACGTTTGCAAATTATTGGTTGCCGAGTTTTCTCCCGCTTCTGCCAGCGCCCTTCCTTTGGGGGCCAGTCGGAGGAGGAGAATCGGCACCACGTAATTTTCGGAAATCATTCAGCCTCCGCGGAAAATCGTATGAAATTCTGCGCGACGTGGCACGGAGTATCGGAGAACTCAATCCGTTCGTGCGGATGACCGCTCGGCGAGCGGCGGCAGGTCTGGCAGTCACTCCTCAAACGGCGCATCGGCTGAGGGCACTGGGTTGCCGCAATGTCTCTTTGTCCAGTCAAACAGCACTATCCTTCGAGGAGCTCTCCCGTTTGCGCGAAGTTCCGCCACGGCGGGAGAGTCCCTTTCGCGTCATTAGTGTAGGCAGGTCGCTTCATTGGAAAGGGTTCGAGCTCGGCATAAAGGCGTTCGCCGAGTTCCACCGACGGCATCCCGAAAGCGAGTTCTGGCTAATTGGCGACGGGCCGGAACATGAGAGATGGAAGCAGTTGGCGCAGACCTTCAACGCAGGAAAGAACATCGTTTTTTGGCGAACACTTCCGCGCTCAGAGGTACTCGAAAAGATCGCTGCTTGCGACGTGCTTTTGCATCCCTCACTGCACGATTCTGGTGGCTGGGTAACCGCGGAAGCCATGGCAGCAGGTCGCCCTGTCATCTGTTTGGATCTCGGCGGCCCAGCGTTGCAAGTGACGGAGACAACTGGATTCAAGATTCCCGCGATAAGTCCGGACCAAGTTGTGGCAGATATTACTGCTGCCTTGGAGCAGATAGTGGGTGACCCATCTCATTGCGCTCGACTCGGAGCCGCAGGACGCGAGCGCATACGGCAAGATTTCAATTGGGAAAAGCTGGGCGATCAGCTGGCCATGGTCTACGCACGCTTGGTGAAAGTATGAAATCTCCTATCCGGACGGCCTGCTCGGATTATCGTCGTGCTTGCGACGTGACGTTTCTTTTGGACGTGCGAATTCAATGACTCGCATTCGATGGATGGGGGAACTATTCCTATTTGCGATGGGCACCCTCCTGGCATTTAATGCGATGGCTCCGTTCCGGCATCCAATGCTTACCATCTTGCTGATCTTGGCCCCGCTGTGGATTGTGTTCATCGTATTTCCTGCCGCCAAGACATTGGTCCGGGAATCAACATCCATCACGAATTCTTTTACTTGGTGGCAGGGACTATGGCTAGCCATGCTTCTGAGCGGACTGGTGTTTCGCGGCCGTGATCACTACGACATTCAGCGCTCGGCGGTTGATGGTTGGGCAATGTACCGAATCGGCTTCGATGGAGTCATTGGATTGGTTTTGATCGCGCGCCTTCTGAAACGACAGACCCTCTGGCATCGTTCACTTTTCCGCGGCCTGATCGGGATCATGGCTGTTTATCCGATCATTTCAATTCTTTCGACGACGTGGTCAGCAGCCCCGGCATTTACACTGTTCCGATCGAGCGAATATCTGCTTGATCTTGCTGTTCTTGCCTCTGTGGTGGCGACATTGAATTCAGTGGCTGAGTATGAACGATTCGCCAACTGGACTTGGACGCTTTTGGGATTGCTGGTGCTCACGGCCTGGATAGGTGCGATCGTGGATCCGCGCGATGCCTTCCTGGAGGGTTACTCCTATGGGCCGCTTCGGGTCCGCCTGGAAGGTGTCTGGCCAAACATTGATGCCAACAGCATCGGTGAATATTGCGCGATTCTGGGGAGCATTTCGCTCTGTCGGCTGTTGGATAATCCGGACGACAAATACGATCGAGCCTGGTATCGCCTCTTGTTTATTTCGGCCCTGGTGACTTTGATTTTCGCGCAGACGCGCGCGGACGTAGCAGCCTTCCTCGTTTCCTTGTTCTTGTTGTTTATTCTTACCCGTCGGTTCTTACTCGGGGCTGTATGGGGAATCACCGCCTCACTCGCCGGATTGATTCTAGTTTTCTTCACGAATTTCGGATCGACAGTAATCAGATACTTGCTACGCGGGCAGTCGGTCATGGAGGCAGAGTCTCTGACCGGTCGGCTCGATTTTTGGCAATTCGCATTTCACAAAATTTCTGAGAGACCCTGGACAGGTTACGGCGGGTACGCCGGCGGTCGATTCGTCGTTCTTCCTGGTCTGGGTATTCCTGGCAATACCGAAGTTCTCAACACCCTTGTTGAGAGTTTTCTCGATATAGGAATTTGGGGACCAGCCGTCCTGATTATCGTTCTGAGCTCAATTGCCTGGTATCTGTTTCGGTCATTACGCACTTCATTTTCCATCCCAACTGAGAACCATCTCGCGGTAGAGATTATCTTGGCGCTCAGCATCATCGTCGTGCGGTGCTTCTTCACAGGAAATATCACTGGCCATCCAGCGATTGCTTTTCTGACAATCCTGGGCTGTGCGGAATTCCTTCGGCGTAGAAGGAAGTTTGGATACTCCTCGATCTGAATGCGGCTCATCGAATTTGCGCTGAAAACAGGGCGGAAGAGAAGATCAAACGGCCTCCCGGACAGACTCTGTTCTTGCTCAACAACACATAAAGAAGGCAGCGATTCAATCGTCATCTGGCCGTATCGCCGGGTCGCTCGGAAGATGAAAATTCTCATCGTACACAACGCGTACCAGGAAGTAGGTGGAGAAGACATTGTCTTCGAGCAGGAACGCCGATTGCTCGCACGGAATGGCCACCAGGTTGTGACCTATGAGCGCAGTAACCATGAATTGGAAGCGTACTCAAAGCTCCAACGTATTGGAATGCTGAAGCAGATTATATCTGCCAAAGATAGCAAGCTCGAGATTCTAGAGATTCTTCGCACCGTAAGACCTGATTTAGCCCATGTGCACAACACATTCATGATGATTTCTCCCTCTGTTTATGAGGTTTGTAAGGAAGAGGGCGTTCCCGTGATCCAGACCCTGCACAACTATCGATTGCTCTGTCCAGCTGCGATTTTGTATCGCAATGGTCATGTTTGCGAGGAGTGCTGCGAACATGGACTGCTGAGGAGTATCTGCCACGGCTGTTATCGCCACTCCCGTGCGGCCACGGCGGCCGTTGCTTTGATGTTGCAAGTGCACCGCACACAGCGAACCTGGCAGGATTCCGTGAATGGCTACGTAGCTCTCACAGAATTTGCACGACAGAAATTCATCGAGGGCGGGCTGCCATCCAGCAAGATTCACGTCAAACCTAACTTTGTTTATCCCGATCCCGGTGAGAGAAGTACCGCGGGAGACTACGCCCTTTTCGCTGGCAGGCTCGCGGAAGGAAAGGGAGTCTCAACACTTCTAGCAGCCTGGAACCTGCTTCCCCGCTCGATCCCCCTGCTGGTTATCGGCGAGGGACCACTGCGAGCACAGCTCGAGGCAGAGGCACAACGGAAAAACATGCAACGCGTGAGGTTTCGCGGGCGACTGGACGTCACTGAAACGCGCGCAGCGATGAAGAAAGCTGCTTTCCTCATCGTGCCAAGCGTATGGTACGAGACTTTTTCGCTGAACATCGCTGAGGCCTTTGCATGCGGTACCCCCGTGCTCTGTTCCCGACTGGGTGCGATGCAGGAAAACGTCGATGACCATCGCACGGGGCTTCATTTCACTGCCGGTGACGCCGAGGACCTGGCTCGGATAGTCGATTGGGCCTGGACTCATCCAACCGAACTTGCGTCGATGGGCCGAGAAGCTCGTCGCGAATACGAAAACCGTTTCACCCCCGAGAAGAATTACACGCGCCTGATGGAAATCTATCAACACACAGTGAATGCGGGTGCCTGAAACCATCCAATCCGATAGAACTCTATTCATGCCGAACTTTCGAGTTCTTGGTGTCCGCGTCGACGCAGTTGATATGACAGATGCGGTTACGCATATGGAGAGGTTGATCGAAAGCCGCAAGTCAGGAAGCTATGTTGCCGTCACGGGCATGCATGGTGTCGCCGAGGCTCGGCAGGACTCGCGATTTCGGGAAATCCTGAATTCCGCTGACTTGGTTGTCCCGGATGGTATGCCGCTTGTTTGGCTCGGCCGTTGGCATCGGCTACCGATTCGCCATCGAGTTCCGGGGTCGGAGCTGATGGCGGCCTTCTGCGAAAAAACGGGTTGTCGATATCGTCATTTTTTTTACGGGGGCGCACCCGGGGTGGCGGAGGATCTTGCACAACAACTTCACCGCCGCTTCAAAATCGTCGTGGCAGGGACCTACACACCGCCTTTCCGCCCGCTCACTGACTTCGAAGAAAGCAAAGTTGCCGTGCTGGTCGAGGCGTCCCATCCAGACCTGCTCTGGGTGGGTTTGAGCACCCCAAAACAGGAGCGGTGGATGTATGAACATCGAAAGCGGCTGAATGTCTCGCTCATGTTGGGTGTCGGTGCCGCCTTCGATATGAATTCCGGCAGGCTCCGCCGAGCCCCAAAATGGATGCGTGAAAGCGGTTTGGAATGGCTCTTTCGGCTCTTGGCAGAACCCCGTAGATTGTGGAAGCGGTACCTCGTCACGATTCCCAGATCCATCTGGAGTGTCTCTTTGGAATTACTACATATCGCTAAGTTCGAATGACAACTCGGAGGAAAAATGAACTGGAAAAATCGCAAAGTGCTGGTTACCGGAGGCGCCTCCTTCATTGGCTCCAATTTGGTGAACGCCCTGCTAAAGCGAGGGGCGAAAGTTCGTGTGATTGACGATCTGAGCAGCGGAAAATTCGAGAATATCCGTGGCAACGTCCAGGATGGCACCATCGAATTCTTCGACGGTGACCTTCGGGAGAGAGGAGTGGCCGAGCACGCTGTCGATGGAATGGGGGTTGTGTTTCACCTCGCTGCGGATCATGGCGGCCGCGGCTATGTTGATTTACACCAGGCTGCCTGCGCGGTGAATCTGATGCTTGACGGGCTTGTATTCCGCGCCTGCCATCAGGCCAAGGTTGACAAGGTTGTGTACGCCTCGTCGGGTTGTGTGTACCCAAACTATATTCAGACGGACTCTCACAAGATCTTGTATCTGACGGAAGACAAGGTCGGTCCTCCATTCGACGCCGACAACATGTACGGTTGGGCCAAATTGATGGCTGAAATGACTCTCCGGGCCTACTACAAAGAATGGGGAATGAGGTCTGCGTCTTGCCGTTACTTTACTGTCTACGGCCCTCGCGGAGTTGAAAACCACGCAATTATTGCACTCATTGCACGAGCGTTTATCGGTCAGGATCCCTTTGTCGTGTGGGGCACCGGCGAACAGATTCGGAACTGGACGTACGTCGATGACATCGTGAGTGGAACGATCCTGGCCGCGGAAAAGATCGATGACGGAACAGCCGTGAATCTCGGCACCATGGAACGAATCAAGGTGATTGACGCGGTTCAAGAAATTCTCCGCACTTTTGGACGAAAGCCAAAAATCCAGCTGCATCCGGAAATGCCCACGGGGCCGCTAAACCGCGTTGCAGATAATTCGCTGGCAAAAAACCTCCTTGGTTGGACGCCCCAGACCATGTTCCTTGAGGGCCTCCATCGCACGATTGACTGGTACGTCGCGACCAAGCGACAGGAGGATGTGGCCGACCAGCTCCAGGCAATCCTCACGGAGCGCTGAAGCGTCGCTTAGAAGGATACTCCAAGCGCGTCACGCTCCTGAGCGTCCCACAAAACGATTCAAAGAGTCTTCGGAATGAACAGCGCCACTCGCAACCGCCACATTTTGCAGTCGACGGGCATCGTTATGGGGACGATTTTGCTCAGCAGGATTTTGGGGTTTCTGCGTGAGTGGATGGTCGCTCATCAAATGGGGTCAAACGCGATAACGGATTCGTATTATGCGGCCTTTACCCTGCCTGACTTCCTAAATAATCTGGTTGCCGCCGGGGCACTGGGATTGGTTTTCGTTCCGGTGTTCACGAAGTATCTGGCCGAGGATCGTGAGGACGAAGCCTGGCATGTGTTCTCGACGATCATGACGTTCATGACCATCGCCCTCGGCATCCTGATTCTTCTCGGCGAAGTCTTTACCCCGCAACTCGTACGTCTGATTGCACCTGGATTCCACCCGGCGGAACAGTTGAAAGTTGTATTCCTTACCCGCATCATGTTGCCGGCGCAACTCTTCTTTTATCTTGGGAGCGTAATGGGGGCTGCCCAAAACGCAAAGACTCGATTCCTAATCCCCGCTTTGGCCGCCATCGTTTACAACCTGGGCGTCATTTCAGGCGGTTGGTTGCTTTCACCGCGAATCGGGGTCACGGGTTTTGCGGTTGGTTTGCTGGCGGGGACGTTTTGCGGCTTCTTTTTGCTTCAGTCGGTAGCCATTTGGCGGATGGGCGCGAAATTCAAGCCAAATCTTGACCTTCGCCATCCGGGGTTTCGCTTGTTCATCAAACTGGCAATCCCTTTGATGCTCGCTCTATCGATCGAATTCACAGACAACTGGATGATCCGCTGGTTCGGGTCATTTCTCGCGCCCGCATCCATCACCAGGCTCACCTTTGCAAGGACATTGATGTTGATGCCCTTGTCCACGATCACCTACGCCATCGGCGTTGCTTCTTTTCCTTTTCTGACGCAAATGCACAGTGAAGGCAAGCTCAACGAACTGAATCGCACTCTGAGTGCAACCTTAAAGGGATTGGTGCTGTGCCTCGTCCCGATCTCCGCCCTCACTATCGTCTTGAGCAAACCCCTCATCTACTTTGTTTTTTCACACACTCGCCTGAAAGAGAGTGATTTTCTGGCAACATCCGTAGCCCTCGCTCTCTTTTCCCTTGGAATGTTTGCGAGAGGAGCCCAGAACCTAATCTCCCGAGGCTTCAATGCCACGCACGACACCGCGACTCCTGCCATCGCCGGTACGGCTTTCACTTTTTTGACACTCCCAATTTATTGGTATTCCGCGCGGCATTGGGGCTTCGCAGGATTGACTGCCGCGAGCTCTTTCACCATCGTCATCTATGCGGCATTCCTCTTCTTTTTGCTTGTCCGCCGGACTCAAAACCGGCATGCCGGGGAAATCCTGCTATGTTTCACGAAAGTCCTGTTCTCTTCTGTGGTCGTGGCTTTAGCTTGCTCGCAATTGACCGCATGGCTGGAGGCGCGCCTTGCGTGGCAGACCGCATGTGGTGCCCTTGCAGTCCTCATAACTGTGACCGCCTTTGGCCTGCCCTCCATCATGCTTCTAGCCAGACTTCTCGGAGTGATGGAGATTGAAACGTATTGGAAGAAACTTGTCCCCTGGGTTCCAAAGCGCGTCCTGGTGGCGCCAGAATGACAATCTTCGCACCTACAAAGATTGACGAAACTTCAGGTTCCTTCCGTTTTCCCGCGGCGAGAGAGGCTCTTCATGCTCCTCTCTCTGCCTTCCGCAAATTCCTGAAGTTCTCTTCGACGCACGTCACTGCGGGCCTTTGGGCTATTTTCAAGATTCCGTCCGCCCGAGATCGAAACGCGACTTTTTGGCTCTATCTGAAATTTATTTCTCTCCTAATGATATTCCCGTTGATTCGGGCGCGGAAGATCTCGGAAGAAAAAGTCTTAGGTGCCACCATGAAACTGGCGGATTACGGCACCTTCCTTGGTCTGATATCGGAAATCCTCTTTCAGCGCATTTATTCTTTTAAATCAAGCTCCGCCTCCCCGTTAATTTTCGACGCCGGCAGTAACATCGGTATGAGTATTCTGTTTTTCAAGCGCCTCTATCCTCAATCCCGGGTCATCGGCTTTGAGCCCGACCCCCAAACCTTCGAGCTTCTTCAAACAAACGTGCGGAGAAACCGGTGGGAGAATGTCGAACTGCATAACAAAGCTCTTCATGACTCGGAAGGTGAGATCAACTTCTACACGGACCCCGATCGTATCGGGTCCGGAAAGATGAGTACTGTAAGGGAGCGGTTTCCCGACTCCGCGAACCGGACTGTGCGTTGTCAGACGGTCGAGACCGTGCGCCTGTCAACTTTCATTCGGGAAGAAATCGATTTGCTTAAGATGGACATCGAAGGGGCAGAAATAGCCGTGATTTCGGAGCTGGCGGAATCCGGCCGCTTGCGGCTGATCAACGAAATGTTCATTGAATATCACCACCACTTGAAGGTAGATGAAGACAACCTTTCCCGTATGCTCCGGCCACTGGAAGAAAACGGCTTCGGTTATCAGATTTCTTCACCCTCTGATCTCCCATGGGCGCGGAAGAGCGTCCAACCTATGCTCATCTATGCGTATCGGCTCTCCTAAGAGAGCTTGATTGAGGGCAGGCAATGAGTGAAATGGCCAAAGCAAGCTTGCTGTACTTCAAGGCGCGTAGGCGGTCCCGCGCGCCACTAAGGCAACTCTGGTTCAAGATCTTCCTCCTCTCCGAAAGGCTCGGAGTGCATGTCTTACCAAAAAATTTCTACACTCCAATTCAGGATTTCCGCTGGCTGGGAAACAACAAAGAGGTATGGATCGAACGCGCCAGGCTAAATGGTATCGAGTGGGATTTGGACAACCAGCTTGACTGGCTCATGGATACTTGCCGCCCTTACTATCACGAAGTGGCTGGTCTTGAGTTTTACGAGGAAAGCGGCGCCTGCGAGTGGGGGCCCGGCTTCGGAGCGATCGAATCGCAGGTACTTCATTGTTTTCTGCGTACCAATGCTCCCGCGCGAATCGTCGAAGTCGGAAGTGGCCAGTCAACGGTCTGCATGCTCGAGGCCTCGAAACTCAATGTCAGAGATGGTCGGCCAGAAATTCGGATCACGTGCATCGATCCCTATCCCAGAAAATCTCTGCAAGGCGTCAATAACATCACCGTTATGAAGCAGACATGTCAAGCCGCGCCCCGAGCAGTTTTTTCGCAGTTGCAGGCTGGTGATTTGTTGTTCATCGACTCCAGCCATGCTGTCAAAGTTGGTTCGGATGTGATCCGAATCTACTTGGATATTATTCCCAGTCTGCCTGCGGGTGTTTTCATTCACATTCACGACATTAACCTTCCGTATCTGTACAGTCGCTCGACGTTATCCGCCTATTTCCACACAAATTCTCAGGAAACCACTCTGCTCACTGCATTGCTAACAAATAACAAGAGATTATCACTGCTGACTTCGCTTTCAGCACTCCATTATGACCGGCCACAAAGAATGAAGAGTCTTCTTTCTGATTACATGCCCCAAGGGAATATTGAAGGATTGTGCCCCTCCTACCCGGTCCAAGGACATTTTCCAAGCAGCACTTGGCTGCTCACTGCATGAAGTTTCAAGCTGGTCTGGAATTGTTGAGTCAAAGCCCGGTTTTGATACTCCTGGTTTAAGGAGGCTGTAATGAATTTCATCCTTGTGACTCGTCGGAGGTTTGGCATTGTCGGCGAGCTATTTTCATTCTTCCTCGGCCACAAGCGCTGGTGGATGCTACCGATGATTACGATTCTACTCTTGCTGGGAGTTTTCATCCTGCTCGCACAGAGCTCAGCGATCGCGCCATTCCTCTACACGTTGTTCTAACAATCTCGGCAAACAGGAAATGGGCAATCACCCATGTGGAAAAGCATCAAACGCGGATGGCATGCCTGGACCCGTCTTGCTCACAAGATCGGAAACTTTCAAGCTCGAGTCCTGTTGACAATCCTCTATGGAGTGGTCGTTTTGCCGTTCGGGCTTGTTGTCCGTTGGTTCGGAGATCCTCTGCGTATCAAGCAACGCCCCGTCAGCTGGCTTGACCATCCGAAGGAGTCCTACGACATGAATTGGGCAAAAAGGCAATAGCTCGTGGACATCCTAGGAATCTCCTGCTACTACCACGATGCCGCAGCTGTTCTGCTGCGCGATGGACAACTGGTTGCCGCAGCCGAAGAGGAACGATTTTCGCGGATCAAGCATGACTTCGAGTTCCCGAAGAACGCCATCCAGTTTTGCTTGGAAGAGGGCGGCATTCGCGGCCAGGATCTGGATTATGTGGTCTTCTTCGAGAAACCCTTCCGAAAATTCGACCGCATCCTCGCGACGGTTCTTCAGACTTATCCAAAATCATGGAGAGTTTTTCGCGAATCGATGATCACTTGGATTTTAGACAAGCTCTGGGTGGCGAGCACGATCGAGTCCCAGCTCGGCGTGCCCAAGGATCGGGTGCTCTTCTCGGACCATCATCTATCGCACGCGGCGAGCGCATACCTGTGCTCCCCATTCGAGGAATCCGCAATCATGACGGTCGACGGTGTGGGCGAATGGGTCACGGCAACTTGTGGCGTCGGACGAGGAAACCAGATTTCTTTGTCCCAGCAAATGGATTTCCCGCATTCAATCGGCCTGCTCTACAGCGCCTTCACGGCGTTTCTGGGTTTCGAAGTCAACGAGGGTGAGTACAAGGTGATGGGCATGGCCCCTTACGGCACTCCGCGCTTTGTGGACCAGGTCTGGAAAACGGTGCAGGCAAACCACGACGGCTCATTCTCGCTGAACATGGAATATTTCTGCTTCCATCATTCGACCAGCAAAACATTTAACGGTCGCTTCCAGGATCTGTTTGGCGAACCGAGGCCGGCAAAACTGCAGTTCTTCACCGAGGCGACTGGCTTTCCAAAATACTTCGGCGATCCCCCCTCCGACTATGCGGAACTCTGTAAAGTCAACCAGTATTACGCAGACATCGCCGCCAGCATCCAGCAGGTCACGGAAGATCTGCTGGTTAATATGGCAAGGCATCTGCAGCACAATACGGGCATGAAGAATCTTTGTATCGCGGGAGGAGTTGGACTAAACAGCGTGGCCAACAGCCGCATGCTGGCTGAAGCTGGCTTTGAACAAATTTTCATACAGCCGGCCGCAGGCGATGGAGGAGGTGCACTCGGGGCAGCGCTCTGGGCCTACAACACGTTGCTCGGCAAGCCGCGATCGTTCCGAATGGAGCACGCCTATTGGGGCAAGGAATACGGGTCAAATGAAATAAGTGATTTTCTCAAGGGGCAAAACATTTCTCATCGAGTGATCCAAGACGATACGACCCTGTTCGATACGGTGGTCGAAAAATTGATCCAGGGCAAAGTAGTCGGCTGGTATCAAGGACGATTTGAGTGGGGTCCTCGCGCGCTAGGAAATCGCAGCATCCTTGCCGACGCTCGCAATCCGCACATGAAGGATATCGTCAACACCAAGATAAAATTCCGCGAACCCTATCGTCCGTTTGCTCCTTCGATCCTCGCCGAGTGTGCGGAAAAATATTTCGAACTTCCCAAAGCCATCCAACATTACCCGGCACGGTACATGCTCTACGTTGTCCCGGTGAGGAAATGTCAGCAGGCGGTTCTGCCGGCGATTACGCATGTCGATGGGACAGGGCGTCTGCAAACCGTGTTTCGCGACGAGAACCCACGATATTACGGCCTAATTGAGCGGTTCGGCCAGGCAACAGGAGTACCCGTGATCCTGAACACTTCCTTTAACCTGAAAGGTGAACCGATGGTCACGACTCCCGCCAACGCGTACAGTACCTTTTCAAAAAGTGAAATGGATTGCTTAGTGCTTGGAAATAGTCTGGTGGAGAAGCCGGCGTGATCCAGGAATTGCCGGGACCAGGGCCAGAATCGGCCTCGGTTTCCGGCCGGAAGGTTTTGCTCATCCTCCTCTCAAACCTCCTGGCCTTCTGCCTCCTTTGTGTGCTGGGTGAAGCCGTATTGCGTGTGCTCGCGCGTTTTCCCGGCCATTACCGCAGCGCTCCATTTCGTAGGTACGACCCTCTCTTAGGCTTGTCATTAATTCCTAATATGGACGTTATTCATGCTCGAGGCTGCTTTGATGGAGAAGTTCGCACGAACCACTGGGGCATGCGAGATCGCGATCGGTCACTAACGAAAGACCAGGGAGGATTGCGAATTGCGCTCATGGGGGATTCGATCGTCGAAGGCGTACACGTAAAGCCAGACCAGGTGATGAATATTCAACTGGAGCGGTTGTTGGCAAGCCAGGGCTATTCAAACGTCGAGGTGTTGAACTTCGGGCTGGGATCCATTGGAACGACGCAAGAATATCTGATGTACAAAAACCGCGTGCGCCAGTTTCACCCTGATTTAGTTGTTCTGATATTCAGTGACAACGATGTGATGAACAATTCCTCAACCATTCAACCAGAGGTCTACGGCATTCACACCTGGTTCGCTCCCTACTACAACCTTGATCCCAGCGGGCAACTTGTACTTCAACCTGTCGAGCCGCGGCCTTTCAACAAAATTCGCGCATTCTTGGAAAACCATTCCGTCCTCGCCTATTACATCGCCCGAATCTGGTTTCGATTTAATCCAACCGTATACCGCTGGAAGGGCCTCCGAGTCGAATGGGGCACTTATGGGGACCCGCTCGACCCGGAATGGCAGAACGCTTGGACAGTCACCGAAAAGGTCCTGACGTTATTCAAGAGAACGGTTGAGTCGGATGTCTCCCGATTTTTAGTGGTCGTTCCGCCGAGCTTTCATGACCTCGATCCTGACTGGCGGGAGCGATTCTCGAAAGCTGAAGGAAAGATTCCTCCGGAGATGAAAGTAGCCACTCTTGCCGAAAGGCTCGAAGCAATCGCTGAGCGCAACAATATATCCATGACTTTCCTGAAGCCATATTTCATGGCCTATCGGGATTCACACAACTTGAAGTGGCCGTACTTCTCACTGCCGTGCGATCCGCACTATTCTCCGATAGGGCACGAAGTGATGGCCGAAGCGATTCTTGAGCGTCTCGAGGCCGGTCATCTCCTGCCTGCACGCGCGCAGTCGGCAGCCACCCCGCCCATTCCCTCGTGGGGGAATAGAGCATTTCGGTAGTCTGACCCGCGCCTTTCACATTTTGGCGCGCTGTCGTAATTTATTCCGGCATGGACTTGAACACCCACTCACTCCATAACTCGATTCTGCCAGTCGACCAGGATTCTCGCGAGAGAGAGGGCGACCAGGCGAATCCCAGCCGGAACTGCCCGATTTGCTCGAGCCGGGGCACCTCTGCGCCGTTCTGGAAGAAACCGCGTTTCCATCAATGCCAACAGTGTGGCTTAATTTTCCGTGATCCATTTCCAACTGTCGCCAGGCTCTCGCATCTTTACACTACTAGCTGGATATCGCCTGATGAGAACAAAGCGGAGACTGGAGCAACGGAAGTAAATAG
>WNFE01000729.1_pt1 | contig 23307 bp, 19 predicted proteins | sample 5400451 | NCBI WGS metagenome assembly WNFE01 (sample SAMN13153344, study PRJNA577476) | soil metagenome | isolation source: 200 cm saprolite under Douglas fir tree site 2 hole 2 | place: USA:California | collected 2015-04-18
CGGGATCAGCCTGCAGTTGCCACATGCCGTCTACTGAAATCGGTGCGGTCAAAGTGCGGCCGTTCTTCAACACGCCCAGCAATCCCACGATGGGGAGGGCCACCAAGAGAATGTAGGCGATGATGAAGTTCCTGTTGGCGTTGGACATTGATTCGCTCACCAATCCGGGGGGAATGTGTTCGTTCTACGCAACGCTGCGAAACCCAGCAGCCAATCCCGCAAAAGCAAACAGCGCGCTCCCGCACGACCGCGTCTAGGCTCCAGGGCTGAACGCGTTCGAAGTCAGATCGCCCAGCAATTTGTGCCAGGGATGCTTCGTGTTCTGTTCCACCTCGGTGACCATTTTACGCATCTTGTCCAACACCGGAGGCGTCGCATCATCGTAGACATCGCCTTGCAAAAGCTTCAACACATCAAGTCGGTACCTGGGATCGTTGATGAAGTACGTGAATAACACGTTGAGCCGGTAGTAGACCGTGATGAAGTCATACCAGTTCTTCGTGCCCAGGCGCAACGTGTTCTCGAAGTTGGCGAAACTCTGGCGCGAGAAATCATTCTTTTCTAGAGCGCCCAGAATGTCCTTGTGGGCAAAGCGCGAGCTGTTCAGCGCGATGCTCACGCCCGTGGAGAAAATTGGATCTACGAAACGGCCCGCATCGCCAACCATCAGAAACCGGTCCCCGCACAATTGCTTCATGGCATAGCTGTAGTCGCCCTCATCCTTGAAGGGACGCACGCGATTGGCCTTGCGTAAAGTCTCTTCGATCATGGGTCGCGTGCCTACCGAGCTCCAGAAGAACTTCTCGCGGTCTTCTCTGGACTTGGCGAAGTTCTTTTTCTGGGTGACGACGCCGATGCTGGTGACGTCGTCGGAAATTGGAATCTGCCAGATCCAGGTGTTGGAAATGGGCAGGAAGTGAATGTAAATGTAGTCGAGATTCGTGTCCCGCTTGGCAAAAACCTTGCGGTCGTAGCTATCGAACCAGGAGTGAATCGCGTACTGATCGAAGACCGTATCCTGGACTTTCAACTTCATTTGATTGCCCAGAAAAGTATTGCGGCCGCTGGCGTCCACCACCATCCTCGCGCTGATGTTCATTTCCTTGGGACCCATGCTGAAACGCACCAGGGGCTCCTTCGGACCGAAATCAACCGCGCTCACCTTGATGCCGTCATACACAGTCGCGCCTAGTTTGTTGGCGTGCTGCAGGAGCATCAGATCGAACTTGCCGCGGTCCACATGGTAGGTGTGGTTCTTGTCCACGCCGGCCTGCTGGCGCTCGTCGAAGCGGATGTCGACGTTGCAATCGGGAGCCAGGCCCTCCAGATCATGGACATACGGCGTTTTCTTGTCGTCCGTCGTCCATACCGCGCCGTACTTGTGCGGGAATTTGGCGGCTTCCATCTGCGGCAGGAAATCCAGATCCCTGAACACCCTGGTCGAAGAAGGAACGAGGGACTCGCCCACGTGGGGGCGCGGAAATAGCTCCCGCTCAAACACCACGCAGCTCACCCCGGCTTTGGCCAGGTAGGCGGCCATGGACGATCCTGCGGGGCCTCCGCCAATAATAGCGACGTCAAAATCTGGCTTCGTAATAACCAACGCTTCCTCCTGAAGTCTTCTTAATTCTTGTTCGGCCCAAACGTGCTATTGGCTGACCTGCTTGAACGCGTCCACGGTCATGTCTCCGAGCAGCTTGTGCCACGGATGCTTTGTATTTTGCTCCACCTCGGACACCATCTTCTTCATCTTCTCGAGCACTGGCGGGGCGGCATCGTCGTAGACGTCGCCTTGCAGCAGCTTGAGCACATCCAGCCGATAGCGCGGGTCGCCGACGAAATACGTGAATAGCACGTTCAGCCGATAGTAAACCGAAATAAACTCATACCAATTCTTGGTGCCGAGACGTAGCTTGGTTTCGTACTCGGAAAAACCCTCGCGCGAGAAATCATTCTTTTCGAGCGAGCGCAGCACATTGGTGTGAGCGAATCGGGCGCTGTTCAGCGCGATGCTCACTCCGGTAGAAAAAATCGGATCCACAAACCTTCCCGCATCGCCGACCAGCATGAAGCGGTCGCCGCAAAGCTGCTTCATGGCGTAGCTGTAATCGCCCTCGTCCTTGAAGGAGTGCATCTGATCCGCTTTCTTCAGTTTCTCCCGCAGCAAAGGCCGGGTTCCCACCGCTTCCCAGAAAAATTGCTCGCGATCCTGGCGCGACTTGGCGAAGTTCTTCTTCTGCGTGACCACCCCAATACTGGTCACCGAGTCGGTGATGGGAATCTGCCATATCCAGGTGTTCGAAATAGGCAGGAAGTGGATGAAAATGAAATCCAGTTGAGCGTCTTTCTTGGCAAATGCCCTGCGGTCGTAACCGTCGAACCAGGTGTGGATGGCGTACTGATCGAACACCGGGTCTTTGATCTTCAACTTCATCTGATTGCCTAGAAACGTATTGCGACCGCTGCAATCGATGACCATCCGGGCGCTGACGCCCATTTCCTTCGAGCCCATGTTGAAGCGAATGATCGGCTCTTTGGGGCCGAAATCCACATCTTTGACTTTGACTCCCTCATACACCGCAGCCCCTAATTTATTGGCATGCTGCAGCAGCATCAGATCAAACTTGCTGCGATCGACGTGGTAGGTGTATTCCCGGTCGACGCCTTCCTGTTGACGCTCGTTAAATCTGATCTCCACGTGCGATTCCGGCTTGATCTGGTTCTGATCCTTGAAGCCGCCCTGAAAGTTCATCTCGTAAGCGCCCTGGTCCTCAGCGGTCCATGCGGCTCCAAACTTGTGCGGGAACTTGGCTTCTTCCATTTGGCCCAGAAAATCGAGGTCGCGGAAAACCCTCATGGCGGAGGGAACAAGCGACTCGCCAACATGAGGGCGGGGAAATAACTCGCGCTCAAACACCACGCAATTCACTCCAGCTTTAGCAAGGTAGGCGCCCATGGACCCGCCAGCAGGCCCACCACCAATGATGGCAACGTCAAAATCCGGTTTCGTAAGAACCAATGTACTTGCTCCTTTTAAGGACTTAATTGATGGGGTGCCGCGAAATCGGTCGTGTGGGGGTAGACCAACGCACGCTGTGTTTCCACACTATGAGCCTCGCTCCTCGGCTGTGTCAAGGAGACCTTCTACTCCATTTGTCCACCAATTCAATAGTAATCTCAGCTGAATCCCGGGTTCCCGGGTCGTCCGCCAATGCTGTCCCTTCTCGGCCAAAATCTCGCTGGCTCTATTCCTGAGTAATATTTGGCGAAAAAAGAGGATTAGCCATGGCCGAAACATATCGTGCCACGATATGACTCGAAATGGAATGGCACGCAAGTGCTATTTACGCAACTTCGAGGTGAGACTAAAGTCTCTCAAACGATGATCGGAGCGCGTGGCCTAGCGACAAAGCCCCGTCTCCACAGATCAGTTGGAACCCGGCTTAGGCCTATCATGCCGTCCAGGAAACCCCCCGGTTTTGTGCGGTGCCGAAAGGCGCAAGTTATCCCAATAGCACCTACGATCTCCGTTCAAGGATGTCCCACTTAATCCAACCGTCACTAAGGGGAAATAGAGAGAATGGCACAACAACTTCAGACTTGTTCGCGCGAGAGTTCCGAGAAGATAAGAGTGCTTGCCGCTGACAGCACCCGGATGAGCAGCCAGTTGCTTGCCGACGCCTTAGCGCAGGATTGCCAGTTCGAAGTCACCGGCATCGAACCTAAACCGGCGTCAATTCTGGAAGCCGTTGCCCGGCAGAAGCCTCATGTCGTGCTGGTGAGTTCGGCGTTGGAGGGCTCCGCAACCCTGGGGTTCGATCTTACCCGCCAGCTTCGTTCCGCCCACTCCGAGGTCCGGGTGATCCTTCTGATGGACGTCTCCCACTCTTCCGCCGTGGTTGAGGCATTTCGTTGCGGAGCACGGGGAGTTTTCTCGCGAACCGAATCCTCGAAAACGCTTGCCAAATGCATTGGCAGCGTTCATCAAGGTCAGGTGTGGGCCAACAGCGCCGAGTTGCGCTACCTGCTCGATGCTTTTCGCGAAGCGGAACCCATCCGCTTGACCGACTCTCGCGGGGAAGCGATTCTTTCCAAACGCGAGCAGGACGTGGTTCGCTGCGTGGCAGAAGGCTTATCGAACCGCGAGATCGCCAGCCGGTTGAAACTCACAGAGCACACGGTTAAAAATTATCTCTTCCGTATTTTCGACAAGCTCGGCGTTTCGAGCCGTGTAGAAGTTGTACTTTACGCTTTCCGCTTTCGCAAGGATTTGGTGCAAAGCCCCCAGGTCGCCGACGCACGCCCCACAGCTTTAGGCCCTGTCCTGGCCAGGCCGCTCAAACCAAACGCCGGCGTACCATTAGGAATGAAAAGGGTGGCGGAGCCGGCAAAGGAACAGGCCTACCGGGCCCGCATTTAGTCTTACTCAAACGCTTATGAGCGTTATCTTCCCGGGGCGTTAGACCCAGCCGAAGTTTTTGGCAGCCATTTCCCCGATGGCGCGTCCGATCGGAAGCGACGCCGTAGCGGCAGGAGACGGAACGTTTAGCACGTGCAGCAACGTTCCTGACGGCACAAACTGGAAATCATCCGCCAGTGTGCCGTCGCGCTTCAGCGCCTGAGCGCGAACCCCCGAACCGCCCGGAACCAGGTCTTTTTCCTGCACCTCGGGAACCAGTCGCTGCAACGCGCGAACCAACTCTGACTTGGAAAAAGATCTGCGGAATTCCTCCAATCCGCTCCGCCAATCCCTGGCCGCCATCCGCCAGAATCCTGGAAACATAACCGACGAAGCCATGTCACGCAGGTTGAAGTCGGTGTGGCGGTAGCCCTCACGGCGCAAGGCGAGCACCGCGTTGGGGCCAGCACTCACGCTGCCGCTTATCCGGCGCGTGAAATGCACTCCGAGAAACGGAAAACGTGGCTGGGGAACGGGATAAATGAGAGCCCGTACCAGTGACGAACGCTCCGGAACTAAATCGTGGTATTCCCCGCGGAAGGGTACGATCATGACGTCCGGCTCTTCGCCGGCCATGCGGCTGATGCGGTCGCTGAATAATCCGGCGCAGTTAATGAGGTAGCTTGTGGAGAACGCCCCGCCGTTGGTCTCTACCATGATTTCGCTTGCCAGTTGCCGCAAGCCCGTCACGGCAGTCGAAGTGAGAATGACTCCGCCCTGCGCTTGAACCAATTCGGCATATTTCGCGCACACTGCCGCGTAGTCCGTGATGCCGGTGGAAGGCACAACCAGGGCGCGCAGGCCGCTGGCGTGGGGCTCGATCTCTCGCAACTGCTCCGGTCCGATCGACCGGACTCCCGTGAGTCCGTTAGCCTCGCCGCGGCGGCGCAGTTCCTCCAGGCGCGGGACCTCGTCTTCGTGAGTGGCCACGATTACTTTGCCGCAGACTTGGTGGGGGATGCCGTGCGCGCGGCAGAATTCCACCATGGCGCGCGCGCCCTCGACACACAGCTTGGCTTTCAACGAGCCGGGCTGGTAGTAGATTCCGGAATGAATGACGCCGCTGTTGTGACTGCTCTGATGCTGGCCGACATGATTTTCCTTCTCCAGCAACAACAGGCGAAGGCGGGGGAATCGCTTCGTGAGAGCGAGGGCGACGGCAAGCCCGACAATGCCGCCGCCGATAATAGTGACGTCGTGGCGCGAATCCGTCATGAGCGATGATCGTGCCGCGACGCCGGTCTTCGCTCCGCATTCTTCTTTACGGACTCACGATCAAGGTCACGGTAGAAGGCGCTTGATGATTCAGTGTACCCGAGGTTCCGGTCACGGTGATGGTGTAGGTGCCGGGTTGTGTGCCTTGCTGCTGACCGCCGCCACCCCCACCGCCCCCTCCTCCGCTCCCGCCGTTACTTCCTGCCCCGCCACAGGAGGCGAGCAACATCGTCAGCAGGAATAATGCTATCAACGATGCCGATAAGCCTGGCTTCGAATGACTCATAAGCCGCGCACGAATTAGACAAATACCAGGCAACGCCAACCACAGAGCGAATAAGATCGCGGTGCGTTCCCGTCCGAACGGAGAAAGGCTCGCCGAACTTGCTGTCGTGCTGATTTTCAGAACAACTGCCGATGAGCTACTGCCGGGCGTCACTGAGTTGGGCGTGAAAATGCACAGCGAGATCGTAGGCGCGCCGGAACAGGCCAAGCTCACGGGATCGGTGAACGATGCGCCCACCGGCAACACGCTGAAATTGTAGCTGGCCGATTGTCCTGGCGTGATGGTTTGGGTGGAGGGTGTGAGAGACCCGAGAGTGAAGTCCTGTCCTACCGTCAATGCAATCGTCAGCGAGTGGCTGGGAGTGCCGGTGATATCTTGCGTGTTGATGTTGACGTTGTAAGTGTTGGGCGAGGCACTGTTCGGAATATTGATGGAGGCGGTCACAGCTACAACCGCCCCGTTGCCGATTGTTATGGGATTCGCCGGACTGAGCGTGCACTGCGCCCCAGGCAGCGCCGTGGCATCACAGGTTGCGTTGACCTGACCGTTGTAGAAATTTGTGGAAGTTAAGCTAAGGTTAGCCGGTACTTGAGCACCCGGCACGGAAGAGAGCGTCAGCGGACCCGTCAGTTGGTAATCACCAACCGAGAATGGCACTGCAACGGAATGCGTCGTTGAACCTGAGATACCTTGCGCCGTGAGCTGGTAACTGCCGGCGGTGAAACTGGTTCCGTTGATAATGAGATTTGCGGTCGCGGGAAATGTGCTGACGGATGTCGGATTGATGCTGCAACTGTTGGCTCCGAATGTGGCTGGGCAGCTCAAGCTGACTGTCCCTTTGAAACCATCCTGTGACGCGATTGAAATCGGGCCGCTGGTGCCGGCGCTGCCCACTTTCACGTTTGGGAAGGGGCTGGGTTCACTGATCACGAAGTCATGGTTCGCAGTTACGGTCAGCGTGAACGAGGTAGTTAGTGGCGGCGATCCCTGGCTGTTAGCTTGCAGCGTGACTGTGTAATTGCCCGTTGCCGTTCCTGCTGGCACGGTCACGGTCGCAGTCATATTTACCGGGGATGACGGTGTTGGATTCACAACTGCCCCAGGCGTAAAGCCGCAAGTCGCTCCACTGATGCTGGGACTGAAACTGCAACCCAGCGTCACGCTTTGATTGAACGAACCCTGAGCCGTAACCTGGAAACTTACCGGCGCGGAAGTCGCGCCTCGAAGCCCGATCACGACAGCGGGCGAAGGCGTGCCCAGTCCCAAGTTCACCACGTGCAACGTGAGGGCGGCTACGTGCGTTGTGTTATTCGGATCGGAGCCAGCTCCTTGAATGTTGAAGTTGTAGTCGGCGATGACGCTGGTACCCACCGCTAATAGAAAGGCGGAGCCCTGTGAAGTCGGGGTCAGGCTCACGGGATTCGGACTGCATGGACTCGGAGGGCTCGATGAGCCGGCCGCACAACTGAGCGCTACCGAGTTGTTGTATCCATTCTGCGCGGTTATCGTGCCGTTGAAGTTTGCTAAGGTTCCGAGGAAGGCGGTCAGCGGCGTATTAGAAACCGCGATTTGAAAATCTGGAGTCGCCAGCAGGTCGAACTGCCAAACGCCGCGCCCATAGGTGGAGGCGCGCAACAATTTCTGCCCGCCAGAATTGAATAGCGCAAGGGCCGTCACCGCTACGTTAGGCAGAAACCCGGACGCGAGAGAGCTTGGAATCGGCCCCACCTCGGTCCATGCGGCAGCCGACGTGGAGCTCTGGAATACGCCCACGTCGGTGCCCACATAAACAATGTGCGTACCGGGATCGACCACTACAGCATTCACGGGCGAATCCGGGAGGGCGTTCGCGGCGGAGCCAGTGAAATCCATCCAGGTTGAACCTGCATTCATGGTCTGCCACACGTGCCCCGAGCCGCCAGTAAAGCCCATCACGGTGATGTAAGCGGTGCTGCCGGTGGAGTCTGACGTATCAGTCGCGACGGCGGAAATCGGGAACTGGTTGGGATTGATGCTTCCGCCCGGTCCGTTACCTGTGACATCAACGAAGGTTGATATTGTCCCGGAGACAGGCGCGGCATTCGTGGTGACCCAGACGTGGCCACCCGAGGGCACAGCCGGGGCGTTCGGGCCGAGGCCATCGGTCGTGGCGTAAATCACCTTCGAACCGTTCGTGTCGGTCGGACCGGCGGCGGCCAGGGCCCGAACCACATTGACTTCGTCGCCCGCGCAAGTGCCGGTTCCGAACGTCTCGAAATTCAGGCTCAGGGCCGTGAAGGCTCCTCCCGATCGTGGTCCGCGCCACACTCGGCAGGTTCCCAACAATAATGACGTCGCCGACTGCGGGTCCAAAATATAAGGGAAGTAGAACGCCCCGTCGTCGCCACCGACTTCGCCGCTGCTGACCACTACTTGGAATAGACTGTAATTGCAGTTCGCTCCCGACGAGCATTCCTGAATATTCAGGCCGCCGCTGCCGGATGGAAAATCCGGGTTCGAGGCAAACCAGTTGCCTGTGCTGGAATCGATGGCGCTGTAACCGCCATCTCCGCTCAGAATGTTTCCCCAGCTCGAATTCGTGGTTGCCGTCGCGGTTGCCGGCGATCCGTTATCCTGCGTGCCTCCAAAGAGCGTGTTGGGATCGCTCGCATGCTGAGAGAAGCTGACAAACTGCGTCATTGACCCCAGGTTCTGGTTGAGATCGTCGAATTGATTCGTGCCTGAGCATGAGCCTGTCGCCAGTCCCGTATAACCATCTAGTGTGCGATAAATGCCGCCGTCGTTGGCGAAATACATCAGGTCGGCGCCGTCGGCCTGAATCGTGTAAGCGAGTGCGTGCTGGTCGGGATGTACATGTGCGAGCGCCCCAAGGGGATTGCATCCGTACACGTGCGTAAGATTTATGAACGGAGCACTCGAACAGGTCGGATTGCTGGAATTGATCGAGCACTTGTATAGATTGATGGTGCCCGCATAGAGATCCGTGGCCGAAGCGCCGCTCGGCACCGCCAGCAGTTCCAGGTTGTAATATCCCTGCTGCACACCGCAACCCTCGTGATTGGGGTCGCCGCAGTTGATGATGCCGCTGTCGCTGATTTGTGTCCACGAAGTTCCGGCATTCCCAGTCTCCCAAATGCCCTGGTCCACAGGATTGTTGTTGGAGTCCAGTGAAACGAACCACACGTACATCTCATTCCGGTCCGGGACAACGGTAATCTCCCCACGATAAATTGGACAGGTGGTGACGTAGTTTAGGGGACACGCCAATGTACTCAGGAGTCCCGCGGCACCCGGCTGAACGGCGAGGCGTGTCCAGATGAGGCCGTCAGGGGACGAATAGAAGCCGTGATAACGCAGAGCGGCAAAGAATAATCCCGCGGCTGCGTTGTACACAACCGAAGTTGCCGAAGTCGCCTGGTTTGCTCCGGAAAAAAGAGCATTGTAGGTCCAAGTCTGCCCGGCATCGGTTGAAGTGTAAAGGCCGCGAAACGTATTGCTGGTCAGCGCACCCTCCGTTACGCCCTCTGCACTGGCTGCCGTGGCCGCAACCACGGTGTTGGTGTGCCCGCTCGCCGTGCTGAAGGCCATGCGCGTTCCACCGAGCCCACTGAAAGAGATGGTTCCACCGCCATTGTTCGCAGTGGAGATTAATGTCCAGGTGTTCCCGCCATCAGCGGAGCGCAGAATACCCAATCCGAAATAGGAGTCGGCGGAACTGTCGGCTTCACCTGTGCCGGCCAGAATCACACTTTTGGTGGGATCGGAATTACCGGGCTGAATAACAATAGACCCGATCGAGAGCGTGGCCTGGTCATCGGTAAGGGGCGTCCAAGTCGCGTTATCGGCGACGCTGATGGCTGCATTCGTGGATCTCCATATGCCGCCCTGTGCCCCGCCGACGAAAACAGTGTTGCCGCTGGGGTCAGCGGGATCGATCGCTACCGCGGTTGCCCGGCCCGAAACTTGACGGTAGTCCTGAAATCCCGTGCCTGTGCCATCGGAGGCCAGCGGAACTGGACCCAGGGGCGTCCATCCCCCGGACAATGATGGCAGCGCCTGGGAGTTTGGTTGCAGAGCATGAGCGGGAGCCCATCGAGCGCTGCGCGCTCGCATCTTCGTTTGGTAGGCGCGGTGCCGCAAGTCGGCGGCCGTCTTGCCGGGAACTACACGACCCCGCAGGAACCATTCCGCGCGCTGTTCCACATGGTCTGCATCCGCATCCGCGGTAGGTGTGTCGAACGTGGATTTCTTTGCGCCCTGACCTTGTGCGATGGTCAGCGAGGAAATAAGCAAGAGCGGAGGCAGGGAACCGCGAACCACGCAACAGAAGCTGGGAAACTTCATAGATGCCAACTATCAGGAGTATGGGAGTGCCGAAGAGCATGGTCAAAACAAAAAGCGCACAAATGCGCTTGGCGGTCCATTTCGGGAAGTAGAAAGGTCCTAACACTCGCTCCTCAGAAACTCGAAAGACGAATTTGTGGGGCCTGCCCAGCGGCGTGCAGCATTGTGCCTGTACAATCTCCCACGGATTCTTATGCCGGACGGAAACATCTCGAGATGCTCTTCAAACGTAGTTCGCATTCTTGCATCCAGAGGATGGATTGCTCTTCTCTCGCTGTTATGCGCAGTACCGATTTCCCGGGCCGATTCCGCGGACCGCAGCATCAACGTGGCCGCCGCCGCAGACTTGATCTCAGCGCTGCAGGAAATTGCCGCCAAATACGAAAAGCGTTCAGGCGTGGAAGTGAAACTTTCCTTCGGCGCGTCGGGAGCGTTGACCCAGCAGATTCAGAATGGCGCGCCCTTCGACCTTTTCTTCTCGGCGGACTCGGATTATCCCAGCCAGCTGATCGCGGGAGGCCAAGCCGAAAGGGCGACGTTGTATCGTTATGCCGTAGGACGGTTGGTGCTTTGGGTTCCGAAAGATTCTCCGCTCGATGTCGAGCATAAAGGAATGGATATCTTGCTGGATCCGTCCGTGAAAAAGATTGCAATCGCGAATCCGCAGCATGCGCCTTACGGGCGCGCAGCCGTCGCCGCCCTGAAGCATTACGGCTTATATGAAAAGGTGAATGATCGGTTGGTGCTGGGAGAAAATGTTTCGCAGGCGGCGCAGTTTGCCGAGTCAGGCAATGCGCAAGTTGGCTTCGTCGCCCTGGCACACGCGATTGCGCCCACGATGCAGGGCAAAGGGAAGTTATGGGTGGTCCCGGCTGAAGCGTATCCGCCGCTCGATCAAGCGGTAGTATTGCTGTCGCACTCCACTCATCGGCAGGAGGCTGCGGCGTTCCTCGATTATGTGAAGACCGCGGAAGCCGTTGCCGTGTTGCGACGTTACGGCTTCAGTTTGCCCGAACAGAAGTAGGAACCCGGCCCCAAAAATGTCCATCGATTGGCAGTCATTCCGGCTCACCATAGAACTTGCCGTAATTGTGTCGGCAATTCTGCTGTTGGTCGGTTTGCCTCTCGCCTACTGGATCGCCTTTTCCCGCTGGCGCTGGAAATTCCTGGTGGAAGCGATGGTCGCCCTGCCAATTGTGTTGCCGCCGACGGTTCTCGGATTTTACGTCCTGGTCGCGCTCGGTTCCCAGAGCCCGCTGGGACGCTGGTGGCAGTCGTTCACCGGTCATACTCTGGCATTCACATTCACGGGGTTGGTGATCGGCTCGATCCTGTATAGCCTGCCGTTCGCCGTCCAGCCCTTTACCGCCTCATTCTCGTCAGTGGATCGCAAGTTGCTGGCAGCCTCGGCCACGCTCGGAGCCTCACCATTTCGCACCTTCTTCCGTGTGGTGATTCCACTTTCTGTGCCAGGTTTGGTGACCGGAGTGGTTTTGGCATTTGCTCACACCATGGGCGAGTTTGGAGTGGTGCTCATGATTGGAGGCAATATTCCCGGCGTGACCCGTACCGTTTCCATTGAAATTTACGATCAGGTGCAGGCCTCGAACTACGCCGCCGCCAATGCCACGGCTCTATTGCTGCTGGTTTTCTGCTTCGCGGTGTTGACCGCAGTCTACGGATTGAACCGCAGAACCCCAAGACTATGGACGATAGGCCCGGTCAAATAAGCGAACTTCCATGACCACGCCCGAACCACAAAAACCCGCTAACCCAACTCTCAGTGCACGGATTCTCAAGGACTTTCCTTCGACGGGGCGCGGCTTACCTCTCGATGTGGAGTTCAGTGCCGTTCCTGGATTCACCGTGCTGTTTGGTCCGTCAGGATCTGGGAAGACCACGCTCCTGGACTGTGTCGCCGGACTGACAACTCCAGAGGCGGGACGCATCGCCCTGGGCGAGCGCGTCCTCCTCGACTCCAGCGCTCACATCAATGTTCCCGTCGCCAAACGCGGCGTGGGGTACGTCTTGCAGGATCTCGCGCTGTTCCCTCATTTGACGGTCGAGCGGAATGTCGAGTATGGACTAGCGCACCTTCCGCGCTCCAACCGCAGCCAGCAAGCAGCAACCATGCTGCTGGAGTTTCGCATCGATCACTTGCGACAGCAGCGGCCGGCCGAGATCTCAGGCGGAGAGCGCCAGCGTGCGGCTCTCGCGCGAACTCTGGTGACCGATCCCTGTGTGCTTCTGCTCGACGAACCGCTTGCAGCCCTGGACGTAGCGGCCAAGGCAAAGATTATCGACGATCTGCGCCGTTGGAATCAGGCCCATCGCATTCCCATCCTCTATGTCACGCACAGTCGCGAAGAAGTGTTTGCACTGGGCGAACGCGTACTCGTGATGGAACGGGGCCGCATCGTTGCCCAGGGCACGCCGCATGAAGTGTTCAGCGCTCCGCTACAGGAAACCGTGGCGCAGTTGGCGGGCTTTGAAAATATCTTCGATGCCACGGTTTGGCTGGTACACGAGGATCGCGGCACCATGACCTGCCGATTGCCGGGCGAACCGAACGGCAGCTTTGTTCTGCTGGAAACGCCTTTAATTCGCGCCCAGGCGGGCTCGCTGCTGCGCGTCGGAATTCGCGCCGGAGACATTCTTCTCGCCATCGCAAAGCCGGAAGGGCTCAGCGCCCGCAACGTGATTGCCGGACAAATTGTCTCCCTGGAAAGGCGCGATATGATGATTTCCGCGCGCGTGAATTGCGGAGTTGAGTTGGAGGTGCACCTGACTCTCGCCGCCAGAGACGCACTCCATCTCGATCCGGGCAAGGAAGTATGGCTGGTTATCAAGACCTACTCATGCCACCTGATGCAGCGCTGAGGACCCATGTCCGGACCTCCCGCAGCGTAAATATGACGTTCCTTTTACACCTTCTTGACAACCTATCTTCGTTTCCGCCGTACTGTCACATCAGCCTCTCAAGAGGAAATTTTATGCGCCATCTGCCTGAATTGGCACGGTCTCGAGTGTTTGTGGCATGGTTGATCAGCGCAAGTTGCGCGTTCCTCCCCCAAAGTTTACCCGCGCAAGCTGCCTGGCTCACTCACTCTCACGACGCGCAACACACCGCAGTTTCTTCCATGACCTCTCAACCATTGACCACGATTCATTGGCACGTTCCGGTAGACCTCAACCCTCCGACCGGTGAGATCTTCATTCACTACGGCTCGCCCCTGGTCACAGCGGCCAACACAGTGATCGTGCCGGTGAAGACGGGTACAAACAGTTTTCGGGTCGAGGCTCACGACGGTGCAACCGGCAACCTCATCTGGTCCCAGAACACGGGCTATCAGGCGCCCAGCGCCGGTTTCATTCCGGGTCTCGGATCCACACTCTTTGGCGATCAGCTTTTCGTTCCTGATATCGCTGGCCGGATCCTGGTACGAAGAAGTCCAGATTCGGCAACCGGCGCCCTCGCACATCTTTACTTCTACGGACTGAAGAACTATCAGGCGAATCCGCAAGTCTACCAACAGAATGTGCAGATCAACACTCCTCTGACCACCGACGCTAACGGGAATCTCTTCTTCGGATTCTTGGTTCTCGGCTCCACTCCAATCGGCCTGCAGAGCGGTCTCGCCCGCGTTACACCGGATGGCAGAGGCACATGGGTTTCCGCTGCTGCCATAAGCGGCGATTCTGCGATCACAAAAGTCGCGATGAGTTCTGCCCCCGCGCTGTCGAACGATGGCAGCAGGCTGTACGTAGCGGTCGATAACCGGGACTTCGGGTACGGATACCTGATTGTCCTCAACAGCACCACGCTGCGTGTGCTCAACCACGTTCGTTTGTCTGATCCCTCTTCCGGCCTGGACGCCGCCCTCACCGACAGTAGCAGCGCCACCCCCACTGTGGGGCCTGATGGCGACGTATACTTCGGCGTTCTTGAGAATCCGTTTCCCAACCACAATGATCGCGGCTGGTTGCTGCACTTCAACGGCGATCTCTCAATCCAGAAAATTCCCGGCAGCTTTGGCTGGGATGACACGGCGTCGATCGTCGATGCGTCGCTGGTCGCCAGCTATCACGGTACGTCGAAGTATCTGCTGCTGACCAAGTACAACAACTATGCCGGAATCAACACCGGCGATGGCCACAATCGGATCGCGATCCTCGATCCCAATGCGAGTGCCAACGACCCGGTAATTCCCACCACGCAGGTCATGAAGGCAGTCATCTCAAAATTGGGAGTGACCCCTGATCCCAACTTCCCGAACTTTCCCGGAGCCGTTCGCGAGTGGTGCATTAATACCGCGGCGGTTGATCCCTTCACAAAGTCGGTAATTGTAAACAGCGAAGACGGTAAGCTCTACCGCTGGGACCTGACGACCAACCAACTGTCCGAGACCATCACGCTCTCTGGGGGTATTGGCGAGGCCTATACTCCCACGGTAATCGGCAGCGACGGCACCGTATACGGCATCAACGATGCCGTGTTGAGCGCTATCGGGAAATAGTTTGCGAAAGCCGAACTGAAGCGGGGACTGAAGGTGTCCGTGCTTCTTCAATGCGCTCCAGTTCGATTACAGCGATCCATTGACCCTTCTTCTCTTCGGCAAACACGATATGCCCGCCGAGAATGTGCCCAACCGCGGCAGGCGGCAGATCGCGATGAAAGCCGAAAAAGCGACTCTTTAATCCTGTCCAAGTCCGCCATCGGTCCCACAGCGCTGGCCCGGGTTCATACTTGGTCGAAAAAATCAGTGCCACTTCGTAGTTCGAGCGAAACTCGGCGGCGGAAAGCGCTTGTTCCAGGGAGAAGTCCTCGATGCGCACTACCCGCATCGGCCGCGTCGTGTAGCCAAGCCAGGGGCGGGCAATTTCATCCGAAGCCGGCCACGCCGTGAGTACCCGCGCCATGGGATAACGAGCTTCCAGAAAGCGCTCGCCATCTTCATGCAGCACGACGTAGTCGCGATAGGCGAGATTATCCTCCGGAGAAAAACCGTAGGCAGGATTCCAGAACCAGGCCGCCACGAAAGCCAGCGCAACACACGCGACCGCCGCGCGCCAAAAATTCAGCCTGCGCCACAACGTCGAGACTGAAAGAATGATGATAAGCGGAACCGCGGAGAGCATATAGCGAGCCAGCACCGCGCCGCCAATCAACGCCATCGCCACTACATAAGCGACCGTCACTACATAGAAAACCATTTGGACGGGAAGGTGGATACGCGCGCGCTCTAAGCTGGAATCCCGCTGCGGGGGCAGCATCCACATTGCCAGCACCGTCGCCAGCGTCAGAACCCACAAGTGAAGATAGCCGGCAACCTGCCAGACCCGCATGGCAAGAGCCAGAAAAAACCGGGTAGGACTCAGCGTTGCCGCCACGTTGTAGCGAAAAAATTCCGGATTGCCGAAGACGTATCCGGTACGCGCGTAGTGATAGGCATACCAAAGAGCAAGCGGCAACGCTGGAAGCAGCAGGGAAGTGATGCGCCGCGTCGGCCCGCCATTAGAATTGGCTCTATAAATGTTTTTGGGAAGGGCACGGCTTTCAGCCGTGCCGCTGCCTGTGAAAGAGGATACCGGCTTTAGCCCCTGCGGGATATCGCCATCGCGCCATAGCTTTCGCATCGCAGTTTTGCGCGCAAGCAAGCCGACCAACTCCCATCCGGCAAGGCAGAGTGGAGCGAGGATCGCAGTCTCCTTCGTCAAAGCCGCCAGGGAAAACCAGAGTAGTGTTGCGACGGCTCGCCCCTCGAGGTAAGCCGAGAGCGCCCAGAAGGTAAAACCCGCCGCCGCCAGATCCAACTGCGCCAGAGAGCTTTGCGCAAAGAACACCGGATACAGCGCCGTGCATAGCGTGGATGCTATCGCAACATCTGTGTTCGCGACGCGTTCCGCCAGGCGAAACACGCCCAGAAGCGAGAAGGCGGCCAGCACCAGCATCGCTGTCCGGGTCACCACTGGGGCGAAGCCCACTACTTTCCACCAGAGCGCGATCCATGCCATGACCAGCGGCGGGTGCGCGTTCGAAACCGTCGAATGAGGAATTAAACTTCCCGTGAGCAGGAGGTCGCGCGCGGCCGGAACGTAATATCCGGCTTCGTCCCAAAAGTAAGGCAACTGCAACAAAGGCACGTGCAGCAAAAAGATGAATACAAAGATGGCCGCAAATACCACGGCCGGATGACCTGACCATCGCGCGCGACTCGCGTTAGCCCCGTTCTCTCTCAGAATGCCCTCCCGCGAGTGGGAAGAAGAATACGCTAATTTAGCCTAGGCTCGTTTCCCTTTCTGGAGGACCTGTCATTCATCCCGCAGCTCCGCCCTAGTGCACGGGTCCGGCCGGGGTCATGCGCGGGTCCAGCTTGATTTCGCCGAACGCACTTTCGTAACCGGACACGTTCTGCTGCAGCAGTCCAAGCAGCGCCTTGGCCTGTTGCGGGCTGAGGTAAATGCCCTGAAAGTTGCGAATCTCTACCTGCGTCTCGGTCTGCTGTTGCAGGGTTCCGAAAACCATGAAGAAGTCCCAGACATTCACTCGCATCTGCACGCTGTTAGCGTAGGCTTCGCGGTAATCGGGCGCATTGTTTAGCTTGACGTTGGGCTGTGCAGGAATACTCATAGGAAGGCAGTGTAATTACTTTTGGGGCACAAAGGGAAGATACGCCGGTGGAAATCCGTCGCGGTGAGCCCGAAGCACCCAGAGTCAAGGGCAATTTCCTTCTAACAAAAAATGTCAGTCGGTTTACAAGTTCCGGTTTCGCTCGCTTCGAAAGGGTTGCCGCGAAAGGTCATGGTCGTTGGCTACTTTGCTGAATCGAAAGGGCTTGTAGGATGGCATTACAGGTCTCAACTGGACTTCAAAGTGCGAAGATCTGTACCAGGTTCAAATTGAATTGTTAAATTGAATTCGTTGAGAGTGTTCTATGACCCACAAGGCGGAAGACGGTAGCACTGACGAGATTATTCTCCCGGAAAATCTGCTTCCTCTGGGATCTGTGCTGGGCGAAGATATCACGCCGCTCGATGTGAGCAAGGTCTTGGCAAAAGTGTTTCGCGTGCAGCACACTGAAGTCGCTCTGTTGAAGTTGGAGGGCGGCCTCCTCAAGTTCATTTTTCCTGAGTATCTGCGCACCACCGGCGCCATTCCGATTTCCAGCAAGGCCGTCGCCGCCCACACCGCGTTGAGCAAGAAAGCCGAGATCTTCAACAATTTTGCGCGCGTAAAACACGCCAGCATCTTCGAAACCATCAAGTCAGTCGGAGTTGATGCCGATGTTCCGGCATCGCCCAATCCCATCCAGAAGTTGATGTCCGTGCCAATTCTGGATCAGCATTCGATGGTGATGGGCGTTCTTCAAATTTCACGCAAAGGCTTGGATCCGCGCCATACCCAGGATTTCAGTCGCGAAGACCTGCACGACCTCGAACTCGCCGCCGGTGTGCTTGCCGCCTCCACCGTAATGCAGGCAAATTAACTGTGGTCCAAGCTGGACTAAGAAGGCCCGCGGCGCAGTGCGCAGATGCCGTTGCCTCTCATTTCATAGTCGCGCCGTACCGGCCGAGCTTTTGGTGCGAAAGGGGGGACTCGAACCCCCACGGTTTTACCCGCCAGATCCTAAGTCTGGTGCGTCTGCCAATTCCGCCACTTTCGCAACACCTGCAATTATACAAAGTGGTTTGAGTGTTACGAAGTATCCAATTGGCAAGAGCACCTTTTGGTGTGTACAAGAAGCCGACGGCCTGCAAGTCAGGAGGGGTATTTAAGGCTGTCTCGCAGACACGGGGGCTCCCAGCAGATGGTTCAATACCGCCGGGGCGTGCCTGGCCATTCCGCGTCGAGCCTACTGTACCGCGTTCAGCCCCTGATAGATGAACATGCCGGCGAGCACCAGCAAAAGCACTCCGGAACCGGCGCCGAAAACCCATACCGGAACCGTGAGTCGCTCAACTTTCACCAGAAGCTCCGTTTGCTCCTGTTGCATATGGGCGCTCGCGTCGTCGAGATACAACGCCTCATCCTCGTGCATGGTGAGCGTGCTGCGGTAGATGAGGAGGATGATCAAGCCGACGGTGAAAACGCCCCACACGATCGCGAGCCCAAGCATTAAAGGAGTCCACGTCCACGTCATAGGCCACCTCGACGGATTGCAAGGTTGTTAGGTAACTCCCTCGTCCCCGGCGAGCGCTGACCAAGCATCCAGAATCTCAAGGGAAGGGCCTAACGCAGATATTATAGACCCGTTGGCAAGCCCCGCCTAGGAATCGTCGTCTAGCCTCTGGCATCTAAGCCGGTAAGTGGCTTGGCATCGGGGAGGAACTAAGCTGCGCCTGATTCCGCTTGCCACCCTCTGTTATAATTTAGATACTTTAGAGCCAAGGAGACACGAATGGCTACGACGACCGTTCCCCAAGTAACGACCAACATTCCTGAAGCAGAAGTAAAGAAGACGCCGCCAGTTTCGATGACTGCCAACGCGGTAACCAAAGTCAAAGAGATCATGGGCCAGCAGACTCCCGTGCCTGCAGGCCTGCGCATTGGCGTCGTCGGAGGCGGGTGCTCCGGCTTTTCCTATTCCATGCAGTTTGAAAACGCCGCTGGAATGATGGACAAAACTTTCGAAATGGACGGACTCAAGGTGTTCGTGGATGCCACTTCCGTCATGTATCTCAACGGCTGCATCGTGGATTACGTCGAGACGCTCGAAGGTGCCGGCTTCAAATTTGAAAATCCAAACGTGAAGAGTACTTGCGGCTGCGGATCGTCGTTCAGCGTCTAAACTTCCATTCGCGCAAAAAATCTTGGCGCGTAGCATCTTGTCAAAGAAAACGGCCCCATCTTTGGATGGGGCCGTTCCTCTTCGGGGCCGTTTTCCTTAACAATCTTATTGTTGCTGAGGTGGGTTGGAGGGTGGTGGCACCGGCGCAGGCGTGTTCGAGTTCGAACCGTTGCCAAAGGGCGATGACGGATTGCCAAAGCCCGAGGGCTGGCCGAACGGACTGCTGGCATTTCCCGGCATACCCTGTCCCGGTTGCAGGGTCTGCCCAGGCTGGCCTGCGAATCCCTGTAGATTAGGCTGATTTGGTGTGGTAATCAGACCGCCGCGGTCCGTGGTTGGATCGTACACAAACTGCCACTCGTTGTACTTCTTCTTCTTATTGAATTCTCGGATCGTGTTCTTCTTGCTGACGCTAGCCACGCCCACAATCGGCCCGCGGGTGACGAGCTGGCCCGACGACGACTGATCGCTGGGACCGCCGGAGCCAGTCTTCGCGGCACTCGAATCGTCCGAGCTCGAGGAGGAGGACGAAGATCGAGAGGCGTCTGTGCCGGTGGCCTGGTTTGCAGCCGAAGAGCTTGACCCGTTCGCGGTATTGGAACTTGTCCCGAACCCGCTGTTCGCGTTGCCCCCGAATGCAGAAGGCTGCTGAAAGCCGTTGGGCCCGTTAAGAGCCCCGGGAGAGCCGATGGGGTTTGCGCCCGGAATGCTCCCTCCGGCGATGCCGCCGGCAAGCGTTACCCCCGGCTCGCCATAATGAAGCAGCTTGAAATCCTGACCGGTGAGCGGATCTTTATAGTGCTTGCGCAGGAAGCGAAGGTTGTTGGTGTTGTCCAGATCTTCGAGCCGGGTCGGGTAGCGTCCGAATTTCTTGTAGTAACTCCTGATCGCGCGCGAGTATTGAACTCCGCGGTGAATCATTTCCTGCTCCCGGTCCCGCCGAATCCTGAAAGAAATTTCGGGAAGGGCGACGGCGGCCGTTATGGCCAGCAGAGCCACAACCAGAAGCATCGTAAGCAGCACATAGCCCTCTTCCTGACGGCGATGTCGGCCGAATGCTGCCCGACCCGTACCTGAGAACATAGCCATATCGGAATTTAGGAATTGGCAATAGGATATTGGGGCGATTGAATTATTGAATCGTCCGCGAAATTGACCTACCAAATTATCCAATCGCAAAATCTCTCCTACCCCTGCGTCAGCGGTATGCTCTGCGGCGGACCGCTGCCCACCACGTCCTGGATTTCTACGGACGTGGCAGAAATACGCACTACCTTGTAGCGGCGGTCGACGATCTCGCCCTCCCCCGCAATGAAAACATCCTCGCCCTTGGAAAGAAAAATCTTCTTAGGCTCTCCCGGCTTGCTCGCGAAGCCGAAGAACTTTAAAGGAATTGGCGGAGGAGCCGCCACCGACGGTGGCTGGTACCCGGGATTCATCTTGTTATCGGTCGTGCCGTTGTCGTGCGGCGTGGGAATCACCGGATCCGCCTGCGATACGAAAATGTTTCTTCCTGAGCCTTCGTACTTAATCTGTTCGGTCGAGGCTAGTTGCTCGAGGTGCAGTGTGGGGTCAAGGTTCTGCGGAGGGCGCTCCTTTTTCCCCAAAGCCGGGCCCGAACCCCGTCGCGCCGTGGCGCGCGGGTTCTTCATGGGGGTTCCTTCCGGCCCTATCGCCGTCGTCGCAGGCGTGGTCGAAGCGATGGTCGAGGAGGAAGGCATGAACTGGTAAACCACCACCAGCAGGAGGAACACTCCCAGCACCGCCGCTGCCATCATCTGCTTGCGGTTTTCGATTCCCAGCTTCACGACCCTCCCGTCCTCAAATAGGTTTCAAGCTTCATTTGCAGCTTGATGGGTCCCTTTTGCTCTCCAGCCAGCGCGATGTCGCTGATCAGGAAAAACATGTCGTCGCGTTCCAGCGCATTAATAAACTTAGCCAGCGAAACGTAATTACCGGAGAGCTCCGCTTCCATCTCGACCGGCTCCAGGCGTTCGACCTCCGCTTCTTTCGCCTTGTACTTCGCCTCGGCGATCGTGACCCCGTTCGCCGCAGCCAGTTTGCCGAACTGTGTGGCGATCTGCGAATCCTGGGTGGGGAAGCGCTTCTTGTAGAAATCCCCGATTTGGCGGTTCGCCGTGACCACTTTCTTGTCCAGATTCCGCAGCGGTTCAACCTGCCGGGTCTTGCTTTGCAGCTCACTCCACAACTGATTCAACTCCTGACGCCGCGACTCGGTCGAGCCCACCAAGGGCGATAACAGCACCGCTACCGCTATGACATCCACGGCCACAAAAACCGCCAGGACTGCCTTGATTTTCTTTCGCGTTTGGCGCAAGTCTGGCATCAGGGATTGCTCCGCCTGGATGTCTCTTTTTTCTTCGGTTCTGCCTTCTTTGCTTCTGCCGCAGGCGCAGTGTCGGGAACGTAAATTCCGTTGATGTCGAATTGAATCGTGTCGCCGCTCCCCGTTTGTGCCGAATGTTCGGTCTCGATATAGGTCTGCGTGAAGCGCCGCGACTCTTCCATGCGGCGCGCCAGTTCCAGCGCTCGGTCGCGAGAATCGCCCCCCACCACCATCTTCAGCTTGAGTTGGTTGCTCTCGTCGAGTTCGGGATGAATCGAAACCAAATGCACCCGCGTCGGCATTACCTTTTCCAGATCTTCCAGTACATGGGTCCAGGAAAGAGCTTTGCGCTCGATCAATTCGTTGAGAAATTGGGATTCATCCCGCGTGGTGCGATTCTCGGGCCGATTGAGAAAATCCTGAGCCTGTTGGCGGCTCCGATCGCGCTGCCCGATTTCGGCGCGGTAGCTGGCGATCATGGCATGGTCGCGGCGGGCCGCAAACCAACCCATTACTGTAAAGGCCAGCAGCGCCAGCGTCAGCACTACCGCTGCCACCAGGGCCATTCCCCAGCGCAGCCAAAACTGCCGCGCATCTTCATAGGGCTGGCTGGCGAGATTGATATCGAGACGCATATTTTACGATCGAACTCACAACGTTAGAACCCAAAACCATAAAACTATGAAATCAGGGCCCCCACCACTCCCGCCATTCTCCATCGCGGGACCGAACTTCCGGTGCTGATTCCCAACTGCGAAGACATCACCAACTCCTGAACCTCGGCGCCGGTTTGCGCCCGCAACGCCGGAGCCGCGCTGCCGATATCCGATATTCCCGCGACGAATATCTTTTCGATGTTCAGATGATATGTATCCTGAAAAAAGACTACCGAAGGATAAACTTCCTCGGCCAACTGCTCTCCGGTAATCGTAACCCCGCGCGTATTTTCCAGCGTTCGGAAGAGTTGAAGCTGTTCGGCGTTCAGAATCGCGATGCTGGTGGTGCGGGCGTCCACCTTGACCACCAGCGTAGGACTCTCTCCCGCCGCGGCGCCCAGCGCAGCCAGCATGGAAGGCATTACCACTCCCGGGCTGAATCCGGCTTCCCGGATAGCGGCTTCGTAATCTTCCACCACGCTGGACAATGCCACTGCGGCGACAACGCGAACCGTCCCATTCGACTTCTGCGCGTGGTAAGAAACTCTGGCTTTATCGACGTCGAAAGGCAGAGACTTCTTCATGCGAAAGCGCACAACACTGGCGGCTTCCTCGGCGTCGGCCGGCAGTGTGTCGAATTCCAGCAGCACTACGCGCACCGCCGCATCCGGGACGATGGCAATGACATCGTGGGACCGGCCGGCCACGCTGCCCAGCGTCTCTTGCACCACCGCTCGTACCGCGTCGCGCTGCCGCAAATTGCCTTCGACCAGATCGGGTACTACACTGCCCGGCGCCAGTTCGTGCGCCGCGCAGGCTTCCAGGCTGCGGCCATCTTCGGCCAGCCGGCCCGCCAGCACGCGGTCGGCGGCGATTTCACAAGCCAGCTTGGGTTTTGCCGTGTTGGAACCGGAACTCATGTTCAACGCCAACTCTCTCTGTAATTCAAACTCTCCGCCGCGCGAAATGCAATAGCTGGAAGGGCACAGGAGCAGTGGCCAGTGGTCAGTGGCGAGTGATCAGTGATCAGATCGCTGAGTTTGCAATTTCACGGAACACTGAACACTAGCCACTGGCCACTGCTCCCTGGCCACTGCTCCTACCGCATGGCTTCGATGAAAGTGACCTTGTTGATTTCCTTCAAAGTAGTCAGCCCGAGACGCACCTTATCCAGCGCCGATTCGCGCAGAAAACGCATCCCTTCTTCGCGC